>Ga0209415_10000786_pt1 | contig 59618 bp, 48 predicted proteins | sample PeaSoiSIISIP2007_FD_187696 | JGI IMG/M metagenome (GOLD analysis project Ga0209415, IMG submission 187696) | Peat soil microbial communities from Weissenstadt, Germany - SII-SIP-2007 (SPAdes) (version 2) | ecosystem: Environmental > Terrestrial > Soil > Wetlands > Peat | place: Germany... | reverse complement strand
TTAACTCTTCTTCGTCGAATGAATTAAACCACAAAGAGGCCCGTCGCGCGCGGGGGCTAAGAATAATTCGGGCTAACAAAAAGATCTATTGGCGTACTGTCACCCCGATTTCCGCAAACTCTGAAACGCTAAACAATCCAGAAAAATCCCTTTCCCGTCATCTCGTTCCGAAATCCAGTTTGACCGGCTTGCCGTTCCGCTGGAGCTTGCTGCGAAGCTCGAATCCCGGGGGAGTTGCCGCATATTCAAACGGCCCTTGGCCGAATGGGTCCACACTGCGGCCAACCGCGCCTTCCCCTTCATGGACAACCGCGATCCCCGCTCTGAACATTTCACCCATCGCCCGCGCGGCCGAGATCGAGATATACGCCCTGGCCAGCGAGGGGGCCAGGATTTGCGCCAACTGCCGGCTGACCGCGGAGGCGGGGGCGATCTTGGCGATGCCATCATTGAGCATTTTCTGAAATGCCTCCGGGGTCGGCGATGGATTCTGGTCCAGTGACGCGGCCACCGAGTCGTAGAACGGCGCCATGCCCGCCACAACCCCGGGCGGGGCACTGGACGAATTGACCGCATAGAGGTGCTCAGCGCGGATCATATCGGCCATGCTTGGCGAATCCGGCAACTGCTTCAGCCGATCTGGCAATGCCGCGAGCTGGTCCGCCGGCGTCGTCGGCAGCAGTTGTGCCCAGTGCGTCAGCACCATCTGTTCAATGCTCGACTGAACCAGAGCGACAACCAGGATCGGATGATCGTGAGTGACATTGCGACCCAGAGTCAGCGCGTCCAGAAAATCCTCCTGGCCGTGCAAGGAGTCCTGGTTGCCCCATCTTTGCCGCGCTCGCAGGATTTCCAGACTGGCCAGCGAGCGCACTGGATTAAGCTGATCCAGCGCCTGCTGCATATTGACGCTGGCGCCCGAACCGACGCCCCAGTCGGTGCAATGAGCCGCGGCGCCGGCGTGAACCAGATCGAAAACGGCGGCGTTGCGGTCGAGGAACGCGGCGGTGGCGGCGTCGAGTGGAGCCCTGGCGTCAATCAACCTGGCATCGGGCCCGCGCCCCAATTCCTTGACCAGGCGAATCGCCTGAACATAAGGTGATTCGCCCCTCGGAGCCTCGTCGGCCCAAGATGTCCGGCAGACGGCCAATGCCGTCAATAACCCCAATAACCCAACTGCCCGCCGGATTTGAAGCGACATGAATGATCTCCCTGTCTTGCGTTTGCCCGGCTCCGCGTTTGGCAGTCAAGGGCAGATTGGTCTTCAAAAACACAAGCGTCTGTGCCCAGGCTTGGCGCGAGGCTTTGAGATTGGCGCCATTGCGGCCCTCTTGCTGTCGAAGAAATCCGTGGCCGGCGCCGTCGAAAACGTGCGGATCGTACTGCTTGTGCGCATCCGCCATCGCCTTTTTCGTGTCGTCCACCGTCAGCGTGATTCGCGCGTCATCGCCGCCGTATAATCCGAGCACGGGACAGGCGATGTTGGCGATGGCGTCGCTCTTAGGCGGCGTGCCGTAGAACACCACGGCGCCATCGAGTTTGGGCTGGCGCGTGGCATAGGCGAAACTGACTCCGCCGCCCCAACAGAAGCCGATGCTGGCGACTTGGGGCTTGGCCGCGGGTAAAGCAATCGCATAATCCCGGACGGCATCAAGCCGCTTTACTTCGTCGTCGAGGGTCAACTTTCGTATGTTTTCCCCCACGTGATCTGCCAGGGATTCCGTTCCGCCGCCATTGGGACCCATGCCCGACAGCATATCCGGCGCGATCGCGATGTATCCCTCCGCCGCCAATTGGTCTGCCACGCCGCGCACCCAGTCCGACATTCCGAAAATCTCGTGGATCACGATCACCACCGGCGCCTTATCGGAGCGTTCAGGGTAAACCACCCAGGTGTGAATCTTGATGTCCGATCCCGCCAGAGGCACGTCCACCCATTCCCCATGGCGCGGTGAGGCTTTCAGCGCATCGGCCGCGGTCGTTCCCGAGGGCGGGAGATTTGGCGGGGACGGGGCTTGCTGCGCGAAGCAAACACCCCATGCGGTCAACAGCAACACCGCCGCCGGCGAAAGAACGAGCGTTTTCATCATGCCGGGCATTATAAACCAAATGTTTCGGGGCTGAAGCCGAGTGGAAGGCGTCGCGGCCTCGGGGGTAATTATGGTCCTTTGTCCGATAACGGTCGGCGATCACGCCGCCGATCTGTTGCAATTTCCACGATCCTCCTAACGGCACGCGGGCTGGACGACGATTCTATGGACGGGGCTACGCCGCAGGGCGCCCCTTTCTTTACGGAAAATTAGGAATCGATATGAGCCAGAACACACCGACGTTGGATTACCTCGCTCCGGACATGTCGGAGTTGGCCCTGCAACCCGGAGGGCTTGCCGCCCGCGGGGGAGCGGCCAACGATCCATTGAACAAATCCAAGGCGGGGCAGGACCAAATGACGCGCGTGGTGGCGCGGCGGCTGCTTCCGGCGTGCGTCGTGGTCCCGGCCTTGCTCTGGTGGGTGCTGATCTTCGGCGTGTACCGCGGCTGGTACGATCTGGAAACCTGCTTCATCCTGTTCGTCTATTCGGTGACGGTGGTGTTTGGGCTGATTGTCTGCCTCAACCTGAGGAAATTGTCGCGGATGGACGCGCAGAGGGCGCAAGCCCAGGAGCAGTTGAAGCTCGCCAAGGAGGCCGCCGAGTCCGCCAATCGATTCAAGTCGATGTTCTTTGCGAACATCAGCCACGAAATCCGCACGCCGCTGACCGCCATCAACGGATTCGCGGAGTTGTTGCTGACCTCGCACAGAACCAAGGAACAGCGGCTGGCCGATGCCCGCGTCATCCGCCGCAACGGCGAGCACCTGCTGACGCTGATCAACGATATCCTGGACCTGTCCAAGATCGAAGCGGGAAAGATGTCCGTCGATCGGGTCCTGTGCTGTCCGGCGGAAATCGTCGGCGAGGTTTGTTCGATGCTGCGTAGCGGCGCGGCCGAAAAGGGTCTTGAACTGGACGTGAACTTCGAGGGACCCATTCCGAAGACGATCCAGACCGATCCCACCCGGCTGCGCCAGGTGTTGATCAACCTCATCAACAACGCGATCAAATTTACCAAGGACGGCGGCGTACACCTGACGGTATCGATCAAGCCGTCAATTCGCGCCGAGGAGCCGTTGCTGGAGGTGAAGATCACCGACACTGGAATCGGGATCCCGCCCGAGCGTCAGGCGTCGCTGTTCAAGCCGTTCGTGCAGGCGGACGCGACGATTACCCGGCAATATGGGGGATCGGGGTTGGGTCTGGCGATCTCGCGGCACTTCGCCGAGGCGCTCGGCGGCGACATCGCGCTCACCAGCGAGCTGGGTCGCGGAAGCACCTTCACGGTCACGGTCGCGACCGGGTCGCTGACCGACGTGGCGATTCACGAGCGCCCGGAGGAAGCGTTGGAGGTGCAGTACAACTTCACCGGCCCACGCGTCCGCATCAACGGGTGCGTGCTGGTGGCGGAGGACGGCATCGATAACCAGGCCCTGATCGTGGCCAAGCTGCGCGAAACGGGATTGAAGATTGAGATCGCCTCCAACGGTCAAATCGCCTGCGACATGGTGATGGCGGCGGCCGGGCGCGGCGCTCCTTTCGACCTGATCCTGATGGACGTGCAGATGCCGGTGATGGACGGGTTCACCGCCACGCTACAGCTCCGCAGCCAGGGATACCGCGGCCCCATCATCGCGCTGACCGCAAATGCCATGGAGCGCGACCGCTCCAAGTGCCTCAACGCCGGCTGCAATGATTTCGTCACCAAGCCGATTCACATGGAAAAACTGTTCAAGGCGATGGGCCGCTATCTCGCGGTGGCCCAGGTTGGCCAGGAGTCCGCGCAGACGGCGGAGGCCGCAGCGGCCAGCCGCGAGGTTCTGGCGCAGAAATTCTACGAGGCGCTTCCGGCGGAATTTGCCCAGATGGAGCAGGCGATCGAGCGCCAGGACCGCGTGCAACTCAAGGAAGTTGCGCAGTTGCTGCTCGGCAAGGCGGCGGCGGCCGGACTGAAGGACGTGGCCGCCCAGGCCGCCAAGCTATTGCACTCCGCCGAGAGCGAGCGGTCGTGGATGGTTCTGAGTCAGGCGGTCACCGAATTTGCCCGCGATGCGCAGCCGGAGTCCCAGAGCGAAGCGGCTTGAAAGTTAATCCCATGCAATTCCGGCAGCAGCCCGCATGCCTTCGCCATAACTAGGGACAGTCACCTATTTCAGGGGCAAGAAAATAGGTGACTGTCCCTAGTTTCTTAGTTTCTCTTTGAACTCCTCCTCGGGCAGGCTTACGTTGGCCTCGGCAACTATCGGGGGGCCGGCGATGTTTACAGGAAGTCCAAACGAGCGACAATCACCTGAAGCGACGGATGGGCTGGAAGCTGATGAAAAACCCAACCCACTATGCTTGGGGACAGGGGTGCGACGGTTGGCATCTAGTCCGCACTGAGCGGCTCAGCGTAATCGAGGAACGAATGCCGCCCGGTGCGTTTGAGATACCGCACCATCACCGACTGTCCCATCAATTCTTCTACGTTCTGCACGGAACACTGACGATGGTGGTAGCCGAGCAGGCGACGACGGTCAGCAGCGGATCAGGCATTGAGATCGCCCCCGGCACTATCCATCAGGCCCGCAACGATTCCAATGCCGACGTTCGGTTTCTCGTAATCTCGCAGCCACCGAGCCACGGTGACCGCGTAGAAAGGGAAGTCTGATGGACTGTCCAACGGATATTTTGAAGTTATGGCGAAGGCTCGAAACGGATTGAGATGGTGTCGAAGCTATCTATTTTTTCGCTTGACATATTCCCATATGGGAATACAATTTCTCGTATGGCTCGTGCGGCAACAACCTCCGATGTGTTCAACGCCATCGGCGAACCCCATCGGCGGGAGATTGTGGATCTGCTGGCCCTGGGGGCCGAGCGCGATGTTACGGAAATGGTGCTCAAACTCGGTCTTCCGCAGCCTACTGTTTCCAAGCACCTGGGTGTGCTGCGAAAGGTGGGTGTGGTTGCCGTTCACAAGGCCGGGCAACGCCGGTTGTATCGGCTCAACCCGCAGGAGCTAAAACCCGTGCATGACTGGATTCAAACTTTCGATCGTTTCTGGACCGACCAATTGGCCGGCATCAAGGAAGCCGCCGAACTAAAAGCCAAACAACTTGCGGCGCACGATCTGGCTGCATCAAGACACCAACCCCATTTTAAGGAGCAAAGTCATGGTCGCTGAAGAAATCAAAACTCTGCACGTCGTCAAAGAAGTCCTGATTGCCGCCCCGGCGGACGTGGTCTTCCAAACCGTGCTGGAACCCCACGGCCCCTTGAAGGACATGAACATGAAGCTGGAACCCTGGGTCGGTGGGCGCTGGTTCCGCGACCTGGGGAACAACACCGGGCACCTGTGGGGACATGTCCAGGTGATCAAACCACCAAAACTGTTGGAACTGGTAGGCCCGACGATGATGTCCTACCCGGCGATCTCCCACGTGCAATACCGCCTCACCGAACAGTCCGGCGGCACCCTGCTGAAATTCACCCACCAAGCCATGGGGCTGATCCCGCCAGAACTGGAGCAGAATGTGAGCAAAGGCTGGGGCGAAATGCTGGACCAGATTCGCACGGCCGCGGAGAAGAAGCGCGGGTAGAAGTGGTTTCAGAACTGTATCGTGACACGATTTGATTCAATCCAGATAAGGAACCGATTTATGAAAGCAAATCACAAAAACGCGATCAAATTTCCGAAAATCGTGGATCAGGCCGAATGGCAGAAGGCGCGCGACGCACTTCTGGTCAAGGAAAAGGCGGCAACGCATGCCCGCGATGCGCTGGCCGCAGAGCGCCGGCGGCTGCCGATGGTCAGGATTGATAAGCAATACGTCTTCGCCGGCCCGAAGGGCAAAATGAGCCTGCTCGATTTATTCGAAGGCCGCCGCCAGCTCATTCTTTATCACTTCATGTTCGCCCCGCCAGTGAATGGTTGGCCGGATGCGGGATGCGTGGGATGCTCCATGGTGACGGACCAGTTCGGCCACCTGGCGCATTTCCATGCCCGCGATACTTCCTTCTGCCTGGTCTCCCGAGCGCCTTTGAAGAACATTGAGAAGTACAAGAAGCGGATGGGATGGACGTACCCCTGGTACTCCTCCGATGGCACCGATTTCAACAAAGACTTCGGCCTCACCACCGACAAGGGCGAGAACTATGGCCTGAGCGCATTCATTCACGATGGCAAAGATGTCTATCGCACTTACTTCACCGACGGCCGCGGCGTCGAGGCGCTGAATATCTGGACATTCCTCGATCTGACGCCGCTCGGCCGGCAGGAGGAATGGGAAGACTCCCCGGCCGGTGGGCCGCGGACCAAGCCGTTCGTCTGGTGGCGCCGCCACGATGAGTACCAGAAAGAAGCGTATCGGGAGCACAAATGAGTGCGGACTGCGGCCAAAATGCGACGGTCAAACCTATTTGCGCCGAGACGTCTCTCGGAGTGTATGCGGCGGCCATACTGATCTTCATCCCGTGCATTGCAGCCACGATCTACTTCTGCCGCTCGATGTCCGGCGGCATGCCGATGCCGGGCGGTTGGACGATGTCGATGATGTGGATGCCCATGCCCGGCCAAACCTGGCTGGAATCAGCCGTCATGTTCATGCTGATGTGGATTGCGATGATGGTCGCCATGATGCTGCCTTCGTTCTTGCCTGCGATGCTCCGTTATCATCATGAACGGCGCTCCGCCGACGGCCGGGGCGCCAGTGCATCCATCGCCCTCACCGTGATCGGATACTTTTTTGTCTGGAGCGTCGTGGGCGCGCTGGTGTATCCGCTGGGTGTTCTACTGGCCCTGGCAGCCATGCGCTGGACGGTCCTGAGTCACACCGTTCCCGATCTCATGGGCGCGACCGTTATGGTCGCGGGCGCGTTTCAATTCGCGCCTTGGACAACTTCCGCCCTCTCCCGATGTCGCGGCCCACTCTCCTGTGTCAACTTGCAAACGCCCGTCACCCCGTTGTCGGCCTGGCGCCAGGGCATGAATTGCGGCCTCTGCTGCGTCACCTGCTGCTTCGGACCCACGTTAGTCCTGCTGGCCCTGGGCATGATGAACCCGCTCGTCATCGCAACGGTGGCCGCCGTGATCGCCCTGGAGAAACTGCTGCCGGAGCCGAAGTATGTCATTCGCCTCACCGGAATTTGCGCCATTGCAACCGGAATTGCGATGATTGGCAGCGTCGCTCTGGGGGTTTAATCCCAATCCCGTTCAACGACCGATGAAGCAATTTTTCCATTAGCCCCCGGCTCCGCCGGGGTCTTCGGTGATCCATGCGGATATCAGGCGAGGCTCGATCGCTGCGACCCGAGCCACTGGCTCATGATTCGGAAGAACTCGTCGCGCGCGAATCGCTCGCGCCATGGGCTGTGTCCACAGCGAGGCAACTCGTGATACTCCAGTTGGGGGATGTGAGTGCGAAGAAGATCGCGCGTGGAAGGTCCGGGGTGAGGATCGTAGCTGCCGTGCAGCATCAGTACCGGCGATCGGATTGCGGACAGTGCCGCCGGGTATTGACCCTGCTGTTGCAATCGCAACATATCATTCCAGGTATCCTCGTGAGCTTTGGCGTCAAACGGAGGAAGCGCGGGATCGGCCTCTTCCTCGATGGGACTGAAATCGTACAGGCGCCGGATCAACTCGTATCGGCGAATCGTCCGTTGCTGCTCTTCGTCGAAATATTCGGCGGTCAATTGATCGATCGCGCTGCGAAGCGCCGGATCGTCATCAATGCGCCGCTCAAGGGTTTCCTGAAGTTTGGCGCGAGATTTGAGGTCCCAGGTTCCGCATCCGACCAACACGAGCGGCCCCGCCAAGTCGGGATGAGCCGCGGCAAAGGCAAGCACCAGCATCGCGCCCCACGATTCACCGATAAGGGCAGGGCGCTGGCCGGCGCACCGCGAGGCGATCAAATCACGGAGGTCCGCGACATGTCGTCCGACCGTCAGCGGAGCGGTCGAAGCATCGCTGCCGCGCTGCCAGGGCTCAAGGACATGATAAGACCCAGCCAATCCCCGCGCGATCGGCGCCGCATTTCCCGCGGCCGCGGGACCGCCGTGAATGACCAAAACCGTTGGCCCCGCCGAGCCGTACTCGCGAGTTTTCAATCCGGCCATCGACTCCATCCGGATATCTATACGTCACACGATGCACTTTTTCACCTGCCGCTCTGTCGCCTATCTTCAAATGCGTTACCGCGAAGACGCGAAGTTGCGCGAAGAAGAAAACAAGAGTTGATTTTAGCTTCGCGCAACTTCGCGTCCTTCGCGCCTTCGCGGTAAAATTCTTTGGGTTGCGGGCAAAGCCTGCGCTGAGCGCACTTCGCGGTGAATAATGCGGGGTAGCCGTGGAGCGTTGAAAATGATGGAACAACTCAAGGCGATGTGATGTCCGATGACGGGGTGAAAAATTCGATCCGGCAAGGAATTTGGCCGCGCGCGGCCGTCGTCCTGGCAGTGGCGATGTTCTTCGCGGTCGCCGTTCATCAGCATCTTTTCCATGTCAACAGCCATTATTACTACACGTGGACCTGGCAATGGATCCCTTCGCGAACGGTTTATCCGGTCATGCTTTCGCTGGGGATTCCATTTTTCCTGGCGCAGGCGTTGTATGCCGGGCGGCCATCGGCGGGGTGGCTGGGGCTGGTGATGGTCTCGGCGCTGGCGCTGATGATCGGCGGGGCATGCGTGCAGCAGAATCCGCCCGGGTTTTCCCGCATCCCGGACGTGGTGCAAAGCAGGTGGAGCACGGGGTATTTCGCGCAAGCGGACGTACTGCTGCACAAGGGGATCAGCCCCCGCCAATTGCTCGCCCGCTATCCCGACATGCTCGACCACTTTTATCTGCATCCCCGTCAAAAACCGCCGGGCCTGGTGCTGATTGAAATGGGAGTCATCCGCCTGCTGGGGCCGGGACAACTGGGAGCGACCGTCACCGGATTACTAATCGGCGTGGTCGCGAGCTTATCAATCCTGGCGACGTACGCGTTCATCGCCCTTTTCACGGGCAGCCGCGATGCCGCATTCTTCGGCGCCAGTTATCTTGCGCTATGCCCCTCGTTGATCCTGTTTTTTCCGATGTTCGAGCAGTGTTATTCGATCCTGACCGTGGCCGTGGCTTTGCTCTGGGGGCTGGCGCTGCTCCGAAATCAACTTCGATACTCCATCGCGCTGGGCGTCGCTTACGCCGTGGCCGGATTTATCTCGTATCTTCCCGGCGTGATCGCCATCTTCCTCATCGGCTTCGCATTGCTCCGTTGGTTCACCGACCCGCAATGCCGGATGCGGCGAATTCTCATTCATTTTGTGGCATCGCTGGCCGCCTTTGCGGCGTGCTACGCGGCCCTATGGGCCACCACGCGTTACAACCCCATTGCAACGCTTCGCGAGTGCACCCGGCAAGTCTATATCCTCTGGGACATTCTGATTAACGTTTATCATTATCCGCATCACTCCCTGCCGGGAACGATTCCCACCGACCTGTATGATTTCGCGCTGGCCTCGGGGTGGATGAGTTTTGTTCTCGTCGGGTTCTATTTCAAATCCGCCTTCAGACAAGGGCTGACCCCGCAATCGCGCGTGGCAATCCTCAGCGTGTCGCAATTCGTGCTGATCGCCTTGACGGGCGCGCTCCAGGTCGAAACCGCCCGCATCTGGATGTTCATGCTTCCCATGCTGATGTTGCCCGTCGGATTGGAACTGGCGAATTGGCGGCCCGGAGCGAGGCTGGCGGTGTACGCGGCCCTGCTGATATTGACCGCGGAAATGTGCCAGTCGATGGAGTTTATAACCCCGCAGAAATAACTTTTTCCATTAGCCCCGGCTCCGCCGGGGTTTGTGCGAGACAACCCCGGCGGAGCCGGGGGCTAATGGAAAAGGCTTGACTGAACGGCCACTTCTTGATACCTAACATAGTACGAACAGAAATGGAGCGGCCATGCGGAATATGGCGGCAAAGAGCGTCACGCTGCGCACTCTCCTGGCTCGGCAACTTCCGGCGGGCGGAAGGCTTTGCCTCCGCGAGCGATGCAATCTTTTCCGCACGGGTTTGGACGCGATGGATGAGCTTGCGCCTTACGGAGCGCTGCGGTGTGGAGCAATTCACGAGTTGCTGTTCGACTGCGGAGGCAAAGCCTTCCGCTGCGGAGACAAAGCCTCCGTTTCTCCGCCTCGATCATTGGCGCTGATCCTGGCTCGCGCCGCGCAAGCGGCAAAAGGCGGGGTGATCGTTTGGAGCGATCCCAGGCGACAGTTGCATCCCACGGCCGTTTCGGCCGCTGGAGTCGATCTTCGGCGGATGATCCTGCTGCGCCCGCGAAATGCCGCGCAGGAGATTTCCGCGCTGACGGAATGTCTCCGGTGCAAAGGCGTGAGCGCGACGATTACCCATCTCGATCGGCTGTCCGACATCGAAGCCCGGCGATTGCAGCTTGCCGCGGAGAATGGAGGCGGCGTCGGGATCTTCCTTCGGCCCAGATCAACCGGTTCGTCGGGCAATTACGCCGCCGCCACCCGCTGGCTCGTCCGGCCCGCAGCGGAAGAAGGCGATTCGCAATGCTGGATCGTCGAGTTGTTGCACGGTCATGGAGGACGATTGGGATCAAGCGTTCTCCTGGAGGTGGATCGTGAAACAGGTGACTGGAGGGCAAGCCCTCCATCTGTGCGTGCATCTGCGCCACTGGCCGATCGACCGGCTGCGGCGCCGCAGCGCAGAGCTACGGCATAAAGCGTTTGTATTGGTGGAAACAACCGCCCATCGGCAAATCGTCACCGCGGTCAGCCCCGAAGTCCCACCGGCCGTGCGGCCGGGAATGATGCTGGCGCAGGCTCGGGCGCATTGTGCCGAACTGGTGATCGCCCCGGCCGATCCGGAAAAAGATCGGCGGTCCCTGGAAGCCCTTGGCTACTGGCTGATGCGATTCAGCCCGAACGTGGCGATTTGGCCGCCAGCATCGATTTGTCTCGATGCCACGGGTCTGGAAATGCTCTTTGGCAATTTGCACTCGCTGGCCGGCCGGGTGGACGCGGCGATGAAACGATTGTCCCTGAACGCCAACGTGGCGATCGGCCCGACGCCCGGCGCGGCCTGGGCGATGGCGGTTTTCGGCGGGGAGTCGCCGACGGTCGTCAGCAATGAAAATCTCCTTGCCGCTCTTTCGCGATTGCCGCCGGAGGCGCTGCGATTGGAAGTGGAAGGCTTCGCCTCCACGTCGGCGACGGCCCAGTCGTTGCGCGCGCTGGGCATCGATGCCATTGGAATCCTGCTGCGAATTCCCCGCGATCAGCTTGTTTCCCGGTTCGGCCCGGCGATCCTTCAGCGGATTGATCAGGCAACGGGAGCAATCCAGGAGCCGCTGAATTGGCTGCCCCATCGCACGCCGATTCAAGCCGAGATGGAGTTCGACGGCATCGTTGAATCGCTCGAAACCCTTCACCTGGCGCTGCGGCAAGTTTTGGATCGGGTGGTGGAGTTGCTGAGCGGCCGGGGGCTGGGGGCGAAACAACTTCGGATGACGTTGCGCCGGCCGTATGCGCCGCCGATTGAGAAAACAATCGGATTGCTTCGCAGCTCGCGCAACGCCGGAAGTTTGTTCATTCTGCTGCGTCATGCGTTGGAGAGTGTGGAAACAGACGACGGCTTCAGCGCGGTGGGCTTGTCCATTATTTCCGCCGAGAGGTTGGGCGATGAACAGCCGGCGCTGATGGGCGGCGATGCGGAGCGCGACGCGGCCGAAACGGATCATTTGATCGAACGGCTTCGGGCGAAATTCGGCGACGTCGCCGAATGGGCCGAGCTTGTCGAAGCGCACGTGCCGGAGCATGCGTTTTCCTATCGGAAGGAAGCCGCGGCGATGGGGAAAAAGCCGCCGGTCGCGTCCCGGCGGGCAGGCGAAGCCTCCCGTCCGCTGTGCCTGTTGCCGTTGCCGCGGGCGATTCGCGTGATCGTGATGCCGTCGGAGAGCCGCGATGGCCAGCCCGTCGCGTTTACGCACGACGACGTGGAAGGCTTCGCCTCCACCGTGGAAGGCTTCGCCTCTACGCAGGTCCATCGGCTGGTGCACGTTCGCGGGCCGGAGCGCATCGCCGGCCAATGGTGGAACGGATCGGGCAAAACGCGGGATTATTTCGACGTGGCCGACACGGCCGGCAGCCGCTTTTGGCTGTTTCGCGTGATGGAAACCAACCAGTGGTATCTTCATGGAATATTCGAGTGAGTCGTCAAAACATTACCGCGAAGACGCGAAGAGCGCGAAGTTGCGCGAAGAAGAAGGAAATATTAACCTTCGCGCAACTTCGCGCTCTTCGCGTCTTCGCGGTTCATCTCTTCACGATTGCTATGCGGAATTGGACGTCGTGAGCAATTTCTCGTTTCTTCGCGGCGCATCGCATCCGGATGAACTGGTCAGCCGGGCCGCCGAACTTGGATATGCGGCCGTGGGAATGACCGATGTCAACAGCCTGGCGGGGATCGTTCGCGCCCATCAAGCCGCCAAGCAGGCGGGGATCAAATTGTGCGTCGGAGCGCGATTGCGATTAGCCGATGCGCCGGACGTTTTGGTATGGGCCGAGAACCGTGCCGGATACGCCAATCTTTGCCGGATGCTCACGGCGGGCAAACGCCGGGCGGAGAAGGGCTCGTGCATTCTGCGGTTGGACGATCTGTTGGCGGCATCGGATGGGCTGCTGGCCGCATTGACGGCCCGCAGCATCGAGCCACGGATGCCGGCGACTGATCATGAGGAATTACAAGCTGCCGCGCGGGCCATCAAGGATGCGATGGGGGACCGGCTGTCGCTGGCGGTTTCACGCCTGCATGACGGCCTGGATCGGCCCATCTTTCATCGGGTGCAATCTGTCAGCCGCGCTTGCGGCATTCCAATTCTGGCAACCAATCAGGCGCACTATCACGACGCCGGGCGGCGGATGTTGCAGGACGTGCTGACGTGCGTGCGTCACGGCTGCACGATTCAAGAGGCGGGGTTTCGGCTTTTTTCAAACGGCGAGCGATTCCTCAAAACGCCGCGGGAAATGCGCCAGTTGTTCGACGATCTGCCGGCGGCGATGCAAAGAACGGTTGAGATCGCCCGGCGTTGCGCCTTTTCGCTGGATGAATTGCGATACGAATATCCCGACGAAATCGTGCCGCCCGGAAAAACGCCGGCTCAATATCTCGCCGAATTGACGTGGATCGGCGCGCGGGGCCGCTATCCCGCGGGCGTGCCGCCGAAGGTGCGCGGCCAGATCGAGCACGAGCTTGGACTCATCGAGGAATTGAACGTCGCGGCGTATTTCCTGACCGTTTACGATTTGGTGCGTTTCGCCCGATCGCGCGGAATTCTCTGTCAGGGGCGCGGATCGGCGGCCAATTCGGCCGTCTGCTACTGCATCGGCGTAACCAGCGTGGACCCGGATCGGGTGGACATGCTGTTCGAGCGTTTCATTTCCGCCGCGCGCAACGAGCCGCCGGACATCGACGTCGATTTTGAACATGAGCGGCGGGAAGAAGTGATTCAGTACGTCTACGAAAAATACGGCCGGGAACGCGCCGCCATGACGGCGGAAGTCATTACCTACCGTGCCCGGTCGGCGGTGCGCGACGTCGGCAAGGCGATGGGCTTGGGTTTGGACACGGTGGACCAGATGGCGAAACGCCAGGACTGGTGGGATCGCGGCGTATTGAATTCCGACAAGATCCGGGAGATGGGGTTGGACCCCGCCGACCGCACGGTGCGAATGACTCTTTATTTGGCGGGGGAACTGCTGGGTTTTCCACGGCATCTGAGCCAGCACGTCGGCGGAATGGTGATGAGCCGCCGGCCGTTGTGCGAAAGCGTTCCGATTGAAAACGCCGCGATGAACGACCGGACGGTCATTGAATGGGACAAGGACGATTTGGATGCCGTGGGCATGTTCAAGGTGGACGTGCTGGGGCTGGGGATGCTCACCGCATTGGCCAAGGGGCTGAAGATGGTCAACGAGGCCAGGTCGTTGGAGCCGCCGATCGAGCTTCACTCCATACCGCCGGAAGATCCGGCCGTTTACGCGATGGCCTGCGACGCCGACACGGTGGGCGTCTTCCAGATCGAGAGCCGGGCGCAGATGTCGATGTTGCCGCGCCTGCGACCCAGGTGCTTTTACGATTTTGTCATCGAAGTGGCTATCGTCCGGCCGGGGCCGATTCAGGGGAACATGGTGCATCCCTACCTGCGCCGCCGCGAGGGAACCGAAAAGGTTTCGTTTCCCAAGCCGGAATTGGAAGCGGTGCTGGGCAAGACGCTGGGCGTGCCGCTGTTTCAGGAGCAGGCGATGAAGCTGGTGATGGTGGCGGCCGGATTCAGCGCCGCCGAAGCGGATCGCCTCCGCCGCGCCATGGCCGCCTGGCGATACACGGGCCACATCGAGCAATTTCACCGCGACGTCGTCGAGGGCATGATCCGCAACGGATACGAGGAATCTTTCGCCCGGCAATGTTTCGAGCAAATCAAAGGGTTCGGCGAATATGGCTTCCCCGAAAGCCATGCCGCGTCGTTTGCACTGCTGGTTTACGCCAGCGCGTGGTTGAAGCGCTATCATCCGGCGGCGTTCTGCGCCGCGATCCTCAACAGCCAGCCGATGGGATTCTACGCCCCGGCCCAACTGGTGCGCGATGCGCGCGAACATGGCGTGGAAGTGCGCGCCGTGGATGTCAACCACAGCGAATATGATTGCACGCTGGAGGGCATGGCGCCCGATGGCGACCGATTGCCGATTGCCGATTGCCAATTGCCGATTGAAATGCAGGAACCTCAGTTGCGATGTTGTTCTCTTTCAATTGGCAATTGGCAATCGGCAATCGGCAATCCGCAGACCCCCAAGCACACCTGGGGCCACGGCGGCCCGGCGGTTCGCCTGGGTTTTCGCATGGTCAAGGGACTGCACGCCGCCCACGCGAAAAAAATTGTCGAATGCCGGCAACGATGCGGGCCTTTCCGACGCGGAGGCTTTGCCTTCCGCTCCATCGACCATTTTCACGAGGCGGCCGGCTTGCCCATCGGCGCCGTGACAATCCTGGCCGAGGCCGATGCGTTCGCGTCTCTTTCAAAAAGCCGCCGGCCCGCGCTGTGGGATGCCCTGGCGTTGCCGGAGGATCGGCCGCCGTTGCCAACGGCCAAAGAAGATGATCTGCGCGTTTCAGAACTTCCCGCGATGACGGCGGGCGAGGAAATCCTGGCCGATTACGGCGCCGTGGGCCTGTCGCTCAAAGGCCATCCCGTCGGCATTGTTCGCGCGGAACTTGCCAGGCGAAAGATCGTCCCCGCCGCCGAGGTTTGGAATCGCCCGCCCGGCCGCTGGGTGAGCGTGGCGGGAGTCGTCCTGATTCGCCAGCGCCCCGGCACCGCGTCGGGAATCGTTTTTGTCACGATGGAAGACGAGACCGGCGTGGTGAATCTCATCATCCGCCCCCATGTCTATGAGCGGTATCGCGCCGCGGCAAGACATGCGGCTTTGCTTCAGGCGGATGGATACATCGAGCGTCAAGGCCGGGTGCAGCACGTGATGACGGCTCGGCTCCAGGATTTGAGCGACGTTTTGCGCGGATTCGTGCATCCGTCGCGCGATTTTCACTAGCGGCCCCCGCAAAGCGGGGGGCTAACGGATCAAAATGACCCCAGCACTCATTCGGCATCCCATGTGTCGGCGAATATATTGCCGCCGGTTTTCGATTGCCGCCAAATCGAACAGTCGCGAATCGTAATACCCCTCGGTCCAAATCCGTCCGATTCCCATCGCCTGCCGCATTCGGTTCTTCAGCCGGCCGACCATCGTCGCCACGGAATCAAAACCGTGTTGCACCATCCAATGCAGGTGCCACGATTCGATGCTGGCATCAGTCAATTGATATTGGAATTCTTCCGCGGCATCACGCAGGGCTTGGAACAATCGAGTCTGTTGGGAAGAGGTAAACAGGATCGGCGCGCAATCGCCCATTCGCTGCCGCGCCAGTTCCAGTCGGGATGGATCGCCGGGCAGGATGATTCCGTTCTCGACGTATCCGCGAATATCTCCCGGCAGCCAGGCGCCGTAGCTAGTGGTCGTGACCATGGTGGCCAATAGCCGGGGTTGCATGGGATCATCGTAATCCGGATATCGTCAGCACAAAACCCCCGCAAAGCGGGGGGCTAACGGATTGCAATTAACGTTGATTCCCCATCCATTAGCCCCCCGCTCTGCGGGGGTTTCGCCTTTCCGCCAATGCCGGTAGCGTATTGCCTCATGTGCGGCCGATACACGCTACGAAGATACGAATTGGCCAGAGCCGTCTTCCAGGCCATGCGGCAAATGGCATTCGAGGAATTCTCCGAACTCGACGTTCACTGGTGGAACATCGCTCCGTCCCAGCACGTGCCGGTGGTGCGAATGGAGGACAACGCCGAGCGCGTCATGGCCCCGGCCCAATGGGGATTCATCCCCGCCTGGGCGAAGGAATTGCCCAAAACCCGCCCGATCAACGCCAGGGCCGAAACCGTCGCCACCAGCGGAATGTTCCGCCAGGCGTTCAATAGCCGCCGGTGCCTGATTCCCGCCGACGGCTTTTATGAATGGCAAGGCGCCAAGCGTCCCAAGCAGCCGTATTTCATCCACCTCAAAGACGACGGCGTCTTTGCCTTCGCCGGTTTGTGGGAGCGATGGAAGCCCGCAAAGGATTCCGAACCCATCGACACCTGCACGATCATCACGACGCAACCGAACGAGCTGATGCGCCCAATTCACAATCGAATGCCCGTGATCGTCGCCAAGGAGAATTACAGCCGTTGGCTCGATTCCCGCATTCCCGGAACTGACGTCGCCGAAGCCCTGACGCCTTATCCCGCGGAAGAAATGGACGCCTACGCCATCACGCCGGCGGTCAACAATCCGAAAACTGACGGGCCGGAATTGATACGGGCCGCCGGCCCTCCGCTTCGCGTTACACCTTCGCCATAATCCGTTATCTTATGGCCGAGTCTGCCGGGCCGCGCAACGCGCCGGCTAATTCTGCAGAGGAAGGAAGAATCGTGAAGTCGCCAATTGCGTTTCCATTTCGGCAAGTGCATCTCGATTTCCACACCGGTCCGGCCGTGCCGGACGTGGGACGCGACTTTGACGCGCGGCTATTCGCCCGCGTGATGAAGGATGCCTACGTCAACAGCGTGACCGTTTTTGCCAAGTGCCACCACGGGCATCTGTACTATGATACCAAGCGCCCCGAGCGTCATCCCGGCCTGAAAGCCGGTTTGAATCTCCTGGGGGAACAAGTGGACGCTCTGCATCGTCAGGGCATTCGCGCGCCGATTTATCTGAGCGTTCAGTGCGACGAATATGCCGCCAACACGCATCCGGAATGGGTGGCTCGCAAGCCGGATGGCGGGCAGGTGAAGAGCGGGGGGGTCTTTGATCCCGGCTGGCAGATATTGGACATGAGCACGCCATACCAGGAATACCTGGCCGAGCAGACCCGCGAGGTGTTGAAGCTGTTCCATCCCGTCGACGGGATTTTTTTCGACATGTGCTGGGACCAGCCGAGCACGACGAAAAGTTTTCTGCAGCAGATGCGCGCCCGAGGCGGCGATCCCCGCAGCGACGAAGATCGCCAAAAGTATTCTCATGAGTTGGCGCTTGTTTACATGAAGCGTTTCCACACGATGGTGCGCCAATCCAATCCGGAGGCCGCCGTTTACTTCAACAGCCGGCCGCTGGGGAACCTTGCCGAAGAGATCCGCTACCTTGAGCAGGTGGAGATAGAAGCTCTGCCGACGGGCGGATGGGGGTACATCTTCTTCGCCAAGAACGTGCGGTTCGTGCGGAATTTCAACAAACCGTTTCTTGGCATGACGGCTCGCTTTCACAAGAGTTGGGCGGATTTCGGCGGGCTGAAGCCGTATCCGGCGCTGGAATACGAAACAAGCCAGATGATGGCGCTGGGGGCCCGATGCAGCGTTGGCGACCAGCTTCATCCCCGTGGCGTGCCCGATCCGGCCGCCTATGAATTAATCGGCAAGGTTTACAAGCGCGTGGCCGAACGCGAACCCTGGCTGGTCGGGGCAACGCCGGTCACGGAGATCGGCCTGTTTCAGGCGCCGGTCGATGCCGGCGGCAATGTGACCCGCGTCTCCGGCACCGATGAAGGCGCCACGCGGCTGCTCACGCAACTTAAATTGCAGTTCGACGTTGTCGATGCGGCCAGCGATCTGTCCCGATATCGGCTGCTGATCCTACCGGACGCCGTGCCCGTCAACGGGGCGTTGGCGAGAAAACTGGGCGCGTACGTGCGCGCCGGGGGCGCGGTTCTCGCCAGCGGAACCAGCGGCTTAAACCCGGGGGGAACGCAATCACTGTTGCCGATACTTGGCATCAACCCTCAGGGCATATCACCGTTTACAACGACGTACATTGGGTTTGGCGACCAGATCGACCGTGACGTTCCGAACACCGAGCACGTTGTTTACGATCCCGGCGTGCGCGTGACGGCAAGAGGCCGGACTCAAGCCCTCGCCTGGGTTGTTGAACCGTATTTTGATCGCGCCTGGGATCACTTTTCGTCGCATGCTCAGACGCCGCCGGACAAGGTCTCGAAATATGCGGCCGCCACGCTGAACGGCCGCGTCGCCTACGTCAACTTCCCCGTCTTCAGCGCATTCGCCCGGCACGGCAACTACACCTACCGGCTGCTGGTGCGCAATCTCATTGCGCTCCTCATGCCGAAGCCTCGGCTGACGGTCGAGGGTCCTACCGGCATGGAGGCAAGCGTCATGCGCCAACGGACGCCGAAACCGCGGACCATTGTGCATCTTCTTCAGTATTGTCCCGAGCGGCGGGCGACGAATCTTGATTTGGTCGAGGACATCGTGCCCATTTTCCAGGTGCCAATTTCGCTGAAGCTGGACCGAAGGCCTAGCCGCGTCTATCTGGCCCCGGGGCACGCGAAGGTGCCGTTTACCTACAAGCAGGGGCGGGCATCCGTGCTCGTGCCGGAAGTGCGCGGGCACGCCATGGTGGTCTTTGAATGACCGCGGCGAATATTTTTTCGGAATTCTCTTGACCACCGAAGTCGCCTCGCTATTATATCCGCGACGGATATATCTATGACGAAGGCAACCGACCCTCAATCGATGCTCCCGCTGACGCCTCCGGTCTTTCAGATTCTGTTGGCCCTTTCCGACCGGGAGCGGCACGGCTACGCGATCATGCGGGAGGTAGCGACTCAAACAGGCGGCCGGTTGCGCCTGGGACCGGGCACGTTGTATGGCTGCCTCAAGCGCATGCTGGCGGCTGGTCTGGTGGAGGAATCGGAAGAACGGCCCGACCCCGAGTTGGATGATGAACGGCGGCGATATTACCGCATCACCGATTTGGGCCGGCGCGTGACCCGTTCGGAGGCCCAACGACTGGAAACGGCCGTATCCGCCGCGCGCGTGAAAAAACTGCTTCCCGCCCTGAAACACGGCCTTGCCGGTGGGAGGCTCTGATGCCCGCGATCTGGAAGAATACGTTTCTGCGGTTGGCCTGCGGCCTGTATCGCGGATTGCTCCATGCCTATCCGCCGGAATTCCGCCTTCGCTATGGCATCGAAATGAATCAGGTATTTCGCGACCAATTGCGGGATACGCTATCGGAACAAGGCATCGGCGGCCTCTTGATGTTTTGCACTCGCACTGCTTGGGATCTGTGCACAAGCATTCCACGAGAAAGGTTCACTTTGCGGAGCCTGGGCGGATTGCTTTGCCTGGCCGCGGCTTTGGGTTTTGCGTTGTACGCCACATACATCGATCGTCACAACCTCGACGAAGTTTACCCCACGCTGATGGTTGTGTTGGTCGGCTCGTTTGTCCTCGGGCTTCTTCGGCCCAGGCACGCATGGCGGTGGGCGATCATCATCGGGCTGGGGGTTCCCTTTTTCGGACCGTTGCCTGCTCTGCCCGCTCGGCTGGCGTCCCCCGGCAGGTGGGCAATGTTGGGGGTTTTATTAATCCCCGGCCTCATCGGCGCATATACGGGTTCGATCCTGCGAAGCGCCGTAGCGGACACTGCAAAGCCCGGCTGTCCCAAGTCCCGTAGGTAGTAGTTTCCCCTACCCAACAAGCCGAAAGAAACCCGATTTTAGCCGACTCGGTTCTCGCCGATAGTTCACCAACGGCGTTTCCCGGCGCTGGTCGCACCCGACGGCGCGCCAATGACCCCAACCGAAGAGGCGAAGTTCATGACGCAGAGTCTTGCCGAACTCCCGCGGCCTTCGATTCGTGTCCCCGATTCGACCCTTGAAACATACTATTTCGACGATGCCGTCGTCCGGAAATTCCTCGTCGCCATGTTCATCTGGGGCGCGGTGGCGATGCTGGTCGGGTTGTACGTGGCGCTGGACATGGTGTACCCGGCGCTCAACTTCGGGCTGCCGTTCCTGGCCTTCGGCCGGCTCAGGCCGCTGCACACCAACGCGGCGATCTTCGCCTTCGCCGGCAACGCCATCTTCGCCGCCGTCTACTATTCCACTCAGCGCTTGTGCAAGGCCCGCATGTGGAGCGACAAGCTCAGCAACCTCCATTTCTGGGGTTGGCAGGCGATCATCCTCTCGGCCGCGCTGACGCTTCCCTTCGGTTACACCAAGGGCAAGGAATACGCCGAACTGGAATGGCCCATCGACGTGGCGATCGCCATCGTGTGGGTGGGGTTCTTCGCGGTGAATTTTTTCATGACCCTGGCCCGCCGCCGCGAGCGGCACATGTACGTCGCCCTCTGGTTCTACATCGCCACCATTGTCACCGTCGCCATCCTCCATGTCTTCAATAACCTGGTCGTTCCCGCGGGAATTCTCAAAAGCTATTCCATATATGCCGGCGTCCAGGACGCTTTCATGCAGTGGTGGTATGGCCATAACGCGGTGGCGTTTTTCCTCACCACGCCGTTCCTCGGCCTGATGTACTACTTCCTACCCAAGGCCGCCGAGCGGCCGGTCTTCAGCTATCGCCTCAGCATCGTTCACTTCTGGTCGTTGGTCTTCATCTACATCTGGGCCGGGCCGCATCACCTTCATTACACCGCGCTTCCCGACTGGGCCAGCACCCTGGGAATGATCTTTTCCGTCATGCTGTGGATGCCAAGCTGGGGCGGCATGATCAACGGCCTGCTCACCCTTCGCGGCGCCTGGAACAAGGTCTCCACCGATCCCGTGCTCAAATTCTTCGTCGTCGGCATCACGTTCTACGGAATGTCCACGTTCGAAGGCCCGCTGCTCTCCATCAAATCGGTCAACAGCCTTTCCCATTACACCGACTGGACGATCGCCCACGTGCACGGCGGAACGTTGGGTTGGGTCGGATTCATGTGCTTCGGCATGATGTACTGGCTGCTGCCGCGGCTCTTTCAGACCAAGCTTTACAGCCAGAAACTCGCCAGCGCCCATTTCTGGCTGGGCACGATCGGCATCCTGTTCTACGTCATCCCGATCTACGTCGCCGGCATCACCCAAGGCCTGATGTGGCGGGCCATGAACGATCAGGGCCAGCTTGTCTATCCGGATTTCATCGAAACCGTTCGCGCCAGCGTTCCCATGTGGACGCTGCGGGCGATCGGCGGCAGCGTGTACCTGTCGAGCGTTCTTCTGGGTGGTTGGAATTTCTACAAGACCTGGCGGAGCCGGCCGGCGGTGTACGTTGAAACGCCGCACCAGGCCCCGGCCCTGAGCCGCGTTTATGCCGGCGATGCGCCCAAGCCCGTTTCCCAATTGACCGCCGTCGCCGACACCGCCAAGAAGCTGGATGTCTTTCAGACCCTTTGGTTTCACCGCCGCTGGGAGCGATTGCCCCTGAAGTTCACGATCCTGGTGATTCTGGCCGTTGCCGCCGCGTCGTTGTTCGAGATGATTCCGACGTTTCTGATCCGCTCGAACGTTCCGACGATCGTATCGGTGAAGCCGTACACGCCCCTGGAGCTGGCCGGCCGCGACATCTATCTCAGCGAAGGCTGCTATCTCTGCCACAGCCAGATGATTCGCCCGATCATTTCCGAGACGCGGCGGTATGGCGAATATTCCAAGGCCGGTGAATTCGTTTACGACCATCCGTTCCAATGGGGGAGCCGGCGAATCGGCCCCGATCTTCAGCGCGAGGGGGGCAGGCAGAACGAGTTCTGGCACCTGCTGCACTTCGAGAACCCCGCGCAGGTGACGCCCGGATCGATCATGCCGCGCTTCGACTGGCTGGCGAGGGAAAAGATCGACTTCGATTCCATCCCCGTGCGCGTCCACGCCATGCAGAAGATCGGCGTGCCCTACACCGATCAGGATATCGCCAACAGCGAAGACATGGCCCGGTCACAGGCGGCGGCCGTCGCCGCCAAAATCGTCAAACAAGGCGGTCCGAAAGGACTGGAAGACGAACAGATCGTCGCGCTGATCGCCTATGTGCAGCGCCTGGGCACGGATTTGTTCGTCAATACGCCTCCGTCCCGGCAGCCGGCCACTCGTCAGGCGATAACCGGCATGAACTATGAGCCGTGATGCGGCGGGAGGCAAAGCCTCCGCGTCGCGGAATCTTTTTTGGAGTTGAATCATGCTAAAAATTCTTGCCGAAGGGATGGACATTTCCCGCCTGGGCGAAATCGGTCTGCTGATGTTTTTCGCCATCTTCGTGATCTTTACCGCCTGGGCCCTCAGCCGGTCCCGCGCCCAGATACGCGATTGGGGGAATTTGCCCCTGGGCCCGGACGCGGATGAAAACCACCCCGATCAACGGAATCATTTATGAACGAACAGCCCAAAAATCTTTCCAACGCTGGCGACGGCGCGGACGCGGTGGACCGCGCGCGTCTGCCGGCGGATCTCTCCGGTCCGCTCAGGGATCACGCCTATGACGGCATCCACGAATACGACAATCCCATGCCCGGCTGGTGGAAAGCGCTGTTCATCGGCACCATCGTCTTCGCCGCCCTGTATTTCACCATCGACATCACCACCAGCGGCCAAATGAGTCCCGTCGCTTCTTACGACCAGTCGGTGGTGGAAGACGCAAAGCTCCGATTTGGTTCCATGGTCCTCAAGCCCGACGCGGCCACGCTGCTCAAACTTTCCAAGGACCCCCTGTTCCAGAAAATGGGGGAGAGCATCTTCCAGACCAACTGCGTCTCCTGCCACGGCCGCCATGCCGAAGGCATGGCCTGCCCGAACCAGACGGATAACTATTACCTCGACGTCAAGAAAATCGAGGACATCGTGGACGTGATTGCCAAGGGGCGGAACAACGGCGCCATGCCCGCTTGGGGCAACCGGCTGCAACCCAACGAAATCATCGTGGTGGCGTCCTACATCGCGTCGCTGCGCGGCACCAATTATCCCGGCGGTAGAAAGCCCGAGGGCACCATTCCGCCGCCCTGGACAGACCACTAAAAACGCCATGAGTGCGACCATCCCACCCCCGCCTGCCGATCAGACGCTGCTGCGCCCGGAGGGACGCGTTCTCTCGACGCTGGACAGCGACGGCTCCCGGCGCTGGATGTACCCCCGGCTGTCCATGGGCCGGTTCTGGCACCGGCGGCGGTGGACGGCGTATGTCCTGATCGTAATTTTCACGGCGATTCCGCACGTTTACATTCGGGCCAAACCGGCGATCCTTCTCGACATCGTCCACCGCCGATTCACCCTGCTCGGGTTTACCTTTTTGCCCACGGACACCTTTCTGCTCGCGCTGCTGATGGTGAGCCTCACCCTTGGGATTTTTTTCGTTACCGCCCTGTTCGGCCGGGTCTGGTGCGGATGGGCCTGCCCGCAAACGGTTTACATGGAGTTCCTGTTTCGGCCCATCGAGCGGCTATGCTCAGGCCGCACCGGGCAGGGCGGATCGCCCTCCGCGCGTGTCGCCGGATGGCGCACCGTGCTGCGATTTCTGCTGTACGCGCTGGCGTGTTTATTTTTGGCCCATACCTTTCTGGCGTATTTCGTCGGCGTGGCGCAGCTTCGCCTTTGGATCACCGGCTCGCCCTTCGACCATCCGCTGGCATTTCTGGCCATGGCCGTCACGACCGGCCTTATGCTGTTCGACTTCTGCTACTTTCGGGAGCAAACGTGCATCATTGCCTGCCCCTACGGCCGGTTTCAATCCGCGCTGATCGACCGCGATTCGCTGCTGATTTCATACGACCCCGCCCGCGGCGAGCCGCGCGGCCCGCTTGGCAAGAACCGCACTCCCCGCTCCGGCGATTGCATCGATTGCACAATGTGCGTGCAGGTCTGCCCGACCGGCATCGACATCCGCGACGGACTGCAATTTGAGTGCGTCGGTTGCGCCCAGTGTATCGACGCCTGCAACGCCGTCATGGCCAAGGTGAATCGGCCCCTGAACCTAATCCGCTACGCCAGCCAGGCCGCGCTGGCCGGCCAGAATCGCCGGCTGATCCGGCCGCGCCTCTTGGTCTACCTGGCGATCATGACCGGGCTGGTCTCGCTGCTGATTTTTCTTTTCGTTACCAAGAGCGCGTTCGACGCCGAGGTGATGCGAAACTTCGGCCGGCCATTTTTCATTGCCGACGACGGCCGCGTCGCCAACGAATTCCGCGTGAAGCTGACCAACCGGAGCGATCAGCCCATGTCGTACGCCCTGTCGATCCCGGATCGGCCCGGGTTTTCGATCCGCGCGGTCGACGACCAAATCCGCCTCGAACCCGGACAGATGTGGACCGAGCCGGTGGAGATTCGCGCTCCCGCCGACGCCTTCGCCGCCCTGAACGGCGCGATCGACGTGAAACTCCGAGTGCGCAGCGACGGCGGGGCGGTCATCGAGCAGAAGTGCCGACTGCTCGGACCGGTTTCGGTCCCGGCCGCCGACAATCCGTCGACCCAAGGAGCGGACAATGCGTCTCAATAATTCGATTAGCCCTCCGGCGGATGCGGCCAAGCCCTTCGCCTGGAAATGGCCGGCGATCATCATCGCTCTGTTGGCGGCGCACGTCGTGGGAATGCTCGTTGCCGTTGCCATCATCTCGCGGCGTCCGGGCGAATTCGCCGTGATCCCCGACTATTACGCAAAGGAACAAGCGTGGGACTGGCACAAACAGCAGCTCCTGGAAGCGGACCGGCTAGGTTGGAACGTCGATCTTCAGCCCACCGGGCAGAGGGATGTCCTGGGCCGGCGTCAAATGCTCCTGAAGCTCACCACCGCCGAGGATAAGCCCGTCGCGGGCGTCGCCGTCGCCGTCCGATGTTTTCATCTGTCCCACGGCGACGAAGCGGTGACTCTCACGCCCAATGCGGTTGCTCCCGGTCAGTTCGCGCTCACTTTGCCGGCGAAATACTCCGGGTTCTGGCAGTTCGAGTTAACCGCCAGCGCCGGCGGCCGGACGTTCATCAAGACTTTGACTCAGTACGTCAACTGATATTGAGAGCCTCAAATGAAGATCACCGCGAAGGAGCGAAGCAGCGAAGTTACGCGAAGAAAAAACATGAATTGAATTGTATTCCTTCGCGCAACTTCGCTTCTTCGCTGCTTCGCGGTTTATCTTCCAGGAAGGGCTCAATAAGAGAACGACGCCATGATGCCGTTGATTAGCGCCATCTTCCTCGCGAGTCTGCTGGGCAGCCTGCACTGCACGGGGATGTGCGGCGCGTTTATCGCGCTGGCGGTGGACGATCGCGGAGACTGGCGGCGACATTCGATGCTCCAGGCGGCGTATCATGGGGGCCGGCTGATTTGTTACCTCGCTCTGGGCGCCGCCGCCGGCGCCGCCGGACATCTTCTCAATCTTGGCGCTGCTCTTGCCGGCGTGCGATCCGCCGCCGCCGTCTTCGCCGGGGTGACCATTCTTCTGTTCGCCGCGGTCACACTCTTGCGCATTCTTGGCATCCGCACATCCGGCCTGGCCGGCCCGTCCTGGCTTGGCCGGCTCGGCCGGGCGGCGTACGTCCGGGCGATGAAGCATCCACCCATTCCGCGCGCACTGTTGATCGGATTGTGCACGACGCTGCTGCCGTGCGGCTGGCTCTACGCGTTCGTCGCCACCGCCGCCGGAACCGCCTCGCCGCTCAACGCTGCCGCCGTGATGGCGGTCTTTTGGCTCGGCACGCTGCCGGCCATGATCGCGCTTGGCGCGGGGGTGCGCACAGTGCTGGGTCCGCTCAACCGCCGGATGCCGCTCGTTACCTGCATGGCGCTGGTTGCCATCGGACTCTACACGGTCGTTGGCCGCGCCGGCGTCGATCCGCGCGCCCTGATCGGCGCGGCGTCGGTGTCTTCCCGAGTCCCCGTTCCCGGCTCAGCCGCCTGCTGCAATACCGATGACCACGCTCGCCACTGAACTTCTCGCCGCTTCCGCGCCCGCCGCGGCTCGGGTTTCCTGCTCGCATTGCGGGCAGGACGTTCCCCGCGGCCTGGTCGAGGTTGAAAGCCCGTTGCAGTTCTGCTGCGCCGGCTGCCGGGCGGTGTACGATGCCATTCATGCCTGCGGGCTTGAGGCTTACTACCGGTTGCGCGACTCCGCCGTCACGCCGCCGGGGAGGCTTCGCCTTCCCTCCAAGCCCAGCGAATCCAGTTTTGAATCCTTCGACGCGCAGGCGTTTCACAAGCTTTTTGTTCAGCAGCAATCCGAGACCGTCGCCAGCGTCGATCTCGTGCTTGAAGGCGTTACCTGCGCCGCCTGTGTCTGGCTGATCGAGCGTTTGCCGCATGTTCTTCCCGGCGTTATTGAAGCGCGCCTCAGCCTCCGCCAGGCCATCGTCCGGGTGACGTGGAACACGCGGGAGCTTTCGCTTTCGCGCATTGGCCGAACGCTGAACAGCCTCGGCTATACGCCGCATCCCGCCAAGGGCCTTCCTCGCAAACAGATTGCTCGGATCGAGGTGCGCAAGAAACTGATCGATCTGGCCGTCGCCGGCGCGATCGCGGGCAACGCGATGCTGGTGGCGTGCGCCCTGTACGCCGGGCGGGGCGGCCGGATGGAAGATTCATATCGCGAATTTTTCCGCTGGATCAGCGCAATGCTGGGGATCCTGTCGCTGGCGTGGCCCGGCGCGGGGTTCTTTCGCAGCGCGGTCGCCGCGATCCGGCTGCGTACCGTGAACTTCGACGTGCCGATCGTCCTGGGCCTGGTCGCCGGCAGCGTGGCCGGAATCGTCAACGTCATCCTCAACCGCGGCGAGGTGTACTTCGATTCGCTGAGCGTCCTGGTCTTCCTGCTGCTGGTCGGGCGATTCCTGCAATTCCGCCAGCAGCGTCGGGCCGACGACGCGGTCGAACTGCTCTTTTGCCTCGCCCCCTCGACTTGCCGCATTGTCCGATCAGAGGACCTCATCGAGGAAATGCCCATCGAAGCGGTCGTGCCCGGCGACCTGATTGAAGTCCTCAGCGGCCAGACCATCGCCGCCGACGGGGTTGTCGAATCCGGCCAATCCCACGTGCTGCAAGCGCTGCTGACCGGCGAGGCGGCGCCGGTCCCGGTCGGCGTCGGCGACAAGGTCTGGGGCGGAGCGGCAAATCAAGGGGCGAGTCTTCGCATCCGCGTCAGCCAGGTCGGCGCCGACAGCCGGGTCGGCCGGCTCATGCGGGTCGTCGAGCGCGGCGTCGCCGAGAAGCCCGCAATCGTTCAGTTCACCGATCGCATCGCATCGCGCTTTGTCCTCATCGTGTCTCTGGCCGCCGTGGGAACTTTCGCCTATTGGAGCCGCTTCGATGTCGCCGCCGCCGTCGATCATGCGGTCGCCCTGCTGATCGTCTGCTGCCCGTGCGTGCTGGGCCTGGCGACGCCCGTCACGCTCGCCGTCGCCATCGGCCGCCTGGCCCGGCGGGACATTCTCGTCAAGAGCGGCGCGGCGATCGAAAAACTCGCGCGGCAAGGACAAATCCTCCTGGACAAAACCGGCACTCTCACCTTCGGCCAACTCCGCCTGGTCCGCTGGCACGGCGACGAACAGTACAAACCCCTCGTCGCGGCGATGGAAAAACAGAGCCAGCACCCGGTCGCCCGCGCGTTCTGCCAGGCCTTGGCGGGATTCGAACTTTCCGCTTCGCAATCGGCTTTGCTTCACGACGTCAAAGAGCAGCCGAACGGCGGCATCCGCGCCATGCTCGGCAATCGAGCGGTGCGCGTCGGCTCGCCGGCTTTTGTCAATCGCGCCGGCATCTTCGTCCCGCCTTCTCTGGCACGCCTACAGCATGAATTGGAGCAAGTTGGAACCACCGTCGTTCTGGTCGCCGTTGATGGGAATGCCGTGGCTCTGGCGGGCTTCGGCGATCAAATCCGCGACGATTCCCCGGCCGCCGTCCACGCCCTCCGCGAGCTGGATTGGAACGAAGAGATTCTCTCCGGCGACGCGCAATCGGTCGTCAGGAAAGTCGCCGGCGCAGTCGGCATCGATCCGTGCCGCGCCACCGGCGAAATGACTCCCGAAGCCAAGCTCGCCTTGGTTCGAGAATATCAGGGAAGATGCCTGACGGTCATGGTCGGCGACGGGGTGAACGATGCCGCCGCCCTCGCGGCGGCCGACGTTGGAATCGCCGTCCACGGCGGCGCTGAAGCCTCCCTCGCCGCCGCCGATGTCTACATCGCCTCGCCCGGCCTCACCCCGCTGGTGCATCTCATCACCGCCGCTAGAAAAACCATGCGCACCATCCGCGTGAATCTGGCGATATCCCTGGCGTACAATCTTGTGGCTGGGACACTGGCCGCGACCGGCAAAATGAGCCCGTTGATCTGCGCCATCCTAATGCCCGCCAGTTCCGCGGCCGTTCTGTCATTGGCCATGGCATCCATTCGCCGGATCGACCGCAAGACGCCGCCCAATACGGAGGCCAAGCCATGAGCGTGCTGTACATCGTGCTTCCCCTGGCCATCGTGATGGCCGGCGTGGCGTTGACGGCTTTCATCCTCTCGGTGCGAAAGGGCCAGTTCGACGATCTCGACACGCCCCCGCTGCGCATGCTTTTCGATGACGAGCCGACCGATAAGCGCAAGGATTGAAGGCGTTTTTTCCCGCGCTAGGATGTCTTCCGGGGAATTGCATTCCGTTTAGCGGCCGCGTTTACGCGGCGTTTTGCGCGGCTCAATGTTCCTCACTTGCACCTTAGCGAACCGATCATCGCCTCATACTTGCTGAGATCGGAGCCGACCAAATTGCGCGAGAATAGGCCGACTTCCACCTTCACGACACCGACGACCAGAAGGTACTGCGACATGACGACCAATCCCGTCTCCACATGGCGGGACGTGAACCTTACGCCCGACGCCAATCCGATTTTGAAATTGGCGTCGATTTCATCCCGCAGATGAGGAGGACGTGGCCATTTTTTTAATTGGAACGTCTGCGTGTACCCTTCGAGTCGTATCCGGTAGCCGTCATCGCTCAATTCACCGATGATGATTTGCACTTCCCGGTTGGAATACGCTACGCCTTCGGCATAGAGTTTCGTCTTCATCTTTGCTGGAACGTCCATCGCGATTCGCTGCAAACCCATGGCCAGCTTTGGGCGTGGCGGGGGCGGGTTTCCTTCGCCGAACATTTGGAGACCGCGAAGAAACCCTTCGACGAAGGCCACCGGTGCGGCCCACGCGGAACGGTGTTCAACCTGGCCTTCAAGCCAAAGATGCAGGGCATTTGCGGCCGCCTCGCAATCGAACTCCTTGCCCGCGTCGCCTTCCCAAACCGCGCTCTCCAAAAGCGTTGTATCTGCCTCGCCGCATCCCAAGAGGTCTTGATCTTGGCGGGCTATGTCCAGGATAGGGCGGCGCAAGTGTGCGATTTGAGGCGGTAACCCATCGAGGGCCGTTGCCAAACGAGCCCGATCGCGCTTGCTCATTGACGATTGAGGTGCCATTCGGTTGCCGTACCGGGTTTAACCGCTAACGCCATAATTTTATTGTAATTCCCCACCCTTTTATATAGCCTCTCGCCGCCGCAATAGGGCGGCGAACTTTTGCAGGAGATCCGGCATGCGAATGATCATGAACGTTTCCATCCCGTGCGAGCCGTTCAACACCTTGGCTCGGAAAGGCTCGGCGGGCAAGACGATGCAGAAAATCCTCGAGGCGATCAAGCCCGAGGCGGCGTATTTCAGCGAACAGAACGGCCATCGCGGCGCGGTCCTGATCGTGGACATGAAGGACGCGTCGGCGATCCCGGCCCTGGCGGAGCCGTGGTTCCTCAGCTTCAATGCGGACTGCAATTTCCGCATCGCCATGACGCCGGAGGACCTGGCCCGCTCGGGCCTGGATCAAATTGCCAAGAGCTGGTGACGCCGGGCGATTTGTTTTTTGAATCCGGATTTACTTCTGCACGACGCTCTGCCCGCTGAAGGCGGATTCGAAATCCTGGATGGCTTCCATCGCCTCCTGGGACGACCCGACGCGCGCCAGGGTGGCTCGCAACTCCCGGTTTTGTAAAGCTCGCCCGGCCTTGGCCAGGAGCTGGAGATGCACGTTGGCGCCGGCCGAGGGCGACAGCAGGAGGAATACGGCCGAGATCGGCTGCTCGGTCACGACGTCCAGCAGTCCCGCTCGCGTCAATCCCAGCGCCACCTGCGGGGACATGAGTTCATCGAATCGCGCGTGCGGCAGTGCAATGCCCTCGTTCAGAAATGTCGAGCCCTGCTGCTCGCGTTCGGCCAGTTTCTTCATGACCATTTCGGCGCTCAGTCCCGGGGTTGTCGATACGACCGTTTCAACCAGCTTTTTGCGGACGTCCTGCCTGGGTACGGGATCGTCCCAGATGACGATCCGTTCGGGGGTGAGCAGCCGGCTGAGCGTGCCGGCGGGGCGGACGGCGGACATCGTGGCGTTGGACGACGGCTCCACGTAATCGGTGGTTCTGCGTTCCTCGCTCTCGGCGTCAACGACGATGATGCTGACCCCCTGGGCGCGATGGATCAGTTCTTCGGCGACGCTGCGGTGGCCCACCAGCCGCTTCCACCACGGCACCGGCCGGGGCCGGCCGATCACCACCTGCCCCACCCGGTATTCCTGCGCAAAACGGAGAATCGTGTCGGCGACGTTCTGGCCCTTGAACGTGAAGACCATGGCGCCGAGTTGATTGGCCAGCGTGAGCGTGTCGGCCAGGAGTCGCTGGGTGACGGCGTCGATGACCGTCGGTTCCTCCGACGGGGTCTGCACGTACACCGCGTACCAATTGCGGTTGAGCCGGCCGGCCAATCGTGAGGCGTATCGCAGCAAGCGGGCGCTGTTCGGCCCGCGGGAAGAAAGACACACCATGATCTGATCCGGCGAACCGTCGGTTGGGGCGGCCACTTTGTCACTTAAGGTCTCGCGGCGCTTGAAGTCGATCTGCGACGCCAATTCCCGCAACGCCAATTCGCGCAGATGCTCCAGGTTCGAGCTGGTGAAGAAATTCTCCAGCGACGACTGCACGCGCTCGGCCGGATATATTTTTCCCTCGCGCAGGCGCTGCTGAAGGTCCTCGGCGGACAGGTCGATGTTGACGATCTGGTCGGCCTCGGCGAGCACGGAATCGGGAATCCGCTCGCGCACCTTCACGCCGACGAGTTGCTCCACCGTGTTGTACAGGCTTTCCAGATGCTGGATGTTCATGGTGGTAATGACGTGAATTCCCGCCGCGAGGATGTCCTGAACGTCCTGGTATCGCTTGGAGTTTTTGCTACCCGGAACGTTGGTGTGGGCCAACTCATCGACGATCGCGACCTGGGGGTGGCGATTGATGACCGCGTCGGCGTCCATCTCCTCGAGGACGATCTGGTGGTATTCGACCTTTCGGCGGGGGACGATCTCGAGGCCGTCCAGAAGTTTTTCGGTTTCGGGGCGCCCGTGGGTTTCGACCAGCCCGACCACGACGTCGATTTGATCCTGGTTCTTGAGGCGGTGGGCCTCGAGGAGCATCCGATAAGTTTTCCCGACGCCGGGTCCGTATCCCAGGTAGACCTTCAACCGGCCGCGCTGGGAGCGGCGGATCATCTGGAGAAACGTTTGTGCGCGGTCGTCGGGCATTTGCCGCCGGATTCTACACCATTTTTGAAAACGGGACTGCGGGGTCGGCGTGTGGCAATGCCGCCGTTGCCCCGCAGGTCCTGATCCTGGCCGGATGCGGCGGTTTAGGACGCCGTGCGGCGCCCACGCATCGTATCGGCGGATCGATCATTTCTTCGTCACGTTCTGAAATCGTCTATTTCTCGTTGTCCAGGGCGATATTCAGCCTCAGGACGTTCACGCCGGGATCGCCCAGGATTCCCAGGTCCGGCCCATCGGTGTATTGCTGAACCAGGGCCTTCACCTTGTCGGGGGACATTTTCCTCGCCCGCGCGACGCGATTGACCTGAAGGGCGGCATTTGCCGGGCTGATATGCGGGTCCAGGCCGGAGCCGGATGAGGTCACGGCATCGCCGGGAATCAGCACCACGTCGCCGTTGGAATTCGTGAACGGACCGGCCGTGAGCACCATCCGGTCCGGGGTGTCCGACGGGGGATGCGGGAACGCGTCCACCAGATTCACGTCCTGCAGATTTCCCTGGGCGTCCTCAAACTTCTTGATGGGCACTTCGACCTTGTCGCCGGTTCCATCGGCGCGCTGACTGTAGAGTTTGAAGGACAACCCGTTGTCCACGGCGTAATGGACCGTGCGCAGGCGGACGCCGTCAAAGTTCAGCGATTCCGGCTGGGTGGTCGGCTGCGTGGTGGCGGGATTGGTCGCGCCGTTAATGAGCTTGTCGCTCAAGGGGCCGAAATTCGTGCCGCCGGAACTGGTTGGGTCATATCCGGCCGTCGAGGAAAAGGACGTTCCAGCGCCGTTGTTGGCGGCGCTGGGCCGGGGGTGGAAGTATTGGGCGGCCGTGAATTGCTGCCCGATCAGCGCCGAGCCGACGGCCTGGCTGTCATCCCAGGTCTTCGTCCCGTCTTTCTTCAGCAACGATCCGTTGGCCTGGTAGGGGAAGACCCACTGTGCGATCCGCCAGATGACGAATGGATAGATCGCGCAGCAGATGATGCCCAACACGATGGTGACGGCGATCGACGCCCAAATCTGGCGAAGGAGCGATCCTCCGGGCAGGTCGTTGGGGTGTGGATTGGTCAGGGGAACAACTATTGTGCTTTTAGCCATTGGTAATTCCTTCTTTCTGCAATTAGTGCGGCATCGCCAGACCGGGCAGGTGGATGGCGTTGATGAACAAGTCGATGATCTTGATCCCCGGGAACGGCGCGATGATGCCGCCGATTCCATAGATCAGCAGATTTCGCCTCAGAATCGCCGCGGCGGACGCCGGGCGGAACTTCACGCCCCTCAGCGCCAGCGGGATTAGCAGGATGATGATGATCGCGTTGAAGATGACGGCGCTGAGGATGGCGCTGTGCGGCGTGGCCAGCCCCATGATGTTCAGCGGCGCCACCTGCGGAAACGCGCCCATCAGCATCGCCGGAATGATGGCGAAGTATTTGGCCACGTCGTTGGCCACGCTGAAGGTCGTCAAGGCGCCGCGGGTCATCAGCAATTGCTTGCCGATTTCAACCACCTCGATCAGCTTGGTGGGGTTGCTGTCCAGATCGACCATGTTGCCGGCTTCCTTGGCGGCCTGCGTGCCGGTGTTCATGGCGACGCCGACGTCGGCCTGCGCCAATGCGGGGGCGTCGTTGGTTCCGTCACCGGTCATGGCGACCAGGTGGCCGGCCAACTGCTCCGACTTCAGCAGCGCCAACTTGTCTTCCGGCTTGGCCTGGGCGAGGAAGTCGTCCACGCCGGCCTCCTTGGCGATCGCCGCGGCCGTCAGGGGGTTGTCGCCGGTGATCATGACCGTCTTGATCCCCATGGCCCGGAACCGCTGGAACCGGTCGGGCAAGCCGGCCTTGACGATATCCTTAAGATAAATCACGCCCAGGGCCTTGGTCTTGCTCGCCACGACCAGCGGCGTGCCGCCGGCCCGGCTGATGGTGTCAACGGCCTTGTCGATCTCGGCGGGAAACGACGCTCCGCTGGCGGCGACGAACTGACGGACGCTGTCGGCGGCGCCCTTACGGTACATTTGGCCGTCGTAATTCAGTCCGCTCATGCGCGTCTGGGCGGTGAAGGGGACAAACTCCGCGTGCGGCAATTCGTGAATCTCACGGCCGCGGATGTTGTACCGCTCCTTGGCCAGAACCACGATGCTGCGGCCCTCGGGAGTTTCGTCCGCCAGCGACGAAAGCTGCGCCGCGTCGGCCAACTCCTGCTCCGTCACGCCGGGGGCAGGGTAAAACTCCGTCGCCGCGCGATTGCCCAGCGTGATCGTGCCGGTCTTGTCCAGCAGCAGCACGTCCACGTCGCCGGCGGCCTCGACGGCCTTGCCGCTCATCGCCAGCACATTGTGCTGCACCATGCGGTCGATGCCGGCGATGCCGATGGCCGACAGCAATCCGCCGATCGTCGTCGGAATCAGGCAGACCAGCAGGGCCACCAGCACCGTGACCGAGAATATCAGGCTCACCTTGGCATAGACGTCGGCGCTCAGATACGTCTGAGTGAAAATGGCGAACGGCAGCATCGTGATGCAGACGGCCAGGAAGATGATGGTCAGGGCCGAAAGCAGGATCGACAAGGCGATTTCGTTGGGCGTCTTCTGACGCTTGGCGCCTTCGATCAGTTCGATCATCCGGTCCATGAAGCTTTCGCCGGGATTGGCGGTCACGCGGACCTTGATCTGGTCGGACAGGACGGTCGTGCCGCCGGTGACGGCCGACCGGTCGCCGCCGGCTTCGCGGATCACCGGCGCCGATTCGCCCGTGATCGCCGATTCGTTCACGCTGGCCGCGCCTTCGATGATCTCGCCGTCGGCGGCGATCAATTCGTTGGCTTCGACCACGAAGATGTCGCCCTTCCGGAACGACTCGGCGGGAACGGTCTTAATGGATCCGTCCGCCATGATCTTTCGTCCGACGCTCTTGGTGCGGCTCTTACGCAGGGCATCGGCCTGCGCCTTGCCTCGCCCCTCGGCCATCGCCTCGGCGAAGTTCGCGAACAACACCGTGAACCACAGCCACAGCGAAATCTGGAAGACGAACGATTTCGTGTCGTGGGTGAAATACAGGTCGAGTGTCGTCAGCGCCGCCCCGACCTCGGTGACGAACATCACCGGGTTCTTCACCATGTGGACTGGGTTCAGTTTCTTGAAGCTCTCGATGATCGCCGGGATCACGATCACGGGATCAAACAAGGGTCTTGCTTTGGCAGCCATAATCTTTCCTCAATTCAGTTGAAATCACTTTCCAATCAAACCAGTAGCGCGTTGGTCAATGGGGTTGCGTCAGTACAAAATGCCTCCCCCGTGCATGATGAAGTGTTCCAGGAGCGGCCCCATCGCCAATCCCGGCAGGAAGTTAAGTGCCCCGACGATCACGATGACGGTGATGACCAGCAGAACGAAAGTCGGTCCAACGACGGGGAAACTGCCGATCGAGGCTGGGGCCGTCTTTTTCAGCGCCACGCCTCCAGCCAGGGCCAGAATCGGAATCAGCTCGAAATACCGGCCCAAGAGCATGCAGAAGGTCTGCGTCGCATTGAACATGGTGCTGGCGTAGACGGTCTGCCCGGCGGCGTTGGTGGTGGTGGGAGAGCAGGTGAACCCGCCCATGGCGGTGCCGTTGTTGGCCATCCCGGAGCTATATGCATAGAAGATCTCGCTGAAGCCTCGCGGTCCGCCGTTACCGACGTTCGTCTGGCCCCAGTTCGCCACGCAACCCCACGCGGTGAAACCCACCGCGTCGAGGACCAACATCAAAAGGTACACACAGCAACACTTCACGCCGTACGCGTCGATCTTCTTGCCCAGATATTCCGGCGTTTTTCCGATCATCAGGCCGGCCAGGAAAACCGACACGAAGATGAAGACCAGCATCGTATAGAGCCCGGTGCCGATCCCGCCGAAGATCACCTCGCCCATGTGCATGTTGAACAGCAACATGCACGTCGCCATTGGGGTCATGGAGTCGTGCTGGCAGTTGTTGGCGCCCTCGGCCGTGTCGGTCACGTCGTTAGCCCATGCGGCCGAGTTGTAGATTCCGATGCGGACTTCCTTGCCCTCCATGTTGGCGTACGCGGGATCAACCCCCAACGCCACCAGGTTTGGATTGGGCTGGACCTCGAAATACCAGGTCACCACGAGCGTCCCCAGCAGCATGATGAACATGGCAATCCAGATGTTCCAGCCGTGCATCGTGTTCCCGATCATTCGGCCGTAGTAATAGACGATGCCCGACGGGATGGAGAAGAACAACATCCACTGAAGGAACTGTATAAGGGGCGTTGGATTCTCAAAGGGATGGCAGCAGTCGACAGCGGTAATCCCGGGGCCGTTGAGGCCCAGGACTTTGGGCGCGCAATACGATGCCATCGGTCCCTGAACGATGGTCTGAATCGTCGGCTGCGTCGCGGAGGTCGCGCCGGACTGGTCGATCGCCGTGGCGGCCGTGTACGAACGGAAGTTCATCGGGATTCCCTGCCACACGTCGAGCAGGGAGAAAACCACGCAGATGGGGAGGAACAGATAAAGCGTTTGGCGGGTCAGATCGACCCAGAAATTGCCGATGTCGCTGGTCTGCTTTCGCTTCACCGCGCGCACCACCACGGCGGCGGCCGCAATGCCCACCTCCGACGAGAAGAAGAAGTGCAGAGCCGTTGAAACCGTCTGCGAAAAGTGCGTGAACATCGCCTCCGGCTCATAACTTTGCCAGTCCGTGTTGGTGACGAAGCTGCCCGCCTGTAGGAAGGCGATGATCCCCGGCACCTTGCCGCCGCCGTTGATCACGTCGTTCTTGTCCACCGTGGCGCTAAGATTCGCCATGTTCTGCTTGAGCGGAAGGACATCCTGAATCCGGTACAATCCGTAGCTCACGAGCATGGTCACCATGCCCAACATCAGCAGCGCCAGCGTGTACTGCTTCCAGTTCTGCTGTTTCTTGGGATCGACGCCGGCGACCTTGTAAACCAGCCGTTCCACCGGGCCAAGAATCTTCTCGAGGACGCCCAGACCGCCTTCCTGGTCGGGGTCAAGCACCCGCAAGAGATAAAGTCCCATCGGTTTGGTGATCAAAAACAGCCCGATGCAGAACACGATCAACTGGACCCAATCAAACCCGCGCATGAAGCTCATAAATCGACTATCCTTACCAACCCTCTCAGTTACTTGCCCGCAGACCCATCTACTCGTCTCGTTTCGAATTTAGAAAGTCATTTTCGACCCCCACATTTGAAAGTGCTCGATGATCGGCCCCATCGCCAGCGCCGGCAGGAACGTCAGCGCTCCGACGACGATGACCGTGCCGATCAACAGCAACGTGAACGTCGGCCCGGAAACCGGGAAGCTGCCCAGGCTTTGCGGCGCCATTTTCTTGGCCGCCAGATGCCCGCCCATCGCCAGCATCGGAACGATCATGAAGAACCGGCCCAGGAACATGTCAAAGGACTGCGTGACGTTGTACTGCGGCGTGTTGGTGGTGATGCCGGCGAAGGCCGAGCCGTTGTTTCCGGCGCAGGAGGTGTACGCGTAGAGGATTTCGCTGAATCCATGCGGGCCGTTGTTGCCCGGTCCCGCCTGGCCCCATCCCGTGATCGATGCCCATGCCGTAAAGGCCAGGATGCAAAGCCCCGGCGCCAAAATCGCCAGCCCGGCGCATTTCACGTCGAAGGCGTCGATCTTCTTGCCGAGGTATTCCGGCGTTCGTCCGACCATCAGGCCGGAGATGAAAATCGCCAACACCACGAAAATCAGGATTCCGTACATGCCCGCGCCCACGCCGCCGAAGATCACCTCGCCCGTTTGAATGTTGAACAGGGGGACCAATCCACCCAGCGGCGTGAAGCTGTCGTGCATGGAGTTGACCGCGCCGCAGGAAGCATCGGTGGTGATGGTGGCGAACAGCGCCGAATTGAAGATGCCGAAGCGGACTTCCTTGCCTTCCATGTTTCCGGCCGCCGGGTCGAGGCCGAGTTCCGCCAGCCGCGGATTTCCCGCCGCTTCCGACGGCCACGCCACCATCACGCCCACCACGAACAGCGCGAACATCGCCGCCCAGACCGCCCAGCCGTGCCCCTGCTGCTTGACCATCCGACCCAGGTAATACGTCAGCGCGCTGGGAATCGCGAAGATCGAAAGGATCTGGATGAAATTGCTGAGCGGCGTGGGATTCTCAAACGGGTGGGCCGCGTTGGCGTTAAAGAATCCGCCGCCGTTGGTGCCCAGCATCTTGATCGAAATCTGCGATGCCGTGGGCCCTTGCGCGATGGTTTGCTGGTTCGCCTGCGCCGCCGTCGCCCCGGTCTGATCGACGGTGTTGAACGTCGTGTACGGCTTGAAATTCTGGATCATTCCCTGGCTGACGAGAAACGACGAATACACGATGCAGATGGGCAGGAGCAGATACAGGTGGATCCGCACCAAGTCCTTCCAGAAGTTGCCGATGGTGCGGATGCGGCTGCGGGCGATGCCCCGGATCACCGCCGCCGCCACCGCGATCCCCACGGCGGCGGAAAAGAAATTGTGGCTCGCCAGCGCCAGCATCTGCGACAAGTACGTCATCGTGTTCTCGCCGCTGTAGCTCTGCCAATTCGTGTTGGTCGTGAAGCTAGCGGAGGTGCTGAACGCCAGGTCGCCGGTCATCGCCGTCTTGTCGGAAAGATTGTCCAGGTTCTGATGCCAGAGCAGATGTCCCTGGAACCGGAGGATGCCGTAGGTCATGACGGTGGTCACAAGGCTGAAAACCAGCATCGCCACGCCGTATTGCTTCCAGTTGTGTTCGCGCTTGGGATCGACGCGCAGGACGCGGTAAATGAGCCGCTCCAGACGGCCCAACCATGGGTCCAGGAACGTGCCGCCGGCCTTCTCCGGATCGAGAACGTGAAGCAAATGAATTCCCAGCGGCTTGGTGATCACCACCAGCACCAGGACGTAAATCGCAAGTTGTATCCAGCCCGCCCAGGTCATGATTATCCCTCAAAAGTGTTCCGGGCGGATCAGCGTCCAGAACAGGTAAATCAGTAAAAGAACCGAAACGATTCCAACAATGATGTTTTCCATGGCCAAATCTCCGTTAGTTCACATTTTTCCGCAGGCGTACACGTAAAGCACGCTGGCCGCGAAGAACCCGACCGTCAAGCCGATATAAAGAAGGTCCGTCATGAGTGGTTTCCTTTGTTTACCAGAGTCTGCTGAGTTGGTTCCACATGGTGTATCGCGCTCTGGGCGCAAATTTCGTCGAGGTACTTCTCCTGGTCGCCAAGCTCCACGTCCGAAACGTCGGCGGCATCGGCGGCCAGCTCGTCCAGCCGCTGGAGGTTGCGGCTCGCCAGTTCGCGGCCGGCTGGCGATATGGCCGCCTTCTGATAGAAGCTCTTGGCCGCGCCGCGGTTTCCCTCGGCTTCAAAGACCGCGCCCAGAAGGTTGAAATACGACGGCTCGCCCCAGGCTTTTCGGAACAGGACACTGAGCGCGTGTTCCGTGAAATGAATGTCCTGGTTCCAGATGGCCCGCCGAATCCGCCAAAGCGCCGGGCTGAGCGTTAGACCGGCTTTGGGCGCCTCGGCGGCGGCAGCGTGGGCCTCGTCCTGGTCTTCCAACGCGGCCGCGACGCTCAGGCGCAAATCTTCCGGCGTTGTCGGCTTCTCCAGGAAATCCGACGCCCCCAGCCGCATCGCTTTCACCACCACCGGCACGCGCCCATGCGCCGTCAGAACGATCACGCGCGGACGCTGCTCCGGCGGCTTCTGGTTCAGATGTTCCAGGACCACCATCCCGTCGCTCCCTTGCATCCACAAATCCAGCAGCACCAGCGACGGCATCTCGCGCTCCATGGACGCGATGGCCGCTTCCCCGTCGGCCGCCTCGCGCACCACGAATCCATCCGTCTCCAGCGTCGAACGCAGCATGAGCCGGATGTTCTGCTCATCGTCCACCACGAGAATGGTTTTTCCGGCCATTGTCATGGCATCAGTTGTGGGATTCCGGCAGCTTGGCTAACCAAATATCCTCGGCCTCGTCGCCCAGCATGATCGCGTGCGAGCTGCGGCCGTGCCGGCGCAGCTCCATCAAGCGCCGCAGATTCATGCGCGCCGGCTGGTAATGCTCGTCGGCGGTGATCGCCTTGTCGTAGCATTTCTGCGCCAGCCGCCATTTCCGCTGCGCCTCGTACAACACGCCAAGGAGGTTGAAATACTCCGCCGACTGTTGGTCCTTGCGATCGGCGGCCTTCATCAGCAGCGACATGGCGGTTTCATATTCGGCCAGACGCAGCAGCTTGCGGATGCGCGACAGGACGAGCTCGTAACCGCCGGGAACGTCCACCACCACGTCGGGGGGAGTATCAAGCTCCGGCTCTACGAGCACGCTCTTGACGGCCTGGCGAAGCTCGCTCGGTGAGATCGGCTTTTCCAGGAAATCCAGCGCCCCCAGCCGCGTCGCCTTCACCGCCGCCGGAATCGACCCGTAGGCCGTCAAAATGATCACTCGCGGCCGCGCAATCCCCGCCGCCAGCGTTTTCATCTGCTCCAACACCGCCATCCCATCCAGCACGGGCATGTTCAGGTCCAGCACCATCAGGTCCGGCGTGCTGGTCTTGATCGCCTCCAGCGCCTCGCGGCCGTTGCTGGCCTCCGTGACGGCATAGCCGTCGGATTCCAGCGTGGTGCGGAGCATCAGGCGGATGCCGCTTTCGTCATCCGTGATTAGGATTGATGCTGGTCTCATAGTTCACCTCGGATGGCGCGCCGCTTTCGCCTTCGGTTGGCTCGTCGGCGCGCTGTAACGTGAAACTGAATCGGCTGCCCACGCCGGGCTTGCTTTCCAGCGCGATCGTGCCGCCGTGGGCATCCACGATCTCCTTGGCGATCGCCAGCCCCAGGCCGGCGCCGCTCGGTTGGTTCTCGCGCGGGATTCGATAGAACCGCTCGAAAACGCGAACCTGATATTCGGCCGGAATCCCGATCCCCGTGTCCTCGACGATGAATCGGACGTATTTGCCCATCGGCTCGGCGCTGATCCGAACCTTCCCGCCGGGCGGCGTGAATTTCAACGCGTTGTCAAGCAAATTGGAAAAGACGTGCCCGATGCGGGCCGGATCGGCCAATACCGGTGGAGTTTCCACCGGCACTTCCACTTCCAGGTCCAGGCCCTTGTCGTGAAACGCGGTCTCGAGCGGCGTCACCGCATCCGACACCAGCCGCTCCGACGGCTCGGACTGCAAATCCAGTTTCACCCGCCCCGATTCCAAACGCCCCATGTCCAGAAGGTCTTCGATGATCTTTTGCAGCCGATCGGCGTCGTCGCGCGCGGCCATCAGCAATTCCGTCTGCTTGCCGTTCAGCGCGCCCACGCGCTCTTCCAGCAGCAGGTGCGATGCCATCCGGATCGACGTCAGCGGCGTCTTCAATTCGTGCGACACCACCGAGAGCAGTCCGCTCTTCATTTCATCCAGTCGCCGCAGGTTGGTCACGTCGCCCAGTACCAGCGTCACCCCCAGCAAATGCTGGCCGGCATCCACGATTGGGACCGCCTGCGGCAGGAAAAACCGAAGCTGGCCCCCCGCGTCGTACACCTCGATGGCCGATTCATAACCCTTCGGCTGCGACGGCTTGGCGTCGCGCGAAACCTGCTGGTATAGCTCGCCCAAACGCTGGTCCCGAAGCTGAAGCACCGACTGATCGGGATACAGCATGAACAATTTCTGCGCCGTCTGGTTGGAAAGCTCCACGATGCCGCTGGGATTCACCACCGCGATGGCATCCGGCAGGCTGTCGATCGCAAGCTGCGTGGTGCGCTGGATGCGCAAGAGCTTGGCCCGGTCGCTGCGGCGGAATTCTCGCAGCTTGGCCGCCATCGAGTTGAACGCTTCCGCCAGCTTGTGCAGCTCGTCCCGCGATTTCACCTGCACCACCTGATCCAGATTCCCAGCGGCGATTTCCTCCAGCGAACGCGTCAGCGTTCCCAGCGGCCGCAGGATCGCCCGGCTCATCAGCAGGATGAACACCACCGCCAGACCCACCCCGATCACCGACAATAGGATCATCAATTGACTGGCGCTGTCCGCCTTGGCCTTGATGCTGCCTTCCAGCGGCTGCATGTTGCCGAAATTCAGGTCGATGATCTGCTGCGCCCGCGACTTGACGATTGGCGAAAGACGCTGAATCGACGCGTATGCCGCCCGCCGGTCGGCAAGGCTTGTCTTGGTGTCGAGCAGGCGGGTCAGGTCATCCCGATAACTATCATTCGCGGATTTCGCCGTGCGCTCGCCGGTGTGCGTATTGATCTCGTATCCGGACCATTGCCGGGTCAAATCCGATGCGTATTCATCCTCTTGTGGATGCAACGTGATGTTGTGGTCCTCGGCATCACAGTTCTGGTCGAACGACTTCAACGCCTCTTCGGCGGCGGCAAGGTCGGCCTTCGTCGGCTCGCCTTTGTCGCCCGAAACACTTTGGGCAGTGCGGTCCAGCGCCTCCAACGAACTGATCATGTTCCGCCCGTATTCAACGCTGCGCCAGTTCTCCGACAGAAACGTATCGAGCCAGATGCGATGCTGCTGGAGCACGGCCACGCCCAGACTGCTGACCGCCAATAGGATCACCAGCAAGCCACCGAAGCCAAAGAACAACTTTTGCCGTAAGCCAAACATGGTTTACCTCCAAGCCGACTGAGCGAATGGAATGCCACCGCCACGGCGGCCCATTGCAGCCGGAAAATATGGGTTTTTGCAGGAATGGCGATAATGGGCCGTGCAAATTGCATTGCCAGAACTAGGGTCATCCGCAAAATGCACGATCCGGCAAGCAATCAGATGCCGTACTTCCGGCGTCGCCGGTACAACGTGGCCAGGTCGATCCCCAGGGTCTTCGCCGCCTCGTCGAGTGATTTGCTCCTGGCCAGCACCCGGCGAATGTGCATCTCTTCCAACTGGTCCAGAGAGATGGCATCGCCGATGCCTTCGGGCGACGGCGTCCCGCCGGAGAACTCCGATGGCAGATGCTGCATCGCCACCTGTTGGCCCTGGCATAAAAACGCGGCTCGCTCGACGACGTTGTGCAACTCGCGCACGTTGCCGGGCCATCGGTAGCGCTTCAGGGCCTCGATCGCCTCGGGAGTGAATCCGCCGATTGATTTGCCCTTCGCCAACTCCCCCAGAAATCGCTCCGCCAACATTACCGTGTCCTCCGGCCGATCGCGCAGCGGCGGTAGGTCCACCTGGATCACCTTGATGCGATAGAGCAAATCCTCGCGGAATTTCCCGGCCGCGACCGCGGATTCCAGATCGACGTGCGTCGCGGTGATCACGCGCACGTCCGCCCGGCGCGTCCGCGCTTCCCCCACGCGCTCGTATTCGTGGTCCTGAAGGAACCGCAGCAGCTTGGGCTGAAGCTCCAGCGGCAAATCGCCGATCTCGTCCAGCAGCAGCGTCCCGCCGTCCGAAGCCCCGATCCGCCCCAGGTTGTCCCGGATCGCCCCGGTGAACGCGCCCTTGGCATGGCCGAAAAGCTCGCTCTCCAAAAGCTGCGGAGAAAGCGTCGGGCAGGAAATCGTCGCCATCGGTTTGTTGGCGCGGTTGCTCCAGGCGTGGATCGCCCGCGCGAGAATTCCCTTGCCCGTGCCGCTTTCACCCCGGATCAGCACCGCCGTGTCGCTCACCGCCACCGCCCGGCAAAGATTGATCGCCCGCTGCATCGCCGGCGAATTGCTCTTGAGCGTCGGCTCGCCCTTGGATTGGCCGACGATTTCCTCCAGCCCCGCGACCTGCTGCTCCAACGCGCGCAGCCGGCCCACGCGCTCCACCACCAGCTTCACCTGCCCCGGAGTGAACGGCTTGGTGAGATAATCCGCCGCTCCTCGCTTCATCGTTTCCACCGCCGTGTCGATCGAGCCGTGGGCGGTGATGATCACCACCCGCATCCACGGACTTTGCGCCAGCAACTCGGGGATGAGATTCAGCCCCAGGTCCGCGCCCAGGCGAAGATCCACAAACGCCAGATCGAACGGCCTTTGCGTGGCCTCGGCCACCGCGTCGCGGGCATTGCTCACCGCCGTGACGCGATGGCCGTCGATTTCCAGGCCGATCGCCAGCGTCTTGCGGATGTTGATCTCGTCATCCACGATGAGAATGTTCAGCGATTGGGGATGAGCTTGCTCTTGCATGTGCCCGGATACTGGTCCCTTATGTCAAACATCATAAACTAAGAAGCCCCCGGATGGCCATCCGGGGGGCATTCGAACATGCAAAGCGATTTCGACGCCATCGTCGTAGGGGCTGGACCGGCAGGCTGCGCCGCCGCTTACGATCTGGCCGCGCAAGGACGAAAAGTCCTGCTCCTGGATAAATGCGAATTCCCGCGGCTGAAGCCGTGCGCGGGGGCGCTGACCATGAAAACCCTGAACGCTCTGCGGTTTGACGCGGCCCCTGTGGTGCGCCGCGTTTGCCAAGCGATGAAACTCTCGCTGGGAAAAACGGGCAAAACTCTCACCAACCATCGCCCCCTCGTGGCCATGACCGTCCGCGAGGAATTCGATCAATTCTGCCTGAATCAGTGCATCGGCCGCGGCGCGGATTTCCGCACCCGGCACCGCGCCATCGGGCTTGCCCGCGATGGCGAAGATTGGATCGTTTCCACGAGTCACGATTCATTTCGCGGCAGATTCCTCATCGGCGCCGATGGCGCCAACAGCCAGGTGCGCAAGCTGCTGGCGCGAACAAATCCGCTTCGGTTTGGATTGGCGCTGGAAACATGCATTGCCGCCCAACGGCCCGGCGACTGGGCGATGGAATTCGATTTCGCCGCCGTCGATCGCGGATATGGCTGGGTCTTCCCCAAGGACGACCATCTGAACGTCGGCTTGTACAGCCTGAATCCGACGATTCCACACGCCGCCGAAAAGTTGGCCGCGTTCGTCGCCGCCAAAACCGGACTCACCATTTCCCGCCCGATCCACGGCCACAAGATTCCCCACGATGGACGCCGCGCCCATTTCGCCTGGAGCAACGCCTGCCTGATCGGCGACGCGGCCGGGTTGATCGATCCGCTCCTGGGCGAAGGAATCTATAACGCCATCCGCAGCGGCCAACTCGCCGCACGCGCAATCATCCAGAGCAATGGCACGGAACCAGCGGATTTCGCCGGTGAAATCGACGAGGTCCGGCGCGATCTAGCCAGCTACGATTCGGAGACTCGTCGTTTCTATTCCAACATCCGCCACGGCTATCGCCGCCTGATGCGCTGGCCGCTCGCCCGCGTCCTGATCAACGGATTCTCCCTCGGCTTACCCGTCAGCCGCATCAAGCGCAAGACCCTCGCTCTTCTGTTTCGGTAGCGGGTCAACGTACGTTTACAAAGCCCACGGATGGCTATCCGTGGGTTTTCCTGACCGTCGAAAATCCCAAATTGTTTATGAGCAGTCCGCCTCCCGCACGACCCGGCCCGCCCGCTTCAAAGGTGATGAGGCGACGCAAGGCCCGCGCGCGGCGGATGCTCGTTGTTTATCCATAGAGAAAGGTGCCGGATATGATCTTGTGACAGATGCAGTTGAGGCTGCCCCAAATAATCATATAATTCCCCTCGCTTTGGAATACTCCAAACTACCAAAAATGCCATAAATGACTCTGGTCTAGCATCAATAACCAAGGAAAACCATAATTCTCGTCTTACTAATGCATATATTTCCGCTAATTACATGCAGGATCATGTTCATGTTGATATCTTTAGATGTGAACTCGACGGGCAGATGGATTCAAACGCCATCGAGGCTCCGCGTTACCAAGCGGGCCTTTGAGTTCACACATCGGGAGGATAGGAAAAATGCTAAATCGCTCCTCCCCCTGGTTTTTGTCATCCACGCCGTCAAGAAGTGTCCGCAGTGACGCCAAATCCAAGTTCCGCCGTTTACTGACTGGGGCACGCTCGCTCTGGCCAGTCCATGGAAATGCCAATTCTGCGCTCGTGCTTACCGCTACGGCAATCATCTCGTCCGCTGTTTCACCTGCCTCTGCCTCCCCCATTTACATAGTCGACGAGATCGGCCTGACCGGATCGAACTACAGCTATGCGACTTCGGGCGGAATTTATCAGGACATCGAGCCCTGGCAACTCAACGCGGCCGGCCAGGTCATCGGATATTCCCTTCGTTACAGCAGTTCGGGCGGCGATCTCGGAGGTGACTCCTGGATTTACAACGGAAGCTCAACCGAGCAAATAGGGCTGACCGGAACGAACTACAGCTATGCGACTTCCGGCGGAACTTATCAGGCGAGCGCGCCCAGCGATCTCAACGCGGCTGGGCAGGTCATCGGATATTCCATTCGTTACAGCAGTTCGGGCGGCGATCTGGGAGGTGACTCCTGGATTTACAACGGAAGCTCAACCCAGCAAATAGGGCTGACCGGAGCGAACTACAGCTATGCGACTTCCGACGGAACTTATCAGATCAGCGGGCCTGTTCAACTCAACGCGGCCGGCCAGGTCATCGGGAATTCCCTTCGTTACAGCAGTTCGGGCGACCCTCTCGGGTCGGACTCCTGGATTTACAACGGAAGCTCAACCCAGCAAATTGTAGGGCTGACCGGAACGAACTACAGCTATCCGACTTACGACGGAACTTATCAGTCGAGCTTGCCCGTGTGCATCAACGCGGCCGGGCAGGTCATCGGGTATTCCTATCGTAACAGCAGTTCGGGCGGCTTTCTCGGGCTGGATTCCTGGATTTACAACGGAAGCTCAACCCAGCAAATAGGGCTGACCGGAACGAACTACAGCTACGGGCCTTCCGGCGGAACTTATCAGGAGAGCCAGCCCCAGGAACTCAATGCGGCCGGGCAGGTCATCGGGCATTCCTGGCGTTACAGCAGTTCGGGCGGCTACCTCGGGCAGGACTCCTGGATTTACAACGGAAGCTCAACCGAGCAAATAGTAGGGCTGACCGGAACGAACTACAGCTACGCGACTTCCGGCGGAACTTTTCAGTACAGCCAGCCCCAGCAACTCAACGCGGTCGGGCAGGTCATCGGGACTTCCAGTCGTTTCAGCAGTTCAGGCGGCGATCTCGGACAGGACTCCTGGATTTACAACGGACTCTCAGCGCAGCAAATAGGGCTGACCGGAACGAACTACAGCTATGCGACTTCCGGCGGAATTTATCAGTACAGCTACACCGAGCAGCTCAACGCGGCCGGGCAGGTCATCGGGTATTCCAATCGTTACGACGCTTCGGGCGACAGTCTGGGGCAGGATGGCTGGTTCTTCGATTCCGCAACCGACCAAACCACCTTACTGCAATTCAGCGTGGACAGTGCGACAAATTACAGCGATACCGATCCGACGATCCTGACCGATTCAGGTGTTGTTTTGGGTACCTACGAACTCTACAGCGGATCGGTGGACGATGGTTCGCACCTATTTTATTGGAGCAAAGGCAACGGCTTTTCCGACCTGGGCGCACTGGTCAGCGGCGGATTGAGCGCCCAAGGCTGGCAGAATCTCGCGAGCGTTTTTGATGCCGAGGGATCGGCTGCGGATGGCTCCCCTCTGTTCATAACTGGTTATGGGCAACCTGTGGGAATGGAAGCCGGATCTCAATCTGCATTTCTCTTGTCGCAGAACGTTCCCGAGCCGGTGACTGCTTCGTTGCTGATCGTCGCCAGTTCGGCCCTCTTTCTGCGCCAACGAAGAAAACAATAATCGTGAAGGTTTTGCTTTTCATCCGATGCCGAGAAATCTGATGCCAGCCCGCCCGCTTCCGCGGGAGGGAGAGATCGCATCCAGCGGTCTCTATTGACCATCCGCCGCCCGGACGGCGCGGACAAACGCTTCGATCTTGTCAGCCGACTTCTCTCGCCGCGCCGATTCCACGCCGCTGCTCACGTCCACGGCGAACGGATGCAACAGGCGAACGACGTCCCCGACGTTGGCGGGCGTGAGTCCTCCGGCCGCGATGATCGGCGGCAATCCCGCGAAATGGCCGGCGGTTTGCATCGCGCGCAAGCCCGCGAAATTGTTGGCGATGCCGGTGCCCCCTCGCTCGGGACCGCCGCTCGGCGTCTCCAGCAGGATGCCGATGAGGTTCGTCAATTGAAGATCGGCCACGGCGGACCGCCAGGTCCCAAGCGTGGCGGTGTCGCCGGCGGCCAGATGCAGCGCCTTGATGACGCGCATCGGCTTGAGTTCCGCGACCAGTTGCGGCGATTCTTCGCCGTGTAGTTGCACCGCGCCCAGGGGGACCGCGCCCAGAACGCGGCGAATCTCCCCGGCCGAGGCGTCGACGAAAAGCCCGACCGGCGTCACGAACGGCCCAAGCGCAGCCAGAATCCTTCCCGCATCCTCAACCGAAACGCGTCGGACGCCGTTGGGATCGAAAACCATCCCGATGGCGTCGGCCCCGGCGCTGGCCGCGGCGGCGGCGTCCTGCGGCCGGCAAACACCGCAAATTTTCACTCGCGTTCGTGCCACGGTAACATGGTAATCGACAGGCGGAAAACTAGGAACTTGGAGGAAGCAAGTCATGGCATTGGCGCATTTCCTGGCGTTCGATCTTGGTGCTGAGAGCGGAAGGGCGATTCTCGGCACGCTGGACGGCGGCAAGCTCTCCCTCACCGAAAAACACCGGTTTGCAAATCCCCATGGAAAAATGCTCGGCCGATTTCAGTGGGATTTGCTCGGCCAGTGGGAGCATCTCAAGACCGGCCTGCGCAATGCCAGCGCCGGCCTGGCCGGCGAATTGGCCGGCATCGGCGTGGATACCTGGGGAGTCGATTTCGGACTCCTCAGCGCCGGCGGTGAAATCCTGGCCAATCCGACCATGTACCGCGATCCCTGCACTGACGGGATGATGGAGCGAACCTTCGCCAAAGTGTCCCGCCAAGCCATCTTCCAGGCCACCGGCATTCAGTTCATGCAGTTCAATACGCTCTATCAGCTTTTCGCCATGAGCCAGGCCAAAAGTGATTTGCTGAAAGCGGCCGAGACCCTGCTGTTCACTCCGGATTTGTTCAACTATCTCCTGTGCGGTTCACGGCAAAGCGAATTGTCGATCGCTTCGACGAGCCAGATGTACGATCCGCGCAAACGCCGCTGGGCCACCCAAATCCTGGAAAAGCTCGAAATCCCCACGCGGATTCTGCCCCAGATCGTTCCCTCCGGGACGGTCTTGGGAAATCTGCGGGAAGATATCGCCGCCGAGTGCGGCGCGAAGGTTTCCCCCGTGATCGCTCCGGGATGCCACGACACGGCCAGCGCCGTCGCCGCCGTGCCCGCCACCGAGGGCGAGGATTATTGTTACGTCAGTTCCGGCACCTGGTCGTTGATGGGCGTCGAGCTGAAGGAACCCATCGTGTCGGACAAAGCGCTCAAATACAACTACACCAACGAAATGGGCGTGGGGCCGTGCGTCAGGTTCCTCAAGAACATCATGGGCCTGTGGTTGGTCCAGGAATGCCGGCGATATTGGCAGAAGCAGGGCCACGATCACGGCTACGCCGAACTGACGGCCATGGCCGAGCGGGCCGAGCCGTTCGGGCCGCTGATCGACCCGGCCCATTCGCCGTTCCTGAAACCCGGCGAGATGGTCGAGAAGATCGACAAATTCTGCGCCAAAACCAAACAGCGCACCCCGACAACCCCCGGCGATTATGTCCGCACCTGTCTGGAAAGCCTGGCGTTGGCCTATCGCCGGACCATGGAAGGGCTGCAAGACATTCTCGGGAAGAAGATCGGCATCATTCACATCGTCGGCGGCGGATCTCAAAACGAGCTATTGAATCAGATGACCGCCGACGCCTGTGCCCGCCCGGTCGTCGCCGGGCCGGTCGAGGCGACGGCCATCGGAAACATTTTGGTGCAGGCGATGGCCGCCGGGCGCGTGAAATCGCTCGCCGAAGCGCGGATCATCGTTCGGGAGAATTTCAACGTGCAGCGCTACGAACCCCGCAACACCGCCAAGTGGGACGCGGCCTTTCAGCGTTACATGGAAATTGTGGATAAGGAATGATCCTCGACTGCCACGTCCACGTTTCCGCCTTCGACCCCAACCACGGGTCGATGTCGAAAGAGATGCTCAAAAGCATCCCCTTCGCGTTCATGCGATGGCATTTCGGCCTGAAGGGCAGCGATGCCGAAACTGAACGGCAAGTCCAAAAGCTCCTGGTTGAGACGATCAACGGCGCCAGCGCATTGGATGGCGCGGTTGTTCTCGCCTTCGACGCGGTTCACGATCGGGACGGAAACATCGACCTGCCCAACACGCATCTTTACGTCACCAATGATTACGTCATCGAATTAGCCGCGCGTTATCCAAAGATCCATTTCGCGGCTTCGATTCACCCCTATCGCAAAGACGCCGTGGCGGAGCTTGAGCGCTGCATCGCCGCCGGCGCCGTGATGGTCAAATGGCTTCCGATCACCCAGCGATTCAACCCGGCCGATGCGAAATGTATCCCGTTTTACGAAGCGCTGGCGCATCACGGCATCCCGCTCCTGAGCCATACCGGCTGGGAGCACGTGCTGCCCACCCTCGACCCGACGGTCGCCGATCCGATGCTTTTGCTCGAACCCCTGCGCCGCGGAGTCCGCGTCATCGCCGCCCACTGCGGAACCCGCCTATTCCCCTGGGAGATCGACTATCTTCCCAATTGGGTCCAACTCGCCCGCGAGTTCGAGCATTTCTATGGCGACACCGCCGCCCTGAACGTGCCCAACCGCTGGTACGCCTATGACGTGATCCTTCACGACCCGGCCCTGCGGCAAAAGCTCGTTCACGGCAGCGACTGGCCGGTCGTCTCCATTCCGCCCCCGATTCGCCTCGGCCCAAAAACCAGCCTCGAGCTGTTGTCTGAATCCAATTGGATGCAGCGCGACGTTCTGATCAAACAGAAGCTGGGCTTCGACGCCGACTACTGGCATCGCGCCGCCGCGTTACTCCACATTCCCGACACCGAACCCGCGCCGGGAACGGTCTAACCCGGATGATTCACCGCGAAGCAGCGAAGCAGCGAAGTGACGCGAAGAATTATCAATCCAATGTATTTCTTCTTCGCGCAACTTCGCTGCTTCGCTCCTTCGCGGTAACGCATTTGAAGAGCGTGAATTTCACTTGCCCGTCATTATCTTGAACACGAAAGCATCGTCGCACGGCTTGTTCCGCATCGGCTCGATCGCCAACGCATCCTTATTCTGCGACCACCGAACCTTCTCGTCGCTCCCCAGCAGCTCGATGTCCGCGATCGGCCGATCCAGAAGCTTCGCGTCCTTTCCCAACGACTTGACGTGTAGCGTCTTGCTCGGCCAACCCATCACGATGGCATAAAGCACGTCGCCCTTCGCGGTGAAGCGCACGTCGTCGGCGGTGAACGGCTTGCCCTTGCCTTCATTAAAACCGGCGTTCTTGATCGGCACGGCATTCTCGGATGCCGGGCCTTCGCCAAACACCTTCCATGGCCGCGTGCCGAAAATCGCCTCCCGGTTCACGTCCATCCATTTGGCGATGCCTTCAACCACGGCCACTTCGTCGGAATCAATCGTCCCGTCGGCCCGCACCGGAACGCTCAGCAGCAAATTCCCGTTCTTGCTCACCACGTCCACCAGCGTCTGGATGACCGTCTTGGTCGTCTTGTATCCATGCCGCTCGAAGATGCGGCGATCGTAATGCCAACTGCCGATGCAAGTATCCGTCTGCCACGGCAACGGTTCGATCCTGTTGCTTTGGCCGCGCTCGATGTCCCACACCATGCAATGACGCTGCTGCTCGTTGAGAACCTTGCCGAACAGCACGCCTTCAAGCTTGCCGTCGTTCAATTTCATGCTGCTGTTGTAGAAATGAGCCGCGATCTTCAGGCCGACGTCGCTGACCGGATAGAGCGGCAGCACCGTGTCGTCAAAGTAGATCAGATCGGGGTGGTACTTGTTGATCAGATCGATCGTGCGGTTGTAAAACTTCTGGCAATAGGCCGCGTCGGGAATGCTGCTGCCGGCGGCCGCATCCCAATTCCATACCAGCTTTTTCCCCGGCACGTGGTTTTGCGCGTAAAGGTCCTGCGGATCGTATCCCTCCCACCATTTCCCCACGCCGTCCGCCTTGGTCAGCTTGCCATCGTACGGCACGCCCGCCAGCGGTCCCTCTCTGTCCGCAAACTGGGTCACCTCATACCAGCTCCACGCGTGCGCCGCATGAACGCTCACGCCAAAACGCAGCCCGTTGTCCCGCGCCGCCTTGGCCCATCCCCCGATCAGGTCCTTCTTCGGACCCGTATTCACAGAATTCCACGGCTGATATTTGCTGTCGAAATTGTCGAAGTTGTCGTGATGATTGGCCAAGGCGAAAAAATATTGCGCCCCGGCCCGCTTATACAGCGCCAGCAACTTTTCCGGGTCCCAATTCTCGGCCTTCCATTCGTGAATGACGTCCTTGAATCCAAACTTCGACGGCGGCCCATAATGCTCGACGTGATATTTATAGTCCTTGCTCCCCTCCTGATACATCTGACGGGCATACCAATCCCCGTGCTCCGGCTCGCACTGCGGGCCCCAATGCGCCCAGATGCCGAACTTGGCGTCGCGATACCACTCGGGGACCCGATATTGCCCCAGCGATTCCCACGTCGGTTCGAATTTCCCGGTCTGCATCGGCTCAACCTTGCTCGGCGTCTCCCCCGTTTTCCTGCCGCACCCCGCCAACACAGCCGCCAAAGCGACGGTCGAGACGATACCCCATGTAATCCTGTTTCTCACGAGTCAATCTCCTCGACGAATGCGCGCACAATCCATGGCGCAATTCGACCTTGGCCAATTGTCGCGATTTTAGGATCGAGCCGCCAGCACGCCAAACCATCGCGGACTTCGCGCATCCCCTTCCGTCTAGCGGCCACGTTTACGCGGCGTTTGCCCCCGAAGATCGCGCGGCCTTGCGATTTTCGCGGCGGCTTCTTCGGCTCAACAACGTTGCCGCCCCAGCCGCCAGCAGTGCCAATGACCCAGGTTCGGGAACATCGGACAACGGCAACGGCTTGAGCCCGGTGATTTCGTCCGTAGAGGCATTGAGGCCCAAGCTCTCGGCTGTCGCATAAAGAGCGAAGGTGCCGTCAAAGTCACTCACAAACACGTCCGCCGCCGATAGGTCTCGGCCGATCGTCGGATCGAAGATGCCTAAATCCGGGGAGCCGCGAGCCAGTGTGAACAGGTCGTAGTCCGAACTTCCGCCGTTAAACGAATCCACGCCTCGAAAGTTGCCAAACAAATTGGCGTCGAAATTTCCGATCATGTCCGTGGAAGTATTGGCATTGCCGGGAACCAGTCCAAAGTTCTCTCCCAATCCTTCGCCAGCCAAGGCCAACGCGTCGATCTGGTCGGCGGCATTCAATCCCATCGTGGAGGCTTTGGCGAAGACGTGGTTGCCCGTCGTCCCGCCCGCCGTCGCCTGGTTGTTGACCAGAATATCCGCGGAACTGTTTCCATTTTTGCCCAGGGTCGGGCTGGCATTGTCCAGCGTGAAGTAGGTGTCGAAGGTCGATCCCAAAATATCCCCGCGTGCGCTGGTGGGCGGCGTACTGGTTGGGGGCGGCAAGATGTTAGGCGGCGTGCCCATTGGGGTAGCAGTTGAGGAGGGGAGGGTTACGCCCGAGCCCGTATTCAAAGGCGCTAAGGTCTCCGAGGTAACGGTCGGGTCGATATTGCGCTGCACCGTGCTGGGGGCAACCGTATTCAGGTACGTGTTAGCGTTGTAGTACCCGTTTTGGCTCTCAATGACGAAGTCGCCCAACTGGTCGACGTGCCCGCGCCCGGCGGCAGCGGTCGTCGGCCCGGCATTGGGACCAAGGCCAAGCAGGTCGCCGCTGTATTTCAGGGTGTTGGTCTCTCCGAGGTGGCCGGTGTCGTTAAAGTAGGGCGTCGTGGCTATGTACATTTGCGCGGATTGCTTGCCGAGCCCCGCTTGCGTGGCCACGCCGCTGCCGGCGATGCCCTGGCTATTCCCATCGACGGAAAAGAGCAGCGCGCAGTTGTCGCTGCCGACAGGTCCGCCGGAATTCGGTCCATTACTAATCGACGACGGAGCAAAGCCGGTGGATGGATTTTGCGCCTGTGGGCTGTTTGGCCCGGCCAACAAAAGCCCCTCGGTCGGGATTCCAGGCTGATCCGCGCCCATCGACAGGCCGTTCATGTGATCGGTGGCCTGTAGACCCAAGGCCGAGATTCCGTTGACGTACGCCTTATTGGAGTGAGTCAACTGCGTGCTGAAAATCGCCGATGCCTGCTGTCCGGCAATTCCATCCCCCGCGATGGCCGCGCCCCCGCCTCCGCTGGTGTTCACCGGCAAAGAGCCGTTGGTCGTATATTGGTTCACCCCGGTATTGGCCAGTCCGGTCGTCGATCGGCCAACGTCGAACAGGATGCCTGGTCCGACGATTTTCTGGTCCGTTGGGTTCGTCGGCGCAAAGAGCATCAGGTTGTTGTTGGTCAAGTCAAAGTATTGGCCGTATTGGTTGAGAATGTTAGTCCCCAAAAGTCCCGCGCCCACCCTGACGCCGATCGCGGAAGTGGGGCTGGCCGTTATGGGCGCTCCGGTATCGACGATGTAGGTGCCGTTGGGCAAATTGAACGGGTTCGGTCCGCCTCCGGCGACGACGTACAGCGGCCGGGCGCCAAGCGTGCCGCCGTTGGCGATGCCGGCATTGGAAGTCGTGGTAAAGTTGGCGACGTTCGTGTTGACCCCGTTGAGTGGATTGTACGTTGCCGGCTGCAGCGGCAGCACGGTCAGGAAGCCGGGATCGGCGTTGGCCGTTGGTGTCGGCGCCTGCGGGTCACTCGCGAAATAAAAGCTCAGGCTTGACGTGGCCTGCTCGCCTGAAGATCGAGGCGCGTTCAGAGCCGTCCCCGCGTCGTTCTTCGAGCCGGCCGCTGTATTGTTGAACGCGAACGGCATCCAAGTTGCATTGGTCGGGTCCACTTCCACCACGTACGCCGGCGCCCCTCCCGCGGCGTCCGCGTAGTCCATGCCCACGTTCACGAAATTATTGTTTTGATTGTAATAGGTCAGGCTCGGCGAAATATTCAGACGCCCGGTCAGGGACGTGTTGGCAATTTTGGTGACGGTCGTGAAGGTATGTGTCGTCGGCGCGCCGACCTCCGGCCCACTGAATGCGCCGCCCATAATGCCGCCCACGTTAAAGCTGGTGGGCACCCCAACGGTGCTCCAGTTCGCGCTGTTTGTGCCAGCCGCCGCCGTCGCGGCGTTAGCGGCGATCCCCCAGATCGAGTTTGTCGAGGCGTTGCTGGGCTTGGCGGTGGTCGTGGTATACGCTGGGACGAAGGTCCCCGGGGAACCGGTGTCGAACAGTCCCAACGCCGTCGAACTCGCGTTGGCTGAAGAGATGTCACGGACCCAAACCAGCGGCCGGATCAAGGTCGAGGTGTTGCCATAGGTCATTTGGGCTTGGGCTGGCCCGGCAAATACGCCCACAACCGCCGGAACCGTCGCCGCCAATGCAGTCCCCACCAGCCGCGTCCGATTCAATCGCGTCATCCTATGCAAGCGCATTTTCGCCTCCCGGTTGAAGCCCACGACTTGTCGATCAAGCGGCTCCTGGCCGCCACGAAATGACCCCGATGACGCACGTTCCGCCTCGGGGTTCCCAACTGCTGGCAAATGAACATAGTCAGCTAAACAAAAAATGCAACAAAAAAACGTCAATGGAATCTATGTTTGCGACAATGACGTCGTTTGGATTAAATTCGTGGTCTTCGACGCGTTGAAATGGATACTAAATAGTGGGGCGATTCCCCCTGGAATCGCGCCGCCATCAAACGCTTCCCCCGCGCAACCCTACTGCTTCACCGTGTTCACGTATAAGGGATTGGACTTCGGCATGAACTCGACGTGTCCGTCGCCGAAGAGCATATTGACCCCGTCGCCGCCGTGCGCGTCATGTCTCTCGTACAACACAACCGTGCTCGGGCTTACTGTTTGCGCCGTGAGTCCCTGACCCACGTAGACGTAGGAACAATGCCCGCCGGATAACAATTCCGCCGCGGACTTGGCCGGCGTGTCGTTCGACGATGGGCAGACGAACACCGAGGGGGTGATATTCTCCGTCTTGAGCAGCGTAACGAAGTCCGGTGGATACTGGCCTTGGTAATCATTGGAGTAAAGCAGGATCGCCTGGCCGATCTGACGCTCGTTGGAGGCACACTTCACGCGATTGGCGGTTTCGTAGGCTCGGTCAAAACTGGGCAGCAAGATGGCAATGCTCATCGGAAGGAAAAAAACCAGCCCCACCGCGCCCAGCACGAGTCCGGCGATGGCCATCCCCTGGCCGCCGCGCCTGCCCGATCCGGTCTGTCGGATTCCGATGATTCCAAAAATGATCGCCAGCAGCGAGCATAAGGGTACGCAAATGAGCAACCCGCAGACCAGGCTTGCGATGGCCATCCCGCTGTTTTCGGGGACGGGCTGCCCATACATCTGCGCGAAACCCGTAGCGTAATCCGGCCCCAACGCCGGTGGCCCCATCTGCGTCGCAACCGGCACCGGTGGCGGCCCCCCCGGCGCCGCAAACAGCCCCTTCACTTGCGATGCCTTCATCCACTGTGCCATGCCCTCTTGCCAGACCAGATCGTCCGGCAGTATCTGCCCGCTGTCGACCATCTGCTTGAGTGTCCCCCCGTCAATTGGCCCCTGCTGTTGCCCGTTTTTGTGGTAAAACCAATCCGCCATCGCATCCATCCTTCCCACCCAAAAACCCTCTGCCCCGAACCCGGAAATATGCGGATATTGTCAACAAAGGTCGCGCCAAAGTAAACGCCGATACGTCAGCGCAGGCCTTCCAGATTTCCCCCTCCCCATGTACTCAGGGGGAGGGTTGGGGTGGGGGTCGAACCTCGACTGGCCCACGCCCCCACCTTCCATTCAGGCGTTTAGCGGCCGCGTTTACCTGGACTAAGCTTGCCGACGCCCGCGGCGTTTCTCCCGCGCATTTCGCGCGGTCATCCCGATCCCAAACGCCGGCCAAGCCCGGCTAATAATTACGGTTTCTCCCGCAACGCATGCGAGCGCCCATCCTCGTTCCACCGACCAGGACACTCTCTCGCAACCCACCAACAAATCCTGCCCTCTTTCACTCACTGCATTTCCTTGCACAACCCCCACCAAACCTTACACTCCATCGCACGTGCCCAACGCCGTCCCAAATCAGGAGGCACTCGATGCCGGCGAAACCCGCATTTATCTTCAAAAAACTCGATTCGGTTGGCGCTGCTGCCGCCGAAGAAGATAAGAGGTTCCTTAAGGCATGTTTTGTTGACACTGGCGATTTAGACGTTCTTCGCGACTGCGCCGACCCCCGGCGCATCGTCTTGGGCCGCACAGGGTCAGGCAAGACCGCACTGCTCGAACACGGCTACAGGCTAACGAAGAGCGCGTAATCCGCGTCGAACCTGAGAGTCTAGCTCTCTCATATATATCCAATTCCACCATGCTCAATTTTGTTGCCCAACTGGGTGTGAATCTCGACATTTTTTTTCGTTTGCTGTGGAGGCATGTCTTCACCGTCGAATTAATCCAACGCCACTTCAAAATCGAAGATGCCACTCAGCAACGCGGCTTCTTCGACAAGCTCAAATCTATTTTTTCCGACAAAAAACACACGCAAGCGCTTGAGTACATGCGCCAATGGGGCAGCCGCTTCTGGGAAGAAACCGATTACCGAATCAAGGAACTTACGACCAAGCTGGAACAGGACCTTCACGCCTCAATTTCCACGAAAATTGGCCCCGGCACGATTGCTCTCGGCGGAGCCCAAAAGCTTACTGAAGAGCAGAAGCGCGAGGTTATCGACCGGGCGCAGCACGTCGTGAACACCGTTCAGATCAAACAGTTGTCCGACATCATGGATATGCTCGACGAATCACTAGCCGACCCGCAACGCCGATATTACATTATTGTCGATCGCCTGGACGAAGATTGGGTTGACGACAAAGTTCGCTATCGCCTAATCCGCGCCCTAATCGAAACCGTCCGAGATTTCCGCAAGGTGCGCAACGCCAAACTTATCGTTGCGATGCGCGTCGATCTCCTAGACCGCCTCATCCGACTTACTCGCGATTCTGGATTTCAGGAGGAAAAGTACGAATCACTCTACCTAAAACTCGAATGGACTCCACACGAGTTATCTCAGTGCCTCGATGCACGCGTCAATTACCTCGTACGCGAACGATATACGAAACGACATGTCACCTCCCACGACCTATTGCCCAGCACCGTCGCGGGCGACGACCCGATTGCTTAGATGCTCGCACGCACGATGATGCGTCCCCGCGACCTCATTCTCTTCTTCAACCAATGCATCGCCGAAGCCACCAATAATCCCCAAATTACAGCTGACATGCTCCGCCACGCCGAAGGCGAGTATTCTCGCGCGCGCATGCGCTCGTTAGCCGACGAGTGGCAATCAGACCATCCACACCTCATGCATTTCACGGAAATCCTAAAGCGTCGCCCCTGTGTCTTTCGCGTTTCCGACATCACGCTCCAGCAGTGTGAAGACCTCTGCCTGACCGTGGCCAGCGAAGTACTCCAAAAAACTGATGATTTAACCAGCGCCGCCGGCCTAGTCGTGGAGGGGCTGCAAGACGCGTCCGATTTCCGGCGCCTACTGATACAAATCTTTTACAAGATCGGCCTCGTAGGTCTGAAACTCGCATCGTACGACACCGTATGCTGGGCAACAGAGGGTCGGCGCAGCGTTTCACACGCCGAGATAGCGGACGACGTGCGAGTCAGCGTTCACCCCTTCGCATGGCGCACCCTAGGAATCGCGCCCGAAAAAAAATGAGCCACCAAAGTCACCCCGCCCCCGGCGGACTTGCATCTCCGGGGCGGCGTTTGATCGCTCGTAAAATTCTCGCGGGTCTCAATTCATCGCCACCCGCCGGCTTGCTTTATATGCTTCCACCTCCTTCCGCAGATACCGCACCATGGCGTTCTCGCGTTTGCTAGGGATCCTGGAGTTGGCATTGCCCACAACCTCGCTCCCAAAGGGAAGAGTTCGCGCGGAGGCGCGGTGGCGCGGAGAATTGAAGGGGGCAATTCGACCCGTGATTTCTCTTCTCCGCGCCACCGCGCCTCCGCGCGATATCTCTTCTTGGTTGCGGCTACGCCGCCCTGGGATGAATAGTGGGAAAAGAAACTTGGCGAGTTTTCTCTTGTAAGACACCGAAAAGGCAAGTTGTTGACAAATTTGGCGCTTACCCCGCGCGCCAAACTCAATCATGGAATCTAATAAACTATAAGTATCTATGCATAAATATGTTATATGCGACAAGCAACCCAGAACCTTCTCGCTTTTACATTGAAAAGTGTCAAATGCGCCAAATGGCTCCTTGCGGGAACGACTGACCTTCCGCCGCGAGGTTCTCCGCAAACAGCTTTAGGATTCGCTCCCAATGTCGTTCGGAGGCGGGGCGGTCGTACACGGGGGTGTCGTTCACGGCGAAGCCGTGTTTGACATCGGGATAAACCTCGATGGTGTGGCGAACGCTGGCTGATTGGAGGGCGGATTCTAGGCGATTTCTTTCCTCGGAGGAGAAGTGGGGATCGATGCCGGCGATGCCGA
>Ga0209415_10000785_pt1 | contig 59632 bp, 57 predicted proteins | sample PeaSoiSIISIP2007_FD_187696 | JGI IMG/M metagenome (GOLD analysis project Ga0209415, IMG submission 187696) | Peat soil microbial communities from Weissenstadt, Germany - SII-SIP-2007 (SPAdes) (version 2) | ecosystem: Environmental > Terrestrial > Soil > Wetlands > Peat | place: Germany... | reverse complement strand
CGCAGCAGCTGGGTGATCGTGAGCACGACGTCGGTCGCGGTCACGCCCTCGCGGGTCGCCCCGGTGAGGCGAAGCCCGACCACCGGGGGGATGAGCATCGACGTGGGCTGGCCCAGCATCGCGGCCTCGGCCTCGATGCCCCCCACCCCCCACGCGAGGACGCCGAGGCCGTTGACCATGGTCGTGTGCGAATCGGTGCCGACCAGCGTGTCGAAGAAGGCCTCGCCGTCGTGATCGAAGACGACGCGCGCCAGGTACTCGAGGTTCACCTGGTGGCAGATGCCCATGCCCGGGGGCACGACCCGGAACCGCTCGAAGGAGCCTTGCGCCCACTTGAGGAACGTGTAGCGCTCGATGTTGCGCTGGTACTCGATGTCCACGTTGGTCGCGAAGCTCGACGGCTCCCCGGAGCTCTCGGCGATGACCGAGTGGTCGATCACCAGCTCCACCGGGATCAGCGGGTTGATGCGCGCCGGGTCGCCGTCCAGGGCGATGATCGCGTCACGCATCGCGGCGAGGTCCACGACCGAGGGGACGCCCGTGAAGTCCTGCATCAGCACGCGCTCGGGGGTGAAGGCGATCTCGCGCGCCTCGTCGCCGGCCGCCTCGCCGTGGCGAGTGGGCGTGGTGGCCCACCGGGCCAGGGCCTCGATGTCGGCGCGCGTGACGTGCACGCCGTCCTCGCGGCGCAGGAGGTTCTCCAACAGGATCTTGACCCCGTACGGGAGCCGGTCGACGCCGAAGTCCGCCAGGGAGTCGGCGCGCAGAGAGAAGTAGTCGAGCGCGCGCCCGGCGACGTCGAGGGTCCGCCGGGCGTTGAAGGAGTCGAGCGAGGGGGAGGTCATGCCCCCATTCTGCCGCCTGCGACCCGGGGGCGCAGCGGGACCGGGGGGCGCCGCGGCTCGTGGGAGACTGGGCGCCATGACGTCCACCTACGACACGGTGCTCGCGCGCCTGGAGATCGCCTTCGACGCGCTCGCACCGGGCGCCGACCCCGTCCTGCGGCCCTCGGAGCGCGGCGACTACCAGGCCAACGGCGTGATGGCGCTGGCCAAGTCGCTCGGGCGCGCGCCGCGCGACGTGGCCGACGACGTCGTGTCGCGCGTCGACCTGTCGGGGCTCGCCGAGGTGGAGGTCGCCGGCCCGGGGTTCCTCAACCTCACCCTCACCAGGGGTTTTCTCGACGCGCAACTGCGCGCGCTCCTGGGCGACGCTCGCCTCGGCGTGGCGAGCGTCGCCGACCCCGCCACCGTCGTCCTCGACTACTCGTCGCCCAACGTGGCCAAGGAGATGCACGTCGGCAACCTGCGCTCGACCGTGATCGGCGACGCCCTGGCTCGCCTCTACCGGTTCGCGGGCCACCGGGTCCTGGCGCGCAACCACGTCGGCGACTGGGGGACCCCCTTCGGCATGCTGGTCGAGCATCTGGTTGACCTCGGCGAGGCCGAAGCGGTCGCGTCCCTGTCCATCGGCGACCTCGACGGCTTCTATCGTGACGCCCGCGCGAAGTTCGACACCGACGAGGGGTTCCGCGAGCGAAGCCGCGAGCGCGTCGTCGCCCTGCAGGCCGGAGAGCCGGAGACCCGGCGCCTGTGGCGCGTGCTCGTCGACGAGTCGGTCGCCTACCTGGGCGACGTGTACGAGAAGCTCGACATCACGCTCTCGCGCGACGACGTGCGCGGCGAGTCCGCCTACAACGAGCACCTGGGCGAGGTCGTGGCGCAGCTGGAGTCGAAGGGTCTGCTGGTCGAGAGCGGCGGAGCGCTGTGCGTGTTCCCGCCAGGATTCACCAACCGCGACGGCGAGCCCCTGCCGCTCATCGTCCAGAAGAGCGATGAGGGGTACGGCTACGCCGCGACCGACCTCGCGGCGCTGCGCGACCGCGTCGAGCGCCTCGGCGGCGACGTGCTGCTCTACGTGGTCGGCGCCCCTCAGGCCCAGCACTTCGAGATGGTCTTCGCCGTCGCGCGCCTGGCCGGGTGGCTGCCCGAGGGGGTGAGATGCGAGCACGTGGGCTTCGGCAACGTCCTGGGCACCGACCACAAGATGTTCAAGTCGCGCAGCGGCGAGACGGTCAAGCTGGTCGACCTGCTGGACGAGGCCGCGTCGCGCGCCCGCGCGGGGCTGGCCGATCGTGCGAGCGACCTCAGCGATGCCCAGCGCGACGCGCTCGCCACGCAGATCGCGCGCGCCGCGATCAAGTACGCCGACCTGGCGACCGAGCGCCAGCGCGACTACGTCTTCGACTTCGACCGCATGCTGGCCTTCGAGGGCGACACCGGGCCGTACCTGCAGTACGCGCACGCGCGCATCCGCTCGATCTTCCGGCGCCTGGGGACGCCGTGGACGCCGTCAGCGGCGTTCGCCCTGACCGACGGCGCGGAGCGCCAGCTGGCGCTCGGTCTCCTGGCGCTGCCCGAGGCGGTCGCGGGCGCGCTGGCCACCAACCAGCCCCACCGGCTCTGCACGTACCTGTTCGACCTGGCCCAGCGCTTCACCGCCTTCTACGAGGCGTGCCCGGTGCTCGCGGCCGAGGGCGCGTCGCGCGACGAGCGCTTGGCGCTGTGCGACCTGACCGCGCGCACCTTGTTGCTCGGCCTGTCGCTGCTCGGCATCGACGCCCCCGAGCAGATGTAGCAGCCTCGGTAGAGTACGGGTGCCGCTCGAAGGGGGAACCATGCAGGTCAAGGCCGCCATCGCCACCGAGGTCAACGGACCGTGGCACACCGAGTCGATCGAGATCGACGAGCCCCACGCCTACGAGGTCAAGGTCAAGACCGCCTTCTCCGGCCTGTGCCACTCCGACGAGCACGCGCGCACTGGCGACATGACCGCGCCGCCGGAGGTCCTGGCCCTCTTCGGCGCGGAGTCGATGTTCCCCATCATCGGGGGCCACGAGGGCTCCGGGGTCGTCGAGGCGGTGGGCGAGGGCGTCACCACCGTCGCGGTCGGCGACCACGTCGCCACCTCCTTCATCCCCTCGTGCGGACGATGCCACTACTGCGCCTCGGGCCGGCCCTTCATCTGCGACCTCGGCGCCACGACGCTGGTGGGACCCATGATCTCGGACCGCACGTGGCGCCACCGCTTCGGCGACCAGCCGCTCAACCGTTACGCGCAGCTGGGCACCTTCAGCGAGTACATGGTGGTCCACGAGGCGTCACTGGTCCGCATCGACCCGTGGTACGACCTGCGTGCGGCCGCCCTGCTCTCGTGCGGCCTGACGACGGGCTTCGGGTCGGCGGCGACGCGCGGCAACGTGCGACCGGGCGACGTGGTGGCGGTGATCGGCTGCGGCGGGGTCGGCTCCGGGGCGATCCAGGGCGCGGTCCACGCGGGGGCCCGCGCGGTCATCGCCATCGACACCAACCCCTCCAAGGTCGAGCGGGCCACGAAGATCGGCGCGACGCACGGCGCGGCGTCTGCGCTGGAGGCGGCGTTCTCCTTCCTGGCCGACCTGACCACCGGGCGCAACTGCGACGTGGTGATCCTGACCCCGGGGAGGCTGACCGGCGAGCTGGTTGAAGAGGCCCGTTCGATTACCGCCAAGGGCGGCGTGATCGTGGCGACCGCAATTGCGCCCTTCTCGCAGACCCAGGTCGACATCAACCTGGCGATGTTCACGTTGATGAACCAGGAGCTGCGCGGCACGCTCTTCGGCTCGGAGGCGCCGCGCGTTCAGATCCCCAAGCTCCTGCGCCTGCACCACGAGGGCCGGCTGATGATCGACGAGATCATCACGAAGGAGTACACGATCGACGACGTCAACCAGGGCTACCTGGACCTCGAGGCCGGCGAGAACGTGCGCGGGGTGGTGCGCTTCTAACCGCGGCTCCGCGCGACGAGCACCTCTCGCCAGGTGATCGACGACGGGGAGATCGCCGGCGTGAGGCTGGCCAGCGAGCGCGCGCGCCACGCGCCGTCGACGACGCCGAGGGCGTAGGCGAGGTCGTCGGCGACGCCGAGGCAGAGGTCACTCAGGCGAGGCCGCGTGCCCTTGAAGCGCCACGCCGTCCCGACGGCCAGCACGATCAGGGCGCGGCGGCGCAGCCGCGGGTGCGCCGCCGCGAGCCAGAGCGCGGGGCCGTAGGAGCGAACGAGGGCGCGCGCCAGCGGACCCCCGGCGGCGACGACCGTGCGAGCCACCAGCGAGGTCGCCGCCCTCGACGGGGCGTTGCTCGCCCCGGCCAACTGTCGCGTGAGCGAGGCGTGCACGACGGCGACGGCGCGCGCCGACACCCAGGGCGCCCGCGCCAGCACACCGGTCCACGCGACGAGCGTCCAGCGGTCGGCGCGCAGCGGGGCCATCCGTGACCCGTGGCGCGCGGCCAGGTCGGCGCTGGAGCGCCCGTACGCGATCCGTTGGCGCCACCACGAGCCCCACGTGTCGCGCGCGGGATGCTCGACGACCACGCCGGCCTCGTAGCGCACCAGCCAGCCCTCCTCGACCAGACGCCAGATGAGGTCCACGTCCTCGCCGACGAGCATGGTCGGGTCGAAACCGGCGGCGAAGGCGTCGCGGCGGATCAGCAGGCAGGCGCTCGGCACGTAGGGGACCGGTCCGGCGGGATGGACGATCCCGCCGCGCGCGCCCAGGTCGAGGGGTCCGTAGCCGTGCTCGAAGTGCTCCCGGGCCGTCGCACCCGCGGCTCCGCGGACCCGCGCCGCCGCCGCGCCCACGGCCGGGTCGGCGACGCCAGCCCGGAGGATCGCCAGCGCTCTGCGCGCGTCGTTGAGCGCAACGTCGGCGTCGACGAACCAGATGAAGGGACGACCCGTCGCTCGCGCGCCGGCGTTGCGAGTCGCGCCCGGGCCCTCGCTCGCGTCGTGGCGGATGAGGCGCACCTCGTGCGCCGCACAGATCGCCGTGACCACGTCGGGGTCTCGTGACCCGTCGTCGACGACCGTGACGTTCAAGCCGTCGAGTTCGCGCAGGAGCCGTTCGAGGTTCGCCGGGTCATCGCGCACCGGCACGATGACGTCGACGTCGGCCACCGTCTCGAGCGGAGCGAGGCGGACGTCGAGCAGTCCCCGGCGCACGAGCGTGCGGGCGAGGCGTTCCTCGCCCGGCGCCACGACGCCATCGCCGCGCCAGCGGGCCAGCACCTGGCGGGCGGCGCCCGAGACCTTGAGCAGGCGCCACGGGGACCCGCCCACGACGAGGTCGTCGGCCACGAAGCGGGCTGAGGCGTTGAGCGTGACCCGCGTGCCGGCCGGCAACGGTGCCTCACGGGGGAACGTCGCGCCCACAGCGCAGTCTGGCACCCGGTGGCCGTCGCGCGGAGACGCAGGGGCCAGAATGGTGGGGTCAAGGAGGCGCCGTGTCGACCCAGACCGAGGACGAGGTACAGACCGACGAGACGAGCGAGGACGTCGAGGAGCTCCTCGTCGAGGAGGTCTCCATCGACGGCCTCTGCGGCGTCTACTAGACCGTGGCGGCCCCGGCCCCGGCGCCGACGGACTTCGACGGGTCGGGCGCGTGGTGCCTCAGCTCGGACGTGTCGCTGCGCGACGAGTCCTTTGGCGCCCTGGCCTACCATCACGGGAACCGGCGCCTGGTGTTCCTCAAGTCCGCGGACCTCGTCGCGCTGGTAAGGCGGCTCGATCAGTTCGCGAGCGCCGACGAGGCCCTCGACTCGCTGGACGACGCTCGCACGAGGGCGGGTTGTCGGCGCGCCCTGCGCGCGCTGGCCGACGCGGGGATCATCCGTGGCCGTTGACTCGCCGCTGCGCGACCGTTTCGAGCTCGGCTTGGCGGCGCCGATCTGCCTCACGTGGGAGCTCACGTACGCCTGCAACCTCGCGTGCGTGCACTGCCTCTCCTCGTCGGGCCGCAGGGACCCGGGCGAACTGACGACCGGCGAGGCGCGAGCGCTGATCGACGAGATCGCCTCGATGAAGATCTTCTACGTCAACGTGGGCGGCGGCGAACCGACGATCCGCCGCGACTTCTACGACCTGGTCGAGTACGCCGTGGAACGGCACGTCGGCGTCAAGTTCTCGACCAACGGCACCCGGATCGACGCGTCGGCCGCGCGCCGTCTCGCCGCGATGGACTACCTCGATATCCAGGTCTCCGTGGACGGGGCGGATGAGGCGACGAACGATTCCGTTCGTGGCACGGGGAGCTTCACGGCCGCGCGCCGGGCCATGGACGAGCTCGCCGCGGCCAGCTTCGGCGCGTTCAAGATCTCGGTGGTGGTCACCCGCGAGAACGTCAGCCAGTTGGACGACTTCGCGGCCTTGGCCGATCATTACGGCGCCCAGTTGCGCCTCACCCGGCTGCGGCCGTCGGGCCGCGGCGCGGACGTCTGGTCGACGCTGCACCCCACGCGCGAACAGGGCCGCGAACTCTACCGGTGGCTGCGCGAACGTCCCGAGGTGCTGACCGGCGACTCCTTCTTTCACCTCTCGGCCTTGGGCAGTCCCCTCGAGGGTCTCAATCTCTGCGGGGCCGGCCGCGTCGTGTGCCTCATCGATCCCGTGGGCGACGTCTACGCGTGCCCGTTCGTCATCCACGACGAGTTCCTGGCGGGCAACGTTCGCGACGCCGGGTTCGGCGTCGTGTGGCGCGACAGCGAGCTCTTCGCGACGCTGCGCGCGCCGGGAAGCGGCGGAGCGTGCACGTCGTGCGGTTCGTACGACGCGTGCCGCGGCGGGTGCATGGCGGCGAAGTTCTTCACCGGCCTCGAGCTGACCGACCCCGACCCCGAGTGCGTGTTCGGTCACGGCGAGGCCGCGCTGGCGCGTCGCGATGGCGCGGTGCCGGCCCCTCGCGCGGACCACTCGCGCCGGGTGCCGGTGACCCTGTCGGCCCGCTGAGACAAGGGACCCGCGGGGGCGCTCAACTAAGGTCGGCTCGAGTCGGGGGTGTCAGTGACCAGGTCGTGGTTCGAGTCGGTGGCGGAGGCCCAGCGCCGCGCCGAGCGCCGCCTGCCGCGCTCCGTGTACGGGGCCCTGGTCGCCGGAACCGAGCGGGGCCTGACCATGGACGACAACGTCGCCGCCTTCGAGCAGCTGGGCTTCGCGCCCCACGTCGCCGACCTCGCGGCCACCCGGGACCTCGCGACGACGGTGATGGGCGTGGCGCTGTCGATGCCGGTCGTGATCTCGCCGACCGGTGTCCAGGCCGTGCACCCCGACGGGGAGCTCCCCGTCGCGCGCGCCGCCGCCAGCCGGGGCGTCGCGATGGGCTTGAGCTCCTTCGCCAGCCGGAGCATCGAGGACGTGGCCGGGGCCGGAGCGCCCGTCCTCTTCCAGGTGTACTGGTCGGGCGACCGTGACGCGATGGTCGCCCGGCTGGAGCGGGCGCGCGCCGCCGGCGCGGCGGGCCTCATCCTCACGCTGGACTGGTCCTTCGCCCACGGGCGCGATTGGGGCAGTCCCTGGATCCCCGAGCGCCTCGACCTGGCGGCGATGGCGAGGCTGGCCCCCGAGGCGCTCGCGCGGCCCGGGTGGTTGTGGTCGTTCGTGAGCTCGGGCCACCTGCCGGGCCTGGAGGCGCCGAACATGGCGCGGCCCGGGGGGCTGACGCCCACGTTCTTCCAGGCCTACGGCGAGTGGATGGCGACGCCGCCGCCCGCCTGGGCGGACGTCGCGTGGCTGCGCGGCCAGTGGGATGGGCCCTTCATGGTCAAGGGGATCTGCCGCGTCGACGACGCGCGCCGGGTGGTCGACGTCGGGGCCAGCGCGCTGTCGGTGTCCAATCACGGCGGCAACAACCTCGACGGCACGCCGGCGTCGATCCGCGCGCTCGCCAGCGTCGCCGACGCCGTGGGCGACCAGGTGGAGGTCCTGCTCGACGGCGGGGTGCGCCGCGGGGGAGACGTCGCCAAGGCGCTGGCGATGGGCGCGCGGGCCGTCATGATCGGCCGCGCGTCGCTGTGGGGTCTGGCGGCGAACGGACAAGCGGGGGTGGAGAACGTGCTGGACATCCTGCGCACTGGGCTTGACGCCACCCTGCGCGCGCTCGGGCGCGCTCGCGCCGACGAACTCACCCGTGACGACGTCATCGCTCCCGTGGGCTTCTCTCGGGTGCTCGGCTCGTGAACCGGGTCGCGGTCGTCACGGGGGCCGCCCGCGGCATCGGCGCCGCGACCGTCGACGCGCTGGTCGCCGAGGGCTACCACGTCGTGGCGGTCGACCGGTGCCGCGACGTCCCCGAGGTCCCCTACGCGATGGCGACGCCCGCCGAGCTCGACGCCGTGGTGGCGCGACACGGCGACGCCGTGCTGGGACTGGTCGGCGACGTGCGCAGCGCCACCGACATGGGCCTGGCCGTCGAGACCGCGACGCGACACTTCGGACGCCTCGACGCGGTCGTCGCCGGCGCGGGCGTCGTGGCCGGCGGCGCGGCGCTGTGGGAGGTCACGGACGCCGCGTGGGACGCGGTGTGGTCGATCAACGTCCTGGGGTGCCGGCGCCTCATCGACGCGTCCGCACCGGTGCTGATCGCCAATGGCGCGGACGGCCACGGGCGCATCGTCGCGGTGGCCTCGGCGGCGGGCTCGCTGGGGTTGCGCCACCTGGCGGCGTACTCCGCGGCCAAGCACGCGGTCATCGGGCTCATCCGCGGCGTGGCCATGGACCTCGCCGAGTATGGCGTCACCGCCAACGCGGTCAGTCCGGGCTCGACGCGCACGCCCATCCTCGACGCGTCGGCGCGCGTCTACGGATTGGCGAGCGCCGAGGCGTTCGCCGCCCAGCAGCCGCTCGGACGGCTCATCGAGCCATCTGAGGTGGCCGCCGCGATCGCGTGGCTCTGCTCGCCGGCCGCCTCGGCGGTCACCGGCGCCGACCTGCGCGTGGACGCCGGCATGACGGTGTCGTAGCCGTCCGTCGAGGGCGGGCGACGAGAGTAGTCTCGTAGTTCGCCGTCGTCGAAAGGCCCCCTGATTGAGTGACCGTCTCCCGCCCGGCCGGGTCGTCGTATTGGGATGCGGCTCGGTCGCCCAGTGCGTCCTGCCCATGCTGGTGGACCACTTCTCCCTGGACCCCGCGACGGTGACCATCATCGAGAGCCGCGATAACCGCGAGCGCGTCGCGTCGTCGCTGGCGCGCGGGGTCCGCTACGAGCAGTTCGAGATCACCCGCGACAACCTCACCGCAATCCTGGGGGCGCACCTCGGAGCCGGCGACCTGCTGATCGACCTCGCGTGGAACATCGACCTGACCGAACTGCTCGACTGGTGCCGCGAGCACGACGTGCGCTACCTCAATACGAGCGTGGAGGTGTGGGACCCCTACGGCGACCCCGCGAGCACGCCGCCTCAGCAGCGCACCCTGTACTGGCGCCACATGGCGCTGCGGCGCCAGCTGGCGCGCTGGGGCGCGAACGACGGGCCGTCGGCCGTGGTCGAACACGGCGCCAACCCCGGGCTGGTGAGCCATTTCACCAAGCAGGCGCTGGTCGAGATCGCCCACGCCGTCCTGGCCGACGGACTCCTGGCCGAGCGCCACGAGCGCATCGGTGGGGCGCTCGACGCCGGGGACTTCGCCGCGCTGGCCCACCAGCTCGACGTGCGGGCCATCCACATCGCCGAGCGCGACACCCAGGTCAGCGACGAGCCCAAGCAGGTCGGCGAGTTCGTCAACACGTGGAGCGTCGACGGCTTCTACGAAGAGGGCGTCGCGCCGGCCGAGCTCGGGTGGGGCACGCACGAGAGGACGCTCCCGCCCCTGGGGCTGACGCACGAGGGCGAGGGACCGCTGAACCAGATCTGCCTGGCGCAGATGTCCCACAAGACGCTCGTGCGATCCCGCGTCGCCTCCGGGCCGATCCTGGGCATGGTGATACGTCACGGCGAGGCCTTCACGATCTGCGATCACCTGACGGTCTGGGAGGGCGCTCGCGCGATCTACCGGCCCACCGTGCACTACGCCTACTGCCCCTCGGACGCCGCCTGGGCCAGCTTCATCGAGCTCGAGGGCAACCAGTACGCGTACCCCGAGCGCCAACGCATCATGAACGACGAGATCATCGCCGGCCGCGACGAGCTCGGCGTGCTCGTGATGGGGCACCCCTACAAGTCGTGGTGGACCGGCATGCTGACCACGATCGAGGAGGCGCGCGCCGTCGCCCCCCACCAGAACGCCACCACCGTCCAGGTCGCCGCGTCGATCCTGGGGGCGGTGGACTGGATGCTGCGCGCACCGCGCGAGGGCGTGCGGGTCCCCGACGAGCTGCCGTGGCGCGACGTGCTCGACGTGGCGCGTCCCTACGTGGGCACCACGTGGTCGGGGCCCATCGACTGGGACCCGGTGACGACCCACGCCGACTGGTTCGACGGGTGGTCGGGCCGCGCGCTCGACCGCGGCGACCCCTGGCAGTTCACCAACTTCCTCATCCCCTGATCGGCCTGGCGCGGCGAGCGCCGTAGTGTGGTCGCGGACAAAGCGAAAGGCGGTGGCCATGGAGACGGTCGCGCGGTCCAACATTCTCGACGCCATCGGGTCGACGCCGCTGATCGTGGTCGACGGCGTGTGGCTGAAGCTCGAGTACCTGAACCCGTCGGGCTCGATCAAGGCCCGCATGGCGCGCTACATCATCGAGCGCGCCGAGCGCGAGGGACTGCTCCAGCCCGGCGACACGATCGTGGAAGCGACGAGCGGCAACACGGGCAACGCCATGAGCATGGTCGCCGCAGTCAAGGGCTACAAGATGGTCGTGGTGATGCCCGAGGGCCTCAGTCCGGAACGCACCGCCATCTCGACGGCGTTCGGGGCCCAGGTCCACTACGTGGGCACCTTTCACGTCAACGAGGCGCTCGCCGAAGCCCGGCGCCTGGGCGAGCTGCCCGGCTACTTCGCGCCGTACCAGTTCGAGTCGGAGTGGAACATCGAGGAGAACCGCACCTGGCTCGGACCCGAGATCCTCTCCCAGCTGCCGCCGGGCAGCGAACCCGGGGCCTTCATCATGGGCGTGGGCACCGGCGGCACGCTCATCGGCGTGGGCCAGGCCTTCCGGGCGGCCAACCCGGACGTACTCCTCGTCGCCCTCGAGCCCAGCGAGTCGTGCACGATCCTGTGCGGCGACACGGGACTGCACCGCATCGAGGGGATCTCGGACGGGTTCGTGCCGTCGATCTACCAGCGCAACCACGAGATGGTCGACCGAGTGGTGTCAGTCCACAGCGACGAGGCCGTCGCCGAGATGCGCCGCCTGTGCCGTGAGCACGGGCTCCTGGTCGGGCCGAGCACCGGAGCGAATATGGTGGTGGCTCGTCGCCTGCTCGCCGAGTTGGCGGCGGGGACCGTCGTGGTGACGGTGGCCTGCGACGAGGGCGAGAAGTACCTCAGCGACTACTTCGTGCCGGGCCGCACCGGCGAGCCGAGCCCCAGTTGAGAGGTGGCGTCACGGTACGCCGCCGCGCCTACACGCCCCGGGCGCGCCGCAGGCGCGGATAGATGAACGACCAGTAGATCACGGCGGCGATGAACCCAAAGAAGAACGGGAGGATGACCCAGAGGACCTTGTTGGAGCTGGCGTTGCGGAAGGTCTGCGTCGGGGTCATGGCGGCGCTGATGATGGCCGACAAGGGGATCACGAAGACGATCAGGATGTAGAGGAACTCCGAAGGACCGCTGCCCATCGTCACCGCGGTCATGCGTGCCTCCCGCCGAGTGTCGCCTTGACAGTACCTCCCGGTTCGGCGGTGCGGGGACCGTGCGTCCCTGGTTCAGCGCGGGACCGACGAGAGCTGGCTCGCGATGAGGTCGCGGTCCTCCTCGTCGGCGATCGCGGCGACGAGCCGGCTGGCCCTCTCGATCCAGATGTCGCGGCGCACGGGGTCGCCGGCGGCGGTGTAGGCGCGCGCGACTCCCTCGGCTGTCGGGGCGCTGAGCCACTCGGGACCGTCCTGGGAGGCCGCGGCGCTGTCGGCGCGCACCGCGAACCACACCGCGAGGCTCCCGTGGCCGAGCGCCGCGGCGGCTCGCGAGATCATCCAGTCGCCGATGACCAGCTGGCGGGGCTCGCCCGCGACCTCCCAGTGGTAGCGCGAGGCGAACGCGTTCGTCAGCAGCTCCGCGTTGTCGTCATTGGACCGGACGTCCTGGTCGAGCAGCTCCCAGCACCTGTTGAAGGCGGCGACCGCGACGGCGCGTGGTCCTCGACGTCCATCGCGGGTCTAGTCGAGCGGCGTCACGTAGGCCGCGTGGATCCCGCCGTCGACGAGGAAGGTCGAGGCCGTCACGAAGGACGAGTCGTCGCTCGCCAGGAACAGCACGGCCTTGGCGATCTCCTCGGCCTCGCCGAAGCGTCCCATCGGGATGTGCACCAGGCGCCGCGCGGCGCGTTCGGGGTCCTTGGCGAAGAGCTCCTGGAGCAGGGGGGTGTTGACCGGTCCCGGGCACAAGGCGTTGACCCGCACGCCCTGGCGGGCGAACTGGACGCCGAGCTCGCGGCTCATGGCGAGGACACCGCCCTTGGAGGCGGTGTAGGAGACCTGAGAGGTCGCCGATCCCAGCACGGCCACGAAGGACGCCGTGTTGATCACCGACCCGCCGCCGCGCTCGAGCAGCAGGGGGATCCCGTACTTGCAGCACAGGTAGACCGAGGTCAGGTTGACCTCCTGGACCCGGCGCCAGGCGTCGAGGCCGGTCGTGAGGATCGAGTCGTCGTCGTTCGGCGAGATCCCGGCGTTGTTGAACAGGATGTCGACCCCGCCGTAGGCGGCGATGACCGCGTCGTACATCGACTTGACGCTCGCTTCGTCCGCGACGTTGACCGAGACGAAGAGGCCACCGAGCTCCTCGGCCAACGCCGGGCCGGCCTTCTCGTCGAGGTCGGCGACGACGACCTTGGCGCCCTCGGAGGCGAAGACCTTGGACGTGGCCCTCCCGATGCCGCTCGCGGCTCCCGTGATGATCGCCACCTTGTTGTCGAGTCGTCCCATCATTCCTCCGTCGAGATGAACACATTCTTTTCTTCGCTGAATCCGAGCAGCGCATCGGGACCGAGCTCGCGCCCGAGGCCCGACATCTTGAAGCCGCCAAAGGGCGTCGAGTAGCGCACCGACGAGTTCGAGTTGACCGAGAGAGCCCCGGTCTCGACGCCGCGGGCCACCCGCAGGGCCCGCCCGACGTCACGCGACCATACGGAACCCGAGAGCCCGTAGGGGCTCTCGTTGGCGATGGCCACCGCCTCGGATTCGGTCGAGAACCGCACGACGGACACCACGGGACCGAAGACCTCTTCGCGGTAGGCGCGACCGGTGCGGTCGCCCGCGTCCAGGACCGTGGGTGCGTGCCAGAATCCGGGTCCGTCGGGCGCGCTGCCCCGGAAGGCGATGTGACTGTCATCGACGTAGGAGGCGACGCTCGCCTTCTGGGCCGCCGTGATGAGCGGGCCCATCTCGCTCGCGTCGTCGGAGGGGTCCATGACCTTCACGCCCTTGACGGCGGCTTCGAAGAGCTCCATGAACCGGTCGTAGGCGCTGTCTTGGACGAGGAGTCGCGACCGGGCGCAGCAGTCCTGGCCCGCGTTGTCGAACACGGCGTAGGGCGCGCCGGCCGCCGCGCGCTCCAGGTCAGCGTCGGCGAAGACAATGTTGGCGCTCTTGCCGCCCAGCTCGAGCGTGACGCGCTTGACCTGCGCGGCACAGCCCTCCATGACCTTGCGTCCCGCGGCATTCGAGCCGGTGAAGCAGACTTTGCGCACGGCCTCGTGGGTCACGAAGCGCTGGCCGACGGTGGACCCTTCGCCGGGAACCACCTGGAACACGCCCTCGGGGATCCCCGCCTCCAGCGCCAGCTCGCCGAGGCGGATCGCGGTCAGGGGGGTGAGGCTGGCGGGCTTGAGGACGACGGTGTTGCCCGCGGCCAGGGCCGGACCGAGGCCCCACCCCGCGATGGGCATGGGGAAGTTCCAGGGCACGATGATGCCGACCACGCCCAGCGGTTCGTAAAAGGTGAGGTCGACACCGCCGGCCACGGGGATCTGCTTGCCGGAGTGCCGCTCGACCGCGCCCGAGTAGTAGGCGAGCACGTCGCGCACGTTGCCCGCCTCCCAGCGGGCGTTGGAGATGGTGTGCCCCGAGTTCGCGACCTCGAGACGGGCGAGCTCCTCGTTGTGCTGGTCGACGACGTCGGCGAATCGGCGCAGCAGTCTGGCGCGATCGGCCGGGGTCACTGCGCGCCACGCGGGCGCGGCTCGCGCGGCGCGATCGATCGCCGCGTCGACCTCTGGCGTCGTGAGCATCGCGACGGAGGCGACCTCCTGCTCGGTCGCGGGGTTGATGACGGCGAGTGGCGTGCTCACAGTCGCTCGAATCCCCGGAACCGCTCCCAGTCGGTGACGGCGGAATCGAACGCCGCGATCTCAACGCGCGCCGCGTTGACGTAGTGGTCGACGACCTCGTCGCCGAAGGCGTGGCGCGCGACCTCGCTGGCGTCGAAGAGCTCGGTGGCCTCGTGCAACGTCGTCGGCACGCGTGACGCCGGCGCTGTGTAGGCGTTCCCGCCGAAGGCCGGCGGCAGCGGCAGCGACTCCTCGACTCCACGAAGCCCGGCGGCGACCAGCGCCGAGACGGCGAGGTAGGGATTGACGTCCCCGCCAGGGATGCGGCACTCGACGCGGATCGACGAGCCGTGGCCCACGACCCGGAAGGCGCACGTTCGGTTGTCGACGCCCCAGAGCAGCGCAGTGGGGGCGAAGGACCCGACGACGAAGCGCTTGTAGCTGTTGATGTTGGGGGCGAGGAAGAGCGAGAGCTCGCGACAGAACTTGAGTTGTCCGGCCAGGAAGTGCTGGAAGAGCTTCGAGAATCCGTGCTCCTCGTCGCCGGCGAAGACCGGGTGGTTGTCGTCGTCGCGCAGCGAGAGGTGGATGTGGCACGAGTTGCCTTCGCGCTCGTTGTACTTCGCCATGAACGTCAGGCTGTAGCCCTCCAAGGAGGCGATCTCCTTGGCCCCTAGCTTGAACAGGCTGTGCTCGTCGCACTTGTCGATCAGGGCGGCGAACTTGAATGCCAGTTCGTGCTGTCCGAAGTTGCACTCGCCCTTCACTGACTCGACGATCATGCCGGCGTCGCGCATGTCGCGTCGCAGTCGACCCAGGAGCGGCTCGACACGGCTCGTGCCGAGCAGGGAATAGTCGACGTTGTACTGATTCGCCGGGGTCAGGTTGCGATAGCCCGACGACCAGGCATCCTCGTAGGTGTCATGAAAGACGATGAACTCGAGTTCAGTTCCGGTGAAGCCGTTCCATCCGTGGACGCCGAGCCGGTCGCACTGGGCCTGGAGGATCTGGCGCGGCGACACGGCCACGGGCTCGCCGTGCACGGTCTCCACGTCGGCGAAGACGATGGCGGTCTTCTCGAACCAGGGGACCAACCGCACAGTGGAGAAGTCGGGCTTGAAGGCGATGTCGCCGTACCCGCGCTCCCACGACGTGAGGGCGAATCCCTCCACGGTCCTCATGTCGACGTCTGAGGCCAGGAGGTAGCTGCAGCCCTCCGCGGCACCCTCAGCGACCTCCTGGGCGAAGAAGTTCGCGTCGATCCTCTTGCCCTGAAGCCGGCCCTGCATGTCCGTGATGGCCAGGATGATGGTGTCGATCTCGCCGCTGTCGATCATGGCGAAGAGCTCTTCGCGGGTCGGTCGGCCCCGTACGTCGGTACCCATGTCTTCTCCCCGATTCGGCGACAGTGGTCATGGTAGCCGTGGCCCGGCGGAGCCTTCGAGGGACGATGCAACGGTTCAACAAGGTCGCACCGGGGCGATGGACACAGCAGCGGTTGTCGTTCAGTATCCACGACGCTGCCTTCCACCGTGAACCGGCCAGATGCATCCGGAGCCCGTAGGGAAGTGCTGTGCGCTTGGCGGCACCGGCGTTAATGGCGACTTCCCGGGCGCCGACTCCGAGGAGACCCCGCATGCTCGGGCGGCCGATGCCGCGCGCCGCGCTGGTGACGACAGCCAGGCTGTCGTGCACACGGAATCGCCGTCGGTCGCCGGCTACCGGCTACGCGTTCGGTCAGACCGCACGGTTCCCGGAACATCAAGGCGAAGCGAAACGAACTTTTGGAGACTTCCTCAATGACTGCCAGCGAGCCGTGTATTAGGCTCCTCCCAAGTTTATTGGAGGTCGCTTTTTTCAACGGGTCCCGCGGGACCAAAACAGGGGGAGGGTCCGATGAGCGATAGCTATAAGACGATGGGGCCAGACGAGAAACGGCTCGCCGCCATGGGCTACAAGCAGGAGCTCAACCGAGGCTGGAGCGGGTTCTCCAACTTCGCGATTTCGCTGACAATCATCTGCATCCTCAGCGGCTGCTTTACGACCTACGGACAGGCGTGGAACGACGGCGGCCCGATCGCGGCCTCGATCGGCTGGCCGGTGATCAGCCTCCTGGTGCTCCTCGTCGGTCTTTCGATGGCCGAGCTTGCGTCGAAATATCCGACCGCAGGCGGCATCTACTACTGGGCGCACAGCCTTGGTGGCGTCCGCTGGGCGTGGTTCACGGGTTGGTTCAACCTGCTAGGCCTTGTCGCGATCACCGCGGCTGTCGACTACGGTGCCGCGTCGTTCCTGAATTCGGTTCTCGCCCTGTACAACCTCAACTTCATCATCAATTTTACGACGACGAACCCCTCGACGATCCTGCACAACACATTCATCCTGTTCTTCCTCATCCTGGCGCTCCATAGCATCATCAACGTCTTCTCCTCGCACCTGGTGTCGCTGCTGAACCGGATTTCGGCCTGGTGGATGCTCGCTGGGGTGATCGTGATCGTGGGGGTGTTGGCCTTCGGACCCTCATCGCACCAGAGCTTCTCCTGGGTGTTCTCACATCGGATCAACAACAGCGGGTTCTCGGGCCACTTCTACTGGTTCATGATCCTGCCGCTCGGCTTTCTGCTCACCATGTACACGTACACCGGCTACGACGCCTCAGCGCACTTATCAGAGGAGACTCACGACGCCGAACGCGCCGCCCCGCGCGGGTTGTGGACGTCGATCGCCTACTCGGCGGTGGGCGGCTGGGCGGTGCTGCTCGCAATCACGTTCGCAGCGGTCCACATCGCCGCGATCAACAAGGGCGGCGGCGGCGCAATCCCAATCATTGAGTCGTCGCTCAGTACTGGGCTCGCGAAGCTCGTCCTCGACATCTCCACTATCGGACAGCTGTTTTGCGGCATGGGTTGTGTCGCGGCCGCTTCGCGCATGGTGTTCGCGTTCTCGCGCGACGGCGCCGTGCCCGGACACCGTCTGTGGCGACGTCTGAACAAGCATCGGACGCCGACCTGGTCGGTGTTGTTCGTGGTCATCTTCGCCCTCCTGATCACGATCCCGGCCTTGTTCGGCACCAAGGCCGGACTCCCGGTGGCATTCTTCGCAGTCACGTCGATCACGACGATCGGGCTTTACATCGCCTATATCTTGCCGGTCTTTCTCCGCTTGCGGATGGGGAGCAGGTTCGAACCGGGCGTGTGGTCTCTGGGTAAGCATTACAAGTGGATTAACGCCATCGCCATCGTCTGGGTCGCGATTTGCGTGGTCATCTTCTGCCTGCCGACGTCGCCTCTGGCGGTTCCGTGGAACAGCAGTTTCAATTGGAGTGACTTCAACTACGCACCGCTCGTGACGATCGCTCTGGCGCTTGGGGTCTGGATCGCCTGGGTAGCCGGCGCCAACAAGACGTTCAAGGGTCCGGTGAGGACGATCGACGATCCCGACGTTGGCACGCCAGAGGACGCGGCGCTGATGCCATCGGATTGAGCTTTCAAACGATCCGGGAAGGTTGGGGCGCGTCGACGGCAAGGGCCGCCTTTTCCCCGGCATTGTGTCAGGGATCGTTGCAGAAATCACCAATTCAACTTCACTGACGTGAGTGTGAATTGGTGATTGGATCGCCGGGCACTGGTACGAGGTGTCGGCGTGGGGGCGAATCAATGGTCCCAAGGTCCAGGGGACGGCAAGGATGCTTGCGGTCATCGAGCGCGGAGTCGGAGTCTGATCTCCTCCCTCGGCGAGCACGTAGGGCTTTCGCCCTGCGGGCTCACTGTCAATTGAGTCTGCGAAATGCCTCGCGACGGCACTGACGCGTGGCGAGAGGAAGGTTGTTGCTGTCCTCCACGACCGTCGTGGTCCCCGCTCGCCAGTGGTCGTGTTCGACCTGCGGAATGTGTCGTGGAGGGTTCCATCGAGGACCCGAAGCGGATATTGTTCGAATAGCCTCGCGGCAGCGAAGTTGGTGAGATTCCAACGCTGTCCCGCAACTGTGAGCGGCCTCGAATGGGGTCCGCCTAGCCAGGTCGCCTGCGGCGAGGTGAAGTGAAAGACAGCTCTCGAGGTAAGGAGCGGTCGTTCGGATCTCCATCCGTCGCCCACACCAACTTCGACGGAAAGGAGAGTCCCATGTTTCGACGAGTCAGTCTCGTCCTCGCCGCCGCTCTGTGCGCGTCCGGCACACTCGTGGCCAACGCCGACGCCGGCGTCGCCCGATTGCCACCGTTGTGCGTCGTCTCGCTGTCGCCAACTGCGACCGAGACCCTCTACGCGATCGGCGCCGGTAGTCAGGTGAAGGCGGTCGACGACGACTCCAACTTCCCGACGACCGGACTGCCCACCAAGAGGATCAACGCCCTGAGCCCCAGCGTCGAGGCGATTCTCGGGATCTGTCCGAGGACTGCGACGCATCCGTCGTCGAAGCCCGATCTCGTCATCATCTCCTTTGACGCCAACACGATCAAAGAGAAGCTGACCGCCCTCGGAGTGAAGGTCGTCGAGCAGGACGCCGCCACCAGTGTCGCCAACGCCCTTAATCAGATTCGCCAACTCGGGACGCTCACCGGGCACCGGACGACGGCCAATGCGCTCGCCGCGTCGCTCGGTCGGACAATCACGGCGGACATCGCCTCGGTGCCGGCGCACCCGAAGAAGGTCGTTCGTGTGTACTACGAGCTCGATCCCACCTACTACTCGTTGACCAGCACGACGTTCATCGGGTCCTTGATGAAGGCGTTGGGTCTCGTGAACATCGCGGACCCCAAGTCGACCACGGCCGACGCGGGGTACCCGCAGTTGAGCGCCGAGTACATCGTGAGCGCGAATCCCACGCTGATCTTCCTGGCTGACACCAAGTGCTGTCACGCGAACCTGGCGACGGTGGCCAAGCGACCAGGCTTCAGCAAGGTGAGTGCGGTGATCCACGCGCACGTCGTGAATCTGAACGACAACGTGGCGTCGCGTTGGGGACCGCGACTCGGTCTGCTGATGAACCAGCTGACCGCCGCGGTCACGCGCGTGCTCCACGACCCTCGTCTTTGGAGATAGCGGATGAATCTGTCCGGCCGGCGTCGGGTCACGACGGTCGTCGCGGTCACGCTCGCCGGTCTGGCCGTCGCGGTCGTCGTCGGGCTCGTCGTGGGTCCCACGCCGATCGGGCTGTGGCGGATCGTGGGGGATCTGTTCAGCCACGTCGGGATCGGCCACAGCACGCTGACCCCGCTGGAGTCGACCATCATCTGGCAACTTCGAGCGCCTCGGATGGTGTTGGGCCTGCTGGCCGGAGCGATGCTCGCGGTCGCCGGCGGTACCTACCAGGGCGTCTTCCGTAACCCCCTCGCCGACCCCTACCTCCTGGGCGTGGCCGCGGGTGCTGGTCTGGGCGCCACGGTGGCCATCGTGGACATCGGGTCGGGGACGTCGACTCCCACCTGGACGCCGCTGCTCGCGTTCGCCGGCGCCCTGGGCGCCGTCGCCGTGACCTGGGTCGTCGGGGGGCGCGGGCTTCGCGCGACGCCGTCGACGCTGATCCTCGCCGGCGTCGCCGTGGCGTCGCTGCTGACCAGCGCCCAGACCTATCTCCAGCAGTCGTCGACCGATTCGATCACCCGCGTGTACGTCTGGTTGCTCGGCTCGCTGGGGACCGCGAGCTGGCGTTCGGTGCTCCTGGTGCTGCCCTACGTCGCGGTGTGCACCGTGGTGTGCGTCGCCGCGGGCCGGGCTCTCGACGTGATGAGCGTGGGGGAGGATGAGTCGAGGTCCCTCGGCCTGCCGGTTCGCCGGGTCCGGCTCTTGGTCGTGGCGGCGTCGTCACTGGGCACCGCGGCGATCGTCTCGGCCGTCGGCCTGATCGGCTTCGTCGGGATCATCGTGCCCCACGTCGTGCGGCTGCTGGTTGGCACCTCCTACCGGCGCATCCTGCCCATCTCCGTGCTGGCGGGGGCGGCGTTCCTGGTCCTGGCCGACACCGTGGCGCGCACCATCGTCGCGCCCTCTGAACTGCCCCTGGGGGTCGTGACCGCGCTGGTGGGGGCGCCGGTGTTCGTGCTCATCCTCTCCGTGCGTCGTCCGGCGGTCCGGTGAACGCGGTCGTCGTCACCGGCCTCAGCGTGCGCGCGGGCGGGCGCGACCTCGTGTCCGACGTCTCGCTAGGCGTCGAGTCCGGGACCTGGTGCACGATCATCGGGCCCAACGGCGCGGGCAAGACGACCCTCGTCGAAGCGGTGGCCGGCCTGCGCCGGATCGGCGCGGGCTCGATCAGCCTGGAGGGGCGCGCGGTGGGCGAGCTGTCCGAGCGGGCCCGGGCGAAGATCGTCTCGCTGGTTCCCCAGCATCCCGAGGTGCCCGCGGGCATGGCGGTTCGCGAGTACGTCGCCCTCGGGCGCACGGCGCACCACGGTTTGCTCAGAGGTGCCAGCGTCCGCGATTGGACGGTCGTGGACGGGGTGCTGCGCCGCTTGGCCCTGGACGAATTCGCGCAGCGCGACGTGGTCACCCTGTCGGGCGGGGAGCGACAGCGCATGGTCCTGGGCCGGGCGCTGGCCCAGTCGACCCCGGTCATGGTGCTCGACGAACCGATCACCGGGCTCGACATGCGCCACCAGATCGAACTGCTCGAGCTGCTGAAGAAGGAGGTGGCGCAGGGCGGCCTGACCGTTCTGGCCACGTTGCACGATCTGACACTCGCCGGACAGTTCGCGGATCGGCTCGTCCTGCTCGACCACGGGCGGGTGGTCCTGGACGGTCGCGCCGCCGACGTGATCCGCAGCCCCGAGCTCAGCGTCGCCTACGAGATGGCACTGCGCGTGGTCGAGGTCGACGGCACCGACGTCGTCGTGCCCGCGAGGACCCGTCTGGATCCATCATGACGGCCGCCGCGCCCGTGCCGTCGAGGGGACGAGAAACGTCCGTCTCCTAGACTCGGGCAAAGCGTTGAAGGGAAGCCGTGCGGCGCACGCGAATCGTTGCCACGATCGGACCGGCCTCAGAGGGTGACCACGTCATCACCGCGCTGGTCGCGGCCGGGGTGGATGTCTTTCGACTCTCCATGGCGCACGGTGACATCGCGTCCAATCTCGAGCGGCTGCGCCGGATCCGGGCCTTGGCGCCCGACCTCGCGATCATGGTCGACATACCGGGGCCCAAGATCCGGGCCGGCTCATTCGGGACCTCCCCGGTCGAGTTGACCGTCGGCACCGAGATCGATCTCGAGGAGGGGGTGGGAAAGCCCTCCACCGCCCAGCGCATCGTCGTCGAGCGAGAGAACGTTCTGTCACTGCTGCGCGTTGGTGACGCCATCCACCTGGGCGACGGCGGGGTCTCCCTCGACGTGATCCAGTCGGGCAAGAAGGTTCGGACGATCGTGAGCTCGGGTGGCACCGCCATGGGCAAACCGGGTCTCTCGTTGCCCTCGTCGATCCTCAACGACCGGCTGCCCACCGACGACGACCGTGAGCGCCTCGAGGCGCTCCACGACCAGCCCTTCGAGATCCTGGCCGTATCGTTCGTGCGTTCGGCCGTCGACATCATCTCGACGCGCGCGGCCCTCGACCGCGACGACGTCATGGTGATGGCCAAGATCGAGACGAGCGAGGGCGTCGAGAACCTCGACGAGATCATTGGCGTGTGCGATGCCCTCATGGTCGCGCGCGGCGACCTCGGAGTCCGTCTCCCGATCGAAGAGGTCCCCCACCTGCAAAAGGTGATCACGCGCCACGGCGTGAGGTTCGCCCGGCCGGTCGTGGTCGCGACCCAGATGCTCGAGTCGATGACGCACTCCCAGGTCCCGACGCGCGCCGAAGTCACGGACGTCGCTAACGCGGTTCTGGACGGCGCCAGCGCCGTGATGCTCAGCGGCGAGACCGCCATCGGGATCGATCCCGTGGGGACCGTGATCACGATGGACCGCATCGTCCGGCGCGCGGAGGCCTCCTTCGACTACGCGAAGTGGGGTGGATCGCTCGGTGTCCAGCACCTCGAGGACTCCAACAACCGTTCCCAGCGCGTGACCGCGGCCATCACCGGCGCGGCGTGGCGAGCGGCGATGGAAGAGCAGGCTGTCGCCATCGTCGCGTGCACCCGCTCCGGGATGACCGCCCGGGCGATCTCGCGGTTCCGGCCGCCGATGCCCATCGTGGCCATCACGCCGAGGTCGGCGACGGCGCGTCAGTTGCGCAGCTCGTGGGGCGTCCAAGAGATCTACCTCTCGCCGGCCACCGATATCGACGAGCTCTGTGACTTCGCGGTAGCGCAGTTGAAGCTGTCGGGACTCGCCAAGCCGGGCGACCCGGTGGTCGTGATGGCGGGCTCGGCGTCGGGCGGCGCGGCCATCACCGACACCGTGCGCATGATCATCGTCTCGTGAGGTTGCGGGGCGCAATATAACCGCGTCGTCGAGGGTGTGAATTGGGTGTCAATCTCTTTAAAAGATTCTGAGAATTATCCAATGACAACTTCGCAACACTTTCTGTCCGTCGCCGCCTGATCCTTACTGTCGTTTCGAAAGCTGTTACAACTTCGCGGTTGCGAGGGAGCCCATAAAGCCCTGCAAACACTGGGGTTACGTAGTTTGAGCTACTGCGTGTTCGTCGACGTCGGCTGTCGGTGACTCGTCGCGCCGACGGGCTGCCCCGCGGGGACCCGTTCACATTGCGTCTAGTATATAGACACGACTCACCGCGCGAACTGCGCCCCTACTTATGGGCCATTGCGTCGAAAGTCGTCTGGGCGAATAGAGACGAGGAGTTGTCAATGAAGGAAAGCACGATTTTGGGCCGGGGCGGTCACGTCCTAGCGCGTCTGGTAGTTGCCGGATCGCTTCTGGGTGCCAGCGCTGTTGTCGGATTCTCCACCACCGCGGGAGCAGTCACCCCAGACTCCATCGTCGTCGTCCAGCCGCCTTCGAGCACAACAGTTGACGGCGTCGCAATCAGCCAGCAGCCAATCGTCAATCTTGACAGCAGCCCGAGTACCGTGGACACTTCCAACCACGACACCATCACGGTCACAATTACCTCCGGCGGTGTGTCGGCAACCAGCAACACCGCGACCGCTGCGTCTGGCGTGGCGACGTTCAGCGGCCTCACCCTCAACGCGCTGGTCGGTTCGTACACCCTCACCTACACCGACACCTCGAACGGTTCGGTGGCCCCGGTAGTCCTAGGCCCGATCGCGGTGACGGTCGGCAGCGCTTCGCAGCTCGTCATCGCGACCCAACCATCATCCGGCGCCGTCTCGGGCGTCGCCCTCGTGCGCCAGCCCGTGGTGAAGGTCGAGGACAGTGGCGGCAACGTCGTCACCAGCGTCACGACCGGATCGGCCACCGCGTCCATCCACACCGGCGCCGGGACGCTCTCCGGCGCGACCAGCGCCGCCTTCGTCGCCGGTGTCGCGACCTTCGCCGGCCTGACCCTCAACGGCACGTCGGCGACGTCCGACACCCTGAGTTTCGTGGGCGACTCCTTCACCTCGGTGGCGTCGAACACGATCACCTTGTCCAGCTCCGCGACGAAGCTCGCGATCACGACCGCGCCCTCGGTGACGGCCAGCAGCGGCGTGGCCCTGGCGACGCAGCCGGTCGTGACGGTCGAAGACGTGACCGGGAACCCGGTCCTCACTGACGCCAGCACCGTGACCGCCACCGTCAATCAAGGCGGGACGTTGACCAACGCCACCGCCCTCGTCGTGAACGGCGTGGCCACCTTCAGCGGCCTCGCCATCACCGCCGTATCGGGCACCGGCTACACGTTGACGTTCACTGACACCAACGCCGCGTTGACCTCGGCGGTGTCGGGCGCGATCTCCGTGACCTTCGGCACGCCCACCAAGCTCGTCGTCACCACCGAGCCAAGTTCCTCGACCGCCAGCGGTGTCGCCCTCGCGGCCCAGCCCGTGGTCAAGGTCGAAGACAGCGCCGGCAACGTGGTGACGTCGGTCACCACCGGCAACGCCACCGCGGCGATCAACTCCGGGGTCGGCGGCACGGTCAGCGCGGGATCGACCGCGGCGTTCAGCGCCGGCGTCGCGACCTTCGCGGGCCTGACGATCACCGGCGTGCCGGGGAGCAGCTACACCCTGGTGTTCTCGGGCGACAGCCTCACGGCCGTCGACGCCACCGCGATCCTGATCAAGACCGCCCAGGCCGCCTTCACCGTGACGAGCGTGCAGGGCTTCTACGGCCGCGCGCTGACGCTCACGGCGGCGGGCGGGTCGGGCACCGGCTCCGTCACCTTTGCCGTGTCGAGCGGCGGCACCGCCACGGGCTGCCTCGTGACGGGCGCCACCCTCACCTTCACCAGCATCGGGACCTGCATCGTGACCGCGACCAAGGCCAGTGACGCGACGTACCTGAGCGCGTCAACGGTCGCCACGACGGTCACGGTCATCTACCTGCCCATCCCCGGACCGGTGCGCGTCACCTTCGCGAAGAACTCGAGCAAGCTCACGAGTGCGGGAAAGATCGCCCTGACGGCGTTGGCCACGAAGCTGACCTCGCACACGGTGGTCTCCGTGATCGGCTACGCCAAGGGCAACCTGGCGCTGGCCAAGCTCCGCGCGAGCGCGACGCTGCACTTCCTGTACGGCAAGGTCAAGGTCAAGGGACACCTTCACACCGACCGCAACTCGTCGCTGTCGGCGGCGAGGGTCGTCACGATCGCGCAGTAGCCTGCGCACCCTGTCGGGGTCGGCCCGGCAAGCGCCCTTGCGGGCCGGCCCCGTTTCAAAGTAGGCCAGACGCCTCCAGTTTTCAGGCATCGGACGACCTCTCGGAGGTTGCCCCCGCCGGAGCGTGACGTGGGGTGCCGCGGATGGCACGGCACCGGCGAACAGGGTTCGGCTCCTACGGGATGGAGAGGTCGCGATTCTGCGCGGCCTGATCGCGCTGCTCTGGCGTGAGGTCGGCCTCCTTCACGGGGACCACCAGGGTCCAGTGCTTGCCCACCGGGCAGTACTGGAAGCGCGCCCACCCGAGTCGCACCGCCTTGATCGACGCGCCGGGTATCCACAGCGTGGTGAAGAGGTGTCCCTTGCGGCAGCGTGCGATCGTGCGCCCCCCGAACCCGTAGCCCATGCGACGCCCGATCGCGGTGATTGCGATCAGGATGACGGCGACGGCGACGAGGATGCTGATCGCGGTGGCCACGTCATAGGGTACGTCGGCTGAATCGGCCGCCGGATCGCCGCGCTGGTGGCGGCCCTGTGACGAGCGAGCCTGCTTCACGGTGCCCTCGGCGAGACTCGAACTCGCGCACATGGCTTCGGAGGCCAATGCTCTATCCTCTGAGCTACGAGGGCCGCGGTACCACACTACCGGAGCGTTTCTCACGCCTCCCGAGTCGTGAAGTGACGACCTCTAATGTTCGGGTATGAGTGACGCGCCACTGCCCAGGTCGCTCTTGCCCGACTCGGCAGAGATACTCGAGGACGACGTCACACTCGCGGGGGTGTCGTTGCGCGACCTCGCGGCCACCTTCGGCACGCCGCTCTTCGTCTACGACGAGGCGACACTGCGCTCGCGGGCGCGAGAGGCGGCGAGCGCCTTCGACGATGGTGTGGCCTACGCCACCAAGGCATTCCTCTGCGGCGCCATGGCCCGTCTCGCCTTCGAAGAGGGTCTCTGCCTCGACGTCGCGACCGGCGGCGAGCTCGACCTCGCGCTGCGATCGGGCGTGCCGGCCAGCCGGATCATCATGCACGGCAACAACAAGGCCCACGACGAGCTCGAGCGCGCCGTCGCGGTCGGCGTTCATCGCCTCGTGGTGGACAACTTCGATGAGATCGCCCGGCTCCGCGAGCTGATCTCGCCCTCTCGGCCCCTCGGCTGCCTGGTCCGCGTGGCCCCGGGCGTCGAGGCCCACACCCACGAATACGTGCGCACGGGCCAGGACGACACCAAGTTCGGCTTCTCGCTCGCGTCGGGCGACGCTCGACGGGCGATCTCGATGCTGCGCGAGGTGCCCGGCGTCGCCCTCCACGGCGTGCACGCCCACATCGGGTCGCAGGTCTTCGACGAGTTCGCCTACCGCGAGACGATGGCCATCCTCACGGACTTCACCCGTGGCGACGGCTTTGACGAGCTGTGCGTGGGCGGCGGGCTCGGCGTGGCCTACGTCGAGGGGGAGTCGGCTCCGTCGATCACGAGGTGGGCCGCCGCGGTGCGCGAGGCCGCCCGCGACGCCGGACTGGATCGCGCGGTGCGCCTGCTGGCCGAGCCGGGTCGGGCGGTCGTCGCGCAGGCTGCCATCACCCTCTACCGCGTCGGCGCGGTCAAGCCGGTCGAGGCGCGCGTCTACATGGCGGTCGACGGCGGGATGAGCGACAACCCGCGGCCGGTCCTCTACGGGTCCGGCTACGAGGCCTTCGACGTCGCCGCCCCCCGCGCGCGACGACCCCAGCGGGTGCGCCTGGTGGGCAAGCACTGCGAGAGCGGCGACGTCCTCGTCGACGAGGCCGTCCTTCCCGCGTCGACCGGCGTGGGCAGCCTCGTCGCCACGCCGGTCACCGGCGCGTACGGCTACTCCATGGCGTCGAACTACAACCGCGTGCCGCGCCCCCCGGTGATCTTCGTGGCCGACGGTCACGCGCGCGAGGTCCTTCGCCGAGAGGACTTCGAGGACCTCGCGCGTCTCGAGGTCTCTTAAGACGCCGCGAAGGTCGCATTAGCCTTGACCCATGGGATCGCCGACTATTCGCGTGGGTGTGGTTGGCGCCGGTTTCGTCGGCGGCGCCCTCGTCGAGCTCCTGGTTGACCCGTCGCGCCACGACGCGCTGGTCGACGCCGCCACCGCTCCGCTGGAACTCGTGGGCGTCGCGGTTCGCGACGCGTCTAAGTCGCGTCCGGGGGTGCCGTCGGACCTGGTGACGACCGACGTCGAGGGCCTGCTCAGCCGCGACCTGGACATCTTGGTCGAGGTGGTGGGCGGCATCGACCCCGCGCGCGGCTACATCGAGTCCGCGCTGGGCCGGGGCATCTCGGTCGTCACCGCCAACAAGGCCCTGATGGCTGAGTCGGGCACGCAGCTGGCCCGGCTCGCCCACGAGCACGGCGCCGACCTCTTCTATGAGGCCGCGGTCGGAGGGGCCGTGCCCATCCTGCGCGCGTTGCGCACCTCGCTGGCCGGTGAGCGGGTCGAACGCGTGATGGGCATCGTCAACGGGACGACGAACTTCATCCTCTCCAAGATGACGAGCGAAGGGTCGGACTACGCCGAGGCCCTGGCCGAAGCCCAGGCGCTGGGCTACGCCGAGGCCGATCCGACGGCCGACGTTGAGGGCTTCGACGCCGCGGCCAAGGTTCAGATCCTCTCGTCGCTCGCCTTCGGCACGGGGCTCGCGGGCGAGGAGATCTCGCGCGAGGGCATCACGGGCGTGCGCGCGGTGGACGTGGAGTTCGCCCAGCGCGCGGGCTACGTGATCAAGCTGCTCGGGGTGGCCGAGCGAGTGGGCGACCACGGCCTGTCGCGCCGGGTGCACCCGGCCTTCGTGCCGTTCGAGCACCCGTTGGCCGCGGTGCACGGGGCGATGAACGCCGTCTTCGTCGAGGGAGCGAGGAGCGGACCGCTGATGTGGCTCGGCCAGGGCGCCGGGGGCCACCCGACCGCGACCGCGGTGCTCGGCGACGTGCTGGACGCCGCGCGCAACCGCGTCAGCGGGCGCCACGACATCCCGTTCCGGGTGGTCACGACGCTGGCCAGCGTGCCGAGCGACGACCTGCGGGCCGTGTTCTACCTCAGCCTGGACGTGTTCGACCGCCCGGGGGTGCTGGCCAGCGTCGCCGGCGTGTTCGGCCGCCACGATGTCTCCATCCGGTCCATGGAGCAGTCGGGCGTGGGCGACGAGGCCCGACTCATGTTCTTCACCCACGAGGCCCTGACCGGCGACGTGCGCGCGACGCTCGCCGAGCTTGACGAGCTCGAGGCCGTCGACTCGATCGGGGCCTGCATCCAGGTGATCTCCGGTGGTGCCGAGTGATCGGCTGGGCGGGCTTGCTCCGTGAGTACGCGGAGTGGTTCGACCTCGCCGGGGTCGACGAGATCGTCACGCTCCAGGAAGGCAACACTCCTCTCCTGCACGCCGATCGGCTCTCGGAGCGCGTCGGCGCCGACGTCTGGCTCAAGTTCGAGGGGCTGAACCCGTCGGGGTCCTTCAAGGACCGCGGCATGACGATGGCGATCACCAAGGCCAAGGCGCAGGGAGCGCGCGCGGTGATCTGCGGCTCGACCGGCAACACCTCGGCCGCCGCCGCGGCCTACGCCGCCAAGGCCGGGATGGACTGCGTCGTGCTCGTGCCCCAGGGCAAGATCGCCCTGGGCAAGCTGGCCCAGGCGATGGTCTACGGCGCGACCGTGCTGGAGATCCGCGGCAACTTCGACCAGGCGCTCGACCTGGCGCGCGCCCTGACCAAGCCCCTGTCGATGACCATCGTCAACTCGATCAACCCCGACCGCATCGAGGGCCAGAAGACGGCCGCCTTCGAGATCGTCGACGTGCTGGGCCACGCGCCCGACATCCTGGCGATCCCGGTGGGCAACGCCGGCAACATCACCGCCCACTGGCGCGGCTTCACCCAGTACCACGACGCCGGACGATCCGACAGCCTGCCCAAGATGTGGGGCTTCCAGGCGGCGGGCGCGGCGCCGATCGTGCTGGGCCACCCGGTGGCCAACCCCGAAACCATCGCCACGGCGATCCGGATCGGCAATCCCGCGAGCTGGATCCCGGCCCTGGAGGTCGTCCACGAGTCGCTGGGCGACATACGCGCCGTCACCGATGAGGAGATCCTCGACGCTTATCACTACCTGGCGCGCCACGAATCGGTGTTCTGCGAGCCGGCCTCGGCGGCGTCCGTCGCCGGAATCGTGAAGTTCGGGGTCCCCGAAGGCTCGACGGTCGTGTGCGTGCTGACCGGCAACGGCTTGAAGGACCCGGACACCGCCGTGGCGGCGAGCGCCGCGCCAACGGTCGTGGACGCGACGGTCGAGGCGCTGCTCGCCCAGTTGGGGTAAGCGCCCCGACGGTGTCGCGACGCGCTACACTGGAGGGGTCGTCCGCGACCGGCCTACTCGCCAGCGCGCGGAACTCCTTCCGGTGACGACGTTTCCCTATTTTCTTCTCCGTTGCTGCGGAACCACGCGGGCGGGGAGAAAGGATTTCCATGGCTATCAAGCCCTCCCCGGACCGCTCGGACCTCGAGTCCAAGTCCCGCGACGACCTGCTCACCATCGCCAAGACGAAGGGCGTGGACGTCGCGACGCGCGCGTCCAAGACCGCGCTGATCGAGGCCATCATGGGCGACGCCGACGGACCCTCGAGCAACGGCGCCGCGTCCAACGGCGACACGCCGTCGCGCTCCGTGCGCTCGCGGCGCACCGTGGCCACCCCCGATGACGACTTCGCCGACCTGCTCGGCGAGTTCGACGCCGACGCCGCGGTCGAACCGGCGCCGGCGCGCGCCGCCGAGGTCCTGCCCTCCGAGCGCCAGTCGCCGCCGCCGCGCTCGAACGCCGCGCCGCGCGCCGAGCGCCAGCCGCGCGACTTCAACGAGCCGGGCGGTCGCAACCGCCGCAACCGGCGCAACCGCAGCGGGCGCGAGCGCTTCGGCGGCGAGGCCCAGCCCGGCGCCGACCAGCCCTACGCGGGCGAGCTGATCGAGGTCGAGGGGCTGCTCGACCTGCGCGAAGACGGCTACGGGTTCCTGCGCACCAAGGGGTTCCACCCCTCGCCCAACGACGTCTACGTCTCGATCAACCAGGTCCGTCGCTTCAACCTGCGCAAGGGCGACACGCTGGTCGGCGGGTACCGCCCAGCCGCCTCGAACGAGAAGTACCCGGCGCTGCTGCGCGTCGACTCGGTCCAGGGCCTCGACCCGGAGGTCGCGCGGCTGCGCCCGCGCTTCGAGGACCTCACGCCGCTGTTCCCCGACGAGAAGCTCAAGCTCGAGACCAACGAGGGCAAGCAGGACTTCACCCCGCGCATCGTGGACCTCCTCGCGCCGATCGGCAAGGGCCAGCGCGGCCTCATCGTGAGCCCGCCCAAGGCCGGCAAGACCACGGTGATGAAGCAGATCGCCCAGTCGATCGAGGCCAACAACCCCGAGGTGCACCTGATGGTGCTGTTGGTCGACGAGCGGCCCGAAGAGGTCACCGACATGCGCCGCAGCGTGCACGGCGAGGTCATCTCCTCGACCTTCGACCGGCCGGCCGAGGAGCACACCCACGTCGCCGAGCTGTGCATCGAGCGCGCCAAGCGCCTGGTCGAGCAGGGCCGCGACGTCGTCATCATCCTGGACGGCATCACCCGCCTGGCGCGCGCCTACAACCTGGCCGCCCCGGCGACCGGGCGCATCATGTCCGGCGGCGTCGACTCCGGCGCGCTCTACCCGCCCAAGAAGTTCTTCGGCGCGGCGCGCAACATCGAAGAGGGCGGCTCGCTCACCATCCTGGCCAGCGCCCTCGTCGAGACCGGGTCCAAGATGGACGAGGTCATCTTCGAGGAGTTCAAGGGCACCGGCAACATGGAGCTCAAGCTCGACCGGCGCCTGGCCGAGCGCCGCCTCTACCCGGCGATCGACGTCAACGGCTCGTCGACGCGCCACGAAGAGCTGCTCTTCAGCCGCGACGCGCTGCCCCAGGTGTGGCGACTGCGCCGCGTGCTCAACGGCCTGGCCTCCGAGGGCCGCGAGGCCGCCGGGCTCGAGCTGCTGATCGATCGGCTCAAGGCGACGAAGTCCAATGACGAGTTCCTCTCCGAGATCGCCAAGGGCCCGAACCCCACGAGCTGAGCACCCGGTAGACTGTCCTCTCCAAGGAGCACCCATGAAGTCAGACATCCACCCCGCCTACGGCGACACGGTCGTCACCTGCTCGTGCGGCAACTCGTTCGAGACCAAGTCGACCAAGTCGGTCATGAAGGTCGAGCTGTGCAACGAATGCCACCCGTTCTTCACCGGCAAGCAGAAGCTGGTCGACACCGGAGGGCGCGTCGAGCGCTTCCAGCGCCGCTACGCCCAAAAGACCAAGGCCCGCGCCCCGCGGGCGTAGGTCTCGCGCGTCCGTCTCGTGCGCTCCCTCGACGAGACGCTGGGCGCCCTGCTTGACGAGCAGCGCCGCGTCGAGACCGAGCTCTCCGCTCCCGACGTCGCCAAGGACCTCACGCGCCTGCGCGACCTGTCGCGTCGTCTGAAGGAGCTCGCCGAGATCACCAGCGCCTGGCGGGCCCTGACGGGCGCCCGCGACGACCTGGCGACCGCGCGCGAGATGTTCGCCGAGACCGCCGGCGAGGACCGAGAGGCGTGGCGCGACGAGGTGTCGAGCGCCGAAGCGCGCGTCGACGAGCTCGAGCTCGCCCTGGAGGCGCTGCTCTTGCCCCACGATCCCAACGAGGGTCGCAACGTCATCCTCGAGATCCGCGGCGCCGAGGGCGGCGAGGAGGCCAACCTCTTCGCGGCCGACCTGGCCGAGATGTACCGGCGCTACGCGGCGCTGCGCGGGTGGAGCTTCGAGGTCGTCGAGGAGCGGCCCAGCGAGCAGGGCGGACTCGACCAGGGGATCTACCTGGTGCGCGGCGACGACGCCTGGATGCGCCTGGCCCAGGAGGCCGGCGTTCATCGCGTCCAGCGCGTGCCGACCACCGAGGCCAAGGGTCGCGTGCACACGTCCTCGGCCACCGTGTCGGTGCTGCCCGAGGCCGAGGAGGTCGACGTCGACATCGACCCGAACGACCTCAAGATCGACGTCTACCGTTCGTCGGGCCCCGGGGGCCAGAGCGTCAACACCACCGACTCGGCGGTGCGCATCACCCACCTGCCCACCGGGATCGTGGTGTCGATGCAGGACGAGAAGAGTCAGATCCAGAACCGCGCCAAGGCGCTGATCGTCCTGCGCTCGCGCCTGCTCAAGGCGGCCCAGGACGCCCAGGCGAGCGAGCTGGGCGACCTCAAGCGATCCCAGCTGGGCGGCGGCGGACGCAGCGAGAAGATCCGGACATACAACTTCAAGGAGAACCGGGTCACCGATCACCGCATCAACCTCACGACCTACACGCTGGACTCCGTCCTGGCCGGCGACCTCGATCAGCACGTCGACGCCCTGCTGGCCGAGCGACGGGCCCGACAGTTGGCCGAGAGCGGTGGACGCTAGTCCCGCGCTGGAGGACCAGCTGGTCGGGGCCGGCCTGGCCCGGCGCGAGGCGCGCTGGCTGGTCGAGGAGTTCGGTCCCGCCGGGGCGCGGGCCGACCGCGGCGCCCTCGACGACGCGGCGCGCCGGCGCCTGGCGGGCGAGCCCCTGCAGTACGTGCTGGGCCACTGGCCGTTCCGCGACCTGGACCTGGACCTGGACGCGCGGGTCCTCATCCCGCGACCCGAGACCGAGGAGCTGGTGGGCCACGCCCTCGCGGCCCTCGCGCGCGCCGTGGTGGGCGCACCCTTGATTCTCGACCTGGGCTGCGGGTCGGGGGCGATCGGCCTCGCGCTCGTCACCGAGCTCGCGGCGCGCGGCGTGACGGCGACCCTGGTGGGCGTCGATTGCTCGCCCGACGCGCTCGAGGTCGCCCGGCGCAACGCCGTCAAGCACCAGGTGGGCGCGGCGTCCTTCGTGCGCTCGCAGTGGTTCAGTGACCTCGACGCGTCGCTGCGCGGGCGCGTCGACCTGATCGTGGCGAACCCGCCCTACGTCGGCGCCGAGGAGTTCACCGCGTTGGACCCCGTGCTGGGCTTCGAGCCGCGCGGGGCCCTGGTGGCGGACGATGAGTCCGGTGTCCCGGGATTCGCCGACGTCGCCCACCTGTTGCGGGCGGCGGCGTCGTGGCTCGCCCCGGGCGGGCACGTGGTGCTCGAGCACGGGGCCACCCACGGCGCGGCGGCGATCGAGGTGGCGCGCGCGGCGGGGCTCGTCGAGGCGACCGATCACCTCGACCTGGCCGGCTGGCCCCGCGTGCTGGTGGCGCGGCGCGCGTGAGGCGGCTCACGCTCGATGAGGCGCTCGCGGCGCTGGCGCGCGGCGCGGTCGTCGCCGTGCCCACCGACACCGTCTACGGATTGGGCGCCTCGGTCGACTCGCCGCACGGCGTGGACGCGCTCTTTTCGCTCAAGCACCGCCCGGTCACGACGGCGTTGCCAGTGGCGGCCGCGACGCGCGGGTCGCTCGGACACCTCATCACGCAGTGGCCCGACGGAGCCGACCGGCTGAGCCGACTCTTCTGGCCGGGTGCCCTGACCCTCGTCGTGGGCGCGCCCGACGAGCTGTGCGCCGCGGTCCACAGTCCCACGTCGCGCGTGGGCTTTCGCGTCCCGGACGACCCGGCGCTGGCGTCGGTGCTGCACCTCAGCGGACCGTTGGCGCTCACCAGCGCCAACGACCACGGCGAGGCGCCCTGCGTCACGGCCGACGAGGTGATCGCCCGCTTCGCCGGACGCGACGAGCTGGCCGGGGTCCTCGACGCGGGGCGCCGCGACGGCGTGGTCTCCACCGTCGTCGAGTTCGACGGCGACGAGTGGCGGATCGTGCGCGAGGGGGCGATAGCCCTCGGGCAGATCAGCGCCGCGTTGGCCTGAACTTGGGCGAGTCTGCGTGTTGGCAACGACGTGCTGCGGTGTCGTCTCAGGTGTCCGTGGTTTCGACCGCTGGCGCCCAGGGCGGAGATCGCTTCTCTAAGTACGCGGTCATGCCCTCGCGCGCGGCGTCGGAAGCAAAGAGCGACGCCGAGAGCTCGCTCGTCCAGGCAAGGGCCTCCTCGCGCGCCATCGCCGGAACCTCGTAGACGAGCCGCTTGGCCGCGGCGAGCGCGTCGGGATGGGCGGCCAGCAGGTCTGCCACAACGGCGCCCACCCAGTCGTCGAGATCGCTCGCGCTGGCGACGGCGTTGACCAGGCCCATCGTGACGGCCTCGGCGGCCGAGAAGCGACGTCCCCGCAGGAACGCCTCCAGGGCGTCGCCGCGGCGCATCTTGGGCAGGCAGACGACCGAGATGATCGCGGGCGCGACGCCGAGACGGACCTCGGTGAAGCCGAAGGTCGCCGAGTCGAGTGCCACCGACAGGTCCATCACCGCGGCCAGGCCGACGCCGCCCGCCACGCAGTGCCCGTCGAGGCGCCCGACGAACGGCTTGGCCGAGCGTTGGATCCGGTTGAAGAGGGCGCCCAGGTCGACCAGCGGGCCGGCGCCGTCTGACTCGCGGTCGGCGAGGTTGGCCCCGGCACAGAAGACCCGGCCCCGGTTGGTCACGACCGCGAGGCGCACGCGCTCGTCGGCCTCGATCGCGTCGAGAGCCGAGACGAACTCCGAGACCAGGGCCCGGCTGAGGACGTTGCGATGATCGGCGTCGGCCAACGTGATCGTGGCGACGGCGTCGTCGACCGAGAGCTCAACCAGCGACACGACGGCCCCCGGGCGGTGGCCCATCGCTGGGGGGGCCGGCGAAGGCCTGGGCGCGCGTCAGCCAGTCGCGCCCGAGGTCGCCGGCGACGAGCGCGGTGTCGTCGAGGTGACGACGCTGGGTGACCACCAGGCAGAAGTCGTGGGCCGAACCCGTGACGGTGTCCGCCGCGTCGAGCTCGCCCCAGATCCAGCGCTGGTCGTCCGGGCCGGTGAGGTCGACGCGCACCAGCTCCTTCGGCGGCTCCTCGCCGCGCACCCGATAGGACCAGGCGCGCGTGAGGTACCCGAGGTGAGCGACGTGGCGCAGGCGCGGCGTCACGGGGTGCGCCACGCCCAGCGCGTCGGCGATGTCGTTGCCGTGGGCCCAGGCCTCCATCAGGCGCGCGCCGAGGAAGGAGGCCGCCGACATCGTCGGCCCGTACCACGCGACGCGCTGACCCTCGGTCAGCGTCGTGGCCACGAGGTCGAGGGCGGAGCGCTGCACCCGCCACTCACCGAGGAGTTCCGCGGGGGTCATCGCGCGATACGGGGCCAGGGTGAAGTCGTCGACACCGACGTCGCTCGCCCCGCCCACCAGCTCCGCCACGTGCACCGCGAACTGATCGGCGTCGGTGATCGCGATCGCCGCCGCGTGGTCGAAGTAGGCGAGGTGGCCCACCTGGTCGGCGATGGTCCAGCCCGGACTCGGGGTGGGCGCCGGCCAGGCCGCGTCGTCGAGCGTGTCGAGGAGCGCCTGGAGCGCCACGTGCTCGTCGCGCAGGTCGTCGCGCACCGCGTCGAGGTCGCTCACGGCACCCCCAACAGGGCCGCGGGCACGTCGACCACGCGGCTGCGCAGCCATTCACCGAGCCCCTTGGCCTGGGCGTCCTGGCGCGTCGACGCGGCGACACCCTCTTCTAAGAGTCCGTGCAGCACGAAGTTGAGCGCCCGGATCGCCGGCAGCCGATGTCGCTCCACGTCGAGCGCCGCCGCCTCGGGCAGGAGGCGGACCAGCTGATCGAGGGTGAGGAACTCGTCGAGCCACGCCCAGGCGTCGTCGCGACGGGCGAAAACGCCGAGGTTGGCGTCGCCGCCCTTGTCGCCCGAGCGCGCGCCCACGACTAGCCCGAGGGGGACCCGGGCCGTGGGACCATCCGGCACGGCCGCGCTCGGTCCCGCCAAGGGCGTGACGACGACCGACCCGGTGGGGGCGAGCGAGTCGACGACGGTCGTCTCCTCGCCGAGGACCGTCACGTACTGGGGCACGAGCGACGAGGGCACTCGCGATGGCCGGTACACGCCGAAGGGCGAGCCACCCGAGGGCGTCGAGCCGACGAGAAAGAAGCCCGGGATCGTGGCGAGCGCGAGCTCGACCGCGGCGTTGGCGACCGCGCGACCGACCTTGAGCTCGTCGCGGTCCTTGAGCGTCAGGCGCCACAGCGAGACCGCCTCCTCGTTGGTGGCCGGATCGGCCTTGTCGGTGCGCACCAGGCGCGTCGTGACGCCGTCGAACTCCTCGCGCCGGTGCGGGCAGGCCCGCCAGAACGCCTCGTCGAGCAGCGCGGCCTTCGCCTCCACGTCGAGGCCGGTGATCGCCACGTTCACGTCCTGGCGGTAACCGCCGAGCTCGTTCATCGCCACCTTGAGCGTGCTCGGCGGCGCCTCGCCGCGCACGCCGAAGATTCGCACGCGATCGCGGTTCACCTGCTCGAGGCTGATCGTGTCGAAGCGCGCCGACACATCGGGGCCGAGGTACGTCGGCGCGCCGATCTCGTAGAGCAGCTGGGAGGTGACCGTGCCGACCGAGACCTCACCGCCCGTGCCCTCGTGCTTGCCCACGATCGACGAGCCGTCCTCGGCGACCTCGACCCAGGGGAAGCCCACGTGCTCCATGCCGGGCACCTCGGTGAAGAACGAGTAGTTGCCGCCCGTCACCTGCGCCCCGCATTCGACGACGTGGCCGGCCACCACCGCGCCGGCGAGGGCGTCGAAGTCGTCGCGGGCCCACCCGTGGCGCCACGCCGCGGGGCCGCAGACGAGCGCGGCGTCGGTCACCCGACCGGTGACGACGACGTCGGCGCCGCGCGTGAGCGCCTCGACGATCCCGAAGCACCCGAGGTAGGCGTTCGCCGAGACGAATCGAGAGATGTCACCCACCGGCGCGCCCGTGTCGAGATGCGCCAGGTCCACCCCGGCGGAGATCAACTCGTCAAGGCGCGGGAGCAGGTCGTCACCGTTCACGTAGGCCACGCGCGCGGACAGGCCGAGCCGCTCGGCGATCTCGGCCACCGCCTCGGCGCAGCGTTGCGGTTCGAGTCCGCCCGCGTTGGACACGACCTTGATGCCGCGCTCCAGGCACGGTCCGAGCACCTCGTCCATCTGCGTCAGGAAGCTGCGCGCGTAGCCCACGCCGGGTTGGCGCAGGCGGGTTCGCGCGAGGATGAGCATCGTGAGCTCGGCCAGCCAGTCGCCGGTCAGCACGTCGATCGGCCCGTCCGCGACCATCTCGCGCGCGGCGGAGATCCGGTCGCCGAAGAACCCCGAGCAGTTGGCGATCCGAATCGGCGCGGCCATCAGAGGATCTCGTCGATGGTGAGCAGGATCTCACCGCTGGATACCTGTTGCCCGGCCGCCACGTAGAGCTCGGCGACGGTACCGGCGTGGGGCGCGGTGATGACATGCTCCATCTTCATAGCCTCCATCACGACGAGCGTCTCGCCGGCGACCACCGCCTGGCCCGCGGTGACGCGCACGTCGCTCACCAGCCCCGGCATGGGCGCGACCAGCCCACCGTGGACCACATCGGCCCCCGGGACGGCGAAGCGGGCCACCACCTCGAAGTCGAGCGTGCCGCGCGGGCACTGGACATAGAGGGCGTTGCCGGAGCGCGTCACGCGCGACCGCGCGCGCCGGCCGTCGAGCTCGAGGTCGATCTCGCGCTCGCTCCAGCGGTGCACGCGCGCCCTCGAGCGCTCGCCCACGTCGAAGGAGCCGTCACGACGGGCGCGGTAGGCGACGTCGATCTGGTGCTCGCCGTGGCGCAGCGAGACCTGCTGGCGCGGCAGGCGCGCGTTGCGCCACCCGGTCGGCACCGGGGCCAGCACCGGGGCGTGAGCCCGGTTCGCTCCCGCGATCCACAAGACGCCGGCGATCGCACCGCGCCACCGCTCGGTCTGAGACGCGTCGAGCGACCGGGCCGGCGCGTGGCGCTCGATGAAGTCGGTCGTCGTGTCGCCGGCGATGAAGCCCGGGTGCCGCAGGGTCGCCGCCAGGAAGTCGCGGTTGGTGGTCACGCCCCCCAGGTGCACGCGCTCGAGGGCGAGGGCCAGGGTCGCCGCGGCCTCGTGGCGCGTGGGCGCGTGGGCGATCACCTTGGCGAGCAGCGGGTCGAAGTCGACGGAGACCCGCGAACCGGTCACCACGCCCGACTCCCACCGCACCGCGGGATCGGCGGCGGGCTCGAACACGGCGAGCGTCCCGGTGGCCGGCAGGAAGCCGGCGGACGGGTCCTCGGCGCACAGCCGCGCCTCGATGGCCCAGCCGGTCGTCGTCACGTCGGCCTGGGTGAACTCGAGGGGCGCGGCGAAGGCCACGATGAGCTGGAGGCGCACGAGGTCGACCCCGGTCACCATCTCGGTCACCGGGTGTTCGACCTGCAGGCGGGTGTTCACCTCCAGGAAGAAGAAGTCGCCGCTGTCGTCGTCGACCAGGAACTCCACGGTGCCCACCGAGCGGTACCCGATGTGGCGCGCCAGGGTCACCGCCGCCTCGCCGAGGGCCGCGCGACGAACGTCAGTCAGCGCCGGCGAGGGTGACTCCTCGATGAGCTTTTGGTGGCGACGCTGGATCGAGCACTCGCGCTCGCCCAGGTGCACGAGATGGCCGTAGTCGTCGCCGACGATCTGGACCTCGACGTGGCGCGAGCGCGCCACGTAGTGCTCGAGGAAGACCCGGTCATCGCCGAAGGCGGCCCCGGCCTCGCGCCGGGCCGCGGCCATTGCCTCGTCGAGTCCGGCGGGGTCGTCGACGACGCGCATGCCCTTGCCCCCGCCGCCGGCGACGGCCTTGACCAGCAGCGGGTAGCCGACGGCGGAGGCCTGGGCGGGATCGTCGGTGGACGCCAGCACGGGCAGACCCGCCTCGACCGCGCGCGACTTGGCCGAGAGCTTGTCGCCCATCGCCGCGATGATCTCAGGCGGGGGGCCGACCCAGCGCAGCCCGGCGGCCAGCACGGCTTCGGCGAAGCCCGGGTTCTCCGCCAGGTACCCGTAGCCCGGGTGCACCGCCTCAGCCCCGCAGGCCCGCGCGGCCTCGACGATCGCGGGGACGTCGAGGTAGCCGGTCTCGAGGCGCAGGGCCTCGTCGGCGTCGGCGACGAAGGGGGCGTCGGCGTCCGCGTTGACGTAGACCGCGACGCAGCGCATCCCCATGGCCCGAGCGCCGCGGATGATCCGGCGCGCGATCTCGCCCCGGTTGGCGATGAGCAGCGTCGTGCTCACAGGCGGAAGACCCCGTAGCCGGTCGCTCCCTCGATGGGCCGCGATCGGACGACCGACAGGCACATCCCCAAGACGGTGCGCGTGTCGCGCGGGTCGATGACGCCGTCGTCGCTGATCGCCCCCGTCGCCGCGAGCGCCAGGGAGCCCTGCTCCTGGGCCTCCTCGACGGCCTCGACGATCTTGGCGTCCTCGGCCTCGTCGAAGACCTCGCCCTTGCGCGCGGCCTGGGCTCGGCGGACCTGGCTCATGACGCCGGCGATCTGCTTGGGACCCATGACCGCGATCTTCGCCGTCGGCCAGAGAAAGGTGAACCGGTTGCCGAAGGCGCGCCCCGACATCCCGTAGGTGCCGGCGCCGTAGGAGGAACCGACGATCACGGTGAGGTGCGGGACCGTCGAGTTCGTCACGGCGTTGAGCATCTGCGAGCCCTTCTTGATGATGCCCTCGGCCTCGGCCTCGCGACCGACCATGTAACCCGTGATGTTCTGGATGAAGACCAGCGGGACGTCGACCTGGTTGCAGAGCTGGATGAACTGGCCCGCCTTCTCGGCCGCCCGGGGATGGATGACCCCGTTGTTGCCGAGGATCCCCACCGGGAACCCGTGGATCGAGGCCCACCCGCACACGAGCGTCGGACCGTAGCGGGCCTTGAACTCCTCGAATCGCGACCCGTCGACGACGCGCGCGATGATCTCGCGCGCGTCGACCGGCTGTCGCAGGTCGCGGCTCACGATCCCGAGGAGCTCGTCGGGGTCGCAGGCGGGCTCCTCGACGACGAAGGCTGCACCAGGCCCGCGCTTGCGCCAGTTCAAGTGCGAGACCACCTCGCGGCAGATGCGAATCGCGTCCATCTCGTCCTCGGCGAAGTAGTCACCGAGACCCGAGACGTCCGCGTGCATCTGCGCGCCGCCGAGCGTCTCGTCATCGGACTCTTCGCCGGTGGCCATCTTCACCAGGGGCGGCCCGGCCAGGAAGATCTTGGACTGCTCCTTGACCACGATGTTGTAGTCCGAGAGACCCGGCTGGTAGGCGCCGCCGGCCGTCGAGGACCCGAAGACCACGCACACGGTCGGCACGCGCATGCGCGACAGCTCGATGAGGTCGTAGAAGAAGCGGCCGCTCTCGGCGAAGTGGGCGGTGGCCATGCGGCCCCCGCCCCCGCCCCCGCGCACTCGCAGGTCGGCGCCCGCGGACTCGACGAAGCTGACGTAGGGGATCTGGTTGTCGCGCGCGATCTCCAGCGCCCTCGACCACTTCTTGGCGGAGTAGGCGGTGAGCGCCCCGCCCAGCACCGTGGGATCGTTGCCCATGACCACGCATTCGACGCCGGCGATCACGCCGATGCCCACGACCATTCCACCGCCCAGCGTGTAGTCCGACCCGTACGCGGCCAGGGCGGAGATCTCCAGGAAGGGCGAATCCGGGTCGAGAACCGCGGCGATGCGTTCGCGAACGGGCATCTTGCCGCGCGAGCGCAGGCGCTCGGTCGCCGCGGGTCCGCCCCCGGCCTCGGCGGTGTCGAGCAGCTCATCGATTTCGGCGAGTTGCGCGAGCACGTCGGCGCGGTTCTGCTTGAACTGCACGGTCGATGTGTCGAGCGACGACCGGAACGGCGCAGCGAGCGGCCGGAGCTCCATGGGCCGATACTACCGAGCGACCCGCGACGCTTTTTCGAGCGTGGTCAGGGAGAAGAAGGCGACGTCGCGGTGGCGCTCGGCATCGGCGACGTCGCGTCGGGTCGTCGCGCGCGGCGACGCTCACCCCGGTCGCGGCGAGGAACGCCGGTAAGGTGGTGTCGATGCGTGTCGCCCTCGGATCCGACCACGCCGGCTTCGAACTCAAGGCCGCGCTGGTCGCCAGCCTGGTCGCTCAGGGCCACGCCGTCCTCGACCTGGGCACGATGAACGCGACGGACCCGGTCGACTACCCGGATTTCGGCGAGGCGGTCGGTCGGGCGGTCGTCGAGGACCGTGCCGACCTCGGGGTCGCGGTGTGCGGCACCGGGATCGGCGTCTCCATCGCCGCCAACAAGGTGCCCGGCGTCCGGGCCGCGGTGGCCCACGACGCCACGTCAGCGCGCCTCGCCCGCGAGCACAATCACGCCAACGTGCTGTGCCTCGGCGCGCGCCTGATCGGCGTGCCCGTCGCCGTCGACGCCCTGGACGCTTGGCTGTCGGCCACGCCCGGCGAGGGCCGTTACCTGCGCCGATTGGCCAAGCTGTCCGCGCTGGACGCGAGCCTGACGCCAAGGTAGGGAGGATCGAACGTGGGCTCATCGCCCTTCGACGCGTGGATCGTCAACGACGCCGAGGTGACCGACCTCTTGGCGCGCGAGTGGGGTCGCCAGAACTCCACCGTGCAGCTGATCGCCAGTGAGAACTTCGCGTCGCCGTCGGTGCTCGCGGCCACCGGCTCGGTCCTCACCAACAAGTACGCCGAGGGCTACCCCGGGCGCCGCTACTACGGCGGCAACCAGGTCGTCGACGAGATCGAGGACCTCGCCCGCCGACGCCTGACGGCGCTCTTCGGCGCGGATCACGCCAACGTCCAGCCCCACTGCGGCGCCAACGCCAATCTCGCCGCGTACCAGGCGGTGCTCGAACCCGGCGACACGGTTCTGGCGATGCGCCTCGACCAGGGCGGCCACCTCACGCACGGCTCGCCGGCGTCGATCACCTCCAAGATCTGGCGCTTCGTCGCCTACGGGGTGACGCCGCGCTCGGACGACCCGTCCGCCCCGGGCGAGATCATCGACTTCGACAACGTGCGCGACCTGGCCAAGGAACACCACCCCAAGCTGATCGTCGCCGGAGCCACCGCCTACGCGCGGCGCATCGACCCGGCGCCGTTCCGCGAGATCGCCGACGAGGTCGGGGCGCTCTTGATGTTCGACGCGGCGCACGTGGCGGGCCTCATCGTCGGCGGCGCGCACCCCAACCCGACGCCCGCCGCCGATGTCGTCACCTTCACGACCCACAAGACCTTGCGCGGACCTCGCGGCGGCGCCATCGTCTGCCGGGCGGAACTTGCCAAGAAGGTGGACGCCGCGGTGTTCCCCGGACAACAGGGGGGCCCGCTCGAGAACGTCATCGCGGCCAAGGCGGTCGCCTTCAAGGAGGCCGCGCAGCCGAGCTTCGCGCAGTACGCGCGACGGGTCGTGTCCAACGCCAGCGCCTTCGGCTCGGCACTGCGCGACGAAGGCTTCCGACTGGTCTCGGGCGGCACCGAGAACCACATGGTGCTGCTCGACCTGCGCGACTTCGACGCCGAGTTGACGGGCAAGGAGGCCCAAGAGGTGCTCGACCGCGCCGGGATCACGACCAATCGCAACACGATCCCCGACGACCCGCGCAGCGCCTTCATCACGTCCGGGCTCCGAGTGGGATCGGCCGCCGAGACCACCGCGGGCATGGGGGAGGCGGAGTTCGCGACGGTGGCGTCGCTGATGGTGCGCGCGCTGCGCCAGCGCGGCGACGACGCGGCCCTGGCGGGCGTGCGCGACGAGGTGGCCGAGCTGTGCGAGCGCTTCGACCCCTACCGCGCCTTCACCGGGTAGGTCGATGCACAACATCGTCGCCTACGTCATCGTGATGCTCGTCGCGGCGGCGGTAACCCTGGTGGCGAACCGCCCGGCGCGCGTCATCTCGCTGCGCGTGGGCTACGTCGCCCAGCCCGATGACCGCAAGGTCCACCAGAGGGTGACGCCCTACGGGGGCGGGGGCGCCATGCTGGTGGGACTCTGCCTCGCCCTGGTGGCCGCGGACTTCATCCCGACGCTGCGCTCGGTGATCACGTCGAGCCACGAGATGCTCGGCGTCCTGCTCGCCGCCGGCGTGATCTTCGTGGTCGGCGTCATCGACGACTTCCGCGAGATGAGCGCCCCGGCCAAGGTCGCCGGCCAGTTCCTCGCCGCGTCGATCCTCTACTTCAGCGGCGCGACGATGTATCAGCTCAAGCTGCCCTTCGCCGGGTTCATCGTTCTCGGCCCGTCGATCCTGCCGATCATCACCGCGGTGTGGGTCTTCGCGTTGTGCAACGCGATCAACCTCATCGACGGGCTCGACGGGCTCGCCGCGGGCATCGTGGCCATCGCCTCGGGAACGCTGTGCGTCTACGGCCTGCGCCTCGAGGATCTCGGCCTGCTGCCCGTGACGAACGTGGGTCCGCTGATCGCCGCGCTCACCTGCGGCATCTGCATCGGCTTCCTGCGCGACAACTTCCAACCGGCCAAGCTCTTCATGGGCGACGCCGGCGCGCTCATGCTGGGTCTGCTCATGAGCGCCTCGACGATGGTGATCGGGGGGCGGACCCCGCCGGCGAGCGGCGTGACCTTCTTCTTCTTCGCCCCGCTGCTCATCCCCGTGTTCATCCTGGGCGTGCCCCTCGTGGACGCCGTCTGGGCCTTCGTGCGGCGCACGGCGTCGGGCCAGGGGTTCCACACGCCCGACAAGAACCACATCCACCACCGCCTGATGCGCCTGGGCCACGGCCATCGCCGTACGGTAATCATCCTCTGGCTGTGGACGGCGCTGCTGTGCGGCTTCGTGCTCTTCCCGGTGTTCGCGCCGGGATTCAACGTGTTCATCCCACTCGGCGTGGCGGTCCTCATCGTCGGACTGATCACCTGGTTCAGCCCGTTACTCAACCGTTGGACCGCACGCGGCGAGCTCGCCGACGCGCCCGATGACTCCGTACGGTCGTGACGGGAGAACCCGGCGAGCCCCACGACGACGCGCCGCACGACGCGGCGCCCGGACAGCCCAAGCAATCAGGGCTTTCGGACCTGCCGGGCGTCGCCGCGTTCGCCGTGATGGGCACGAGCATCGCCACCTGCCTCGGGGTGGGCGTGGTCCTGGGTCTGGGAGTCGACAGCTGGCTGTCGACCTCACCGTGGGGCTTGATTTTCGGGATAGTGTTGGGGACGGTCGCCGCCGTGGTGAGCGTTGTGAAGCTGGTCCGGCGTTTCCTCTAGAAACCCATTGTCCGTGCTCGAAAACCTCCCCGTCAACACTCTGCCCCGATTGCTGCGCCGCACGGTCCTATCGGCCCTGGTCGTAGGGGCCGCGGGGTTCGCCGTGGCCGTGGCGTTCGGCTGGGACGTCGCCGCGTTGGGCGTGGTGGTGGGGGTCGGACTGGCCATCGTGAACCTGCGCTACCTGGACCGTCAGGCGGCCAGCGTCGAGCTGAAGGGTGAGCAGACCTCCAAGGCCGTTCGCCGCCAGCTGGGCGGCAAGACCACCGTTCGTCTCGCCCTCATCACGGCCGGTGTTCTGGTCGTGGTCTTTCTCGACCCGCCGTTGGGAATCGGTATGGTTGCAGGGCTCGTGTTGTACCAGATCGTCTTCGTCATCAACGTGCTTCGCGTGGTGGCGGGCCAGGGAGGAATGCCGTGAGGATGCTGTTCGCGGCCAAGCAGATCGACGTCGGCGTCCACCCGACGATCCATCTCTTCGGTTTGGCGATCGACACCGACATCGTGGCGTCGAGCCTGGTCGCGATGGCCATCTTCCTCTTCCTGGGGTTCGCGATGCGCGCCCGGGTCACCGACGGCGTGCCCGGGAAGCTCCAGGTGATGTGGGAGTTCATCGTCGAGCAGGTCAGCGACCTGGCCAGCTCGGTCATGGGCTCGCGCGGGCGCAAGTTCGTCCCCATCGGCGTCACCGTGTTCCTCTTCATCCTGATCTGCAACTGGATGGAGCTGCTGCCCTCGGCGCTGCGTCCGGGAACGTCGTTCGAGATCCTGCCCGCGCCCACGGGCGACGTGAACCTACCCCTGGCCATGGCCCTGCTGGTCATCGTGTGGGTGCACATCGAGTCACTGCGGGCGCGAGGGGCCCGGGGCTACGTGCGGCACTACTTCCAGCCCTACGTGGCGCTCGCGCCGATCAACGTGATTGAGGAGATCACGAAGCCGATCACGATGACCTTCCGTCTCTTCGGCAACCTCTTCTCGGGCGGTCTGATGATCCTGGTCATGACGACCCTGCTGCCCATCTACGTCGTGCCGGTCGGCGAGATCGTGTGGAAGCCCTTCGACCTGTTCATCGGCGCCATCCAGGCGTTCATCTTCATGCTGCTGACCGTCCTCTACTTCGGCATGGCCACGAGCCACGAGGAAGAGCCCGCCGTCGCGCTCGAGGCTTCTCATTAACCAACCCAGGAGGAATGACAGCAATGGCAAACACATCAGCAATCGGTGACGCGGTCCGCACCGCCGGAGCGCTCGTCGGCGGGGGACTCGCCCTGGGCGGCGGTGCCATCGGCGCAGCGGTCGGTGACGGCCTTGCGGGCAGCTCGACGATCGCCGCGATCGCGCGCCAGCCCGAGATCGAGAACAAGGCCCGCCAGTACTTCTTCTTGACGGTGGGCCTGGTGGAGGCGATGTACTTCATCAACCTGCTGTTCATGGTCGTGTTCATCTACGTGTTCAAGAAGCAGTAGCCCGCGCGAGGCGCGTCCGCGTTCGCGGACTCGCCGAGCCCCTCGTCCCCAAGAAATGGAAGGTCCGCCGAGATGATCGCCGAGTCCGTGTTCCTCCTGCCTAACGGCACGTTCTTCGTCGAGCTGGCCGTGGTGGCGGTGATCTTGTACCTGATGACCAAGTACATCCTCCCGCCGCTCAACAAGGCGATCGAGTCGCGCCAGGCCAAGATCCGCGCCGCCCTGGAGGCCGCGGACGAGGCTCGGGCGGCGGCCGCCGCGACCGACGAGCAGCGCGTCCACGTCCTGGCCGAGGCGCGCGAGCAGGCGCGCGAGATCACCGCCGCCGCCGAGGCCCTCGCCGACCAGGTCAAGGCCGAGGCCGGGGGCCGCGGACAGGCCGAGTTCGACCGCATCGTCGCGTCGGCCCAGACCGAGATCGCGGTGGCTCGCCAGCGCGCGATCGACGACGCGTCGGCCCGGGTCGGCGAGATCGTCTTCGACTTGGTGACGAAGATCGTCGGTCGAGAGGTGGACCAATCGACGCACGACGACCTGGTGCGCGAAGCCGTCGCCGCCCTCAACGCCGAGGCCCAGAAGGGGGCCGCGAGCTAGTCATGCAGGCCAAGATCGAGGGATACGCGACGGCCCTGCTGGGCTCGCTCGACCGCGCGTCGCTGGAGGCGACGGTCGACGCGCTACGGGTCCTCGACCAGGCGGCCCTGGGACGCGGCGACCTGCGCGCGGTGGTGGGCGACACCTCGATCCCGGGACCGGTGCGCGGCGAGGTGGTCCGCGAGCTGCTGACCGGCAAGCTCGATGACACCGCCGTGCGCCTGGCGGCCTACGCCGCGGCGGTCGTGCCGGCTCAGCAGGTGACCCACTGCTGGAGCGAGCTCGCGCTCGTCGCGCACGTCCTGCTCGACACCGGGACCTACGACCAGGTCCCCCTGGCGCTGATGGAGGCACGTCGGCGCGTGGGCGGCTTCGCCGACGCCTTGCTCGAGGGCGTCGACACGGCCCAGTTCTCCACGATCGAAGACGAGCTGTTCCGCTGGGCGCGCACGATCGAGGCCAACCGGGGCTTGCGACGCCTGCTCCAGGACCGCGACGCGCCGCTCGACGCGCGCGTCGGGGCCACTCTCGAGTTGCTCGACGGCCGCGTCTCGGCCGAGACGCTGCGCCTGTCGCGCTTCGTGATCGAGGGCGGACGGCCGCGCGACGTGGTCGGCACCCTGGACTTCCTCGTCGACTACGTCGCTCGCGCGCGCGACTGGCGCGTCGCGCGCGTGCACACGGCGCGCCCCTTGGACGAGGCCAACATGGACCGCCTGGCGGCGTCGCTGCACTCGCTGACCGGACAGAACGTCGAGCTCCAGGTCGCCCAGGAGCCCGAGCTCCTCGGCGGAATCGTCGTCGAGGTGGGCGACCTCCTGCTCGACGCCACGACCCGCGGCCGCCTCGGCGCCCTGCACGACGAAGTCGCCTCCGGCCACCTCTTTCGAACCGCACTCTCCAATGACTAGCCAGAAGGACATCCGATGACCGAACTCACCATCAGCGCCGCCGACATCACCGAGGCGCTGCGCAAGCACGTGTCGGAGTACAACCCGGCGATCGGCGCCGAGCAGGTCGGGCGCGTCGTCGAGGTTGGCGACGGCATCGCGCGCGTCTCGGGGCTGCCCTCGGCCAAGGTCAACGAGCTCCTGGAGTTCGCCGACGGCACGCTGGGCCTGGCGATGAACCTCGACGAGGAGACGATCGGAGCGGTCGTGCTCGGCTCGGTCGACTCCATCGAGGAAGAGCAGGTCGTGCGCGCCACCGGGCGAATCCTGTCGGTGCCGGTGGGCGACGCGATGCTGGGCCGCGTGGTGAACGCGATGGGCGCGCCGATCGACGGCCGCGGGGATCTCGTCAACGCCCGCTCGCGGCGCATGGAGGTCCAGGCCCCCGGCATCATCGGTCGCCAGCCGGTGAAGGACCCGCTCCAGACGGGGATCAAGGCCATCGACTCGATGACCCCGATCGGCCGGGGCCAGCGCGAGCTCATCATCGGCGACCGCAAGACCGGCAAGACGACGGTCGCGGTCGACACGATCCTCAACCAGAGGGGCCAGGGCGTCAAGTGCATCTACGTGGCGTGCGGCCAGAAGAACTCCTCGGTGGCCCAGACGGTCAAGACCTTCGAGGAGTTCGGCGCCATGGAGTACACGGTGGTCGTGGTGGCCTCGGCCGGCGACCCGGCGCCCTTCAAGTTCCTGGCGCCCTACGCGGGCTGCGCCATGGGCCAGCAGTGGATGGACGACGGCGAGGACGCGCTGGTCGTCTACGACGACCTCTCCAAGCAGGCCGAGGCGTACCGCCAGATCTCGCTGCTGCTGCGCCGGCCACCGGGCCGCGAGGCCTATCCCGGCGACGTGTTCTACCTGCACAGCCGCCTGCTCGAGCGCGCGGCCAAGCTGAGCGACGAGATGGGCGGGGGCTCGCTGACCGCCCTGCCGATCATCGAGACCAAGGCCGGCGACATCTCGGCCTACATCCCCACCAACGTCATCTCGATCACCGACGGCCAGATCTTCTTGGAGTCCGACCTCTTCTACTCGGGCGTGCGACCGGCGATCAACGTGGGCAACTCGGTGTCGCGCGTCGGCGGCGCCGCCCAGATCAAGGCGATGCGGGCGGTCGCCGGGACGCTCAAGATCGACCTGGCGCAGTTCCGCGACCTGGAGTCCTTCGCGACCTTCGGCTCGGAGCTGGACAAGACCTCCCAGGCCCAGCTCGACCGCGGGTACCGCCTGACCGAGCTGCTCAAGCAGGGACTCAACGCGCCCGTGCCGGTCGAAGAGCAGTGCGTCGTGATCTACGCGGGAACCCGCGGGTGGGTCGACGCCATCCCGGTCGAGGACGTCGCGCGCTACGAGTCCGAGCTGCTCACCATGTTCCGGGCCCAGCACACGGACCTGCTCGAGGCCATCCGCACCACCGGCAACCTGCCCGACACCGACCAGATGGACGCCGCGATCCGCACCTTCACCGACTCGTTCGCCACGAGCGACTGACCGCGTAGGCGACGAGGGAGGAAGGAGGGACCATGGCCGGCGGACAGGAGCGGATACTTCGTCAGCGCATCAAGACGGTGCGCGCGACGCGCAAGATCACCAAGGCCATGGAGCTCATCGCGGCGTCGCAGATCTCACGGTCCCAGGCGCGCATCGTGGCCAACCGTCCCTATCGCGACGGGATGCGCCGCATCGTCTACGAGGCCGCCCGGGCCGACCCCGCGGCGGCCGCGAAGCTCCTCACCCTGCCCGACGTGATCGACGCGGCCGTCGTGGTGGTCATCGCGGGCGACCGCGGGCTCTCGGGCTCGTACAACTCGTCGGTGCTGCGCACCGCCGAGCGCCTGGTGCGCTCGCTGCGCGAGCAGGGGACCGCGGTGCACCTCTTCACGGTGGGCAAGAAGGCCGCACCGTTCTTCCGCTTCCGCGGCATCGAGGTCGAGCAGAGCTTCGCGGGCTTCACCGACCGCCCGACGTTCTCCGACGCCCGCCTGGTCGCCAGCACGGTCGCGGCGCCCTTCGTCGACGGCGAGGCCCAGCAGGTCCTCCTGGTGTCGACGCGCTTCCTGTCGGCCGGCAGCCAGGTCGCCGACGTCGAGCAGCTGCTGCCCCTGACGGCCCCCGACGTGGTCGACGAGGCGCCCGCGGGCCTGCGCGGCTACACCGAGTTCGAGCCCGAGGTGGCCGAACTGCTGTTCTTCCTCGCGCCGCGCGCCCTCGAGAGCGAGATGTTCACCGCCCTGCTGGAGGGGGCGGCCAGTTTCCACACCAGCCAGCAACGCGCCATGGCCGCCGCGACGGAGAACGCCGACGAGCTGAGCCAGACCCTGTCGCGCATCATGAACCGCGCGCGCCAGGACAGCATCACCACCGAAATCATGGAGATCGTGGGCGGCGCCGAAGCGCTCCGCTCGGGAAAGTGAGTAGCAGATGACAATGGCCCCCGAACACACGCTGGAGGCGGGACGCGTCGTCGCCATCGCCGGGCCGGTGGTGGACGTCGAGTTCCCGCCGCACGCCCTGCCCGAGATCAACCACGCGGTCGAGATGGACATCGAGCTCGAGGGCCACAAGGTGACCGTGGTCGCCGAGGTGGCCCAGCAGATCGGCGAGGGCCGGGTGCGCTGCGTGTGCATGAAGCCCACCGACGGGCTGGTGCGCGGCGCCGCGGTGCGCCAGACCGGCCGGGGGATCACCGTGCCCGTGGGCGACGCGGTGCTGGGCCACGTCTTCAACGTGCTGGGCGAGCCGCTCGACACCGACGACATCGGCCCGATCGAGGACCGCTGGGAGATCCACCGCAGCGCGCCGGCCTTCGACCAGCTCGAGCCGCACGCCACGATGTTCGAGACCGGCATCAAGGTCATCGACCTACTCGCGCCCTACGTCCAGGGCGGCAAGATCGGCCTGTTTGGCGGGGCCGGCGTGGGCAAGACCGTCCTCATCATGGAGATGATCCGCCGCGTCGCCGAGCAGCACGCGGGCGTGTCGGTCTTCGCCGGGGTCGGCGAGCGCACGCGCGAGGGCACCGACCTGCTGCTCGAGATGCGCGAGTCGGGCGTCATCGAGAAGACCGCGCTCGTCTACGGGCAGATGGACGAGCCGCCCGGGGTGCGCCTGCGCGTCGGCCTGGCCGCCCTCACGATGGCCGAGTACTTCCGTGACGTCAAGAACCAGGACGTGCTGCTCTTCGTGGACAACATCTTCCGCTTCGTGCAGGCCGGCTCGGAGGTCTCGACCCTGCTGGGCCGCATGCCGAGCGCCGTGGGCTACCAGCCCACCCTGGCCGACGAGATGGGCGAGCTCCAAGAGCGCATCACCTCGACCAAGGGCCACTCGATCACGTCGCTGCAGGCCGTCTACGTGCCGGCCGACGACTACACCGACCCCGCGCCGTTCACGACGTTCACGCACCTGGACGCCACGACCGAGCTGAGCCGCCAGATCGCCGCGCTGGGCATCTACCCGGCGGTCGACCCGCTCACCTCGACGTCGAACATCCTGGCGCCCGAGGTGGTGGGCGAGCGCCACTACGCGGTCGCGCGCGACGTCCAGCAGATCCTCCAGCGCTACAAGGAGCTCCAGGACATCATCGCGATCCTGGGCCTGGACGAGCTGAGCGAGGACGACCGGGTCACCGTGTCGCGCGCGCGAAAGATCCAGCGCTTCCTCGCCCAGCCGATGTTCGTGTCCAAGACCTTCACCGGGGTCGACGGCATCAACGTGCCGGTGGCCGAGACGATCGAGTCCTTCGAGCACCTGGTCAAGGGCGACCTCGACGCCTACCCGGAGCAGGCCTTCTTCAACGTCGGCGGCGCGTCGGACGTCGAGCGCAAGGCCGCCGAGCTGGCGAAGGCCTGACGTGTCGACCCTGCGCGTCGAGATCGTCACGCCCGAGGCGCCGCTGTGGTCCGGTGACGCCAGGGCCCTCATGGCCCGCTCGTCGATGGGCGAGTTCGCCATCCTGGCCCAGCACACGGACACGGTCGGCGACCTCGTGCCCGACGTCGTGCGCGCGCAGACCGACGAGGGCGAGCTCGCCTTCGCCGTGCACGGCGGCTACTTCCAGGTCGTGCACGGCGGCCCGAGCGACGTGACCACGGTCACCGTCCTGGCCGGCGTGGCGGAACGCACGAGCGACATCGACGTCGCGCGCGCCGAGGTGGCCAAGGAGCGCGCCGAGGCGGCGCTGGCCGCCGAGTCGCGCGGGGACGTCGAGGACCCTCCGGCTCACCTGTGGGCCCCCGCGGCCCTCGCGCGAGCCGAGTTGCGGCTGCGCGCCGCGGGCCGGGCTTCCTAGCGCGCCGACACGTAGTCCAGCAGGTCGCGCTTCTCGCCTTCGAGCTCGTCGAAGCGCGCCTTCACGACGTCGCCGATCGAGACGACGCCGACCACGTGGCCGTCGGTGACCACGGGGATGTGCCGGATGCGACGCGCGGTCATCAGGCCCATGAGGTCGGTGACCGACGTCGTCTCCTCACAGGTCGTGACGTCGCGCGTCATCAGGTCGGCCACGCTCTCGTCGAGCACGGCGCCCCCCCGCTCGGCCAGGGCACGCACGACGTCGCGCTCGCTGAGGATGCCGGCGAGGGGCTCTTCGAGGCTCGTCACGACGAGCGCCCCGACACCTCGCTCCTTGAGCAGGGCCACGGCGTCGGCCACCGTGCGCTCCTGGGAGATGGTGGCGATGTCGCGCCCCTTGACTGACAGCAGGCTTGCTACGTTCACTGCGACCTCCTCGACTCGTGATCACAGGTCCTGTCTGGACCCTAGGCGCGCCGCGCGAGGTGCGCAGCGCCGCGTGGTGACCGATGACGTGACCCGGAGGGGCCGACGAGTGCGCGCACGCGGAAATCGTGGTCCGTGACGGCCAGCCGCCGACTCACCTCGGGTCTCGTGAAAGTTTCCACATCCCCACCCTGGCCGCTCACGTGAAGGAACTGACAAGCTCCCGGTAAGTCGTTGGTAAATCCTCGCCGCGGCGCCGGCACCGGGAGCTAGAAGCCGGCGCTCGTGAACTCCTCGAGCTTGTTGTGGCGATGGAACGTCTCGATCGTGCGCACGGTGCCCGAGCGGCTTCGCACGACGATCGACTGGGTCGTGGCGCCGAAGTCGAAGAACCTCACCCCGCGCAGGAAGTCGCCGTCGGTGATCGCGGTTGCCGCGAAGAACGCGTTGTCGCCGGCGACGAGGTCGTCGGTGTGCAGCACGCGGTCGAAGTCGTAGCCCAGGGCCTGCGCGCTGTCGCGCTCCGCGTCGTCGCGCGCGTGCAGGACCCCCTGGATCTCGCCGCCCAGGCCCTTCATCGCCGCGGCCGCGATGACGCCCTCGGGGGTCCCACCGACGCCGAAGAGCACGTCCGCGCCGGAACTGGGCCACGCGGTGGCGATGGCGCCGGCCACGTCGCCGTCGGTGATCGACAGCACGCGGGCCCCGGTCTCGCGGACCTCGGCCACCAGGTCGTCGTGGCGGGGCCGGTCGAGGATCACGACGCCGAGCTCCTGGACCGGCTTCTTGAGCCTCTTGGAGAGCTCGGCCAGGTTCTCCGTGGGCGTCGCGTTCACGTCGACCGCGCCGCGACCTCGCGGTCCCACGGCGACCTTCTTCATGTACACGACCGGCCCGGGGAAGAACATCGCCCCCCGCTCGGCCAGGGCGATGACGGCCAGCGCGCCGTTGCGACCCTGCGCGGTGAGCGTCGTGCCGTCGATCGGGTCGACGGCGACGTCGACCTGCGGCGGGCGGCCGTCACCCACCTGCTCGCCATTGAAGAGCATGGGCGCCTCGTCCTTCTCGCCCTCGCCGATCACGACGACGCCGTCCATCTCGACGGCGGAGAGGACGAAGCGCATCGCGTCGACGGCGGCGCCGTCGGCGGCGATCTTGTCGCCGCGCCCGGCCCAGCGCGCCGCGGCGATGGCGGCCGCCTCGGTCACGCGCACCAGTTCGAGCGCGATGTTGCGGTCGGGCCTCGAGGGCGGCTGCACGCCGGAAGCGTACTAGCCCGTTGGTGCGCCCGCCGAGGTCGCGAGACCGACGGGCCATACTGAGAAGGTGAGTTCTCTCGTCGTGAAGCCCGCCGGACCCCTCGCGGGCGAGGTCCGGGCGCGCGGCGCGAAGAACGCGGTCTTGAAGGAGATGGCCGCGTGCCTGTTGGCGACCGGCGCACACCGGCTCACCAACGTGCCCGACATCACCGACGTCACGATGATGGTCGAGCTGCTCGGCGCGCTCGGCTGCTCGGTGCGCCGAGGCGATCACGAGCTCGCCGTCGTCGTGCCCGACGCCGCCGACCTGCGCCCGGTCGCCCCGGCTCACCTCTTCGAGGCGATGCGCGCCTCGATCGTCGTGCTCGGTCCGCTGCTCGCGCGGTGCGGCGAGGCGCACATGGCCCTGCCCGGCGGCGACGACTTCGGCCAGCGCCCGATCAACTTCCACACCGAGGGGCTCTCGGCCATGGGCGCGACGTTCCGCAACGACCGCGGTTCGATCAACGCGACCGTCGAGCGGGCGCGCCTGCGCGCCACGCGCATCACCCTCGAGTACCCCAGCCACACCGCGACGGACAACCTGCTGATGGCCTGCGTGCTGGCCGAAGGGCGCACGGTGATCGATAACGCCGCGCGCGAGCCCGAGGTCGAGGACCTGGGGCGCCAGCTCATCGCCATGGGCGCGGTGATCGAGGGACTCGGCACGTCGCGCCTCACCGTGGACGGCGTCGCGGCGCTGGCTCCGGCGACCCACGAGGTCGTCGCGGACCGGGTGGTCACGGGGACCTACCTGGCCGCCGGCCTCATCACCGGCGGCGAGGTCCGGGTCGTCGACGCGCGCGCCGACCACATGGAGATGCTGCTGCGCAAGGTCGCGTCGATGGGCGGCACGGTCGACCGGTCCGGGTCGGGGGTCCGGGTGTGCGGACCGGCGCGCCTCAACGCCTGCGACGTGGCGACCCTGCCCTACCCGGGCGTGGCCACGGACTACAAGCCGCTGCTCACCACGATGCTGAGCGTCGCCGACGGGGTCTCGGTGGTGACCGAGAACCTCTTCGTGGGGCGCTTTCGCTACGTGGACGAGCTCGTGCGCCTGGGCGCGACGATCACCACCGAGGGCCACCACGCCATGATCAGGGGCGTCGATCACCTCACGGGCACGACGGTGCGGGCCTCGGACATCCGCGCGGCCGCCGCGCTGGCGCTGGCCGGCCTGGTCGCCGAGGGCGAGACGACGGTGGCCGGGCTCGAGCACGCGGACCGCGGCTACGACGACTTCGTGGGGAACCTGGCCCGCCTGGGAGCCCGCGTCGAGCGCGTGGCGTGATCCCTCGCGACCCCGCCGTGCTGGTGTCCGAGGCCCGCGACGGGTCCCGGGGCGCCCTCGCGCGCCTGCTGACCTACGTCGAGTCCGGCGGCGACCTCCAGCGCGCCACGGCCGCCCTGGCCTACGCCGGGCGCGCGCCCTACGTCGTGGGCCTCACCGGGGCGCCGGGCGGGGGCAAGTCGACCCTGACCGATCGGCTGATCACGACCGCGCTCGCCCGCTCGCTCGACGGCGCCCCCTTCGAGCAGGTCGGCGTGCTGTGCGTGGACCCCAGCTCGCCCTTCACCGGCGGGGCGATCCTGGGCGACCGCATCCGCATGCAGGGCCACGCCGTCGACGCTCGCGTCTACATCCGCTCGATGGCCACGCGCGGGCACGTGGGGGGCCTCTCGCTGGCCGTGCCCGACGCGCTGCGGGTGCTCGGCGCGGTGGGCTTCGCCCTGGCCCTCGTCGAGACCGTGGGCGTCGGCCAGCTCGAGGTCGAGGTCGCCTCGGCCGCCGACACGACGATCGTGGTCACCAACCCGGGGTGGGGCGACGCGATGCAGGCCAGCAAGGCCGGGCTGCTGGAGGTCGCCGACGTCTTCGTGATCAACAAGGCCGATCGCCCGGGCGTGGCCCAGACCCGCCGCGACCTCGAGCAGATGCTCGACCTCGGCGGCGAGCGTGACTGGCGCCCGCCGATCCTCGACACCGTGGCCACGACCGGGGCCGGCACCGACGAGCTGTTCGACGCGGTGCTCGCCCACCGCACGTATCTCGACGGGCGACGCGAGGACACGACGCGGGCCCGGGCGCGCGCCGAGCTCGACCGCGTGCTCGCCGCGTTGGTCCGCTCGCGCGTGGGCGCGCTGGCCGGGGGGGCGGCCTACGAGGCCCAGGTCGACGCGCTGCTCGCGGGGACCACCGACCCGTACCGAGCGGCCGAGACCCTGCTGGGAGAGTGATGCTCGCGACCAGCGTGGGCTACGACCTCGTCTTCGTGGTGCACGTCCTCGCGGCGATCGCGACGCTGACGGTGTTCGTCGCGATGCGCGGCGCCGCGCAGTCCGTCGCGCGCGGCGCCGATGAGGCGACCCAGCGCGCGCGGTTCCCGCGCCGGCGCAACTGGGCGGCCCGCGTGGTGCACCTGCTGCCGGTGACCGGTCTCATCATGTCGCTGACCGGTGACAGCTCGGTCTCGCTGACGCGACCCTGGATCGGGGTCGGCCTGCTGTGCTACCTGGCCGCGGCCGGGCACCTCGAGGCGCGCACCCTGCCGCTCGAGGCGGTCGTCGCCGAGGTCGTCGACCACGACGGCGTGGCCTCACCCGAGCGCGGACGTCGCCTGACGCGCTCCATCGACACGCTGCTCGCGCTCGTTGCGGTCGCCGCGGTGTCGATGATCGTGCAGTTCTAGAGGAAGGCCGCGCGGCCGACCATCCCGGCGGCGACCGTGGCGTTGGTCACCTCGTCGATGAGCACAAAGCTCCCGGTCACGCGGTTGTCGCGATAGTCGTCGACCACGACGGGGTCGGCGGTGTGGATCGTGGCCAGACCGATCTGGTTGGTCGTGAGCTCGTCGGTGCTGACGACCTCGAGCGTGGCGACGTCGACCACGCCCTCGAGGGTCGTGACGCGCGCCGGGGTCACCTTCGTCGTGTGCTTGAGCCGGAGTCGCTGTCCGGGCACGAGGGCGTGCTCGCCGAACCAGCAGAGGGTCGCGGCAATCTCACTGGTCACCCGCGGCAGCGGCGCGACGGCCAGCAGGTCGCCGCGGCCCGCGTCGGTCTCGTCGGCCAGGGCCACGGCCACCGAGAGGCCGACGCCGGCTTCGTCGGAGACGCCGCGGCCGGTGCGGATCTCGGTCACCGTGGTCGCGACCCCCGCGGGCAGCAGCGTGACCGCGTCACCCACGTGCAGGGCGTGGGCGCTCACCATCCCGGCGTAGGTGCGTCCTCCGCCCGGTTGGCGCAGGACCCACTGGATCGGCAGGCGCGCGCCGTGCCCGGCCGCCGTCCAGGTGCCCGCGGTCGAGGTCTCGAGGGCCTCGAGCACGGTGGGACCGTCGTACCAGGGGGTGTTGGCGGAGGCCTCGACGACGTTGTCGCCCAGCAGGGCGGAGACCGGTATCACCGTCACGTCGAGGAAGCCCATCTCGGCGGCCAGCGTCTCGACCTCGTCGACGGCTCCGCGGAAGGCGGACGCCGACCAGTTGACCTGGTCCATCTTGTTGGCCGCCACGATGAGGGTGCGCACGCCCAGCAGCGCCGCGATGCACAGGTGCCGGCGAGTCTGCTCCTTGAGCCCGTGGGCCACGTCGAGCACGACCAGCGCCAGGTCGGCGGTCGAGGCGCCGGTGGCCATGTTGCGCGTGTACTGCACGTGCCCGGGGCAGTCGGCGATGATGAACTTGCGCGTCGGCGTGGCGGCGTAGCGGTAGGCCACGTCGATGGTGATGCCCTGCTCGCGCTCGGCGCGCAGCCCGTCGGTCACGAAGCTGAGGTCGAGGTCGCCCACGCCGCGCCGCTCGGACGCCAAGACGACCGCGTCGAGCTGGTCGTCGAAGAGCTGGCGGGTGTCCACCAGCAGCCGGCCGATCAGCGTCGACTTGCCGTCGTCGACCGAGCCGATGGTGGCCAGGCGCAACAGGTCCTGCGTGGCGAGGTGCATCTAGAAGTAGCCCTCGCGCTTGCGGTCCTCCATGGCCGTCTCGGAGAAGCGGTCGTCGGCCCGCGTGGCGCCGCGTTCGGAGACATTGGCCACCGCCACCTCGTCGATGATCTGCGCGACGGTGGCCGCGCGCGAGTCGACGGCGCCGGTGCAGCTGGCGTCACCCACGGTGCGAAACCGAACGGTGCGCCGCTCGACGACCTCGCCGTCTCGCGGCTCGACGAAGGGTCCCACGGCGAGCCACATGTTGTCGCGCAGCAGCACGTCGCGCTCGTGCGCGAAGTAGATGCTCGGCAGGTCCATCTCTTCTCGCTCGATGTACTGCCACACGTCGAGCTCGGTCCAGTCCGAGAGCGGGAAGGCTCGAAGGTGCTCGCCGGGGTTCACCCGTCCCTGGTAGAGCTGCCAGAGCTCGGGCCGCTGCTGGCGCGGGTCCCACTGGCCGAAGGCGTCGCGAAACGACAGGATGCGCTCCTTGGCGCGGGCCTTGTCCTCGTCGCGGCGCGCGCCGCCGAAGGCGGCGTCGAACCCGTGCTCGGCGATGGCGGCCAACAGCGTCACCGTCTGGTGGCGATTTCGCGAGCCCAGCGGGCCGGGGTCCGCGACCTTGCCCCGGTCGATCGTGTCCTGCACCGAGGCCACGATGAGGCGCGCCCCCAGGGCGGCGACCGTGGCGTCGCGGTACGCCAGGACCTCGGGGAAGTTGTGGCCGGTGTCGACGTGCATCACCGGAAACGGCAGGCTCTGGGGGGCGAAGGCCTTGACCGCGAGGTGCAAGAGCACCGCCGAGTCCTTGCCGCCGGAGAACAGCAGGACGGGTCGTTCGCACTCGGCGACCACCTCGCGCAGGATGAAGATGGCGTGCGACTCCAAGAGGTCCAGGTGGTCGACCGTTCGAGTCGGGCGCAGGGGAGTCGTCGTCATAGGCTAAGTGGTTACTGAAAGTCTACTAATCCACTGGTTAACGTTAGACTTCGCTCTGCACCGTATGTCCGCTCCCTCGTCCACTCTCGCGAGCGAACTCGACGCCCAGAACGAGCGGCTCGAGTCAGCATCGCCCCACGACGTGCTCACCTGGGTGTTCGATCGTTTCGGCGACGACGTCGCCATGGCGTGCTCCTTCGAGGATCTCGCCCTGCTGCACATGGTCCACCAGCTGCGTCCGGCGACGCAGATCATCTTCCTCGACACCGGCGGGCACTTCGTCGAGACCCTTGACTTCGTGGGTCGGATCGAACGCGAGTGGTCCCTCAACCTGACGCGCACCACGCCCGGGCCCGGGGCCGAGGCGTGGCCCTGCGGGACGCAGCGGTGCTGCGAACTGCGCAAGGTCGAGCCGCTGCAGCGCGCGGTGCGGGGCCGTGCGGCGTGGGTCACCGCGCTCAAGCGCGTCGACGCACCGGGCCGCGCCTCGACGAAGGTCGTGGCCTGGGACGACAAGTTTCACCTGGTCAAGGTGAATCCGCTCGCGACCTGGACGGATGACGACGTCGCGTACTACCTTCGCGCGAACGACCTGCCCGAGCACCCGTTGTGGTCGCAGGGGTACGCCTCGATCGGGTGCGCCGCGGTGACCGTGCGACCCGCGGTGCCCGGGGACCGGCGCTCGGGCCGCTGGGTCGGGGCCGACAAAGAGGAGTGCGGCCTCCACGAGGGCTGACATCCACCAAAAACCAGCGCTTCACCGGTAAATTTACGCCCAATGCACAGGGAAAACCCGGGGGAGTAGTCCAGATGCTCCTCGTGATCATCGCGCTGTTGTGGCTGGCCCTCTTGGCGCCGGTGGTCGTGCGACGCCTGCGTGACGGCCGCACGGATCGGTCCATCGAGTCCTTCCACGACGAGCACGAGGCGCTGAGCCGCCAGAGTTACGCGGTCGCGCCGGCCCATCGGCTCAGCGAGCCCGACGAGGCCACCTTCGACCCGGATCCCCGAGGGTCCCGGTTGACCGTCGTTCACGACGATGACACGTATCGTTCACTCGAGTCTCGCCGGTCGTGGGAGGAGTGGAGCGAGGACTACGACTACGACCGCCACGACCCGGTCTCGGCGCCCGGGCCCGCCAACCGCTACGCCAGCGCGTACGCGGCGGTGCCGCGCGACGCTGAGCTCTACGACCATTACGAGCCACCGCTTCGTCGACGCTCGATGAGGGCCCAGCGCCGCCTCATGGTCACCTCGCTGCTGGCGGCGGTCGTCGTCACGACGTCCCTGGCGGTGATGTTGAGCAGCTCCCTGCTCGTGGACGTGGCCATCTTGACGTGGTTCGCCTTCGCGTCCTACGGCGCGCTCGCGCTCTTCGCCATCTCCCAGGGCCTGCTCGACGAGTCGTCACTGTGGATCGGCCGCACGCGCTGGCGCTCGGCGCTCACCGTTGAACCCGCGGCCTATGACGATGAGGACGACATCGACGACGGCTTCGGCGCGAGCGTCACCGGACTGCGCGACGACCACTACTACGAGCCCGCGTCGGACGGTTGGCGCCGGGAGTCCTCGCGGTACGCACTCGGCTAGAATTGGTGCTCCCTCGGGGGTGTAGCTCAATTGGTAGAGCGCTACGTTCGCAATGTAGAGGCAGTGGGTTCGAATCCCATCACCTCCAC
>Ga0209415_10000784_pt1 | contig 59641 bp, 53 predicted proteins | sample PeaSoiSIISIP2007_FD_187696 | JGI IMG/M metagenome (GOLD analysis project Ga0209415, IMG submission 187696) | Peat soil microbial communities from Weissenstadt, Germany - SII-SIP-2007 (SPAdes) (version 2) | ecosystem: Environmental > Terrestrial > Soil > Wetlands > Peat | place: Germany... | reverse complement strand
TCCACAGGGGGAGGGGGTGGGGGTACACGGTTTTGGCCGTTCCAATCCAGGTCGGATTGGGGCGGTCAGAGGGTTTTCCCTCATCTCTTCATTGTGCGCGTTGCTTGGGTAATGTTATGCACTCACGATGCGGTCAACAGGTATTCGTCGATGGGATTTTGCAGGAGGCTCCTTGGGGGATTTCGGTTGGAGAGATTCGCTGGGCGGATTGAGTTCGGAGGTTTCCCAGGTGCCAAAAAGCGAGGCACCTGGGGCACCCGGCACCCGGCGTGGACCAGCACCCGGCGCTTCCCTTCCCTGCTTTCTGATCCACCGCCAAGGCTCAAAAATCTCTGGGCCCACCGCAGGTGGATGCAGGAGGTGGGTGGCGCGATAGACTAACGGCAGAGCCTATTTGTGCGCATACTGACCCGTTACATTCTCGGCGAGATCCTCTTCCAGACCTTCATTGGCGGCGCGCTGTTCACGTTTGTGCTGCTGATGAAGGAGCTGCCGCACATTCTGGAGATGATGGTGCGCAGCAGTTCGGGGGCGGCCGGGGTGCTGGAAGTGTTTTTGTTTACGCTTCCGAACTTCTTCATGGTCACGATTCCGATTGCGGTGCTGGTGGGAATTCTGCTGGGATTCAGCCGATTGGCAGCCGACAGCGAGATCATCGCAATGCGGGCCTCGGGGCTGGGCATCGGGTATTTTGTGTGGGTAGGCGCGATAGTGGCGATTCTGGGAACGCTGCTGGGACTGGGCAACTCGCTTTATGTTGCGCCGCGCGCCAATCAGGCGATCATGCAGATGGACCGCGAACTGGCGGCGCAGGCTTCGTTTGATCTGCAACCGCGCGTCTTTGACGAAGATGTGCGCGACCACGTTTTGTATGTGCAGAATGTGGTTTCCGGCACGGGCGCAGCGAACTGGAAGCAGGTTTTCATTGCCGATGTAACGGACCCGCTTTCGCCGAAGATTACGACAGCGGCCTCGGCGACGGTAATGAGCGATTCCAGCCAGGGACTGCTGATGCGGCTGCGCAACGGCACCGATCATGAAACGGTGTCGGGACAGCCGGAGCAGTACAACGTCTCGACCTTTCAGGTGAACGATCTTCCGCTGATGGCGACGCAGCAGAATGAAGGGCACCTGGGTCGGCTGGATACGAATATCTATGCGATGCCGCTGAGCGTGCTGCGGGCACATACGCACGGCGCGGACGCCAAGCGATTCCAGATCGAATTGCAGAAGCGTTTTGCGTACCCGGCGGCGTGCATGGTGCTGATGCTGGTGGGCGTACCGCTGGGCGTGATTTCACGGCGGGGCGGCAAGAGTTCGGCGTGGGTGGCGACGATCGGGCTGGTGGCGGGGTACTACTCGCTGACGCTGATTGGGATTGCGCTGGCGCGGCAGAACTGGATTCCCGCGTTCGTGGCAGTGTGGCTGGCGAATCTGATCTTTGGATTGGGCGGCATATTTCTGCTGTGGCAGAACGCCAGGGGCGGCAGCATCCTGAACGCAATCACCAGTTGGACGACGCGCGCACCGAAGGTGGAGGAGAGCACAGACAAGCCGCTGGGCGCGCCGCTTACCGCGCCGCTGGGCAAGTTACTGGACAAGCTGCAACCACAGCGCAAAACAGCGGAGCGGGCGATCTTTCCGCGCATTCTGGACGCATACGTGGTGCGCGAGTTTCTGTTTATTTTCACGCTGGTGCTGTCAAGCTTTGTGATGCTGGTGCTGGTGTTCACCATCTTCGATCTGCTGAGCGATATTCTGCGCAATCACATTGCATGGTCCACGGTGGGCGCGTACCTGCTGAATCTGACGCCGATGATGCTCTACGAGATTACGCCGCTGGCGGTGCTGATCGCGGTGCTGGTGACCTTCGGCGTATTGAATCGCAACTCGGAGATTGTGGCCATGAAGGCGACGGGCATCAGCCTTTATCGACTGGTGATTCCGGTGATTGCGATTGCGGCAATGCTGGCGGCGGCGCTGTTTTTGTTCGGCGAATATTATCTGCCCAGGGCCAACCAAAGGCAGGAGGCACTGCGCAACATCATCAAGGGCAGACCGGCACAGACGGTTCTGCATCCGGAACAGAAGTGGATCTTCGGCGAGCCGCGCGCGGGCGAACCAGGACGCATCTTTTACTATCAGTTCTTCGATTCGGATCGCAATGAGTTCGCCAATCTGTCGTTGTTCGAGTTCAATCCGTCGACTTTCGCGCTGACACGGCGCATTTTTGCGGGGCGCGCCTCGTGGGACGCGACAGCGAGAATGTGGCGCTTCAGGGATGGCTGGCAGCGTGACTTTGCAGGCTCAAATATCGTCGAGGGAAGTTACCACGAGTTTCAGCAGACTTCCTTCTCCGAGATACACGAGGAGCCGAGTTACTTCAACAAGAAAGAAGAGCAGTCGCAGGAGATGAACTTTGGGCAACTGAGCCATTATATCGACGGCCTGCGACAGAGCGGCTTTGATACCATGCGGCTGCGCGTGGCGCTGTGGCACAAGCTGGCCTACCCGTTCATTGCCGTAGTGATGGCGGTGCTTGCGATCCCATTTGCGCTGTCGATGGGACGGCGCGGCGCACTGACCGGAATTGCATGGGCCATCGGCGTGGCGCTGGTTTATATGGCGCTGGATGGACTGTTTGGGGCGCTGGGCAACGTGAATATTTTGCCGGCGGCGCTGGCGGCCTGGTCGTCGGATATTCTGTTTGGTCTGGTGGGCGGCTATTTGCTGCTGAAGACGCCGACGTAGTGCTTACATCGCCTTGGGCGGCGGCAGCGTGCTGACGGTCTGCACCAGCTTTTTGAAGAGATCCTCGGCCTCTGCGTCGGGAAAGATGAATTCGATGCCAACGCCCTTCCCCACACGCACATCCATCACGCGGGCCAGCGTGTGGCAGTGAATCTCATTGATGACAAAGCGGAGATCGATCTCGGTAAGCCGCTCGACGTGCAGGTGGGCGCGGGTGGCCAGAAAACAGCCGGTCTCGCTGATGTCGCGCACCTCGCCGCGCAGCAGGGATTCGGGATGAATCACCACCGCCTCGGCAAAGCCCTCACAAGGAAAGCGACGGCCGCGGCGGCGCTCCTTGCCGACGGGAAGGTTCGGGCTGACTGCTTGGCCGGTTGCTTCAAGAGACACAAGCACATCCTTTCTCTTTCGGGAGCCCGCAGTGAGCCGGAAAGGCCCACAGGTTTTCTATCGACGGAAATGTCGCGGGACTTCACAGTCTGCGATGCGGAAATCAGAAAACTCTGGGATAATTGGAAAACTTCGGGAGGGACGGTTTCCCGGTCTTGAAAATTTGACTCCGGCAACCAAAGCCTTCAAGAGAAACTTGTAGAAGTGTAGACCACTCTTTGCTTTTCGATTGATTTTATTGACTCTCATTCTTGGTTTGGGCCGCGATCTTGCTCCACTCCATACTCCATGAGAATTGATTTTCAATCATTTTTCGACCACTTCCACCACGGGTTTGCGTGGCGCAGGAGAGCCATATCGTATTCCCTGCGCTTTGCCTGGATGCAAATGCGGAACTTTCGATTCCGCTTCAAAGCGCGTGCGCACGGCCTGCCCGCGCCTCTGATCGTCTCTCTCACCTCCTATCCGCCTCGCTATTCCACACTGGCGCTCAGCCTTCGCGCGCTGCTGAGCCAAACTGTCCAAGCCGATCACACCATTCTGTGGATCGCGCATGAGGATTTCGATCTGCTGCCGCAGAACGTGCTCGATCTCCAACAGCGTGGGCTGGAGATTCGACGCACAGACGATACTCGATCATTCAAAAAGATCCTGCCCGCGCTGGACGCTTTCCCTGCGGCCTATCTCTGCACTGCCGATGACGACTTGTACTACCGATTCACATGGCTTGAAGAACTTGTGGATGAAATCGAAGATTCCAATTGCGTTGTGCCCTGCCATCGCGCCCATCAGATCAGCTTTGACGCATCGGGATTGCCCCGGCCCTACAGCGAGTGGCAATTCGAAGTGACGTGCAGGACACCATCGGCGCGCCTGTTTCCCACATCGGGGGCCGGTGTGATCTTCCCTCCCGGAGTCCTCAAGCACCAAGCCGCTGATCGAGCCTCAGCCTTTCAATTGTGCCCCTTTGCCGACGATATTTGGTTGTTCTGGATGGGGCGGCGCAATGGCGCGCTCTATAAAACCACGGCGCGCCAACACAAGCTTTGGGTCTGGCCCGAATCCCAGCAATTGAGTCTATGGAAATCGAATGCCAAGGGTGGCAATGATCTTCAGATCAAAAGAATGACCGAGCGCTACGGATTTCCGGAAGACTCCTGTTCGCCCGCCTCTCACACCCAAGACGACTGTCCCGGCGCGGAGAGCACTGTCGGCGACAGGACGCACGTACAATGAAAGAATGTTCCGCGATCTGGATCTGCTTTTCGGATATATGCGCCGCTACCGTTGGAGTTACGTGACGGGGACGCTTTGTTGCGTCTGCACCAACCTGATCTGGGTGCTGTTTCCTCAGGTGCTGAAGGTGGCCATTGACGGCATTGGCGGCAAGTGGGCGATCTATCCCGCGTTCCTGCAATCGCTGGTGGAGCGGGTGAGCCACGGAAACGTGTGGGACAAGGTGCTGGTGTTTGCCGCGATGCTGGTGGGAATCTCGCTGATCAAAGGGGTTTTTCTTTACTCGCAGCGCTGGATTCTGATCGGCATCTCGCGAGAGATTGAGTTCGACCTGCGCAACGATCTCTTCAAGCGCCTGGAGCAGCAGGACGCGGGCTTTTATCAGCGTTACCGCACGGGCGACGTAATGGCGCGGCTGACCAACGATCTGAATGCCGTGCGCATGATGCTGGGTCCGGCGCTGATGTACAGCGCGAACACCGCATTTTTCACGATTGGCGCGCTGTTCTTCCTGCTGCATATCAGCCCCTGGCTGACGCTGGTGGCATGGGCACCGATGCCGGTGGCTTCGGTGCTGGTGCAATACTTCGGCAGCCGCATTCATGACCGCTTTGAGCGCATACAGGCCAGTTTCAGCGAGATCTCGTCACAGGCGCAGGAGAACTTCTCCGGGGCGCGGTTGGTGCGGGCCTTCGCGCGCGAAGACTCGGAGATCAGCCGCTTTGAAAAGCTGAATCAGCAGTATATTGCGCGCTCGCTGCGGCTGGTGCAGTTGATGGGAATGCTGTGGCCGTCGCTGGAGTTCATTCTGGGCATCTCGATGGTGATCACGCTGCTGGCCGGCGGACACGAAGTGATTGCGCATCGCATCACGCCGGGTCAGTTTGTGGCGTTCAACACCTATATGGTTCTGCTGACCTGGCCGATCATTGCCGTGGGCTGGGTGGTAAATCTCTTCCAGCGTGGCACGGCCTCGATGAAGCGCATCGAAGAAATCCTGAAGGAAGAACCGGCGATTGACGATGCGGCCGCGGATGCAACGATCAAAGCCGATGCCGTGCTGCGCGGAGAGATCGAGTTCCGGAATCTGAGCTTCAGCCACGGCGAGACCAAAGTGCTGGACTCCATCTCGCTGACGATACCGGCGGGATCGACGCTGGCGATTGTGGGACCGACGGGCGCGGGCAAATCGACGCTGGTCAACCTGATTCCACGCATCTACGACGCGCCTGAAGGCACAATTCTCATTGATGGGCGGCCACTGCGCGATTATCCGCTGGCAATGCTGCGGCGCAATATCGGCATGGTGCCGCAGGAGACGTTCCTGTTCAGCGAAACGATCCGCGAGAACCTCTGCTTTGGAATGCCCGAGACCAGCGCTGCGGAGAACAGTGCCGAGATGCTGAAGGCCGCCGAGGCCGCGCATATTCGCGTCGAGTTCGAGGAGTTTCCGCAGGGCTTTGAGACCATGGTGGGCGAGCGCGGCGTTACACTCTCCGGCGGTCAGAAGCAGCGCGCGGCGATTGCGCGGGCGCTCCTTCGTCGGCCCGCGATTCTGATTTTGGACGACGCGCTGGCCAGCGTGGACACCTATACGGAAGAACGCATTCTAGGCGGGTTGCGCGACTATACAGCCGAGACCACGACCATCCTGATCTCGCATCGCGTCTCGACCGTGCGCGGCGCGGACCAGATCGCGGTGCTGGAAGACGGAAAGATCGTCGAGCTGGGTCGGCATGAGGAGTTGCTGGCGCTGGACGGATATTATGCGGGACTCTTCCAGAAGCAGCAGTTGGAAGAAGAGCTGACGGTAGCGGGATAGCGCGGAGTTCCTTGGAAAATCCCACCGGCCAATGCCGGTTCCTTGCTCAGAATCGAGACCAGGGATACCCGCATTTGAGAATTCCTGCAAATATTGAGTTCACTTCAAGCGTTCCAGTTAGAGCCGTAGGTGCCTTCGGAGGCATATTCCTCGCCATCGAAGGAAGAGGAATGCTGCGCGGCATGAACCTGGATCGGCGACGGATTGACGGTAGAATCGAGGGCCACCTGACGCCATGCATCGCGCACGTTGCGAACGCAGTCAATGGTGTGCTCAAACTTGGGCACCGAAGCGGCCTGCGAGGCCTGAAGAATCTCGGAGAAGATGGTGGCGTAGAACTCGCTGAGTACCTGCGCGGGCCTTCCGCCCACGTCCATGCGCAGACGTGCCTGGAGGTGGATGATAATGTCGAGGGCGCGTTTGACGGCAGCGCGGCGACCTTCAGCATCGCCTTGCTCGACGGCGGAAGCGGCAGTGTGAAGGAAACGAATGATGCCGTCGTAGAGCGCGACCACCAAATCAACGGCCGAGGCGCCTTCCAGTGCGTGATCCTGATAACTTCCCATCGGAGTGGTACTCCTTAGCCGTTGGAATTCTGGTTGTAGCCGGTAATGGCCGAGTAGAGTTCGTTGACGCTGGCCAGTTCAGTGGGGATTTGTTGCATGATTTCGTTGGCGCTGGTCAGTTCCGCGGTGATGCTCTTCTGCTCGACTGAGATCAGGCTATCCTCCCTGGCAATGTTGGCATTCAACAGGGATTCGACGCTGCTGTTGGATTTGGAGGCGAGCGCAAGAATGCCCGTAGCTGAACTGCTGCCGGTACTGGTGAGCATCTTGGTGAAGGTACTGCCCCAACTGTTGGCGTTCTGAAAGAAGCCGACCACGCTGCTGTAGTCGGTGTTGAGCACCGAATCCAGAGAAGCGGCATTGAGGGTGAGTGTGCCGTCGTTGTTGAAGCTGATGCCGAGGCTGCTGAGATTGTTGATGTCCGAGGAGTTGGTGTAGTCGAGGGTCTGAGAAGTCTTGCTGGTGGTATTGAGGATGTTGGAGGTGATGGTCATCGCGCCGTCACTGCCCACGGTGTCAGAGGTGAGCGTCAGGGTGTTCTGATTGTTGACCATCGAGATGCTGGCCGTAACTCCCAGATTGGCGTGGTTGATGGCGCTTTCCAGCCCCATCATCGTGTTGTCGGAGGAATTGATGGTGACGGTCTGGGCCGCTTTGTTGCCCACCTGGATGGTGACGGATCCAGAGATAGTGTCGGTGCTGGTTACCGAGTCCAGAACGGCGCTGTCGGCCGTAGTTGCGGTGGTCGTTTCCTGATCAGTGAAGGTCAGAGCGGTATCGCTGGTGGCCAGAATGCTGGAGTTGATGGCGACCGCGCCGTTGGTGCCAGCAGTTTTGGAGAGCAGCGAAAGAGTGGATTGCCCGCCAGTGGTGATGACACTGGCGGTGACTCCGAGACCAGCAGCCTTGAGGCTGGGAGTCACATGGATGGTTCCGGCGCTGCCGGCGGTGCCGGAAAGCAGACTGAGGCTGGCCGAACCATCGCTGGCGGTGACCACCGATGCCGTAACGCCAAGACTGCTGTTGCTGTTGATGTAGGTGGCCAGCGTGGAGAGGGTATTGACGCCGCTACCGGTATAGGTCGCACCCGCGATCGCGTTCTTGCTGGGCTTGACGCCGATGGCGATGTCGGTGGCCGTGCCGTTGCCCACCTGAAGAACGAAATCTCCCGTCAACAAGGAACTACTGTTCAGCGCGGAACCAAGTGTGCCGGTGGAGGTGACCGTGCTGCTGCCCGTCGTACCGGTATAGGTCAGTGTGGCGGGAGTGTTGGCGGTATTGATGGCGGCTTCGAGTCCGGCCAGTGTATTCACGCCGCTGCCGGTATAGAAAGTGCTGGCGGTATTGGTTCCCTTACCAACCACGAAAGTCGCCGTGCGAGCGCCGCCTACGCTGAGAGTCATGGAACCGGACAGGACGGTGTTCAAGCCGTTGGTGATAGGGGCCATATAGCCGTTGGGGTTGGATTTATTGAGGCCGCCCAGCAGTTGCTGCTGCAACAGAGTGAGTGTGGGCGAGCCGAACAGCGGCAGGGGAACGCCAGACGTATTGTCGCCCTGCTGGGTATTCACGGAACTGATCAGCGAGTTGTAGTCCGAGACCATGGTGTTGACCGTGCTCTCGACCGCGGTATTGTCATTGCCAATGACCACCTGGATCGATTCCAAAGTGCCGTCGGATTCCTTGGTGCTGGGAGCCAATAACTGGAATGTAACGCCGGGAATAAGGCCGACAACAGTGTTGGTGGAACTGGTCAGGTCCACACCGTCGATGTTCAGCGCTGCATCCTTGCCGGCGACCGAACTCGAGTAGCCCAGCGACGTAGAGGTATCAGCCAGGCTGCTTCCAACCGTCAACGAGCCACTGCTGCCCAATGTGCCAGAGGTGATGGAGAGCGTGGCGGAGCCGTCGGTATTGTTGACTACGGCAGCGGTAACGCCGATACCCGCGCCGGTGATGGCCGAGGCCAGGCCGGCCAGCGTATTGACGCCGCTGCCGGTATAGATGGTGTTGGCGGCAGGAGTGGTGGGCGCGGCACCAATGACAATGTTTTGCGTGGTTCCCGTGCCGACCTGAATGGAGAGATTACCGGTAAGAACGTCTGCTGCCTTGGCCACCGAAGTGAGCGAGCCTTTGGGGTACTGAGAGCTGGAGGTGGTGGCGTTCTTGAAGCTGAGAGAGGGATCGGTGGCGGCGGAGATAGTGTTGGCGAGAACCGAGATCTGCCCGGCAGCACCCGAAGTGCCTGAGACCAGATTGAGCCGGGAGACGTTGGAGTCGGTCAGCACCGAGGCGGTAATACCCACGCCCGAAGCGTTGATGGCCGCCGCCAGTCCGGCCAGCGTGTTATTGGAGGAGAGTGTGATGGTCTGCGATGCGCCGCCCCCCACGGCCAGGGTGATGGAACCGGCCAGCGCGGCCTTGCCGTTGACGATCGGGGCCAGAGATCCGCTGGAGGTCTGAGCCAGATTGGTGATGGTGACAGTATGGGTTCCGGCAACGGCAGTAGCGTCGGCTGAAGTCGGTGTCAGCTCATTGTTGTTCGAGCTGGAACCGGTCTTCTGCGCCAGAATACCGGTCAGGTCAGTCAACGAACTCATATCGTTGGAGAGCTTGGAGAATAGAGTTCCCAGGCTGGAGATGGTGGTGTCCTGGGCCTGAAGATCAGTCAGTTGAGACTTCCAGGGGGTTTCCACGCCCTGGATATTGGCCATGATGGCCGAAACAGTCGTACTGACATTAAATCCAGTACCGCTGGTCGGCGACCCGAAACTGAGTCCGACTGTACCCATTGCATCCTCCGTGCCGGTACCGAGCAGATGGAGAACCAACTACTTGGGGGCCGGATTGGAAAAGTCTCAGAAGACAGGGATCAGAGATCAGGGGTCAGGGATCTGAGATCAGGCCACTGTTGACTGTCGATCACCTGCGGAAGGCTTGTTCCAGGCAAATGAGACTTTCCCATACAAGGAAGGTATCGGCGGGGGCAGGGGGCGACTTTAACAATTCTCATGGCAGTGGTAATCGGTCAATAGGTACTATTCCGCAGAAAAAACAGACGTGGACCGGGAGGTCGGCGCTACGGTTTCATGCTCGGCAGGTCGGAAGCATCGATGGATGACTATTTTCTGATTTCTGATCTCTGAAAAACGAAGGGCGCCCAATCGGGCGCCCTTCGTTGGTTGCGGCTTTAGGGGCCGTTGGTTATTGCAGCAGCTTGGTAACTTCCTGCTGGATGCTGTTGGCCTGGGCCAGGGCGCTGATGCCGGTCTGGCTGAGGATCTCGTACTTGGACATATTGGAGGTAGCGGAGGCGTAGTCGGTGGCCTGAACGGCGTTCTGGGCCGATTGTACGTTCTCCTGTTGGGTGCTGAGGACCTGGCTGACGGAGTTCAGGGTATTGATCTGAGCGCCGATGTAGCCGTCCTGTGCGGCGATGTCGCTGATGGCGGCATTGAGGTCGTTCAGGGCACTCTGAGCATCGGCGGCGGAGGTCAGGTCGGTAGAGCTGAGCGACTGACCCGCACCATCCGCGTAGCTGATAGTGGCGATGCCGCCGGTGCCGTTGGCGTCGGTGGTAATGCCGACGTTGCCGGTGCCGCCGTTGGTGCTGGTATCCGTGACGTTGCCGCTAACGCCGATGTTGTAGTAGCCGGAGGTGGTAACAGCGGGGCCTTGCAGTGCGCCGACCGGGGTAGCGGTCGAGCCGTTGATGGCGGTCTCACTGAGGTTGCTGGTATTGACCACCAGCGAGGAGTTGGGCGAAGAGAACGACAAGGTGTTGGTGGCCGTGTTGTAGTTTGCGGTCACGCCGTAGGAACCCTTGTTGATGGCCGTTGCCAGAGTGGCGGCGCTGTTGTTGGTGGGACCGATGTCGATGATGTTGGAGCCGATGGTGAGGCTGCCGCTGAGGGTAGCTGTGCTCAACACGTTGGACAAAGTTCCCAGAGTGGTGGAACTGGCCGCGCCGGTATTTGTGGGAATGTTGGCCAGGTTGATGGCGGTGACGCCCACCGGAGTTACGTCGTTGATATTGCCCTGGTTGCTCATGGTGGGCGCGCCCGTGTCGGTGGGGTTTGTGGAGAAGGTGAGAACCGTTCCGGCGGCCTGAGTGCTGCCGTTGACCGTCTCTTGTGTGGCGTTGAGGGTGGCGACAATGCCGTACGCAGCGTTGGCGTTATTGATTTGGGCCGCGAGTCCGGCCAGAGTCTGGCCGTTGAGGTTGATGGTGTACGCGGTCTTTCCATCGCCCTGCACACCGGTCAGAGTGCCGGTAAGCGTGTCGGTGGTGCTGGCTACAGCCAGGGTACCGAGTCCGGTTCCGGCAACGATACCTGTGCTCTCGGAATCGGTCACATTGGTTCCGATAGCCTTGGCAGCAAAGCCGTCTCCGCTGTTCTGAGCCAGCGTCATCACGGTGCCGGCGTTGTTGAGGGTCGCAGTGATGCCGTAGATGCCGGTGTTGATGGTATTGGCCAGGTTAGCCAGCGTATCGGTTGTTCCCTTGGTTCCCAGCGTGATGGCCGGAACAGACGCGCCGGTGATGCCTGAGGTGATATTCAACGTTCCACCCAGGGTATCGCTCTTGCTGTTGACGGTCAGAGTATCCAGCATGGTTCCGGCGTTGGTGTTCACATTGGCCGTAACGGCAGCGGACTGATCGACGATCGCGGTTCCCTTGGTGACATTGGCGTAAGCTGCTCCAGCCTCTCCGCCGTTGGCAACAAAGGTGATCTGAGTGTTTGCTGCGTTCATCACCGCCTGAATGCCGGTGTTGGAGAGGTTGACGTAGCCGGTGCCGTAGTTGACGCCATTGAAGTCGTCAGCGACCTGCGTCAGCGTCTGGCCAGCCAGGTTGAGTGTGGAAGCGGTCTTGTTGGTATCCACGCCCTCGACGATGTTCAATGTGCCGGTGAGGGTATCAGTAGAGGCGGCAACGCCCAGCGTGTTGGCATAACCGGTGCCTGCGGCCAGTTCGGTTGCCGCAGCATTGACTGTCGAGGCCGCCGTGATCTGGTCAACCAACGGTGTGGCGGCATCGGCGACGATATTCACCGTGTGCGTATCAGCAAGGGACTGGGTAAAGGTGAGAACCGTGCCCGTCGAATCGAGGGTCGCCGTGATCCCCAAGTTGTCGAAGGTTCCGGTTTGGACCGCGCCGGCATCGCTGGTGACTCCATTGAAGTCGTCGGCAATGTTCTGGAGCGTCTGACCGGCAGTAATGGCCTGCGCGGTCAAAGCACTTCCGGCAACCAATTTGGAGTGGTACTGGATGTCGCCAGAGAGCGTATCGGTGGATTTGGCAACCGTCAGAGTGTTGAGGATGGTTCCGGTGGCGACGGTGATATTGCTGGAGGCCGCCGGGGTGTAGTCGGTGATGCCGCCGCCACTGATGGCACCGGCATTGGGTATGAAGGTGAGCACGTTGTTGGCGACTGTGGCAGTGATGCCGCTGCCGTTGTTGGTCGCACCGGGGTTATTGAACGAGGCGGCGATCTGCGCCAGAGTCTGGCCGGTGAAGCTGTACGCGGTCTGAACGGAACTCTGGTCGGTGACTTCCAGGGTACCGGACAGGGTATCGCCGGCGGCTGCCGCAGTCAGTGTATTGTTGGCTGCGACGGCGATGTTGGCATTGGTGCTGACCGGAGCGGTGACATCGGTGACGTAACCGTTGTTGGTGAGGGCTGCCGTGCCCGCATCGCCCGTGCTCTGGGTAAAGGTAAGTACCGAACCCACAGGCTCACCGGAGCCAGCGGTATTGAGCGTGGCGGTGATTCCATACCCGGACCAGTCATTGGTGCCGGTCTTGGTATTGAAGTCGGCTGCGATCTGCGCCAGCGTCTGACCGTTGAAGTTCAGTGTGGTTGGCGTGGCTCCCTTGGTTGCGCCAGAGGTGACAGTCAAGGTTCCGGAGAGGGTATCGGCAGCAGTGTTGGCCTGCAACGAACCCAGCGTAGTGCCCGCGGCGATCACATCGGTCTGCGCGAGATTGCCCAGAACGGGGTTGGTGGAAACAGCCGCGACATGCACGTTGTTTGTAGTGCCAGCCAACTGCGAGAAGGTGATCTGAGTCCCGGCGGCATTGAGCGTAGCGTAGATGCCCAAGTTATTCAATTGGGTGCCGCCATTGACACCTTGCGTAGTGCCCGTAGCGTAGCTTGCGCCGGAGTAATCGAAGTCGTTGGCGATCTGAGCCAGCGTCTGGCCGACACCCCCACTGGCGGCGATGGCGATGCCACCGACTGTTGCGGCCGTGCTGGTGCCCGAGGTGATGACCAGCTTGCCGGTCAAGGTGTTGTTGGCTGCCAGATCAGAAAGTGTGCCCAGCGAACCAACCGAGGAGACGACGGCGGTGGAGTTGTTCACCGCAGACACGTTATCCTGCAGGTTACCCGCACCGGATTCGGTGATGGAAGTGAAGGTGTTGGTGTTTCCAGGCGCGCCCGGATCGTCGATGATGGTCAGGGTCTTGCCATCCTGACTGACAGTGGCCTGGGCCATGGCCTGGCCGCCGGCTTGGTCGCCATTGATGGCAGCCGCCAAAGCGGTCAGGGTGATACCGCCCGCGCCCATGCCGATGGTATCCATACCGAGTGACGTAGTGAGGACAAAGTTCTTGCTGGCTGCGCCCGAATCGCTCAGCGTATCGGTTGCGCCGGCTACGGTGATGGTCTCGAACGGGGTCGTGGCGTTGGAGAAGCTGGCGGCGGCGGTGGGGAAGGTATTCTCCACAATGCCGGCCGGCGAACTGGCGATCGATGCCACGTTGGCGCCCGCAGTCTGCGTGAAGGTCAGATTGGTGCCGGTCTGATCAAGCGTGGCGGTGATGCCATAGCCGCCATTGTTGATGGTATTGGCCAGATTGGCCAGCGTGTCAGTGGTACCAGCAGTGCCCAGAGTCAAGGTGGAGACAACGCCGGTGGTTCCGGCGATGACGTTGAGTGTGCCAGAGGCCAAGGTAGCATTGGCCGCCGAAACCGCCAGAGAACCGAGTGTATTGCCCTGGGTCATGGTGGGCGATGCAATGTCGGTCAGGGTGGTATCGGAGATGCTGGCGATGCCCGTATAGCCAGTCGTCTTGGTGAAGGTGAGGACGGTGTTGGCGGCAGGCGCGCCCGGAGCAGTCGAGGCCTGATTCAAGGTGGCCGTAATGCCATAAGCGGCATTGCTGTTGATGGTCTTCATCAAGTCAGCCACATTGTCGGTCTGCCCGGTAACACCCAGAGCGATGGGAGTCGTGGTGGTGACCCCATTCAGGACATTGGTGACGTTCAGCGCGCCAGTCAGCGCATCGCCGGACGAGCCAACGGTGAGAGAACCAAGCGTGGAACCCTGCACCACAATGTTCTGGTTGGTAGACAGAGTGTTCTGCGTCAGGTTGGTGCCGGAGACCGAAACCTTGGAGTCGGCCGAGGTAAACGTCAGTACGTTGTTGTTGAGCGAGGCGGTAACGCCATAACCGGCTGAATTGATGGTGGCTTCGAGGTTGGCCAGATTTTCAGTCGAGTTGGCGGTGCCGAGGACGATGTTATGGCTTGCGCCGTCGGAGCCGACGATGCTGAGCGTGCCGCCGAGTTGATCGCCTGCGGCGAGAGAAAGCGAACCGACCACGCCGGTGCCATTGGTGCCGGTGGTGTTGGCCGCGATGCCGGAGGCGGAGATTTCAATACCTGTGTTGGTGGCACTGCCGTTTCCGTTGTCGGAGGCGACCGCGGCAGCGACAGCGGCGCTGCCGGCATTGGCGGCGGTGGTGAAGGTGGCGTTCAGGCCCAGACCCGCATTGTTGATGGCGGAAATCAAGCCCTGTGCCGTGTTCTGATAGGCGGTGCCGGAGCCGACGCTGATATTGGCGGTGGCCGCGACGGCCGCGCCCGCAGCGCCCTTGGTCATGTAACTGACCTGGATGGTGGTGGCGTTGGAGTTGTTCAAGCTGTCGGTAACGGCGGCGTTGGTGGTGCCGTTGGACAGGTTGATGAACACATTGTTGGCGCCGTTGCTATAGGACATCTGACCGCTGGTGTCGCCCAGGTTGGACGAGGAGAGGGTGCGGATGTTGAGGGCGTCGATGGACGAACCCTGACCGGAGGAATCACCCGTGTAGATGTTGGTCTGCGAGTTGAAGACATTCTGCTGGTTGTATGTAGTGGTTGCGCCAATGTTGGTCACTTCAGAAAGGATCGACTGATATTCGGAATTGGCGGCCAAATCCTGAGTCGTGTTGAGGGTGCCGTTCGCGGCTTCGGTAGCCAGCGTCACGGCCCGGTTAAGCAGGCTTGTCACTTGCGAGAGTGCGCCATCGGCAACTCGTAGAAGACCAACACCTTCTGTTGCGTTGGTTTTGGATTGCGTGAGGGCTTGCTGGTTGGCCTGCAGGCCGTTGACCAGCGAAAGACCAGCCGCGTCATCCGCGCCGGAGTTGATCTTCGAACCCGAAGATAACTGCTGCAGGACTGTCGACAGGCTGTTGTTTGTGTTGGTCAGATTGTTCTGAGCATACACTGCATTGAGATTATTCAAGACACCCAGGGACATGGGGTACTCCTTGTTGGATGCGTGGATTTACAGTCCTCCGCCAGAGCCGCGCCCATTGTTTGTAGATCCATGGGCTGCCGCTTCCGACAGGAACCGTCGCATCTTGGGCCTTCTTCGGCGCGGGGGTGGGGGACTTTATGAAGGGGTGTTTTGTGTATCGGTTGGAGACAGTTGACGGCGAACAGCGAACCGTTGACAGCTTATAGTTGGCAGTTTTCAGTGATCGGCTGCAATTGTCGGCAGTCCACCGGCAACTGTTTACTGTCCGCTGTTCGCTGTCAACTGAAAACTGTTCTTCCCGCCACAATTGCCGATAGGAAACCTGAAGGAGTTAGCGGCAATGATCGAATTGACTCGATTGAACGGCAACCCGATCGTGTTGAACAGCGATCTGATCAAGATCGCCGAGTCCTCGCCGGACACCATGCTGACGCTGATCAACGGCGAGAAGCTGATTGTGCGCGAGGAGTGCGCGGAGGTGGTGGAACGGGTGATCGCGTACCGTGCGCGGCTGCTGGCGACGGTGGCCAAGCGATTGCCGAACTTCGACGAGATTCAGCGCGTGGCGGGGCTGAGCAGCCTGGATCTGTCGAGCCAAACCGGCTCAGCGCCCGCACCACCGCCGCGGCACGATGCCGGATACAGCGGCGCGCCCAGCCCCGGACACGGCACTGGACGCGGCTTTTGAAGCGAGTGGCATCCGGGTTCCCTGCAAAGGGTTCACGGTAGGCGAATTGATTTTTCCGGGATGAGTTTGAGGAGCGGTTCATGGATAAGTCGAGCGTCGGCGGAGTGTTCCTGGCCATAGCCGGTATTGTGGCCGGGTTGCTGATCGAGGGTGGCAATCTCTCTCAGATTCTGCAACCGACGGCGGCGTTGATTGTCTTTGGCGGCACCATGGGCGCGGTGCTGCTGCAATTTCCCATGGGCACGGTGATCGGAGCCTTTCGCGGTCTGGGCCACGTTTTCAGTGCACCGCATCGCAACAACAATCAACTCATCAAGCTGCTGGTGGCCTTTGCCAACAAGGCGCGGCGCAATGGCGTGGTCTCGCTGGACAGCGATCTGCAAACCATCAACGATCCGTTCCTGAAGCAGGCCATCATGCTGGCCGTCGACGGCACCGAGCCGAACGATCTGCGCAAGATCATGCGAGTCAGCCTGGACTGCAAGACCGAGGCCGATGAGCGCATGCCCGCAGTCTTCGAGTCGGCGGGCGGATTTTCACCGACCATCGGCATTCTGGGCGCGGTGCTGGGACTGATTCAGGTCATGCAGCATCTGGATAACATTCAAGAAGTAGGCAAGGGCATCGCGGTGGCCTTTGTGGCCACCATCTACGGCGTGGGCGCGGCGAATCTCTTCTTCCTGCCCTTCGCCGGAAAGATGCGCATCCGCATCCACGACGACCACCTGCGCCGCGAAATGATGCTGGAGGGCGTGGTCTCGATTCTGGAAGGCATGAACCCGCGCATGCTCGAAGTAAAACTATCCGGGTTCCTGGATGAATCAAGCAAGGAACACAAGGACGAAGCCATATGACCCGCCGCTCCAGCAAGACTCACGTGAGCCATGATCGCTGGCTGGTTTCCTATGCCGATTTCATCACCCTCCTGTTCGCGTTTTTTGTGGTTCTGTACGCCTTTGCCAAGGCCGACCAGAAAAAGCAGGTGCAGGTCTCGACGGCCATCGACTCGGCCTTTCATTCGCTGGGAATCTTTCCCGATGCGGCCAAGAAACCGACCGTTGGATCAACCACTTCACAGGGGTCTGACCAATCGATGATGCCCATGAACATTGTGATGGGCGAGGATGTGCTCTCGCCGGCCAAAGTGAAGGACGACCTGGAGCACATGCGCAAGGAACTGACGCAGACGCTCTCCAATCAGGTGGCCGCGCACACGGTTTCCATCCAGATGGGCCGGGATGGGCTGGTGATCAGCCTGCGCGAGGCGGGCTTCTTCAACTCCGGTTCGGCAACCCCTAAGCCGGAGACCTTGCCGACGCTGAAACAGATTGCCGAATCGCTAAGCCACACGCCGTACGATCTGCGCGTCGAAGGCCATACCGACGATCAGCCCATGCACTCGGCGCAATTCGATACCAACTGGGAGCTATCATCGGCGCGCGCCACGCGCATTGCGCGCATCTTTCTTGAGCTGAAGGCGATTCCGCCGGAGCGGCTTTCAGCAGCCGGCTTCGCGGAATTTCACCCAGTAGCCAGCAACGATACGCCGGAAGGCCGCGCACAGAACCGCCGCGTGGACCTGGTGGTGCTGCCGCGCACCAAGATCAACCTGAATGTGCCTGGATTCACGCACCCCGCTGGACCATGGCGCAAGATCACCGACGATGATGCATCCGCAACGCCCGCCGCGCCCGCCAAACCGCCCGCGAAATAGCATGGGGTGGTGTTTTGCAAAAAGAATACAGACCTCAAGTACACATTCAAAGCTTTTTGGGGTTCTGTAACACGTTTGACTTTATTTGTGCCAGATAAGGACAAACGTGGACGGGGAGGTCGGCGCTACAGTTTCATACCATCGCGGGCCGGAGACACCGGTGCGGGACGATTACCAAGCCCGGTTGCGCGGATCAAACTCAGGCAAAAGATGCACTAGTAAAATCCGAGAGGGATAGCAAAGGCAATGGATCGGCTTTTTCAAGAGCCGATCCATTGCCTTTGCTACATCAAATATTACCGGTCAGTTTTTACCGAGGCCGAATATTTTTTGTATCAGGTTACGATGCTCGGCGGGATGATCGCAGGTCTCCATGGGCGCAGTGCCGGAGAGAAATGCGGCTGTGAAGCTATCGGGGCAGGTATCGTCACTGAGCAGGTTGCTGGCCTTGTCGATGGAGACCATTTCGATGCCCTCGGGCGCGGAAAACTCCTTGGTATCGGAGTATTGCGGCAGCAGCACGGCCTTCTTCATGAACTCGGCCCAGATGGGCGCGGCGGCATCGGCACCTTCGATCTTGATATCCGTGTAATCGTCGTTGCCCACCCAGACGATGCACAGCAGGTTGCTGGTATAGCCAGCAAACCAGGCATCGTGATCAGTGCCGGTTTTGCCCGCGGCCGGCGCTCTGAAGCCGCGTGAGCGTGTGCCCGCGCCGGTGCCGTGATTGATCACGTTCTCCAGCATATCGGTGGTCAGATAGGCCACGCGCGGGTCCAGCACCTGTTTGGAAGTCTGCGCGTAGTCGGCAATCACATCGCCGGTGGTGGTGCGCACGCTGGCCAGCATCCACGGGTCGATGTGCAGTCCGCCGTTGGCGAAGATGGTATAGGCTCCAGCCATATCCAGCGGCGCGGCATCGTACGCGCCGATAGCCACTGAAGGCGTGGCCCGCGCAGCCTTCACCCCGGCCTGACGGCCCAACTCGGCCACATGATCGAAGCCCACCATCGAACCCAGAGAAATGGTCGCGTTGTTGAGTGACTTCTGCAATGCAAAGCGCGCCGTGACTTGATCGTGATAAACGCCCTCGAAGTTGCGCGGCGTATATTGCTGTCCGCCCACGTCGTAAGTGGTCTGCTCGTCGCTGAGCATGGTCAACTGCGTGAAGGGCTTGGTCTGTCCGGGAAGAATCACGCCATTGGCGGCGGCGGCAAAGGCCGCGGCATAGACAAAGGGCTTGAAGATGGAGCCGGTGGGACGCTTGGCAACCGCGTGATTCAACTGCGAATTGCCGTAACTGCGCCCGCCCACCAGAGCCAGCACCTGACCGGTATGCGGATTGAGCGCGACCAACGCCACCTGCGGATAGGAGTAAGTCTCACCAGGCTTGTGATGCGCGTGCAGATGATCCACGCGCTCATCGACGATGTGAATGGTGGATTCAACAGCGGCCGTGGCCGCGCGCTGCAAGTCAGGATCGAGAGAGGTATAAATGCGCAGGCCCTCGCGATTGAAATCGCGCTCGCCCAACTTCTGCACCAGTTGTTCATGCACCAGATCGACAAAGTAAGGCGCTTCGCTGGCGTCCACGCTTCCAGCCACCAGATGCAGCAGTTCGGCCTTGGCGCGCTCTGCCTGCTCCTTGGTGATGGCGCCGGTCTCCACCATCGAATCCAGCACCACATTGCGGCGCTCAATGGCGCGGTCAGCATGGCGGAAGGGATTCAAGCGGCTGGGACTCTGAATCATGCCGGCCAGCATGGCGCACTCGGCCAGATCAAGTTGATGCACATCCTTGCCGAAGAAGGCCTGCGCGCCCTCGCCAAAGCCGTTGATCGAGAAGCTGCCACGCTGGCCCAGCGGAATCTGATTGGCATAGATCTCGAAGATCTGCTGCTTGCTGAAGCGATGCTCCAACTGAAAGGCCACCAGGATTTGGGTCAGCTTGTACTTGATGGTGCCGCTGTCTTGCAAGAAAAGCAGCTTGGCCAGTTGCATGGTCAGCGTGGATGCGCCACCGCGATGCTTGCGGTCGCCGATCAGATCGTGCCATGCCCAGCCGATCATGCTGAAGTAATTCACGCCGCTGTGCTCAAAGAAGCGGCGGTCCTCGATAGCCAACACGGCCTGCACCACGTTGGTGGGAATCTCTTCGTAGGTGATGAGGCGGCGCTTGGTGCGATTGGCATCGTCGCTCAGACCGGTAATCAGCAGCGGCTCCAGCTCGTAGCTGGAGAGCGCCTGGCCGTGATCGTCGGCGATGGACTCCACCACGCCGCCATTGACGCGAATCACCGCGCCGTCCTGCTCGTGAAAGGACTGCGGACCGGGATGCACAGTGATGCTCTGCCCGCCCTCGGCGAAGGTACCCAACTGCGAGGCCTGCGCCGCTCCGGCGGAAGTGTAACCGGCATCGCGCAGTTCATTGGCCAGCAGGCCAATGGAGAGCTTCTGGCCGGGGCGCACCTCGCGCGGCGCGGCATACACCTTGGCGGTGGTCGCGAAGATCGGCTGCTTGATGCGCTCTTCGACGACGTGCCCGTACTGCACATAGAAATATGCGAAGACGGAACCAGCCGCCAGCACCACCAGCGCCGCCGCAGCCAGCGCCCAGCGCAGCAACGACGATGCAAGGGAATGATTGCCTGTACGGGCCGGAATTCTGATCTTCAACGCCATGAGGCTCCTTTGGAAACAGTGGTCAGGGATCAGTTTAGGATGGGTGCCCCCGGTCTCGGTTCTGAGACCGGGGAAGCACCCCCCGTAACTAAACAGTTAACAACAGCGCATCTTCCGCAACGCGCTCTTTGACCAATGCAACAACTTCGTCGAAGGCCACATCGACGCTGCTGGACGAAGCGCGGGTGACCAACTCCACCTTACCCTCGGCGATCTTCTTGCCGACGTTGATGCGATAGGGAATGCCCACCAGATCAGCGTCTTTGAATTTGACGCCTGCGCGCTCGTCCCGATCATCCAGCAGCACGTCCAGACCCGCCGCCGTCAACTCCGCGGCCAGCTTTTCGCCCGCCTCAAGCAACGCAGCATCGCCCGTATTGGTGACCGTCACTACCACTGTGAACGGCGCAATCGAGGCTGGAAGCCAGAAGCCATTCTTGTCGTTCGACTGCTCGATAGCCGCCGTCAGAATGCGCTCGATGCCGATGCCGTAACTGCCCATGATCGGCGTGACTTCCTTGCCGTTCACATCCAGCACGCGCGCGCCCATTGCCTCGGTGTACTTGTAGCCGAGCTTGAAGATGTGGCCGATCTCGACCGCCTTGCCCACGACCAGCTTGCCGGTGCAGCCGTCCTTGGGACAGTTTTCGCCTTCGTTGACGGTGCGGATCTCGGCGCTGAGGGTCCAGGAAAAATCTCGGCCCGGCGTGACGTTGCGCAGGTGATAGTCGAGCTTGTTGGCTCCAGCGACCAGGTTCTTGCGGCCTTCCAAAGCCTTATCGACGACGACCGTAAGACCGTCTTCAAGCGCCTTGGCGCTGGGCTTGAGTCCAACCGGGCCAAGGAAGCCAGCGGGCGCGTTGAAGTATTGCTGCAACTCTTCGCCCTGCATGGTGCGCAGTTCCAATGCGCCAACTGCGCCCATCAGCTTGGTCTCATTGACCTGATGATCGCCGCGCAAAAAGGCCGCAACCCCGTGCCAACTGTCTGGCTTGCCCGCCACACCGTGCTTCAGCGCCATATAGGCGACGCACTTGATATCGTTGGACGGCTCCATCTTGAGGAATGCACAAATGTCCGCGATGGCGCCCATGCCCGGCGTGTGAATCTCCTCCGGCGTTCCATTACCTGTAGCTTCAAGATCGGAAACCGGCGCGAGCAACGAGGTTGCCTTCTCCGTATTGGCCGCATAGCCACAGACTGGGCAGCTTGCAATGAGGTCCTCGCCCGCGTCGGTGTAGCACATGAACTCCTGCGACTGCGAGCCGCCCATCGAGCCAGAATCGGCCTCGACCGCGACAAACTTCAGGCCGCAGCGCGAGAAGATTTTGCGATAAATCGCATCGTGAATCTCGAAGCTCTTGTCCAGCCCGGCCTTATCAATATCGAAAGAGTAGCTGTCCTTCATGGTGAACTGGCGGACGCGCAGCAGGCCCGACTTGGGGCGCGGCTCATCGCGAAACTTGGTCTGAATCTGATACCAGATCTGCGGCAACTGCTTGTAGCTGCGCAGTTCGTTGCGCGCAATGGTGGTCATGATCTCTTCGTGGGTCATGCCCAGACACAGTTCCGCGCCCTTGCGGTCCTTCAGACGGAACATATTGTCGCCCATCACCGTCCAACGGCCGCTCTGCTCCCAGGGCTCCTTGGGTTGCAGCGCGGGCAGGTAAAACTCCTGACCGATGCTGTCCATCTCCTCGCGCACAATGCCGATGATCTTGTTGATCGAACGCTGGCCGAAGAAAAGATAGTTGTAAATGCCCGCACCGAGCTGCCGAATATAGCCGGCGCGCAGCAGGAACTTGTGGCTGGCCACTTCGGCGTCTGCCGGGGCCTCGCGGAGAGTCGGAACAAAGAGCTTTGACCAACGATGCATGGCGATGATTGCGAGCTTTCCCGCCGATGACCCGGCGCAGGACGATTTTTTCTACCGTTCTATTCTAAATCTTCAGAGGGAGGGGGCGGCACTGGTACCTGTTTGCCATGATAATATCGTCTTGAATTGCACACTTTCGCCACTGTGAGGTTCCATGAAACTGGCTATTTTACTATTACTCTTCCTGCTGTTGCCCGCAAGTTTTGCCTCTGACAATAAGAATCAGAATGTGGCTCCAATCGCGTGGGGCATTCTGTCAAATAACACTGGATGCGTGATCTTTGAACAGAGCCACAAAACCACTGGAATGTTTTGGGGGCGTGGCCATCACGACATAGACAATCGGAAAGCTTACTGTTCTGGAGACTCAGAACTATACATTGGATGAGAAAGTATATCTGGAAACGGAAGAGAACATGAACCAACTGATGCAATATGCACAGAGAGACAGAATTAAATTCGTCAAAATTCCCAAAAATTACACGCCGGAACTCCTTGAACAAGCCCGCGCGCTATGCAAATCCGGGCAGTGATCGCGAAGATCGGCGACCGCGTCGGCAGCCCCCACCGGTCTCGATTTTGAGACCGTGGAAAGCAAAACCATGCGGCCACCATGCTATTCGCCAAGCCCGCTCAGTTTGATAAACAGCCGCTCCTGCACTCTCCAGGGCAACAGTCCGCGCAGCAGCAGGCCCAGCTTTGCATCGCGTCCAAAAACGTAGCGCAGCCTGGGATTGCGACAATCCAGAATCGCGGCAATGCCGTCGGCGACAATCCGCGGATCAGCTTTCGGCTTGGAGCTTTCCAGCCGCTTGAACCAGTGGGCGATGCGCCCCGCATTCGGAGAGGACTGCGCGTCCAGCAAGGACTTCGCATTCTCTTCACGAGTAAGCGCATCCTTCGTTTGTTCGGAGAGGATCGCATTGCGGGTCCAGATATCGGTCTGAAACGATCCCGGCTCGACCAACACAACAGAAATGCCCAGCGGCTTCATCTCCAAACGCAACGTCTCCGCCCAGCCTTCCAGTGCGAATTTCGAGGCAACGTAGCTGCTGACGCCGGGAAAACCCATGCGTCCGGAGATGGAACTCACCATCACAATGTGCCCCGCGCGCTGACGCCGCAGTTGCGGCAGAAAAGCCCGCGTCACCGCCGCAGCGCCAAAGAAATTGGTCTCAAACTGCCCGCGCAGTTCGGCATCGCTCACATCGTCGGCAAATCCCGCCAGCGCAAACCCCGCATTGTTGACGATTGCATCGAGCGGCGATGGACGCACGGCTACCCCGGCGGCCAACACAGCGATCTGTTCCGCATTGGTCACGTCGAGTTCCAGAAATTCGATGCGGTCCAGCACTCCGGCAGCAAGGGCCGCAGCTTCCAGTTTCTCGCGGCGCTCCAGGTCGCGCATCGTCGCCAGAACGCGCCAGCCGCGCCGTGCCAGCGTGACCGTGGTCAGCAGGCCGAAGCCGCTGGATGCGCCGGTGATGAGGGCTGTACGCTCACGTATATATGTATTGCCCTGTAGCGTAGCATCGCGACTCCGTTCAAAATACACCGGAAAAGTATTCTCCCTCTGAGAAACGGCCTTTTCGATGAACATCATCGCTTTATCGGACTACTCAATACTTGTACCGCATAGATGAACGGCACTGCGGCAACCAAATCCATTAAATAATGTTCGCCCATGGCAAGCGTCGAAAAGCCGGTGAGGAACATGAAACAGAATGTGAATTTGCGTAACCATCCTGACCGCGAATTCACCCACAGCAATGAGGCCCAAGTCATATGCAGGGAGGGCATGCAGTTGCCTGGCGCGGCCGGGTTGTTAAGATGCACCGGACCTACAGCGGGCAAGATTAGATAGCATGGCAACGCCAGCACCGCAGCAAGACTCAAAGCGCGCATCAGATGAGATTTCCTGCTCTGATCCGTATAAGCAATTGTAGCAATCGCACTCAGCGGCAAGCAGTAATATATACAAATAACAGCCGCCATACGCAACTCATTCGCCTTCGTCCAATGATACAAAGCAGCACTCACGCCAAAATCCATCTGTGCAAGAAGATAATCGTATGTTTTTGGACAAAGCATCGGAATTCGCACCAGAGTAATCGACTCCAGCAAAACAAAAGCAATCAGCGCAAAACCTATCTCTAAATGATACAAATCTTCTCTGGAACCGCGAGCGGCATAATAGATCGTGACAGTAAGACCACCAAACCCTATTGCTAACAAAGCCGTGATAATCGAGGATATGCCCATGCAAGCTACCGCGCCGAAGAGCAAAAATGCAACAAGCGCGGCAGAAACTGCACGTAACTTACCGAGACTCGCGCAAAAAATGAAATTGCCCGCCACCATAGCATCAAAGAAATATAATTTCTCTCCACCAACGGAATATATGAGAAATGTAAATGCCCCCCAGGCAGAAGCTCCCAAGAAAAGACCGTACCATATGGGTTGACGAAAAACAGGCGGCACACTTCTATAACTGATTTCAGTTTCGCAATGCATTCAAAATATCCTTCTTGGTCACACAATCGGAGAAGTTCTTAGCCCCGTACAAGGGTTCGGATAAATCTGATGCCTATTACGCCACATCCTCACCCTTCCAACCATTCTGAATGCATCAATGGTGATGTGGAAATGATTGGATATTTCTCTAGGATGCCCAGCACTGATTCTGATAATAACTATATCGCACCCACGTCGAAATAAACAAGGGACGTTGCCGACATAAATGACAGCGTAACCGTTTTTACTGTAGGGGGGGGGATAAAACTAGTTAGCCAAAGCCCTAGGCGCATCGACAGTCAGGCCTAGGTCACGCTCGGCTGCGCGCAGGTGCTCTTCAGCCTTGCTGCCGTGGCCCATCATGTCATAGTGATTGGCGGCACGGGCGTGCTCCATCTCGTGGATGGCTTCAGTTCGTGCTTGTTAACAGCATCCAGATCGTGCCAATCCCGAACCTGCGCCGAAACACGGTGCCAACGCCAAAGGTCAGGGCGAGAGCAATAACTGCGTTGAGTTTCTTCATCGTTTTTTCAATTTGGGGATAGACCACGCTTGTAAAACTTTGGTCTACAGTACACGAACCCGCACACAGGAGAAAAGTTTCTAGAGGCGGAAATCCGGGCTGTTCATTCAACTTTCATGATCAGGCCTCAGATCAGTTCCACGCCCCACAAATCATGCAGGTGCAGCACGCCTTCCACCTTCTGGTGGCCATCGACGACCACTAGTGAGGTGATCTTGCGATCTTCCAGAATCGCCAGCGCCGTGGCCGCCAATTCCGTGGCCGCAATGGTGCGCGGATGGGCATTCATCGCCTCGCCCGCCATGCGGCTCAGGGCCGCGCCGCCCTCGCGCTCCAGCAGTCGGCGCAGGTCGCCGTCGCTGATGACGCCGCGCAGCTGGCCCTGCTCCTGCACGGTGGTCAGCCCCAGCTTCTTCGACGACATTTCATAAATCACGTCGGTCATGGGCGTAGAGACAGAAACCACAGGGACGGCATCGCCGGTGTGCATCAGGTCGCTGACCTTGGCCAGCCGCTTGCCCAATTTGCCGCCGGGATGCAACTCGGCAAAATCCTCGGCGCGGAAACCCTTGCGCACGCTGACGGCAATCGCCAGCGCGTCACCCAGCGCCAGCATCGCGGTGGTCGATGCCGTCGGTGCCAGATTCAGCCCGCAGGCCTCTCGCTCCACGCCGCAATCCAGCGCCACGTCGCTGGCCTGCGCCAGAGTCGAGTGCAGATTGCAGCAGAGACTGACCAGCGCGTCGCCCTTGCGCTTGAGGAGGGTGAGCAGGCGCAGAATCTCCTCCGTCTCGCCGCTGGCCGAAAGCGCCACCACCACGTCTCCCGGCATCAGCACACCCAGATCACCGTGCACCGCCTCGGCGGGATGCAGAAACAGCGCCGGAGACCCCGTGGAACTGAGCGTGGCCGCAATCTTCTGCGCGATAATTCCGCTCTTGCCCATGCCGGTCACTACAACGCGGCCGCGCCCCTCGCCGCAGCGCAGAATCAGCTCGACGGCGCGCGCAAAGGCCGCGGCCATCGGCCCCTCCAGACGCGTGGCCAACGCCTCCAGCGCCGCCGCTTCGGTACGCACCAACGCGGCCGGCCCCAGCGGCTCCGGTGCTCGATTGCTGAATGGTTTCTCTGACAGGCTCATCGGCTCTTGATCTTACCACCTGCGGTGGGGCCAGTGTTGCAGCATTGCCGTAAAAGAGCCGGTGCTCCCACCTGCGGTGGGAAAGGAGGTCGCGGCACAAAACAACCGGTGCCCTTCACCGAACCGAGTTTTTCAGTCTAGTCTAAGAAGAAACAGGCGTGGACCAGAAGTCCACACTACAGCCGACCGGGAGGTCGGCGCTACAGTTTCATGCGCGGCGGTGGGCAACGCCGGTGGGGGCTGGGGAAGCAGGAGATTCAAGAATGCATCTGGTTCTGTTGGCGACGCGGTACGGGATTTTCCAGGAAGGGCGCTTCCTGGGCAAGGTGCTGGACGAATGGATCGACGATACGCAGGAGTTCATTCGCCTGCGGCTGCCGCACCTGCTGGTGGTGGTGGCGATTGCGTTTCTTCTGTCGCGGCTACTGAAGATCATCACAGCGCGCATGATTCACGTGGCCGAGCAACACGCGAGCAGCGCCGAGCGCATCTCCCAGGTCAAGACGCTGGCCGGAGTGATTCGCAACGCGGGGCTGGCGATTGTGGGCCTGATCGCGGGCTTGCAGTTTTTGGACGCTGTGGGAGTGAACCTGGCACCGCTGCTGGCTTCAGCTGGAGTCGCCGGGGTGGCCATTGGACTGGCCGCGCAGAATATCGTCCGCGATGTGCTGAACGGCATCTTCATTCTGGTCGAGGACCAGTTCAATGTGGGCGATACGGTGCGGCTGGCGGGACTGTCTGGCACCGTCGAGGCAATGACCCTGCGCAAGACCACGGTGCGCGACGCCGACGGCACGCTCTACGTGATTCCCAACTCGCAGATCACGACCGTCGCCAACCTCAACGCAGGCTACTCATTGGCCACGGTCAATGTGAGCGTTGACTTCTCCGCCAATCCCGATATGGTGCTGAAACTGCTGCGCAAAATCGCGATGGAGGTACGAACCAGCGAGGAATTCAGCGCGCTCTTTATTGCTGATCCGCAGATTCTTGGCGTGGACTTGGTGAAGGGCTCGGAGATGATCTTCCCCGTGATCTTCAAGACTCTGGCCACCAAACAGTACGCGCCCGTACGCGAGTTTCGGCGCAAAGTGCGGCTGGCGCTGGAAGAAAATCACCTGCTGCCCGGCGACCCATTCCGCGTCTTTCAAAGCTTCGGCGATACCGGCGAAAAGACCGGCAACCGCTTCGTTGAAGAAGCCGCTGCCGCGCATGATCCCACGTTGCTCAAACCACAGGAAGCCAATCCCTTCGCTGCTGAGTAGTGCCGTGACCGCGTGGACTTGTACTATCCCAGGTCCCAGAACCGGGACCTGGGTCACCCAATTGTTATCGGCTGATAACCGAATCACAGGGTCACAGAACTAGCTCTTGCCCAGTTCCGATTCGATAGCCTCGATGAACACAGGCGCATCGGGATCGGTGTTTGGAGCAAAGCGCGCCACCACTTCACCGGTGCGGCTGACGATGAACTTCTCGAAGTTCCACAGCACCTCTGGCGCGGGGTTGGGATCGATGCCGTGGCCCTTCAGAAACTCGCCGAAGGGAACCTCGGAGAGGCTGGTGGCCTTGGGCTGCGCGGCGATCAGGGCCGCATACAGCGGGTGCTTTTCCGCGCCCACCACGGTGATCTTGCTGTACAGCGGGAACTCGACGCCGAAGTTGAGAGTGCAGAAGGACTGAATCTCCGCATCCGTACCCGGCTCCTGAGCCTTGAAGTCATTGGCCGGAAAGCCGACCACCACCAAACCCTGTTCCTTGTAATCCTTGTAGAGCTTCTCCAGACCCTCGTACTGCTTGGTGAGTCCGCACTTGGAGGCCACGTTGACCACCAGAAGAACCTTGCCCTTGTACTCCGCCAACGACGCGTCCGTGCCGTCAATCTTGCGGACGGGAATCTCATAAATCGATGCGCTCATAACTCTCCTCCCGGCCCCCGCTGAATGCGTGGCCGGATCATATCTTTGTAGATGCGCGCGGGAGGCCGGTCGATGCAAAGCAATGATGAAAATTCATGAGGGAAAAGCGGAAGCAAAATCCAATCTAACGAGCCTCAACTCAGGCGTTTTCGTTTGATGAACCGTTCAACGTCTACAGGGCAAAGAAACTCCACCTCTATTCCGTGTACCGATAGCCGCTCTGACCATTCGGTCCACTTCGAATCGCTTCCTTGGAGAATTCGCGGACACTTTGGGTGCGCTGCCGCTACTGCGACGAATTTCCGATCGGCCGAGTCGAAATCATGCAATTCCGGATCGTCAGGAAACTCTGCATAACCTCTCTCTGGATGCTTTTCAATATGCACCTGCTCAACAAAATGAGGATTTCCTGTATTTTGAAGCAACCATTTCAAGAATGCATCGCCGAAACGGTTACCTGTGTTTGGCTTCGTCTTCTGACTATATTCGCGCAGAATTTCGTATCCATCGTCAAGAACAACACAGCCGCTCTTTCTCAGATGATCGAGCCTCTGAATGCAAGTAATAACACCTTCGGGAGAAATATCTGAATGCTGTTCATTGGCCACAAGCAGAACATTTGTATCAACCACGCAGGGCAATCCAGATTTCACGCTCCAGCCCCCTGCGACTTGCGTTTCTGAGCCGCTATCGCCCGCGCTGATAAGTCGCTCATTTGATCGCCAAAGAAGTCTATCGGCCAATTTTCGATCTCTCCGAAAAGATTGAGATCAAGTGATTCAAGAACAGCACCATCTTTCGTGTTACGACAGAAATAAATTGCCACATCCTTTGGCGAAATCTCTTCTTCCGCGATCCTTCTCTGGAGCCGGGTCAAGAAATGCTCCGAGTGACTTTCGACGATCAGTTGAACATTTCTTGGTTTTCCATCCTGACTTGCGCGCACTGCAGAAATGAAAACATCGGCCAGATCGGACTGAACCTGCGGATGAAGGTGAATCTCGGGCTGTTCCATCCACACAGTCGAATTTGGAGGGCAGTAAAATGCCTGCACTAGCGCGGGCAAAACCTGTGAAACACCAAACCCTACATCGGTAATCTTGACCTCGGGAGACCATGCCTGGGTCTTGATGAGAACTTCAAACTCCTTGCGCCCCTCAGCCACCGGCTTCACATCGAAACTGTGGATTACCTTCATATCGGTCAGCCACTCGGCGATGAGTTTGGCGAATGTTCTCGTCGGCTTTCTTGGCCCTTTATTCAACTTTCTTTCATCTTGTTCCGCCGCAAGGATTGCCGATATCGCTGATTCTCCTCTTTGGCCAACGTCTACAGGAGTATCACCGGACCACTGATAAATCCTTTGCGGGTGATTGCGTAGTGGGCCTAAATAGCTGATCCCATCCAGCATCCTTTCGGTTTCCAAAGCGAAATCAGTCAGGAACCCTGCATTTTGGTACCTGGAGATACTGGTCTCGGAGACCCTATAAAACTTCTCCGGCTCAGTTAATGGCCAATTTCTCCCCACTGCCTGAACAAACTTGTACTCATCTGGATTCAATACCCATCGACCGCCTCCGTTCAGTACGTGCTTGACAGAAAGAACAAGCGCTCCCTCGTTTCGAAGTTGATAGGTAAATCCTTGAATTTCTGGCTGTTCCTTTTTGTCACTCTTCAACGATGCGTTGAGCGAAAGCGCGTTTCCGCTATATAAGTTTTTTTTTTCGTGCAAGTCGCTAAATCTGATCGATTTCGGCAAATCCCAGGCAAGTTCAAAACCTAATTCAGATTCAAGATCATGACCGTAAAGGCAATCCTTGAACGTGCCTAAGTCGATTAAGGTATTCGCGTCACCGAGGTGCAATGCACGCTTTCTATCCGTTGCCAATGCTGTTTGCTTCAGAGCCAGCAACAGATGACCGAGACTGCTCTTGCCTGCGCTATTAGTGCCAAAAATAACCGTCAATGGGGCCAGACGAACCTCGCCTGTATCCTTCCACGCCTTGAAATTCCGAATCCGCAGTGATCTCAGCATAATATTTTCGGCGCCCCCAAATACAACCAGAGTGTAGCAGAAACGTGATTGATCCTACCCCAGCAACTGCTTTCCCACCTGAATGTATAACTCGACCGCTTCCAGCAACTCCTTTTTGGATAACTTCTCGAAGGGGGTATGCGCTACGTGGATCGATCCGGGGCCGAGCAGCAGGGGTTCGCCCCAGTTGGTGAGGTGGGGAATATCGGTGGCGAATTTGGCGACCATGGTGGGCAGACCCTCGATGGCGCGCAGACGAACGAAGGGGCTGTCCAGCGTGAACTCCACCTGGGCCTGATCGCCAGCCAACTCGACCAACTGAGCGCGCACGAGCTTTGAATCGGTGACCGTGCGAACCAGAATCTGCGCCTCGGCTTTGTCGGCGATCACATTGGGGGCATGGCCACCGCTGATTTGGCCAATATTGACGGTGCTGGGACCAATGCCTTCGAGCTCCGGCAGCGGCATAGCCAGCACACGGCCCAGAACGTCCACCAGCTTGTGTACCGCGCTGTCGCCCAGTTCGGGATAGGCCGAGTGGGCCATCTTGCCACTGCACTTGAAGGCGGCCCGCAGTGCGCCCTTCGAAGCCAGCGCCAGGCGATTGTCCGTGGGTTCGCCGTTGATCAGGAAGCGACTGCCTTTGGAGACTTTATTGGCCGCAATGGCCCCGGCCGAGTCGCGCTCTTCACCTGCCACAAACAGCAGCCCGATCTTGAAGCCCGCCGCGCGCAAGGCTTCGGCAGCGGCCACCTGGGCGGCCAGAATGCCCTTGGCATCGCAGACGCCGCGACCGTAGAGGAACTCCTCGTCTTCGCTGAAGGGAATATAGGGCGGAACCGTATCGATGTGCGTGGAAAAGACCAGATCGGGGGTCTCGCCCGCCTTGCCTGCATAAATATTCCAGCGCGGGCCACCGTCGGGATTCTCGCGCGGCTGCTCGACCGGGGTCTTCTCGACCGCCCAACCACGCGCGGCCAGAAATTCGCCCAGAAATTCGCCTACCGCCGCCTCGTTGTAGGTGGTGGATTCGATCTGGCACAGTTGGCGGGTGAAGAGGATTGGGTCAAGGGGAGCAAGAGAATCAACGTCGCGAGATTCAGTCATGGTATAGCCAGAATACCGCAGGCGGTGCTTTCCACTGAGGGTTTTCGCTGAAATTTCGCTCTGAAACCCTGTAATTTCCGCCCGGTGCCGTCAGATTTTTCAATCCGGATAGACGGACGGCGCACTTCGGAAGAGCACATTGAAAACACTGCCCCCTCTGCGCGTAGAATAGTAACTAGAATGGCCTATCAAAGCTCATCGACACGACTCAGTCCGGTTGCGCCAGCAGCGATGCTGCGCGGCATTACGTTGGCCGGCCCTGTGGGCCGACTCGAAGCACTGGTGAATGAAGGCACACAAAATACTCGTTTTGTGGCCCTGGTCTGCCACCCGCATCCGTTGGGCGGCGGCTCGATGCATAACAAAGTGGTGTATCACGCCATGAAAGCCCTGAACAGTGCCGAGTGGGGCCTGGGCATGCCGGTGCTACGCTTCAACTTCCGCGGCACGGGCGTCAGCCAGGGCACACACGACGGCGCTGCCGAGGCCGACGACGTGGCCGCAGCCGTCGAATGGCTTCATCACGAGTACAAACGACCGGTCATTGCCGTCGGTTTCAGCTTTGGCGCGGCCATGACGCTGGCCGCCTGTAGCGGCCAGTCCGCAGCCAGCATGAAGGTGCGCGCCATCATTTCCATCGGCCTGCCTCTACATGCCGAAGAGCGCGATTACGATTATTCTTTCCTGTCCGACTGCGAGATTCCCAAGCTTTTTGTCAGTGGCGATCAGGATCAATTCGCCTCTCCCGCCGAACTGGAGCAAGTTGTAGCCAGCGTCAACGACCCCAAAAATCTGGTCATTCTGCCCGGCGCGGATCATTTTTTCAATGGCTATCTCAGCCCCATGCAATCGGCAATCTCCACATGGTTGAAGGAGACCCTCGCATGACCGCAGCCACGGAGAGCGCCCTCGAAGCACTGCACGTCAAGGCCACGACCATCTTTACCGGCGCATTGCAGGCTTGCAGCATCGCATCGGCATTTGACCGCCGCATCTGCCTCGATGGCAATATGCTCTATCGGCTTTTGCCCGACGGCAGCGGTCCCGATACGATCAACCTGGCCAGTTACAAGAAAATCTTCGTCATTGCCCTCGGCAAGGCCGCCAGCCCCATGCTGGAAGTGCTGCTGGATCGCGTCAAGCGCCGCAAGGGAATGCGCGGCATCTGTTGTTCCAATCAATTGCCCAAAAAGCGCAACTGGCGCTTTCGGTACTTCGAGGGCGGCCACCCCAAGCCCAACGAAGACTCCTTTGCTGCGGCCCGCGCCACGCTGGCCATGCTGAAAAAAGCCAAAAAAGATACCCTGATCTTCTTCCTCATCTCGGGCGGCGGATCGGCTATGTTCGACCTCCCACTGGACCCCCACATCACGCTAGAAGATACCATCCGGTTTCATGAGTTACTGCTGGCCTCTGGAGCGCCGATCAGCGAGGTCAATACGCTGCGCAAGCACTTTTCCGCCGTCAAGGGCGGGCGGCTGGCCATGGCCGCGCCGGAAGCCGCCAAGGTGAGTCTGCTGGTGCCGGACGTGCCGCTGCGCTCGCTGGACGCGCTCTCCTCCGGCCCCACCTCGCCGGATCATTCCACCGTGGCCGAAGTGCGCTACCTGCTGACCAAGTACGACCTGGCGGCCAAACTGCCGACCTCAATCCGCACCTTCTTTGAGCGCGAGGATCTGCCCGAATCGCCCGGTAACAAAGGCTGGCGGCCACCTTTCTTTCCCCGCCTCAACAAAGCGGAGATCGTGCCCGCGCGACGCATCACCGCAGCGGCCTCCATGCAGGAAGAGGATTTACCCTTCCGCGATTCGGTCTTCGAGATTCTGCTCTCCAGCCACGATCTGGTGGAAAATGCCAAGATTCTCGCTCAGAAAGCCGGTTTCTTCGTCGCCGTCGATAACAGTTGCGACGACTGGGACTACGCCGAGGCCGCGCGCTACCTGCTCGCGCGCTTTCATGCCCTGCGCGCCATTCATCCCCGTCTTTGCCTGATTTCCGTGGGCGAAGTAACAGTCAAGCTGGACCGTACGCCCGGTGCCGGCGGACGCAATCAGCAGTTTGCCATGGAGTGCGCGCTGGAACTGGAACAATATCAGGACGAGGCACTCACCGTGTTCAGCGCCGGCTCGGACGGCATCGATGGCAATACTCAGGTGGCCGGGGCCATCGCCGATCCCACCACCGTCACCCGCGCCCATACCTTTGGTTATCACCTGAAATCCTCTCTGGCGGCCTTCGACGCCTGCCCCATGTTCACCGCGCTGGGCGATGCCGTAGTTACCGGTAAAACTGGCCACAATCTGCGCGACCTACGACTTTTTCTTGCTGATAAAACGTAAAAATGCAATTCATTTGTTTTCAGAGTTACTCCCAGTGCTTTAAGATGGGTGCGTGACCCCTCGAACAAGTAAGAAAAACACCGCCAAGAGACCCGATATTCGTACCGTTGCCGCGCTTGCAAAGGTTTCCATCGCAACCGTCTCCCGCGCCGTCAACGGCTCGTCGGCCGTCAGTGAGCAACTGTCCAAGCGCGTTTGGCAGGCGGTCGAGCAGTTGAACTACTTTCCGAATACTCAGGCGCGCAGCCTGGTCTCAGGCCACAGCCGCATTCTCGGCATCATCGTTGAAAACATTACCAACCCCTTCTTTCCGGAACTGATCCAAAGCTTCGAAGAGATCGCGGTGGCCCACGGATACGAGATTCTGGTCAGTTCGTCGAACAGCGACCCGGCGCAACTGGAAACCTGTGTGCGGCGCATGTTGGAGCGCAAGGTCGAGGGCGTGGCCGTGCTCACCTTCGGTGAGGAAGAGCCGGTTCTGGACCGACTGATGCAAAACAATATCCCCATGGTGCTGGCCGAATTCAAGGTCAAGAACCCCAAGGTCAGCACGATTCTTCTTGATTACGCCACTGGAATTCACGCTGCAATCAAGCACCTTGCCGACCTGGGCCACGACAAGATCGCCTTCCTCTCCGGGCCGCATAGCCTGCACTCGGCCGTCACGCGTGAGAACGACTTCCGCAACGCCATGAAGATCGCAGGACTCACCATGCAGAAAAAATGGGTGATCGAATGCGACCACACGCTGAAGGGTGGCGTGGTTGGTTTCGATAAACTGCAATCGCTGCCATCGCGGCCCACGGCGGTCCTCTGCTCCAACGATATGACCGCCATTGGCGTACTGCGCGCGGCCTATTTGCAGGACCTGCGCGTTCCCCAGGATTTGTCCGTCGTCGGACTGGACGACATTGATTTTGCTGAGTACACGCTGCCCGCGCTGACCACCATCCGCCTCTCCCGCGTCGATCTGGCCCGCGCAGCCTTCGAGGCCCTGCGCCAGCAGGCCGAACGCGAACCCGGCGTCCGCATCAAGCGCGAGTTCCAGGTCTCCTCCAGCCTCGTCGTGCGCGGCTCCACCGGCGCGCCGAGGGCTGAAGCCTGAATCCAGGTGTAGAATCCGCAATCAACCGAATCATCGGCACAGTGAATGGACGTCTAATCCAAGGAACAGACCATGCATGAGCAGCAAATCCCCCCCGCCGCATCGCAACTTGGCAAGAATATCGATCAATTGATGCGCCTCGCCCGCATTGCTGTCTTTCTGCTGCTTGCGGCGGCTCTACTCACCACCACTGTTCGCGCGGTCCTGCACTTTGACGCGCAATTTGGAGATGGTGAGGCTTATCTGGCCAATACTGTCAACGCGGATGTGAATTCAACAGCCCGCACATTTGCCAGCGAGGGGATCTGGAAACTTCGCGCCGTCCCAGTCGACAACAATCCTCCCATAGGTTCTAGCGATGTATATGCGCACTGGCCGCCACTTTTGACCATTCTGCTTGCCAGTTGTTTCCATTTTTTTGGAGCATCCGAACACACCTCACACATCTTCATGCTCGGCGTCGTTTTGATCACCGCCACGCTGGTCACGCGCCTGGGATGGAAGTGGCTGGGTCCCATCGGAGGCGCGCTGGCGGGCTATTTCTGGCTCACGTTTCCCGTAACCATTCAGTACGGGGCACTGGCCGCGCAGCCGGCGCTGGCGACGCTGTTCATGGTTGCCGCCATTCTCGCCTTTTATTCCTCGAAGAACAAGATCGGCGCGCTGCTCCTGCTGTTGGGCGCGATCTCCTCTTGGGAAGCCGTACTGGTTGTGCCCATCCTTTGGCTGGCTGCATGGTCTTATCCCAAAGCCCGCCAATCTGCCCTTTGGGGCACCGTCGGCGCAACGGTTGGAGTCTGCGGCGTGGCAGCTCTGTACCTCGGCAACAACCCCAGTCTGGCCATCGATACATTGCAGACAGCTAAATTTTATTTAGGTCTTTCTACCACCTATACACATAAGCTTACTTTCAATTCGGACTACCGGACGCCCTCCCAGCAAATTATCCTCATCTGCTGGAATCATGCATGGATGTTGGGCGTTCTGGGATCGGGAGCCTTGATTCAGCTCTTCCTGGATCTTCCGGAAAAGCGCGACCGGCTACTGCTCGCGCTGGCTGGTCCCTGGCTTCTATGGTGTACGACCATGCGCCTGCAAACCGCGCTGAATCCCTTTGAACTGATGATTGCCGCACCCATCGCGGCGCTGGCGTTGGCTCAGTTGGCGACAATGGATCTGCGCATCAAGCCCTCAAAACTCGCCGTAGTCAAGACTGCCGTGTTTGTTGTCCTCGCCGCCATTCAGTTCCTGATCATTCCCCATCCAAAACGCGACCGGGAACAATACTCCCCCAACCAGTTGATTCGTTTCTCCACCGAAATCAAAAACGCCACATTGCCCGGATCGATTGTGTTATCCCCTGTGCTTTCGGCAGTGCCAATTTATTACTCCGAGCGCCACATTGTGAGAGGAATCGCCAGCCAGGACGCGGTAAACGACGAATTGCCGATCATTCGCACCGAGTTTCCCAACGCGCCTATCTATCTGGCGATTCCGCCTTTTCTGGCACCAGCCTATCAGCAGACTTTGTCGCACGCAACCATTGTCAGTTCCTCACCCGATACCCTTGTTGCACGGCTTTGATACTTGATTGCAGAGTGACTTCTACTTCGCCCGGGGATGCGTGTCGTCGTAGACTCTCACCAACTGCGCCGTCGTAAGCTGCGTGTAACGTTGCGTGGTCGAGAGCCGCTCATGCCCCAACAACTCCTGAATGGCGCGCAGGTCCGCGCCCTCCTCCAGTAAATGCGTGCCGAAGGCGTGGCGCAGCGTGTGCGGATGCACGTCGGCGGAGAGGCCGCGCAGAATCGCGATGCGCTTGACGATGCGGCCCACGCTGCGCGTCGTCAGCCGTGCCTGTCCGCCGGGTTTACTCAAGCCGCGCAGTTGCTGGTTCAGAAACAGCGCTGGAGAACTCAGTTCCCTGCCCTTGCTGGCCGCCGCCAGCCGCGCCGCACGTTCGGCAATATAGGTGCGCAAAGCCTGCGCCGCCGCATCGCCCAGTGGCACGTAGCGCTGCTTCTGGCCCTTGCCACGAATCAGAATCGCCTCGTTGGCCCAGTGCAGATCATCCAGATTCAGCCCGGTCAATTCCGCGTTGCGAATGCCGCAGCCGTACAGCAGTTCCATGATCGCCGCGTCACGCGCAGGCCAACTGGCATCCTCGTCGCCCACCGCATCCACGGCGCGATTCATCTGCTCGATGGAAGGCACTCGCGGCAGATGCCTGGGCAATTTCGGCGTGGCCACCAGCGACGCCGCATTCTGATCGAGCCGCCCAATGCGCGCCAGCCAACGAAACCAACTGCGAATCGCCGCCAACGCCCGCGCCGCCGAGGCCTTCGAAAGCCCGCGATCATACAGAGTGCCCAGATAAGCCCGAATTTGCGTGTGCTCGATGCGCTCCACGCCGTAATCCTTGCCATACGTCACGCCGATATAAACAATAAAATCCTGTAACTCGCGCGTATAAGCGCGCAGCGTGTGCGCCGAGGCTCCGCGCTCGCTGGCCAACACCCGCAGATACTCGTTGACCAGCGCTGTGAGCGGCGAAACAGTCTCCGGTGCCAAGTCAATCAGAGGTTCGGCCAGCGTGCTCATGCCGTCTCCTCAAGGGCTTCATCTTCCGCTTCTTCGAGAATCTCCGGTGCGAACTGAGTGACCTGCTCAATGCCCGCCGAACGAAGATTGGCGCGCGGATGATGCTTGCGATGCACGGCCTTCAGATGCCCCAGCGCCACGTGCGTATAAACCTGCGTGGTGGAAATATCGGCGTGGCCCAGCAGCAGTTGTACGCTGCGCAAGTCGGCACCGTGCTCCACCATGTGCGTGGCGCAACTGTGCCGCAGCGTGTGCGGGCTGGCATGATCGTTGGCCATCTTCACCAGGTGCCAGACCCATTGCCGCGTCAACGGCATTCCCCGCAACGAAAGAAAGACGCGCGTGGCATCCTGGCGGGGCTGCGCACTCTTGCGCGCCGAGCTGATGCGCGCCAGATGCGGCCTGCCCAGCAGCAGATACTCTTCCAGAGCCTGCACCGCCTTGTGTCCCAACGGCACGATGCGCTCCTTGTCTCCCTTGCCGCGCACCTGCACGCTCTCCACGTCCAGTGAAAGATCGCCCGTGGAGAGCGCCGTCACCTCGGAGACCCGCAGCCCACCAGCGTACAACAACTCCAGAATCGCGCGGTCGCGCAGTTCCGTGCCCCGCGCCTGCGGATGCGTCGCGGCCAGTTGCGCCCGCTCCAGCATCTCGTTGACCTCCGGCTCGGCCAGCGACTTCGGCAGCACCTTCCAGGCCTTGGGCGACTCGATATTGATGGTGGGATCGTGATGAATGCGTCGGTCCAGCAGCAGCCACTTGTAAAATCCGCGCAGGCAGCTCAGCTTGCGCGCCGACGAGCGCGAATCAATGCCGTGCGCGCGCAGATGCTCCAGAAACGCGGAAACGTCCTGCTGTTGCGCGGTCAAAAGTACCCCGTTGCGCTCTTCGATGAACTCCGCAAAGGTCTTCAGGTCGCCGTCGTAGGCCTCACAGGTCAGTGGCCGCAGCCCCTTCTCCACGCGCAGGTACGCCTGGTACTCCTTCAGCAACGGTAGATTGCGCACGTTCTCCACAAACCCGATTATCGACGTTTTCACGCGGCATTCACGGATCGCAACGCAAGCGCGAACCACGTTCATCAAGGACTCAAACTCGGCAACAGCGCGGGGCTTGCAAAATTTTTATTTACCGCCCTCGTTCAGCCAGCGCTTGGTATTCAACAACTGCCGCTGATCCAGCGCCCAGACCTTGCCGGTCAGCTCGTCCGGCCCCTTGTTCTCGCGAATCGCCTTCTCGAACTCGCTGGAGATGGCCTGCATCTTCGCATCCAGATCGTCGATGAAACTCAGCGCCAGCGCCTCGGGGATCATGGGCAGCTTGGGCGAACCGAACTCCAGCTTGCCGTGATGCGACAAAATCATGTGCAGCACCAGCGTCTTCAAGCGCGGCGAAAATCCCGGCAGGCTGTCCATGGTGCGCTCGGCCAGCGCCGCGCCCATCTGAATGTGCCCCAGCAGCGTGCCTTCAATCGTATATTCAAAGCCGATCTCCCAGCTCAGTTCGCGCACCTTGCCAATATCGTGCAGAATCACGCCGGTCAACAGCAGGTCGCGATGCAGAAGCGAATAGTGCGGCGCAACGCGGTCCGCCAGCGTTAGCAGGCTCACCACGTGCTCCAGCAGCCCACCCAGCCACGCGTGATGCAACTGCTTGGCCGCAGGTGCCTCACGATAGGCCGCGGCAATCACCGGATCGTTCAGCAACGTGGTCAGCAACCGCTTCAGATCAGGCTCCGTAAAGCTCTCCACAAAGCCCATCAGTTGCTTCCACAGCCCCTCCACGTCGTAAGTGGTCGAGGGCATCAGATCGGATTTATCCACCTCCGCAGGCAGCGCCACGCGCAGTTGGTCCACCTTCATCTGCAACCGCTCATCAAAGCGCGACGCACTGCCCCGCGCCTTCACCACGTCGCCACGCTCAAAGTCCTTGGCAATGCGCGGATCTCCCGGCTCCCAGATGCGCGCCTCCAACTGCCCGGTCTTGTCACCCAGAATCAGGTTCAAGTAAGGCTTGTTGGTCTTGGTGGTGCGCTGCTGCTTCAGCAGAACCAGAAAAAATCCATCGAAGAGCTTGCCTTCTTCAAAGTTGGCCAAGTCGGCAATGTAAATATCTTTCATTGTGAATACCCGCGAAATCAAAGGATGATCGTACCAACAAACAACGGTCGAACCAACTCGAAAATCAGTGGAAAAAGCCCACAGCGGTCGGTTGCCTTGCGGGTCAAGAATACCACGCAGGCTTCCTCTCGCATCGGAATGAATTATCCTATTCTTTCGGAACGAAAATGGATAAGCCCATCGACCCAGAGACGGATCGCGCACGGCGGCTGCGAATGCGCCTCGCCGAGCGCAAGCTCAAGGAAGCACAGCAGAGGCTGTCGCGCACCGAGCGTAGCATCGTCTATTGGACCCGCATCCTCGCCGACCTCAAGCATCAGCGCACACGCGCCGTGCAGCCGCCGCTCTGGCCGGAAGAAGACCCGCACAACAATCTATAAAGCTGGCCAAAAAAATAAAGCTGGCCCCGGTTGCCTCCGAGGCCAGCTCATTCACCGTGTTTGCCTCTTACTTGGCTGCGGTCTTTCTCTGCTCCGCCCAGCGCTTCTTGGCGGCCTCGGCAATGCGCTTGCGTCCTTCCGCCGAGAGCTTCCTCTTCTTCTTGGCCGGCTTGGCAACTACCACCACTGCCGCCGCATCCTTCCGCGGCCTGCCCGCCTTCCGCTTCACTACCGGCTCAGCGCTGCCGCTCAACAATGCGCGTGCCTGCCGAAGTTTTGCGATCTCACTATCGAGGGTTGCCAAAACGTCTGAAATTGCCATTGCTATTCTCCCTTTTCTGTCTGCGACCAACCTTGATTCCCTGAGCTGATTCACTTTGCCTCTCAGAGATTGTCAGCCGCTCCATGAGTACCATACGCAGTTATTCGTCGCTTGACAAGCTCAAAATAAAAAATTGTCGGAATTATTTCATAATTGGAACGAATATTCCTCGCAAGCACTCACAAATTGCGCTCGATCAGATTGTTCTTCCACAGCGCCAGCACCACATCCATCTGATGATTGTGCTCTTTCTCCGAGTTACTGGTGACTGCCCGCCACAATCCACTGATCGACAAGCTCTGCGTTCCCTCCGCCAGCAATTCCACCGCGCGCACCGCATAATCCTTGTTTTCCTTGGATGCGGAGTAATGACCAGCGGTAATCCCTTTGATCAATCCAGCTTCGCAAAGGCCCAAAAATGCCCCACGCGGACAGCTTCTCTTCTGCGCCGCTGGACTGGTGGGATAGAGCTTTTCCATTGCATTTTGCCAGCGTGCTTCAGGCTGCGCAGGCCCAGAACCCACTTGCCGTGCCGCCATCAGTGCCGCTTCTCCGTACCTGTTCGCCATTGTGACTCCTCATATCCTCAAAACTCAATCTTACTCGAATTGCACTGTGCTATTGGCCTTCTTCAACGGAAATTGCGCGCGCACCTCGTAACGGGAGCCGCCCGCACCAAGAAAACTCTCATAAAGTAGAAACTCTTGCGCCATAAATCCGAAAAATTTCGACGGCATAGTTACTTTTGATTTAATTCCTCTAAAAAATGCCTTCTCCTTGCTCCGCGCCAGTGTAATATGCGGTCGATACGGTCGTTCTTCTGCGATAAATCCGCAATCTTTCGTCGCTACAGTTACCGCTGCTTGCAAAGTAATCAACTCCTGGGTAACTTCCACACCTGCATAAATGATCCCAACGCGGTCAAAACAGCTCACGTTCTCCAGCCTGATCGCCATTGGCGACTGATGCACGGCGCGCAATCTCTCCACGACGCACTCGCATTGCTTCGCGTCGGCATTGCCCAGAAATTGCAGCGTCATGTGCCAGGTTTCAGGCGCGGTCCAGCGCAGCCCGTCTCCATGCGCGCGCAGCCGCCACGATACTGCGGATAGCTCGTCCATCACCACCGTCGAAAGCGGCACACCAACGAAGAGGCGCATACAGCAATCATCGTAACTCCTTTCTGGATTGCATGGGCCTGCGATACTGGAATCGTATGCCCGACGCGCGCCCGCACACCCCGCTGCCCATCGATGACCTTCTGCCGGAGATCCTTGCCTCGTTGCAACGGAATCCATGTCTGGTCGTCGAAGCCGCGCCTGGAGCGGGTAAAACCACGCGCGTACCCGCGGCGCTGCTGTCTTCGGTGCGTGGAGAGATTCTGGTTCTGGAGCCGCGCCGCATCGCCGCGCGACTGGCCGCGCGGCGCGTCGCATGGGAAATGGGCGAGCAGGCAGGCGCGACCGTGGGCTATCAGGTGCGCTTTGAAAAAGTGGCCGGACCCGCTACCCGCCTACACTTCATCACTGAAGGTGTGCTCACTCGCCGCCTGCTCTCCGATCCAACGTTGAAGGGCGTGGACCTGGTGATTCTCGACGAATTTCATGAGCGGCACTTGGACAGCGATCTGGCCCTGGCGCTGCTGAAGCGCCTGCGCCGCGCGCGTCCCGAGTTGCGTCTGATCGTGATGTCGGCCACGCTGGATGCCGCGCCGATTGCGCGTTTCCTTGAGGACTGCCCCATCGTGCGTTCGGAGGGCCGGCTCTTCGAGTTATCCGTGCAGCACTTGCCCTACTCACCCGATCCGCTGCCCGCGCAGGTCAATGCGGCGCTTGAGTTGCTCCTGCGCGACAAGCTCAATGGCGATGTGCTGGTCTTTCTGCCCGGCGCAGCGGAGATTCATCGCGCCCTGCGCCTCTGCGCGCCCCTTGCCCAGCAAGCGAAGATGCTCGCGCTGCCGCTGCACGGCGATCTTTCTCCCGCCGAACAGGATCGCGTGGTTGCGCCCGCCCAGCAGCGGAAACTCATTCTCGCCACCAACGTCGCCGAAAGTTCCATCACCATCGACGGCGTGAATGTGGTCATCGATAGCGGTCTGGCGCGCATCGCAACCTTCTCGCCGTGGACCGGCTTCCCCACGCTCAATGTGGGCCGCATCAGCAAGGCCTCAGCGCAGCAGCGCGCGGGCCGCGCCGGGCGCACCGGCCCTGGGCGCGTTCTGCGCCTCTACTCGCAGATGGACTATCAACAGCGCGCCGAGCATGATGCGCCGGAGATCGAGCGCGGCGATCTATCGCAGCTTTGCCTCGCCCTGCGCGCCATGGGCATCTCCAATCCCGCCGAGCTTGATTGGCTCAGTACGCCGCCCGATGCGGCCGTCACGCAGGCCGAGCAATTGCTGGACCGCCTCTGCGCTTCTGATGAGATGGCCCGCAAGCTGATGCGCTTTCCCCTGCCTCCGCGACTGGCGCGCGTGATCGTCACAGGCATCGAACGCGGCGTGGGCGATGCGGCTTGCATTGGCGCGGCGCTGCTGGGTTCCGGCGCGCGCAGTGAGCACAACGACCTGCTGGCGGCCATCGATGCCCCGCTCGACGCGCGCACCGCACAGCAGTTGCGGCAACTGCGGACCCTCGCCCGCGTCTCCGCGCAGACCACGCACAATGACGATGCGCTGCTGCAATCTCTGCTGGCTGGTTTTCCGGATCGCGTGGCGCGGCGCAGGGCCGGCAATCAGATCCTGCTCTCCAATGGAGTACCAGCCGAGATCGCAGGCGAAGCGCCGAGTTATCCCTTCATGATCGCGCTCGATGCCGAGGATCGAACCGAAAAGCCCTTGCCGCAGGTCCGTCTGGTTGCGCGCATCGAGCCGGAGTGGCTGATCGATCTCTTCCCCGATCAGGTCCGCGAAGAGGTCAAGATCACGTGGAATCGCACCGCTGAGCGCGTGGATGCGATGAGCCAGTTGCTCTACGACGAACTGGTTTTGCAGGAGTCGCACTGCACGGCGCCTGATGCGCAGGCCGTCTCCAGCCTGCTGGCCGAGAAGGCGCTAGAGGTCGGTATCGAGCGCTTCATTGATCCCGAAGCGCTCGAGCATTGGCTGGGCCGCGTTGAATTCGCGGGCATCAAGGCTCCCGATCTGCATGAGTCTCTGCGCGCCTTCTGCCTGGGCATGCGCAGTTTTTCCGATCTGAAAAGTGCGGCTGACAGTTTTCTTCCGCAACTCGAACAGCAGCTTGATGCGCGCCGCCTGCGCGAGTTTGCCCCGCTCACGCTGCGCCTCAACGTGGGCCGCGCCGTCAAAATCTGTTATGAGCGTGGCAAGACTCCGTGGATCGCCTCGCGCCTTCAGGATTTTTTCGGCATGAGCGAAACGCCGCGGCTAGGCCCGGAACGCACGCCCGTCGTTCTTCACCTGCTTGCGCCCAACCGTCGCCCAGTGCAGACCACCACAGACTTGGCTGGCTTCTGGGAGCGCCTCTATCCGCAGGTGCGCCGCGAATTGATGCGCCGCTACCCGCGCCATCAATGGCCGGAACGCCCATGATTCAGGATGGATGAACTCTCTCATTCGTGCATCCAACTGATCGAGTCACAATCATTCAAGACAGATGAAATTCTGCCAGCAACAGGCACGATCATGCACGCCATTGGCCGCTGCGCATTGAAATCTGCTTACGCCTCGGGCCTTTTCAGCAGCGCGAACCAAATGCCGTTGAAGCTCCCTTCGTCGCTGAGAATAAAGCCCGCATTCGTCGCCATCCGCCGCCACGCGTGCTTTGTAGACAGAGTCAACGCAAGCACATTCACGACGGAAAATACAGCCCATCCGGGAACCCAGACGATAAGAAGTAAACGCCCGCCGGGCTTCAGCACGCGCAGAGCCTCGCGCAGTCCCTGCTCCTTCTGCTGCCCCAGATGGTCGATGGCATGAGCGCTGACTACAGCATCGAAACTCTGGTCGGCAAAGGGCATTGCGGTCAAATCCCCAACCTCGATGCGCACTCGTTCATTGATGCCCGCGATTTGCAGATTCCGCTCGAATAGAGCGCGCCCCCCGCCCTCGACATATTCCGCATCGAAACGATCCAGCGAGACGATGCGATCCTTTTTGTAAGCGCGGCCCAATGCAACGGTCGTTCGACCTGCGCCGCAACCGGCATCCAGAATGAGTTTGTTCTCCCCTGTAACTAGATCGACCGCCGGAAGAACAGCTTTTTCGTACTGTCCCGATCCACGCGTGACAAGTCCACCAGCGCATGACACCGCGGCCAATAAAGTCAGTGCCATCGCAACCGGCCAGTACCCCGGCGCGGCAACCTGAAACGCAACGGCAGCCGCTGTCAGCACCAGCGCCGCTATCCACGGCCCATAAGTCCATGCCAGAGGCCAGCCAAAATCAAATTGCCCGCTGCTTTGACTGCGCACGAACGCAAAATTCAACTTCCGGCCTCTGGTGACATAGAGCGAAGAAAGGAACACCACCGCGCCAACCAGATGAAACCCCGCAAACAAAAAAAGCATTCTTGATATTGGTTTGAGGGAAGGAACAAAAATCATCAATGCCGCTCCCGCTAAACTCCCGACGATTCCCACCCATTTCATGTGACCATGACCATGCTTGACTGCCTCATTCGCGCTCATCTTACCCTCCTCGATTCGATTGCGGCTTGACAGGACCGCTTGCTAGTACTGAACATAGTGTTCGGAAACAAAAAGGAGAAGAACAAACGCGGCGGAATTGTTCGTTGCTGAACAAATTCCATGCGGCTGTTCCATTCACCATGAAAGAAGAGAAGACAGATAAGCGGGTCACGCGCACTCATCAGGCCCTGCGCGGGGCATTGATTGAGCTGATCGTAGAGACCGGCTTCGAGAAGCTGAGTGTGCAACAAATTCTGGATCGCGCGGGCGTGGGACGAGCCACTTTTTATCTGCACTATCGCAACAAGGAAGACCTCTTGCGCACCTCACTCGACGGGTTGCGAGAGCATCTCGCGCGGGAATGGCATTCGACGACAAAAGGCAAGATGAGTCCCTCGACGCCGCTCGGTTTCAGCCTGCCATTCTTCCGGCACGTAGACGGCCATCGCAAGCTTTACCGAGCCATCGTGGGGCGGGAGAGCGGCATCATTGTTGATCGACAGATGCGCCGCCTGCTTGCCGAACTGGTGCATGAAGAGTTGGACTCACCGGAAAGACGCGTGCGCGCGACAGGCGCGGCTGATCTGGCCGCGCACTACGTGGCTGGCGCGTTGATGGCGATTGTGACCTGGTGGCTTGATCGCAACATCAAACTTACCGCGGAAGAGATTGACGCCATCTTCCGGCAGATGACCCTCCCTGCTCTTGATGCAATCCGCGTTTCGTCGAAATAACGCGGTTCCCTGCCACCACGCATCCAGTAGAGTAAGAAGCAGCGCATTTCCGGAGGCACCATGCAGCGCGAGTATCCATCCGCCCCGCTTATCGGCGTTGGCGCGGTCATCTTTGACGAAGGGCGCGTTCTGCTGATTCGTCGCGCCTTTGCGCCGCTCAAGGGGCACTGGTCGCTACCAGGAGGCTTGGTGGAACTGGGCGAGACGCTGCTGGACGCGGTGGTTCGCGAGGTGGCCGAAGAGACCGGCCTGCGCGTCGAGGCATTGCAACTGATCGAGTTGCTGGACCGTATCTACTATGAGGACTCACAGGTCCGCTATCATTACGTCGTCGCCGATTATCTCTGCCGTGTGGTTGGCGGGGCGCTCGCGGCCAGTTCCGATGCGGCTGAGGCGCGCTGGGTTGATCGCTCCGAATGGATCGATTCCAATTCTTATCAACTTGATCCGGTTGCCGTACGCGTGATCGAAGCCGGTTGGCAATTGGCGCAGCAAATCTCCAGCACCAAGGGGAGCAAAGAGTGAAAAATCGCAAAAAGATTTATTCCATTTTCGTCCCACTCGCGCTGCTGTTTTGCCTGAGCATCAGCTTCTGGCTGCGCCCCGTCGATTACTCGATTGGATTTAATGATTCACGTGATTTTCTCAGCGGATTCCAGAGCCAATCCGTGCAGGTTTCGGGCTATCGGATGCACTATCTGGTGAAAGGCCCTATCGACGGCCAACCCGTGGTTCTAGTGCATGGATTGGGTGGTCACGGCGAGGACTGGCTCAACCTGGCACCCTATCTCACCCGCGCCGGATACCGCGTTTATATGCCCGATCTGGTGGGCTTTGGCCGTAGTGAAAAGCCGGTCGGCTTCTCGTACGCCGTACACGATCAAGCCCGGCTGATCCTCGGCTTCATGGATGCGCTCCACCTCAGCCAAGTCGATCTCGCCGGTTGGTCGATGGGCGGTGCGGTCGTCCAGCACGTTGCCCTGCGCCAGCCCCAGCGCATCCGCACCCTCATTCTGATCGATGCCATTGGCCTCAACGTTAAGCCTGCCTGGAATACCAGTCTCTTCGCGCCCACCACCCCGTCGGAACTCGACCAGTTGGAAGCACTGCTGATGCCCAACCCACCGACCATTCCAAGTTTTATCGCGCGCGATATTCTGCGCGTCTCACGCGAGCGCTCCTGGGTGATTCACCGCTCGCTCGACCAGATGCTCACCGGGCAGGACGCCACCGATGCTCTGTTGCCCCAGTTGAAGATGCCGGTGCTGATCGTCTGGGGTTCCTTGGACCACATCATTCCGCTGGAACAAGGCGAGACGATGCACCAGTTGGTTCCGAAATCGCAACTGGAGGTTTTTTTCGGCTGTGGGCATCTAGCCCCGGTGCAGTGTGCTGATCGGATCGGACCTAAACTGGTGGACTTTGTCCATCGGTAGTTGCTCACTGTTGGCGTTGCCGACCTGTGGAGCACAAAACCGTAGCGCCGGTCTCCAGGCCGACTTCTGTAGCGTGGACCTCCCGGTCCACGCCTGTTTCTTCTCTATACGCCGATCACCGCGCAAAGCTCCCGCACGGCCTCGGCGCTCTTCTTCAGCGCCGCATCTTCCTCGGCGGTCAGCTTGATCTCGATGATCTGCTCAAGGCCCGCCGCGCCCAGTTTGCAAGGCACGCCGATATAGAAGCCGTCGATCCCGTATTCGCCCTGCAAGTACGCCGCGCAGGGAAGAATCTTCTTCTTGTCCTTCAGAATCGCCTCAACCATCTCCACCGCAGCCGCCGAAGGCGCATAGTAGGCGCTGCCGGTTTTCAGGTACTTCACAATCTCCGCGCCGCCGTCGCGGGTGCGCTGCACAATCGCTTCCAGACGATCCGGGGCAATCAGCTCCGTAATCGGAATGCCGGCCACCGTCGAGTAGCGCGGCAAGGGCACCATGGTATCGCCATGCCCGCCCAGCACGAAGGCCGTCACGTTCTCCACGCTCACGTTCAGCTCCTGCGCAATGAAAGTGCGGAAGCGCGCCGAATCCAGCACGCCGGCCATGCCAATCACCCGCTCGCGATTGAAGCCCGCCTGCCGGTAAGCCGCCTGCGCCATCGCATCCAGCGGGTTGGAAACGATAATCAGAATCGCTTCCGGCGACTGCGCCACCACCTTGGACACCACGTCCGACATGATCTTGAAATTGGTGTGCAGCAGATCGTCGCGGCTCATGCCCGGTTTGCGCGGAATACCGGCCGTGATCACCACAATGTCCGAGTGCGCCGTGGACTCATAATCATTGGCGCCAATCACGCTCACATCGCGTTTTTCAATCGGCAGCGCCTCCAGCAGATCCAGCGCCTTGCCCTGCGGCACGCCCTCCACCACGTCCACCAGCACCACATCCGCCAGTTCCTTGGCCGCTATCCAATGCGCCGCCGTAGCGCCCACGTTCCCGGCACCGATGATACTTACTTTCTTTCGCATGACCGTCCTCCTTGGGGAATTGCTTTTCTTGTTCAAAACTTGATTTCGCTCTTGTGTCGTAACCGGGCACGACTTCAGTCGTGCCAATCATGCCAGAAAAAGACTCGGGGCTTTAGCCCCTGCTGAATTGCACGGCCTGTATCATACAACCGATTGATCCGAATCTCTGGTTACACTTGATTCTCTGACAAATCTAATACGTCAGCCCTAAGAATGAACACAGACATCGTAACAAGTGAAAACGTAAGCCAGAAAAATATCCCATTGGGATCTAGTTTCCATTCGTGAATGGAGAGAACAAACCAAACAACACATTGGACAGTTAACGAGAAAATCTTGACCCGATTTTTCCGTTTAATCCATGCGATGACTTTCATGCATCCTCTGTTCTGTAGCAAACGAACCGCTGCGTATCAGCCGAATGGCAGAAGTAAAAATCCCAGAAAACCATCCCTCAAGGGCTAAAGCCCCGCCTCATATTTTGCAACAAGCGGCACGGCGAAAGCCGTGCCCTTTCAAAACTGACCCCTGATCCCTGTTCCCTGTTTTACAGATTCGCAATGATCCGCGTAGCAAACTCGCTGGTGCCCACCTTGGTTGCGCCCGCCGTCTGCCGCTCGAAGTCATAGGTCACAAACTTCTGCACAATCGTCTTTTCCAACGCGATTTCAATCAGCTTGGCAGCTTCCTTCCAGCCGATGAACTCCAGCAGCATGACGCCCGACAGGATCACCGAGCCGGGGTTGATCACATCCTTATCGGCATATTTCGGTGCAGTACCATGCGTAGCCTCAAAAACCGCAAATCCATCGCCAATATTGGCTCCCGGAGCAATGCCCAGTCCGCCCACCTGCGCGGCCGCCGCGTCGGAGATATAGTCGCCGTTCAGGTTAGTCGTCGCCAGAACACTGTAATCCTCCGGGCGCAGAATGATCTGCTGGAAGATCGAGTCAGCAATGCGGTCGTTGATGAGAATCTTCTGTTTCCATGCACCGTTGCCGTGCGTCTTGCCAATCGTATCAATCACCGACTGCACTTCGGCGGCTACCCCATCCTGATAGCTCTGCTGAGCCATATCAAGCCCCGGTTCAATCAGCGCGGCATTCTCCGCAGCGGTCAGCTTCGGATTGGCATCGAAATTTCCAAGAATCCAGCTCTCCCGCTCGGTCACAATCTGGTCGCGGAACTCACTCGTCGCCACCTCGTAGCCCCACTCGCGGAAGGCCCCCTCGGTAAACTTCTGGATATTGCCCTTATGCACCAGCGTGACCGTCTTGCGGCCCGTCTCCAGCGCAAACTTGATCGCGTTGCGCACCAGCCGCTTGGTGCCAAAGATCGAGATCGGCTTGATGCCCACGCCCGAATCGATCCGCACCCGCTTCTTGGTCGTCGAGAGCAGATCGTCGTTCAAAAACGAGATCAGCCGCGCCGCGTCCGCCGAGCCTTCCTTGAACTCGATGCCCGCGTACACGTCCTCGGTATTCTCGCGGAAGATCACAATATTCAGCTTCTCCGGATGCTTCACGGGGCTGGGCACACCCTGGTAATACTTCACCGGCCGCACGCAACTGTACAGGTCCAGCAACTGCCGCAGCGCCACGTTCAGCGAGCGAATGCCGCCACCCACCGGCGTCGTCAGCGGTCCCTTGATGGAGACGCGCAGGTCCCGCGCCGCCGCCACTGAGTCGTCCGGCAACCAGGTTTTGAACTGCCGAAAGGCCTTTTCCCCGGCAAAAATCTCGAACCAGCGGATCGCCCGCTTGCCCCCGTACGCCTTCTCGACCGCCGCATCAAATACCCGCTGCGAAGCCTTCCAGATGTCGCGCCCCGTGCCGTCGCCCTCAATATAAGGAATGATCGGGTTGTCCGGCACCTCAAATGCCCCGTTCCGGTAGTCAATCGGTTGGCCGTTCTTCGGCAGTTCCAGTCCGTTATAGGTGGTTTGCATGGCGTTCTTGTGTTCCTCCTCACATACAGTCACTCCCGAGGCTACCATCTGCAATTTGCCCCGCGCAATGGGACTGCGCGTCCAGCGGGACTACGCGTCCTGCGGAAATTACATTCGATACAGTTTTAATCCTTGAATTTGGCTTGAAGAGCAAATTGGCGCAGAGCTTGGATAAACCCGTCGCGGTCTCTGGGTTCAGATGTGATAGCTGCGTAATCCTCAATTTCGTGACCGTAATAAATTTCCACGTTATCGGCTGCAAACCCCATCAAGCACCTCACCCCACCAGCGGATTCACCACCTGAATTGCTCCGTAGTGTTGCCCTCCAGCCAAATCCTCCGAGTAGAGAATCGAAGCGCCCGCGTCCAGCGCCGCCTGCACGATCAGCGCATCCCAAAAGGAAGTCCGATAGCGCCTCTCGATCTCCAGCGCGCGCAGAATCGATTCAGGGGTATTGGTCACAACGTTCCAGGTGGAGTATTCGCGGACTAACTCGCTTACCTCTTCCAGCGGCAGAGGGTTTGCGACCTTGCGACGCACGTTGATGCAAAACTCCTGTAAAACCTGCGTGCTCAAAACGCCCTGCCCAGACTCCCATAGCTGTCTCAGGACCTCCCGGGAACGGCTGTGCTTCTCCCCAGCGGTTCGGTCATGCGCATAGACCAGAATATTGGTATCGACGAAACATTTATCGCTCATGCAATTCATCCCGCGACTGAGGCGGCGTCCAATTCAGATCGTAGCCGGAACGCAGCCGCGCCAAGGCGCTGCGCCGCGCCTGATCGTACCCCTTGCGCTCCCGCACTTCCTGCTCCAGCCGGGCCGCCAGCATCGCGCTGATCGAGGTTCCCGCCACAGCGGCCAGCACCCGCGCCTCGCGCAACAGGTCGGAGTCGATTTTCAAGGTCACATTGGATTTCATCACAGCACCATTCCACGTGCAGCACAATTTTACGTGCTTGCGATGTCCAATGCAAACTCTTTCTGATTCATGGGTTTTGCACTCCACTCCCCGCAGTTTCCCGCGCTTCCATGGCCTGCGCGGGATTGACCCAATCCGGAACACTTGCCCCTTTCCGTGTGAACCCAAAATGAATTCTCGCCGAACCCTGTTGCAACCCGCCAGAATGCGTTAAACTCACGTGGGTACTGTACGAAATTCACGAGCGTCAAAATCATGGAGGGTACATAGAAATTGGGTAAAAGCATGGTCCCGAAGAAGCTGTTCTTCACCAAAGGCGTGGGTAAACACAAGGAGCGTTTGACCTCCTTCGAGCTTGCGTTGCGGGATGCGGGCATTGCCTCGCAAAACTTGGTGCGCGTTTCATCCATCTTTCCGCCGCAGTGCAAAGTGCTGACGCGCAAGGATGGCCAAAAGCTGCTCAGCCCCGGCGAAATCGTCTTTGCGGTCATCGCCGAGAACTCGACGCGTGAGCCGCACCGCCTGCTGGTCTCCAGCATTGGCGTGGCGATTCCCGCCGATCAGAATACCTACGGTTACCTGAGCGAGCATCACAGCTTTGGCGAGAGCGAAGAACAGGCCGGCGAGTACGCCGAGGAACTGGCCGCAGAGATGCTGGCCACCACCCTGGACGTCGAGTTTGACCCGGATAAAAGCTGGGACGAGAAAAAGGAGATCTATCGCATCTCCAACAAGATCGTCCGGACCAGCAATATCACCCAATCGGCCGTCGGCGACAAGCGCGGCCTGTGGACCACCACCATCGCCGCCGCCGTGCTCATTCTGGAAGAGTAGCGATTGCGCGGTGCACAGCTTTGAGGCCAATCTCGCCGTTGCGGGGTTGGCCTTGCTGCAAATGCACTAAATTCGTCTTCGTTTTTCGAGTTACAAAAAGCTGGGTACAGCTGGTCTCGATTTTGAGCAAGGAACCGGCATTGGCCGGTGGGATTTTCCAACGAACATGTGGGCAGCATGTGAAGATGTTCCTTGGGAGACCTGGAAAACCTCAACTCTCAATATTTTTGTTCACAATAAAGGCTGGGTGCCCCAGGTGCCTCGCTTTTGGGCACCTGGGAAACCTCACCCGTCAGTCTGGCGGACCAACCACAACGCTAACTCCCGCGCCTTTTTTCTGGCGCGGGCCACGCCGAAGGCCGCTGCCCCACCGCAGGTGGCGGACCACGCCGAAGGCCAATGACCTCACCGCAGGTGAAGGGAGACAGATGATCGAACCACGCAAATACAAAGTAGGTCTGGTGCAGATGCGCATGGGCACGGACCCGGAGGCTAACTTCGCCGCCGCTCTCGATCACATTCGCGATGCGGCTGGGCGCGGCGCACAGATCATTTGCCTGCCGGAGTTATTCCGCGCGCAGTATTTCTGTCAGCGCGAGGATTTGCGCCTCTTCGATCTGGCCGAGCCGATTCCCGGTCCATCGACGGCGCGTCTGGGCGAGTTAGCGCGTGAGTTGCGAGTCGCAGTGATCGCCTCACTCTTCGAGCGCCGCGCGCCGGGCCTGTACCATAACACGGCAGTCACTCTGAATGCCGATGGAGCTATCGCTGGAGTGTATCGCAAGATGCATATTCCCGACGATCCGCTGTACTACGAAAAGTATTACTTCACCCCCGGCGATCTTGGTTTTCAGGCTGTCGATACCGCCTTTGGCCGCGTAGGAACGCTGGTTTGCTGGGATCAGTGGTATCCCGAGGGCGCGCGCATCACTGCTCTGAAGGGCGCGGAGACGCTCTTTTATCCCACCGCCATCGGCTGGCATCCGGCGGAAAAAGAGGAGTTCGGCGCGGCGCAGTACGATGCCTGGCAGACCATCCAGCGCGCCCACGCCATCGCCAACGGAGTTTATGTTGCCGGAGTGAATCGCGTCGGCAGTGAGCATGGAGACGTGCTGGGCAATTGTGCCGAAGGACAAGGAATCGAGTTCTGGGGCGGCAGTTTCCTGGCCGATCCTTTCGGCAGAGTGATCGCCAAAGCCTCGCACACCGAAGAAGAAATCCTCATTGCCGAAATTGATCTGGGCCTGATTGAAGATACCCGCCGTAACTGGCCCTTCCTGCGCGACCGCCGCATCGACGCCTACAAGCCCATCACCAAGCGCTTCCTTGATCCGGTCAATACCTGGTCGGCGGACGGAGATGCAAAGTAAATGAAAGAATCACCAAATCAGTTAGGCTACCGCATGCCCGCCGAATGGGATCGCCACGAGGCCACGTGGCTGGCGTGGCCGCACAATCCCGAGGACTGGCCCGGCAAATTTCAGCCCATCCCTTGGGTTTATGCGGAGATTGTGCGTCTGCTGGCCGCGCAGGAAATCGTCCATCTTCTCGTCGATGACGCCAAGGCTGAGCAGCGCGCACATGGCATTCTGCAGCGTGCAGGCGCAAATCTCGACCACGTCCGTTTTCACCAGTGGCCCACGGACCGCGTCTGGACGCGTGACTCTGGCCCGATCTTCATTCGTAACACTGAAGGCAAGGTAGGACTCACTAACTGGCACTTCAATGCCTGGGCAAAATATTCTGACTGGAAACTGGACGATCAGTTACCGGGCAGAGTGACCGAGTTACTAGGCCTGCCCTCTTGGCAGCCGACCATCGAGTTAGAAAATGGCCAACAGCATCGTTTGGTGCTGGAGGGCGGCTCCATCGATACCAACGGCGCTGGCATCCTGCTTACCACCGAAGAGTGCCTGCTCTCTGAGGTGCAGCAGCGCAATCCTGGCGTGAGTCGCAAGCAACTGGAGCGCGTCTTTACCGATTACCTGGGCATCGAAAAAGTGATCTGGCTTAATCGCGGCGTGGCCGGTGACGATACGCACGGCCACATCGACGATATAACTCGCTTTGTTGGACCCACCACGATTGTTACCGCCGTCGAGCCGAATACCAGCGATCCAAATCACGCTCCACTGGCTGAAAATATGGCCCGTTTGAAGGCCGCGCGCACTCTGGACGACAAGCAATTCGAGATCGTCGAGTTACCGCTTCCCCGCCCCGTAGTCTTTCACGGCCAGCGCCTTCCCGCCAGTTATGCCAACTTCTATATCGCCAACGATCTGGTACTGGTTCCCACCTTCCACGATCCCAACGACCGCGTCGCTCTGAATATTCTGGTCGATGTCTTTCCCGGCCGCGCCATCATTGGCATTCATTGCGTCGATCTGGTCTGGGGCCTGGGCACGTTGCACTGCATGACGCAGCAGCAACCGGCGACTGGCGTTTCGGTTTTGGGATAGAATGGTGGTGTCTGGAGGGTTTCAAAATGAGTCTTGATATTAAAGAAGTGATTCAGATTGCCAAAGCGCAGTTCAAGGAACTGCTACCCGAACTTTCAATCGGGGTAATAGATGTCGCCTCACCGAAAAAGAAGCGCGGCTCCGGGGCTATGACGCCACCACCGCTTAGTTCTGGTGAGATTGAATCTGACATTCGCTTGGAACAAATTGAGAAAGAAGGCGAGAATTGGGCAGTCACGTTCAGTGTACCGAACCCGAACTATAGCAACGATGCTTTGCTGGCAGGGATACGAAGCGCCAGGACACAGGCGCGCATTGCTAAAATAGTCGTCGTCGACGGTTCGGAAGGAAAACTCGTTGCACTCAGGCAACTGGCTGCATGAACGCAGCGAACAATCCGATTCTGAAGCGGTACGCTGGGAAGCCTGCAATTCTCGACTCGAATCTACTTTTATTGCATTGGTGTGCCAGTTTTAACCCTGAATTAGTGACCAGTTTTAAGCGCCTCAATACTTTCCGAAACGAAGATATTGATATTCTCTCCGATACACTGAAGGTCTTTTCCGCTGTTCGTACCACCCCTCATGTTTTAGCCGAGGTCTCCAATCTGGCCAACTCCCTTCCTAAATGGATCAAGGAGGATTGGTCCGAACATTTCTCGCGACAAATTGAAGTGATCCCCGAGGAATGGATTCCAGCGACAGCTATCGCAAAAGGCGATTTCATGTGGCTTGGTTTGACGGATGCGGCTCTAGCGGCATTAGCAACCACTCACGTGATTCTTACCATAGATTTCCCCTTGAGTAACTCCCTGGAGACCCATGGGCTAAACGTGATTAACTTTACCCATCTGCGGAGTCTTTGGCTCGAATGACCGATCAAGATTTCATGCAGCTCGCGCTCGCCGAAGCCCGCCTGGCCGCGGACTCGGGCGAAGTGCCGATTGGCGCGGTGATCGTCCACGAGGGCGAGATCATTGCGCGCGGGCAGAATCGTGTGCTGCGCGACCTGGACCCCACGGCGCACGCAGAGATCGTTGCGCTGCGGGCCGCGGCTACTGCTCTGGGTAACTACAGACTGCTGGGCTGCACGCTTTTTGTGACTCTGGAGCCATGCGCCATGTGCGCCGGAGCCATGATTCATGCACGCCTCAACCGACTGGTCTTTGCCGCCAACGATCCCAAGGCGGGCGCTGCCGGTTCCGTGCTCTCCGTGCTCAATCACCCGCAACTCAATCACCAGATGCAGGTCGAGCAAGGCCTTCTTGCCGAGGAGTCCGCCGAACTTCTCCGCAGCTTTTTTCGCGAACGACGCGAGCGTTCAACTTAGCTTTTTTCAGCCGCAAATTTTTCAAACTCTCCGCAAATGAATCCGTAGCGCCGACCTCCCAGTCCACGCCTGTCTCTTTCCGCCACCATCTCCAACCAGCTACAATCATTCTATGAACGTGCAGATTTACGCCACCTCCTGGTGCGGAGATTGCCGCGCCGCGCGCAAGTTTCTCGATTCACACGGCATCCAGTACACCGTGGTCGACGTGGATGCCGATGCAGCCGCCGAGGCCGCTGTGCTCGAGCACGTTGGCAAGCGCGCCGTGCCGCAACTGGTCATTGACGGCGAATGGTTTCAGCCTTACGCACCGGGTCGCGGACTGCTCATCGACGAGTTGCACACGCGCCTCGGAATCCCGCGCGCCTGAACCGCATTCCCCGTACAATAAAGAGTTGAGCAGGCTGCCCAAGGTGGCGCTGGCCACACTCTTTGCTGAAATTCCCAAAGGAGCCATCCGTTGATTGATCGCTATACTCGCCCCGCCATGGGCCGCATCTGGACCGAGGAAAACAAGTATCGTTGCTGGCTTGAAGTCGAGTCGGCGGCCAGCACCGTGCTCGCCGAGGACGGTGTGATTCCCGTCGATGCCGCCGAGGCCATCGCCACCAAGGCTGGCTTTACCGTGGCGCGCATTCAGGAGATCGAGGCCGAGGTCAAGCACGACGTAATCGCCTTCACCACGGCTGTCGCGGAACACCTCAAGGCGCAAGGGCTGGCTGAGCAGTCTCGCTGGCTGCACTACGGGCTGACCTCGAACGATATCGTCGATACCGCGCAGGCTTTGCAGGTGAAAGAGGCCTCGGCGCTGATCCGCGCCGCGCTCGTTGAGCTGATCGACGTGCTCAAGCGCCGCGCCATCGAGTTCAAGCACACGCCCACCATTGGCCGCACCCACGGCATTCACGCTGAACCCACCACCTTCGGCCTCAAGCTGCTCAACTGGTTTGCCGAGATGCAGCGCAATCTGGTCCGCTTTGATGCGGCAGCCGAAGAGATGCGCGTCGGCAAGCTCTCCGGCGCTGTGGGCACCTTCGGCCATCTCAGCCCCGCGCATGAGGAAAAAATCTGCGCACGCCTGGGACTCAAGCCCGCGCCCGTGGCCACGCAGGTGATTCAGCGTGATCGCCACGCCGCCTATATCTCCGCATTGGCCATCGTCGGCAGCACGCTGGACAAGATTGCCGTCGAGGTCCGTCACTTGCAACGCACGGAGGTCCGCGAGGCACAGGAGTATTTCAGCGAGAAGCAGAAGGGCTCCTCGGCGATGCCACACAAGAAGAACCCCATCACCTCCGAGCAGATCAGCGGACTGGCGCGCGTGCTGCGCTCCAATGCGCAGGCGGCCTTCGAGAACGTTGCGCTCTGGCACGAGCGCGATATTTCGCACTCCTCGGTCGAGCGCGTCATCTTTCCCGATTCCACCATCCTCACCGAATACCTGCTGACCAAGACCGCCAATCTGATCGAGCGTTTGCTGGTCTATCCCGAGCGCATGAAGAAGAATCTGGAGAGCACCGGCGGCCTCATCTTCAGCGGCCAGTTACTGCTGGACTTATCCGAAGCTGGCATGATGCGCGAGGATGCTTATCGGTTGGTGCAGTCACACGCCATGCGCTCCTGGAAGGAAGATCTGGTCTTCCGCGACGAAGTGGCCAAGGAAGAATCCATCACCAAGTTACTGACTCCGGAAAAGCTCGAAAAGACCTTCGATTACACGCGCCAGTTAGGCAACGTGGACGCGATCTTTAAGCGGGTTCTGGGCGAGTAAGCAACACTGAGCGTAAAACTGTAGCGCCGACCTCCCGGTCCACGCCGGGTACCGGGTACCCCTAGGTCTCGCCTTTTGAGACCTGGGAATCCTCGAATTCAATAGGCCGAAATCATCCCGCCATTGCTCTACCGCTCGCCCCAACTGAGCTTGCTGCGCAGGGCCTCAAAGAAGCCGCTTTCGCTCAGTCGCACCAGGTTGACAGTATAACTGGAGCGGCGGCAGCGCACTTCGTCGCCCATGCGCAACTCCATCGCCTTTTGCCCGTCCACCGTGAGCAGCGCGTGGTTGGGAACCCCCTCGACGCGCACCGTCAGCAGGCCGCAGCCGGGCACCACAATGGGCCGCAGCGTCAGCAGATGCGGGCAGACCGGCGTGATCACCATCGCATCCACATCCGGGGTCAAAATCGGTCCGTTGGCGGCCAGCGTGTAAGCCGTCGAGCCAGTGGGCGTGGAGACAATCACGCCGTCCGCGCGGAAGCGGGCCACCAGCTTGCCGTCCAACTCGACCGCGAAGTCACCCATGCGCGCAATATCGCCCTTGGAGACGACGGCCTCGTTGAGCGCCTCGTAACTCGAATCCAACTCACCCTCGCGCCACATCTCGGCGTGCAGCATCGAGCGCGCATCCAGAATGTGACAGCCGGCGCGCCAGCCTTCCAGCGTGGCGTACAGGTCGCCCAGTCGCACCTCGGTCAGAAAGCCCAGAAAACCCAGATTGACGCTGAGAATCGGCGTTCCCGTAGCAGCAAAGATGCGCGCCACCGACAGCAGCGTTCCATCGCCGCCCAGCACAATCACCAGCGTCGGTTCCAGCGTCGGCATCTCCGAGCGATGCACCGCCGGAGCCGCATCCGTATAAAGCGCGCCCTCCAAGTCCAGAAAAGGCTCGTAGCCGCGCTCACGCAGCCATGCGATCAACTCCGGCAGCAGCCGAAGCAGCTCTTCCTTTTGCGGCTTGCAGACAATTGCGATGCGCTTCATGCCGTCCCAGTGTACCAGCCACCTGCGGTGGGGCCAATCACCTTCGGTTAGACTCCATTGATCTCCATGCGGATCGAGTACCACGACCGCATGGATTGTTGCTTTCCCCGGTCTCAAAATCGAGACCGGGGGCACCCAAAGTTCGTGAACTCAATTACTGAATCATGCGGTCAAGAGATTCGCCGCGCATACAGCAAAAATTCCTTGTTGCCTTCCATACCGGTAATAGGCGAATCGATAGTCTCGACGACCTGCCAACCCAGCGAACGCACGCACACGGCAACTTTGTCGATGGCCAGTTGGTGCGCGGCAGGGTCGCGCACAATGCCGCCCTTGCCAATGTGCTCGCGGCCAGCCTCGAACTGCGGCTTGACCAGAATCACAGCCTCCACCAGGCTGCGCGCGGCGGCAAAGACCGGCTCCAGCAGCAGCGTCGCGGAGATAAAGGAAACGTCCATCACCAGCAGCGTGAGTTCCGGCTTCTCCGCTCCAGCAGCCAGCGATCCAGCCTCCAGCAACCGCGCATTGGTGCGCTCCATCAGCCGGACGCGCGAGTCGTTGCGCAGCTTCATCGCAATCTGCCCAAATCCTGTATCAACCGCAGTGACCGTCGCCGCGCCGTGCTGCAAAAGGCAATCGGTAAAGCCGCCGGTCGAGGTGCCCACATCCAGGCAATTGCGGCCCGTCACGTTGATCTGCCAGTGATCCAGCGCGCCGGCCAGCTTGATGCCGCCGCGACTGACGTAGGGCGGGTCTTCACCCAGCAGACGGATCGGCGCATCGGCGGCCACTGAAGCTCCAGGCTTATCCACCTTCTGCTCACGAACCAGTACGCGGCCAGCCAGAATCATCGCGCGGGCTCGCTCACGGCTGGGAACCAGTCCCTGCTCGAAGAGCAGAACATCAAGGCGAATTTTGGATTTGAGTGCTGTCATCCTGAGCTTTTCTACTCGCGGCGATGCGTCACGAATGGTATGAACTGCGCTAATTTGCTCTTTCCGCGAAGCGGAAACTAACCTGCTGATTTTGTCTGAAATACGCAGGGTTTCTCAGGTGCCTAGCATTTGGGCACCTGAGAAACCTCAACCCTCCAGTTCAGCACGAAGAAAAGCTGGCCCCACCGCAGGTGGTTTTTGTCACTAGCATTTGGGCACCTGAGAAACCTCAACCCTCCAGTGCA
>Ga0209415_10000781_pt1 | contig 59785 bp, 55 predicted proteins | sample PeaSoiSIISIP2007_FD_187696 | JGI IMG/M metagenome (GOLD analysis project Ga0209415, IMG submission 187696) | Peat soil microbial communities from Weissenstadt, Germany - SII-SIP-2007 (SPAdes) (version 2) | ecosystem: Environmental > Terrestrial > Soil > Wetlands > Peat | place: Germany... | reverse complement strand
GTTCGTACTGCGGCTGGTAGTGGAGCCGGAACTCGCCCCTGGCCAGGGCCGACCGGATGCCCGATATCAGGTGCAGCATCTCGACGACACTGCTGTTCATCTCGGCATCGAAGAAGCGAAAAAGATTGTGACCGGACTCTTTGGCCCGATACATCGCCAAGTCGGCGTTCTTCAGCAGGGTATCGAAGTCCAGGCCATTTTCCGGATACAACGCGATGCCCAGTGAGCAGGTAACCGATATCTCGAGGCCCTTCACCTCGAACGGCGCACCGAGGGACTCGATGATCTTGACGGTCGTCGTCGCGACGGTTTCCCCGTCAGACAGTCCGTCCATTACGATCAAGAATTCGTCGCCGCCTTGCCGGCTGACGGTGTCGCTGGCGCGTACCGCGTGGGCGATTCGGACGGCTACATCGCGCAGTAGCAGGTCGCCGGTCGCATGGCCCAGCGAGTCGTTTACGGTCTTGAAATCATCCAGGTCTAGAAAGATGAGAGCCACGCCTTGCTTGTTACGCCGGGCGAGCGCCACGGCCTGTTCGAATCGATCGCGTGCTAACGCGCGATTGGGCAAACCCGTCAGAGCGTCGTGATGGGCCAGAGCGTCGATCCGGGCATGGGACTCGCGAATGCGCTCGTTTTCGGCTTTCAGGCGAAGCAGTGCCTCCCGTAGATCGGTGGCCAACAGCCAGACAAAGAATGCGTTCATCGATAGGATTGCCAGAACCAGGACCAGTAAGGGTGGCGTCACCGGCGCCAATACATTGACATGCCAGCCCTGCAGGTTTGCGGCAACAATTGCGGTCAGAACGGCAAACATGAAGGCCAGGATCGCCAAGAAGACCCGACGCGTACCAAACATGCTGGCAAGTAGCAGGATTGCGGGAAACGCGGTAACACCCGGACCGCTTATGCCACGATTTAGAAATATCAGATAACTCACCGACAGCGTGAGGGTGCCGAGCATGAGTGCAGCGGCGCGCTGTTCGCGGCCCTTGCGCGCAAGCCACAAGGCCAACAGCAGCAGGCCCAACGTTGCTAGCCCGACGAGTGCGCTATGCCAAGCCCCGACCCAGATGCCCAGCAAGGTGGCCAAGGCAAAAAAGCACGAAGCGGCGCCAAGCATCTGCTGCAGCCGATGTGGCTGCAATACCAGACCCGTGGTGGTGATCGGTGCGGCAGCTCCGGAGCCCGGCCCCACCGTCACTGCTGGCTCCGAACCAAGTTCATCTGGGGCATCGCCTTCGGCCATTTCGCTCTGACTCCGCTATGCGTATTTCCCCAACGCCGCCGCCTTCCCCAATTCCGCCCGCGATGGGACAGGAAATGGGCCTTTTGTGCGCATTTTGCCAGCGCCTAAAATACACAAAGATTCTTGGCTTGATGCCTCGGCAGAGAGGAAATTCGTCTGCCCATTTACGCGTTTGAGCACTCGTGGCGGCTCGGTATCGAGAATACGACCGCTAGGCGCAGCGATCGCTGGCGCACCTTTCAAGGGAAACTGCGGCTTCGACTTCCCTCCCGTCTGGCGCAGGGCGCCCCGATGCATGGAGGCGAGTCGCCGGTGCTCTATGCGCTTTGGCCTCGCGCTGCTTGGTCCCGGGCTAGGCAATCGCCGGCGGAAGTTGCTGCGCGCGGACCGCCGCGATGCGCCCGGCGCGCGCTGAGACTGCGCAAACCGGTGCCGTCCCCGGTGGACTTTGCCTTGCGGCCACTAGCCAATACCAGACCTCGACTCACTTTCCGAAGCGATAGACGAGGCCAACGCTGGCGTAGTGATTTGACACACACTCCGCAAGCGGACTGTGGGCGGCGTCGCCGAACAGGCGCCGCGACTCCATGCTGCCAACCACGGCCCATTCCTTGCTGAGGTCGACCGACGCGAGAAGCCCGAAGCGTGCGAACAACCAGCCGCTCCCCGCACTAAAGGCCGGCAGTCCCGTGACCGTGGACTCGAGCGGTGTGATGCCGTACAAGGAGTCGGCTGACTTGGCGTCGGCCCAAGTCACCTGTGCATATACCCCTGCCGAGACGGGCCCGGCGCCGAACACGCCTGCGCTTGGCCGCAGATCGATCTGGGCGCCTCGGTTCAAATCCGTATGCTGCCGCAGGCGAACCAGCAGCGTGACCGGCATCGGACCAAACATGTGGTCCCACTCGGCTTGCAGGCCGACCGAGGCCCCGCGGTCGACGTCCGGGACGTCATGACTCTCGAGAAATTGGGATTCGCTCGTCTTGCGCCCGGGCTCGTACGCAATCTGTGCGCCCGCGTGGAGCCCCGGCGCCAGCGCCATCCAGGCACCGGCCTCGAGCACGTCTTGGGTCGTGCGCACGAACCACGGCTCGCCCAGGTACCGGACTACCGGGACGAACTCCAGCACCTGCGAGTTTGACCCATCGTACGCCGGCCGAGAAATTACCCCGGGGCCGAGAATCGTCTCGTTGGAGAGTTCCGCCAGCGCGACCATCGGCAGGAGCAAGCAAAGCGCGAATGTCGCGGATCGGATTTGTGTCCAATGCGCTGTCGGTGCCGGCCGGGAAATGCTCATCCTGGATGGTACCGGTGCGGCCGCAGCGGTTGCACTACGCCGCCACCGGCGAGCACTCGCCCATCAGTCCCGACAACACTTCTGGCGACGCCGTTGGCCTCCGGGAGAGCGGTCACTGGATGCCCGGCTTACCGCTTGATTCGCGAGATCTTTGTACCTTCGATGCTCAGACTTGCCATCAGTCCCTGCTGGTCGAAGATGAATGCATAGGCGTCGTCCTGCAAGGTAGTCGACGAGAGGTTCTTGGCGACGCCCTCATTGACCAAAACCACGGTAGGCCCGACTCCGATTTCCCATCCTTTTGATTTTTCGAGGTAGGAAACCGCACTGTCGTTCATGAGAAACACCACGTAGCCGTAAGACTGCGCGCCGGCCTGCAGGCCCCAGGATCCGCTGACCGAGTTGTAGTAGTCGACGACTTTGGAATCCACCATCAATACGCCCTCGCCGTAGCCACCTCCGAAAATCAGCCCAGCCTTGATGATGTTCGGAAAGACCAGCACCGCTTTGGCGATCGTGGAAATCTTGGCCGCCACCGGATTGCTCCGGTACAGTGTCTGCAGGGCTTGGGCGGCGTTGCGGTTCAGATCTTCCGCCGTTGCGGCGTAGGCGCGGCCACTGATGGCACAGACGGCCACGGTTGCGAGAACGAGCGCAAGGACCGAACGTCGATTGCATTTCATCTTGGACTCCCAGGGTACGTTTGCCGGTCCGCGCTTGTGGTTGCGAACGCATCGTGGCCGCCGGCTTTATCACACCATCCGCGACGTTGAATGGCAGGCCATCAGCCGTTGCGCTGGCACCATGCGATCATACGCATTGCCGAGGTAGACGGCTACGACGGTGCGCCGGGCTTGTGGTGCCGTCGTCACGCGCCCACGGGCCCACTAGGCGGGCGTGAGCCATCACCGCGCCAGCCGGCGCGGGGCCGCACCGGGAGCGCAGTCACGCCAATGCAAGGCCGCCTCCGGCGCTGCATTGCCAAGCATCGGACGCGGTGTCCGCGCACGTTGCAAGATCTACTGATCGCCTTGCTCGCGCCGACGCAGCACCCCACGCAAGAAACGCAGCAGCACCACGCCCAAGGTGCCGACAGCGAACGCAGCCCGCAGGCCGTGGGTGCGGGGTTGGGCTTTCGATTTGAAGATCAGCGTGCTGGCAGCGGGGATAATCCACACCGCGTAACGCAAGCATGTGGCAACGAAGCCTGACGGCGGGCGCGCTTGGCGTGGGACGAGCATCCGCAGGATTGCCAGTGCGATTCCCGCCCCGCGCCGAAGCCCCTTGGTCTGCTCGCGAAGATCTTGCCCGGCCAGTGCCAGTTCCAGGCGGTGTCCGGCCGCACGCACGCGCAGCAGTTCCAGGCGCTCGCGTAGTCGCGCACTACCTGGCGTTCTGTTGTCCACCGCCATCGTCCTGGGTCGGGGCAACGACACTCGTCAGGACATCGCGATCCTTGGCAAGCTCGGCGAAGGTCGACGAGAGCAAAGGGGGCGACGCCTCGACTTCCTTCAGCAGTCTGACCACGAGCATCACCGCGGACGCGCAGTACAAGACCGCCAGCACGGCCACCGTATACCAGCCGTAGCGGTCCCACAGCGCAAGTGCGACCACCGCGCTTAGGGCGATGAGGCCCAGCATGGAGAGCACGCACGCCGCTAGGGCCGTGAGCAGCCAACGCACCGCCTGTTCACGGGCGATCGAGAGTTCGATGCTGGCGAATTCCGCGCGCGCCAGTAGCAGCGCAAGCGCCGAGATGCCGGCACGGCGCAAGGCCTCGGTCATGGCCGCGGGGCAGCAATGCCTTGCTTGCTTCAGCGACGCGCTATGAGAAATCCGATGAGCAGGCCGATCCCGGCGCCCAGACCTATCGAGCTCCACGGGTTGTGATGCACCCAATCATCGGTCGCATGCGCGGCGTCGCGGCCGCGGCTGATGATGTCGTCCTGGATCGTCTCGAAGCGGGCTCGAGCCTCCTGCAAGGCACTCTCGGCGCGCTCGCGCAGTTTGCGGGCCTCCTCGCCGCTGGAAGCGGCGGCCTGACGGAATAGCGCGTCGACGTCCGTCAGCAAGACCTTGATGTCCCCAACCAGCTTTTCTCGTGCGGATTCCATGATCACTCTCCTATCGACGGACTCCCGCCAGCATAACAGTGTAGGGGTTCCGGGCGGCGTGCGGTTGATTCACGTCATGCTCGTACGTCGTCCAAAGCAGCAAGATGAGTCTTTGATGCGGGTCCGTGGCCGCAGTGATGCGGGGACCTTCGAATTTCTCCTAAGGGAGTCCAAAAAGTGGTCTTTGCCGAAGCCTCGATTAGTGCGCTTGCAGACTTTCCGAGAGGCTTTCGAGATTATGCCGATGGAAAAAGATGACGCCACCACGCGGGCCGTCAATGTCCGCAATGAGAAAGAACGCTATTGACAGGAGCATGGGCAGCACCGGGATCAGGAAGGCTTCGCCCTTGGCGCTTCTCGCCCCATAGCCGATCAGCAAGTTGGCAAAGAGGGCGACCACCGTCATCAAAGCCCACGCCGCATAGGGGATTCGGTTCCATCAGGCGGCCCGCGTGTATCCCTGGGAGTTCAACACCTCGTTCATGCCCGAAACGGCCAGCGCGATAATGGTGGTCGGCTGCGCCGCGGCCGAAGTCCGGACGGCGGCCCATAGCTCGCCTTGCAGTTGCGCCGTACGGGCATTGATCTGTCCTAGTCGCGCCTCGTCGTGGGTCGTGTAATACGAGATGCGCTGGCCGAGGTACTCTTGGAGCAAGGCACGCAATTTCATGGCGTCGGCGGCAGGCGGCAGCTCGGCCCGGACAAACTTGGTACCGATGGCATTGGCCTCCGCCTCCTCGAAGTTCTTGCGCTGATCGTATCGGCCGACGGCCATAGAAAAGCTAAATCCGATGAGAAGGCCGAGCAGCGTCAGCGTAGCTCCCAGGACCACGCTGAAATCCCCACGGGCCTCTTCTACCAGGCTTCGCCGCCTCCGGAAAAAGGAGAATCCGACCAGCGCCGCAGACCACAGGACGGCAAAGGAAACAACGAAGACGAGCAGGGGTTATCCATTTCACGGTCTTTCGCTAAAGCTCCTTTCCTCGCTGCCGATCGGGAGGGCAGGGTCCCAGCCATAGGCGCCTTCCGTGGATAGCGCCCGCTGTGGCAATCAGCCCGTAAGCAGAGCTAAGCCACTTGATGCCCGATGCCACCGGTCCGTGGTTTGATTTTGCATCAGGCAATTCTTCGAAGTCGAACGGCGATTCCCGCCGCCGCGATCAGGATCCTCGACAAGATTTCCAAGTCTGGCGGCATTGCCTTTCTGCGCACGTCGAGCAACAGGGCGATACGCACGTCGTCGGAATTGTTGCGAACTTCATGCGCGAAAGTGTCGTCCCAAAGCAGCCACTGGCCGTCCCCAACGCGGTGCTCCGTCGAGTCGATGACCAGAGCCGCGCCGGGCAGCCCGTCGGCAGCGGGCGGAACCGACAGACCGAGGTAGTAGCGGATCACGCCGCGAAACGGACCGCGATGCTCGGGCACGTGCTTCCACGGCCCGAGAAACGACAGCGCGGCAGATAGCACTTGCGGCGACGTGGCGAGCAATCGGGTCAGGGCCGGACACCGCGCAGCATTTCTGGGAACCAGAACTCCATATGCTTTGACGACAAACAAGCGCCAATCCCGTCCGTCGTTGGCCGATATGGGCGCTTGCTGCGGCATGAGTTCGTGAAAGCGCGGGACGCTCGAAAGATCCTGCTTGAGGCGAAGCGCTTCGTCCCGCAGGCCCGGCCATGTGGCGGCAAAACGTTCGGACGCGGGGAAATGCGTCGCGGCGTCGAGGATGGCGGGAGTGTGAATCCGCCGACTGTAAATGCGCCTCAAAAGTTCAGCCGCGTCTTCGTAGAGGATGCTCACGGTGGTCAAGCTCGGATGCGCGCATTCATCGATGCATCGGCCGGTGGCGAGCACATCGGTGGCGCTAGTGACTCATCAGGCGCCGAACGCCGTCGCCGCTTCCGGGTTTCGACGACTCTGCCTGGTGCGCTCGAGTTGCCAGGCCAGAGCGGCACACACCGCGTAGGCAAATAGGCCCAGGCCGGAGAAGGCAACTGCGCCCTGCGGGGGCGGGGCGAACCAGTTGATGCATTGCAAGATCAACAGCACGACCAGCGCGCTCCACATCCACCAGCGGCCCGATGCCCCGCGTGCGCGCGTCGACGCCGCGTAGAGGACGAAGCCGGCGAGCACGAGACCGATTTCCAAGGGCATTTCGATCATCGGCCGATCCCAGAGTCCAAAGCCAAGCTTGTGGGGTTCGTCGTCCAGCACGCCGAGGTCGTGGCGGTGCACGACAAGATCAAGCAACCAATGCGAGAACACCAGCGCGGAGACGATCGCGGCACCGATCGCCTTTCGGCCGCGCCGCGCCAGCACGAGCACGACGGCACCGGCCGCCAGCGCCCAGACTGCGGAACCTAGGAGGCTGTGGGTGAACGGCATGTAGTACAGATCGACCGGCATGATGCCCGTGATGCCCGGATCAGGGCGCCATTTCTCGACGCCGAGATAGGCAAGCGTAAAAAATGCGATATCGACCAACTGAACCGCAACGAAGCATGTCGCCAGGCCCGGCGAATTGCGCAGCGCCCTGGCGGCGAAGGCGGGTGCGTAGTGTCCGATAAACATGCCGACCTCCCTGTCTGGACAGCAAGGATAACCGCCCCTCGGCTCCCTGTCGCCGCCATCGTCCGCCACAGGCGCCAGCGCGGCTCCTGGCCTCTGGCGGGGGATCGGCCGTGGCGGCGAGGGATCAGGCGCCGGTAAGCCGGGTCCTGGTTTGCTCGTACTCGCGTCGCAACCGCGCCACGAGTTCGGCGACATGAAGCACTTCCTTGACGGCACCGATGCCCTGGCCGCAGCCCCAGATGTCTTTCCAGGCCTTTCGTCCAGAGCCGAAATTCATGTGGCTCGGGTCGCTTTCCGGCAGGTGGTCCGGGTCCAGACCGGCAGCGCGGATCGATTCCTGGAGGTAGTTGCCGTGTACCCCGGTGAACAGGCTCGAGTACACGATGTCGTCGGATGTGCCGTTGACGATGGCCTGCCGGTAGGCATCCGATGCCCGGGCCTCGAACGTGGCGATGAAAGCCGAACCAATATAGGCCAAGTCCGCGCCCATCGCCTGTGCCGCGAATACCGCGCCGCCGGTGGCTATCGCGCCGGAGAGCGCTAGCGGGCCATCGAACCAGTCGCGCACTTCCTGGACCAGCGCGAAGGGGCTCTTGCGGCCTGCATGGCCACCGGCGCCGGCGGCGACGGCAATGAGGCCATCGGCACCTTTGTCGATCGCCTTGCGCGCAAAGGTGTTGGTGATGACGTCGTGGAGCACCACGCCGCCGTAGCTATGGACCGCGTCGTAGACGTCCGTTCGCGCCCCCAGCGAAGTGATGACGATCGGCACTTTGTGCTTCACTACGATCCGCATGTCATGAGCGAGACGGTCATTGGACTTGTGCACGATCTGGTTGATGGCAAATGGTGCCGCAGGCCGGTCCGGGTGGGCCCTGTCGTGCGCAGCGATGATCTCGGTAATCTCGCTCAGCCAGTCATCGAGCTGCTCTGGCGGGCGGGCATTGAGCGCCGGACACGAACCGATCACCCCGGCCTTGCACTGCTCGATCACGAGCCGCGGGTTGCTGATGATGAACATCGGGGCTCCGATGACGGGCAGCGACAGGTCCTGCAAGCACTTGGGCAAATTGGGCATCGTGGCTTCTGGCGAGCACTAGTGGGAAAACGCCTGCCGGGTGGCTGCCCGCGTCTTTTGGCCGACGGGCGCCACGATCCGCCCAATCCGCCACCGTACGTGCGCCGTGGATCCTCGCTCAGGGCCGATCATCATCCGCACCGGGCCTCGCATATCAGGTCGACGGCCTTTTCGGCGAGCATGATCGTCAGTGCGTTGGTATTGCCGCTAGTGAGCTGGGGCATGATCGACGCGTCGACCACTCGAAGCTCGACGATGCCGTGCACCCGCAGGTCTGCGCCGACCACGGCCATCGGGTCGGCAGCACGGCCCATGCGGCAGGTGCCGCATGGGCGGTACTCGGTGTCGGCCGAGCGCCGGATCGCGCGCTCGAGTTGTTCGGCGTCGCCGGCGTCGTACGGATAGAGCATTTTCCCGCGGAACGCATCGAGGGGCGCGGCGCTCATGATCGGGAGCGACCGGCGCACCCCGGCCATCAGCGTGGCCATGTCGTCCGGACGAGAGAAATACCGCGGATCGATCCGCAGCGGCGCGCCGGTCGACACAATCAATCCTGCTCGCTTGTGCGCCAGTGAGCACGGTCAGATTCGGTCGCGCCAAGTTTGGGGTCAGGTAGGCCTTCGCGGCGCTACCGCGTTCCCCGTTCTTTTGCGTAACCTGCGCGTGCCAACACCCTTCCTGTTGCGCACCGTTGTAGGCGGACGTGCGTGGGATGCCGGTCCGCTCGCAGGCCTGAAGAAAGGCGTCGTTGATCGGACTGGGGCTTCGAAGGTATGCAACGTTCAGCGGGCCGCCGATGCCGCGGTAGTCGTTGGCCCCCAAGCACTCGCTGTGCTCCGCGCGCTTGCAGAGCGGCAACACGCGGTCGAAGTCCCATTCGGGATTTCCCAGTGCGGCCCAGTGATCGTAGTCGCTGCGATGGCCGCGACAATAGACCATGGCGTTGATCGAACGGCTGCCGCCCAGTGTGTGTCCGCGCGGCTGGAACCCGCGCCGGCCGCCCAGTCCGGGCTGGGGCTCGGTCTCGAAAAGCCAGGTATTGCGCCCCACACGTGCGGCCAGCGCGAAACCAAGCGGGGCATGCACCGGTACGCTATCGTCCGGACCGCCGGATGCGAGCCGGCAGACGCTCAGGTGCGGGTCTTCCGACAAGCGTCCCGCCAGCACGCAACCCGCCGACCCGGGGCCAACGATCACACCATCGAACTCCGTGGCCGCCGTCACGTGAACTCGTGCTTCGTGAGGACTCGTCGCCGCACTGCCGACAAGGAAGGGCGCACTCGCTCAGGCCCGATAGCTCGGATCGACGTGGTCGAGTTTCCTGATGAGCGCGGGCCAGACGAACGCTCCCCCCATGCCGCCCGTTTGCACCTTCATGGCCTGGGCGACGCCTTCGACGATTGCGGGACGCACCTCAATGAGCGCCCCGCCAGCCTGGGCCGCGATCTGTATCTGACAGGCGCTCTCGAATACATACATCCCCAGGAAGGCGTCCGCCACGGTGGGGCCCACCGTCAGCAGGCCGTGATTGCGCAGGCACAGGAAGTTCTTGTCTGCCAAGTCGGCCTGCAGACGCGGCTTCTCATCGGCCCGGAACGCTACCCCTTCGTAGTCGTGATAGGCGAGCGAGGCCAGCACGAAGGTGCTCTGTTGCGAGATCGGCAGCACTCCGCACTGCTGCGCCGCGACCGCCACGCCGGCACGCGTGTGAGTGTGGATCACGCAGTGCGCGTCCTCGCGCGCCTCATGCACGGCGCTGTGGATCGTGAAGCCGGCCGGATTGACGGGGAAAGGACTCTGCTGCAGCTTGTTGCCCTCCTGGTCGACACGGATCAGCGAGGAAGCGGTGATCTCTTCAAACAGCATCCCGTACGGATTGATCAGGAAGTGGCGATCAGGGCCGGGCAGGCGCACGCTAATGTGCGTAAAGACCAGGTCGCTCCAGCCGTGCAGGGCCACGAGTCGGTACGCAGCTGCGAGGTCGCAACGCAGTTGCCATTCCTCGGCGCCGACTTGTTCTCTGAGAGACGGAATGTTCATGAATGGGTCCGGTTGTCAGGAGCGGTGGGCCAAGAGCGAAAGGTCAAGAATGCAAATTATGCCTGTGCCGCCGGCCGAGCGAGGAAAAGCGAGCCGCTTGACGGCTGGGCGGGCTACACTCGCCGCCGCGATGCGGGTCGACGGCAGGACGTGAGGTCAAGCAACGATAGACCTTTTCGCGCCGGCCCGAGGGTTGCGCGTCGGACCGGCCGCTTAGCAAGATTCGCTCACGGAAGGAGGACAGCATGACCAAGTATTTCCTCATGACCAGCCTGTGCTTTGCCACGATTGCGGCCACAAGTGTGGCGCATGGCCAGGATTCGCCGGCGCGTGTGGAGCTCAAGCGTACCGATTTGACCGGAACGCAGGAGACGGAAGTCATTAGTTCGATATCCGAGTACCAGCCCGGCGACGAGCTCCCGCGCCACTCGCATCACGGCGTGGAAATGCTCTATGTGGTGCAGGGCGCCATGATCCAGTTTCCCGGAAAGGATCCGGCGATGCTGTCGACGGGAACGGCTCTGATGAACCTGCGCGACGTTCCCCATGCCGGCTTCAAGATCGTCGGCGACAAGTCCCTCAAGCTGTTCACGGTGCACGTTGTCGACAAGGGCAAGCCCCTGTACGAGATGGTCAAGTAGGGCTGCCGCTTGCGTGCCAATTCGACGGAGGATGGGGCAGGCGGGCTGTCGGCTACCGGCCGCAGCGCTTGACGGACACGGCGGCCATGAGACGGAACGGCGTTTGCCCCGGGATCGCCCGGCGGACGGCTGGGTAATCGCCTGCGGACCGGCGCGGGGGGCGCCAAATTTGCCGGTCACAGCAACCGACGAGGGGGAAGGGGCCTGCAGCGCTGCGGGCCCCTTCCCCTCCCGAGCTCCCACCCCGGGCCGCGGGGAGTTGACGTGGCTCAATGTCGGACGATCGCTTGCCTGCGGCCTGCACGCGGCTGTCGCCGGCATCCTATATTGATGCCGGTCGAGCGTTGTCGCCCCATTTGCAAGCCGCTGGCGCAGCCCGGCGCCATGTCCGTGCCACGTCGTGAGCGGTGGTTGCCAAGTCGGCGTTCGTTCGCCGCACCGCAATCGGCCGCTTGGCGTCGATGCGCAAATTGAGACGAGGAAAAGATGAACCCAGTCGTGCTGACAGGGGTTAACAAGAGTTATCTGCTGGATGCCATCGGGGTGCCGGCGCTGCACGGCATAGATTTGGAGGTGCGGCCGGATCGCTTCACTGTCCTGTGTGGGCCATCGGGCAGTGGCAAGACGACGCTGCTGAACCTGATGGGCTGCATCGATCGGCCGGATTCGGGACAAATCGTGGTTGCCGGCCAGGCGGTGGCGTCCCTGTCGGACGATGCCCTGTCGGATTTTCGTGCCCGCAACTTCGGCTTCATCTTTCAGAACTTCAACCTGATCCCGGTACTGACCGCCTTTGAGAACGTGGAATATCCATTGCGCTTGGCGGGCATGGCGGCTGCGCACAGGAAACAGCGGGTTCTCGAAATGCTGGAGGCGGTGGGACTGGGGGACCGCGCAAATCACTTGCCGGGGCAACTCTCTGGCGGACAACGCCAGCGGGTAGCGATCGCCCGCGCACTGGCACCTGCTCCGCAGCTGGTGCTGGCCGACGAGCCGACAGCCAATCTCGATAGCCACACGGGTGCCGCGATCATCGCGCTGATGCGGCGAATGCAGCGCGAGCAGCACTTGTCGGTGGTGTTTTCCTCCCATGATCCGCACGTCCTGGCGGAGGCCGACGATGCGGTGTTTATCCAGGACGGGGCGATCACGGCGATCGAGCGCCAGGAGAATCGCGCCGCGGCTGCGTCATGAGAAGCCTGTCGATCGCCTTGCGCAATCTCCTGCGCAACCGGCGCCGCTCCTTGACCACCCTGCTGGCCATGATCGTCGGCGCCCTGGCGATTTTGCTATTTGGCGGTTTCAGCCAGAGCATCAAGAACGGACTGGAAACCGGTTTCGTGCGCACTTCCGGCCATCTGCAGATTCAGCACCGCGGCTATTATCTTTTCGGCAGCGGCAATCCGGCAGCCTACGGCATTCGAGATTACCTGCGCATCATCGAGCGGGTCAAGCGCGACCCGGCGCTGGGCCCGATGCTGACGGTGGTGACGCCGATTTTGCAGATGGGTGGCATAGGCGGCAACTTCGCGGCGGAGCGGTCGAAGACCGTGTTCGCCACTGGTTACATCGTCGGCGAGCAGAATCTTCTGCATGAGTGGAATGACTACCGCTTCCCGATTAAGCCACGTCGCTCGGCGCTGACCGACTCGGGCCCCGATGCGGCCGTCATCGGCATGGGCGTCGCGCGCATCTTGGAACTGTGCGCACCATTGGACATCGTCGATTGCCCCCTGCCGGAAGATACGTCGACTCGGGATGGCGCTCGCATGCCGGCCGATATCGCGGCACTGGCCGGGCACGACCAGCCGGCGGCGCACCAGGGCGACACGCGAATCGAACTGCTGGTCGCCACCGCGCAAGGCTTGCCCAATGTAGGGGAGTTGCACGTGCTCAAGGCCGAGTCCTTGGGCATCAAGGAACTCGATGACGTCTACGTCGCGATGCACCTCGCCAACGCGCAGCAGCTGGTATTCGGGCGTGAACCGCACCAGGCCACGGCAATTGTTCTCCAGCTGCGCCATACCGGCCAGATTCCCGCGGCCCGCGCCCAGCTGCAACGGTTGCTCGACCGCGAATTCGCCGACGATAAGCTCGAGATTCAGGATTTTGGCACGCTGAACCCGACATTCGGTCAAACCATCACCTTCTTCGATACGGTCTTTACGTTCATCGCCTTGTTGATCGGAGTCATCGTCTTGTTTACGGTCGGCAACACGATGAGTACCGCCGTGGTGGAGCGCACGGTGGAAATCGGCACCTTGCGCGCCATGGGCCTGCGGCGCGGCGGCATTCGGAGTCTGTTTGTGTTCGAGGGTCTGATACTGGGCGCGGTGGGAGCGGTGATGGGCGTCCTGGTCGCCATTGTCGCCGCCGAATTGATCAACCATGGCGGCGTGTACTGGACACCACCGGGCCGCGTCGACCGCATTCCCTTGACACTCTACGTCTGGGGGGAGACGCGCTCGCTGGTCGGCTGTGCGCTTGGCTTGATCCTCGTGGCAACGGTCTCGGCCTGGTGGCCGGCACGGCGTGCTGCGCGGCTCAACATCGTGGAGGCGCTGCGCCATGTTTGATCGCCGCACGGGGTGGGTGCTCGCCCTGGTGCTCCTGCTGGCCGCCGCGGACGCCCCGGCAGCGCCCGATGCGCAGGCGGTTCTAGAGGCCAGCGACGCGGTGCGCAATCCGGCCAAGCCCTTCGGACTCACGGTTTCGCTGATCGAGTACCGCAATGGCCAGCAAGTCGGCGACAACACCTTGCAGGTGTATTCGCGCGCCGATACCAAGAGCGGGCAATTCCGCAGCCTGGTGCGCTTTGTCGCCCCACCACGCGACGCGGACAAGTTGATGCTGAAGAACGGCAACGACATGTGGTTCTTCGATCCGTCGAGCAAGGCCACCATTCGAATCTCACCGCAGCAGCGACTGCTTGGCCAGGCGGCCAATGGCGATGTGGTGACCGTCAACTTCGCAAAGGATTACCACGCGCAATTGGCAGCCGAAGAAGACGTGCAGGACGGCGATCGTCAGACACGGCACTGCTACAAGCTGGCCGTGGCCGCGACGGCTTCGGGCGTGACATACGACCATCTCGATATGTGGGTAGCAGTGGGTAGCAACCGACCGGTCAAGGCGCGCTACTACGCGGAGTCGGGCCGCCTGCTCAAAACCGCCTACTTTCGCCGTTTTCAGCAGCAATTGGGCGGTGAGCGGCCTACCGAGACCATCATCATCGACGGACTGGACCCCAACTGGGTGACGGTGATGCGCTATTCCGACTATGCCTGGCGCGACGTCCCCGAGGTCTGGCTGCAGCGCGACTATCTGGCACGCTTTAAGCCCGAATAGATGGCCTCGCTTTTTGCAGGACGACGAACTCGCCCGCGTCGGCTAATCGAACCCCAGCGCCGCGCTGCCGACCGCTTGCCATGGATGGACATCGGCCACGCGATCCTCTGCCGAATGCGGCAAACGTGCGGGCTAGGTTTGTTGTTTCTCGTCGTTGCCGGCAAGGCGCTGGCTCAGGACAGCGAGGCGGCGGCGCTGGGGCTGGCCGACACCGCCCCGGTCGCCTCGGCGGTTTCGCGCAGCTGGCGCTTGTATGTGGAGGAGGCGCTCGAACAGGTGGATATGCACTTTGGGCTTGCGGACGAGCGACTGCATCGCTCGACCCTTGATCTGCAGATCGACAAGACGCTGGAACCCGGTTGGCGCCTTGTTTTTGCGGATCGGTTGGATCTGGGCGACGTGCCGAATTTCGCCGGCGTAGCGAGCACCAATCAAGTCAATACGCTCAAGGAAGCCTACGTCAGTTGGGCGGCACAAACCAATGTGCTGCTGGACGCCGGACGCATCAATCCGCGCCTTGGCGTGGCCACCGGCTATAACCCGACCGATGTATTTCGCGACGACGCATTGCGCTCGGTCGACTCGAGCGATCCGGTGAGCTTGCGCGAGAACCGCATGGGAAGCGTGATGCTGCGTGGCCAGACCTTGTGGGTTGGGGGCTCGCTCACGGCGCTGATCTCGCCCAAACTGGCCGAGCAGCCCAATTCCGCGGGGTACAGCCTCGATATCGGCGCTACCAACCATGAGCTGCGCTGGATGCTGGTAGGCAGCGAGCAGCTGTCGGAGAGCATCAATCCACAGCTGCTGATCTGGGGCGACCAAGGAGGGGCGCCGCAAATTGGCTTGAACCTGACCGGCTTGCTGAGCGACGCTGCCGTGGCGTACCTCGAATACTTCGGCGGACGCAGCCCATCGCTCGCCGCCGAGGCCATGCTGCGCGGCAACGACACGGCGTATCGCTCACGCTTGGCAGGCGGCATCACCTACACCTTCGCCAACAAGCTGTCCTGGACTGCGGAATACGAGTTCAGTGGCGCAGGCATGAACAAGGAGCAGTGGCAGTTGCTGCAGCGGGGCCCTGTCGACATGTACGTGGCGTACCGGGAGTTCGGCTTCAATGCCCAGGACATGGTGACCCGCCGCGCCGCGTTCGTCTCGGCCAGCTGGCAGGACGCGGGCGTCCGCAATCTCGACCTCCAGGCCTGGACAAAATTCGACCTCATCGATGACAGTCGCCTGATCTGGCTGGAGGCGCGCTATCACTGGACGCGCGCCGAAGCAGCGGTGCAGCGCCAGGTCAACGCGGGCGCCACCTTGAGCGACTATGGTGCCTTGCCGCAGGCTCGCGTCTGGACGGTGCTGTTTCGCTATTACTTTTGATCTCGGGATAAAAAAGCCCGCAGAACCCGCCTCCGGCAGTGGTGGCGCGGCCGCCCCGCTGGGAAATGGACGCGTTTTGCCCTTTTCACTTCCGCATCGGAGCCGCCGATAAGCTCCGTATGCTCTCCATGGCAAGCGCTGCCCAATTCCGCGGTCGGCGTGCGCGCCGGGAACACCTACTAACCCCTTGAATCAGCGAGTCCTGATTGTTCAGCGCGGCATGACATGGGCAGCCGAGATCAATTCGACAATATGCCAGGGCCCGGACCCGTTGACGTATCCGGCGAGCGCCCGGGCGCCGTCGAGGCGTTGCGCAAGAGCGAGGCACGCTTTCGCAGTCTGCTCGAGCTGTCGTCCGACTGGTACTGGGAACTCGACGCGCAATTCCGGCTGACCCGCTTTGAAGGCCGACAACTGGCGCAAACACGCGTCGAGGAACTGGAACTGGTCGGCAAGTGCCCGTGGGAGCACGACAATGTCGTACGGGAGTCCGCCGACTTCGCCGGTATTCGTGAGGCCTTGAACCGGCACGAACCGGTCCGCGACGTCGAGTATGCGCTGCGAGATGGCCGGGGGTACCTGCGCTACATGAGCGCGACCGGCGAGGCGCTATTTGGCGCAGACGGACGATTCGTCGGCTACCACGGAACCTTGCGCGACGTCACCCGGCGCAGGCGCGCGGAGGCGCTCGTGGCATTGGAACATGCGGTGACCCGCAGCCTGTCCGAGGCCGAAAGCAGCCGCAAGGTGCTGCAGGCGGTCATGCGCGTCGTTTGCGAGTCGGAGCAGTGGGAGCAGGCCGGTTACTTCCGCATCGAGGATGCCGCCGGCACGTCGCGACTCATCGTCGGCTGGACCGGGCCAAGTGTGCGCAAGGAGTCGATGGACTATTACAAAGGGACCATCGACACCGTGGTACCGCCCGGCGGCCTGGTAAGCAGCGTATTCGCCGCGGGCAAACCGATGTGGTTCGCCGACGTGCACGCGTCGCAGACGACCTGGCGCGAGCGCCTGCAGCGCACCGGCGAACATGCGGCCTTTGGGTTTCCCGTGTGGGCGGAGGCAAAGGTCATCGGCGTTCTCATTTTCAGCAGTTCCGCGCTCCGGGAGCCGGATGGACCGCTGTTGCGGACGGTCCGCGTAATCGGTGATCAGGTCGGTCAGTTCCTCCAGCGCCGACAGGCCGAACAGGTGCTACGGGAAAGCGAAGCGCGATTTCGTGCCCTCACGAATCTGTCCTCCGACTGGTACTGGGAGATCGATGCGGAGTTCCGCTTCACGCGGATCGAAGGCCGTTATGTCGAGGGTGGCGAGTGTCTTGCCGGCGAGAACGTCCTCGGCAAACGGCGCTGGGAGACCGGTCTAGAGCTCGAGCACCCGCGTGGCTGGACTGCGCACCGCGAGCTGCTTGTCAGGCATCGGCCATTTCGCGACGTCATCATGTACCGAACCTTGCCCGACGGCGTGCGGCGCTACATCAGCGTCAGCGGCGAACCGATCCTCGATGGCGGCAAGGCCTTCCTCGGCTATCGCGGCGTGGGACGCGATGTCACCGAGCGCAAGCTCGCAGAGAACCGCATTCAGTACCTTGCCATGCATGACAGCCTGACGGGGCTGCCCAACCGGGTGGCATTCAGCGAACTGCTACATCTCGCCATCCAGTCCGCACAGCGGCGCAAGCGCAGGCTTGCGGTCCTGTTCATCGACGTGGACCGATTCAAGCTCATCAACGATACCCTTGGTCACGATGCCGGCGACGAACTCCTGAAGTCGATGGCGCACAACCTGAAGGATTGCTTGCGCTCCAGCGATGTGGTCGCCCGTCTCGGCGGAGACGAGTTTGTCGTGCTGCTCCCGGAGGTCGCGGAACCGGCGGAAGTGACGACGGTGGCCCGCAAGATCCTCTCGGAGACCACAAAGCCGATAAGCGTGTCCGGCAAGGAATACCGCGTTACGGCGAGCATCGGGATTTCGGTGTATCCGTTGGACTCCGACGACGAGCAGTCCCTGATGAAGCATGCCGACATCGCGATGTATCAGGCCAAGGACGAAGGCAAGAACAACTTCCAGTTCTATTCCAAGGACATCAAATCGCATTCCAGCGAACGTCTTGCCATGGAATCGCATTTGCGCCTGGCACTGGAGCGAAGCGAGTTCCACATCCACTACCAAGCCAAGAACGACCTCAGAACCGGGACGATCACCGGTGTGGAAGCGCTGCTGCGCTGGCAAAGTCCGGAGCTCGGCGCGGTGACTCCCAGTCAATTCATCCCGCTTGCCGAAGAGACGGGACTCATCCTGCCGATCGGCAAGTGGGTGTTGGAGACCGCCTGCGCACAGAACATGATCTGGCAGCGTCAAGGCTTGCCGCCCGTTTGCATGGCGGTCAACCTCTCTCCGCGACAGTTTGCCGACGAGTGCCTATTGGGAGATATCGCGTGCGCGCTGCGGGAAACCGGCATGCCGCCAGAGCTTCTGGAGCTGGAGATCACCGAGAGCATGGTGATACTGAACCCCGAGCGGGCAATGAGACTGCTCACCGCGATCAAGGACATGGGAGTGCGTCTGGCAATCGACGATTTCGGCACCGGCTACTCGTCTCTCGCGCAGCTCAAGCGATTCCCGATCGACACGCTCAAGATCGACCGCTCCTTCATTCGCGATCTGCCCGCCGACATGGAGGACAAGGCCATTACCGAAGCGATTATTGCCATGGGCAGGAAGTTGAACCTCATCGTGGTTGCCGAAGGAGTAGAAACGCAGGAGCAAGAATCGCTGCTGCGCGAACTTGCCTGTGACCAGATGCAGGGCTACCTCTTCAGCAGGCCAATCGCTGCCGATCGGTTCGCCGAACTGCTGCGCCGCAACGCCAGTCCCACTCTCGCCGGCGTTGCGTTGCGCGCCGGCTCCAGCTGACTCGTAGCGGAAGATCCAACGACAAGGGCCCGCGACCGTGTACGAAGAAGACGATCGAGATGTCAACGTCCTGAAGAGCGTGCTGCCGCTGATGTCGCGGCACGCGGCCGGCTACCACCCGATTAGTTACACGGTATGGTACGAGTACGCCAAGGGCCAGCACACCGCGCTGCATCAAAGTGTCGACGACGAGCTAAAACGCCAGGAACGCCTTTCCGTAGCGCAGACGTACTTTCTCTATACCAAGCACCTAGTGGAACCGGCCGAGCAGGCCCTAATGACGGCCCGTTCGGGTTTGTTGGACTTGGCGGAGCAGGTCAAGAAGGCGGTGCACGAGGTCGACGTTGATACGGCCGGCTTCGATACTCACCTAAACGAGTTCCAGCATGACCTGACCTCGGCCAAGACGATCGAGGATCTGGGCGGCCATGTGTCAACGATGCTGGCCGAGACAAGGCGCGTTAGCGAGGGCCTCGGTAAACTTTCCACCCAACTTGAGCAGAGCAAGAGCGAGGTGCGGCGGCTGACCGACGAACTGCACCGCGTGCGCGAGGACTCGCAGATCGACGCGCTCTCGGGCTTGCTGAACCGGCGCGGCTTTGACCGAGAACTGCAGCGCTTGTTCCCGAACGCCGGTACCCAAGACGGCGCGCTGGCGGTGATCATGCTTGACATCGACCACTTCAAGGTCATCAACGACACCTACGGTCATCCCTTGGGGGACGCGGTTATCTCGGTGGTGGGCCACTTGCTTCGCGAGTGTGTGGGCCAGTTGGGGGTTGCCGCGCGCTACGGCGGCGAGGAATTTGCGGTGCTGCTGCCGGAGCGGCCCGTAGCAGCTGCCGAGGACTTGGCACAGTTGATCCGAATTCGCGTCGAGCAGGGGCAAATCCGACGACGCAAAGGCGATGCGCCCATTGGCGGGGTGACGATCTCGGCCGGCGTGGCGGCGTGGCGTGGTGGCGAAGACGCGGGCTCGCTGGTCGAGCGCGCCGACCGCGCGCTGTATGCGTCCAAGCGGGCCGGCCGCAACCGCGTCACGGTGGACGCCGGGTAGCGCCGGCAACCGATGCCGGGGGCAGCGGCGGCGGCCGTCTCACCGCGCCCTACGGTGGTAAGCGTCTCGCGGTGGCCAGAGCTAGTGCCCGAACGGACGAGTCCGCGATCGCGTGTTGACGTGTCCGCGACACCGTTGGCGGGCCGATAGATTCCTTATGGAGGCAATTTCGGCGCGGCTTCACGGCCGCGCGCGAGCGTTGCCGTAGTAATGGTTCTGCGCGCGCGGTCGTCGAAGCATCCTTGTTGTGGACATTCTTTTTTCGCACCTCTTCCTGCCGGCGGCGGCAGGCACCTTGCCCGCACGCGTGCTTCCGGCTCGCGCGCGCCGCGAGTTCTCATGCCTGTTTGCCTGCGCGGCGGTGCTGCTGCCGGCTTGCCTCGCGCAGGCGCAAGGCAGCGCGGCGCGGCCGGAGCTTGTCCCCGCTTATCTTGGCTACTGGCCCGAGCTAATCCGCAGCACGGTCCAGGATGCCTTGGCGCCCGTCCTTTCGAGCGTCAACGACTTCTTGCGTCCGGCGCGCAGCGCCGAGTTTGGCTGGGGCGCCCCGTCCCACGTCGAGCGTGGGAGTGCGGATGCGGTGCAATCTTGGCGGGATCCAGGGCAGGCCCCTGGGGATCCGGCGGCAAACACCAACACTTTGCTGCTGCAGCGCCCGGCCTTGTCTCTAGGCTACGCGGGTGCTGGTCCCGGGGTTGGCCTCATGCGCTTTCGCATCCCTTGGCTGGTTACGCCGGAGAGTGCAATGCGGGCAGTGCCGACGCTATCGCTGGCTAGCCTAGGTTCGCTGCACATGGACCTCATGGCAGCCAGCATCGGCGGCAGGAGCGGGGCCAGCGCCGCCTACTGTCAGCTCCTTTACCGCTTCTAGAACAGGCCAGGGCGGGCAGTTGCGCACACTCCCGCAGCGGTCGCGCCGACAAAAGGCGATGATCCGCCCGCTGCGGCCAGGGCTCGGCGAGACGACGCTTGTTACGGACCGGCGGCTGCCGGCAATGTTCTTGCGCGGCGATGACTAGTCTTGGCGAACAAGGCGAACGCCATGGTCTGCCGTCTCCAGGCGAACCAGCAGGTCAATGAGAGGCTCGTCTACCTCACAACTGATTCCGTAGCGCGCATAGACCTGCTCCTTGACGCCTATGGCCCACGCACGAGGCGACAGGGCGCCTGTCATACCGACGATGGCATGCCCGCTCAGGTCCGACAGCGTCGTGACGTCCGAGAGGGCAATGCTTTCGGGCTCCAGATCAAAGAGGTCCTTGAGCACTCGCTTTGCGGTCCCGCGGAACGCGTCGACAAGTTCGGTCGACGCGCTCTGGGTAGTGCAGGAAACGGGATCGAACATGGCGGACATCCTTTGCATAGGCACGGACCACGGTAACAAATCGTGGCCGGGACGTTCCGTACAGATGGCCGGCTTTATGCCCCAATCTTCTCGTTGCCGAGGGCAGGGTGATGCAGTATGGCGACCCCGGCAGCGGCACACCCTTGCCCCGGGCGTCGGGTCCGATTCCTGCGTTATGGCGCGGGCTACCGCCGCGGCAACTCGCGCTGGAGCACCGTTGCCTTATGGCGATGGGCTGCTGGGCGCGCTTGGCGCAGCGCCCAAGAGTTGGTCGATCAGTTGGTCCTTCTCGGACCACTGCTGCTCGATCCATGCGCTGATGCGCTTGCGATAGAACTTGTCACCGATCGGATCGCTGCCGAGCAGCTCGGACGGGATCTCGCGCCGCTGCACGCGCACGGTCACGGCATCGATGCGTCCGCACAGCAGATCCCAGAAACGGGGTGTGCCGTGCGGATAGACGATGGTCACATCAAGCAGTGCCTCGAATTGCTCGCCCATCGTAGCGAGCGCAATCCCGAGGCCGCCGATCCTGGGCTGGAGCAGGTGGCGGTAGGGGCTCTTCTGGCGAGCACGCTTGGCCGGTGTGCACCGGGTGCCCTCCACGAAATTGATGACCGACGTGGGAATACGCTTGAATTTCTCGCAGGCCTCGCGCGTCGTCTTCAGGTCGTTTTGGCGCGCGCCCTGGCCGCGTCCGCGCTGCAAAAAGGGAAAGTCGAGCGCCCACCAAGCCAGCCCGATGACGGGCACCCAGATCAGTTCGCGCTTCAAGAAGAACTTCAGAAAGGGGATGCGGCCATGAAAAATTCGCTGCAGTACCAAGATGTCGACCCAGCTCTGATGGTTGCTCGATACCAGGTACCAGCCCCGCGGGTGCAGGCTCTCGACGCCCTGCACATCCCAGTGGGCGGGGCGCACGGCAGCGATCCAGGCGTTGTTGACCGCGACCCAGCCCGAGGCGAGCGCATTGAGCGCCCGGTCGCAGCCATGGCGCACGACATCGGCCGGCACGAGCAACTTGAGCAGCGCCGGCGGCACCATCAACAAGGACACGACAATGGTATCTAGGCCAAGTGTGAGGCCGGTCAAAACGCCGCGCAGGGCGGCTGGCAAGCGTGCGAGCATCGAGTGCAGCGGTTGGCAGTTTGAGACGATCTCGGATTGGTGTCGCCGCGGTTTTGCAGCCGGAATTATCCGGTTTCTTGTACGGCCGCGTAGGTATTCGGCACGCAGCCACCACAATCACTGCTTCGCGAGGCCCGGGAATGCCAAAAACATCCAGTAAATCAGTTGCTTACAAAAGAAACTCGAAAGCACTCGGGCGATACCTTGCCCGCAGCAATGGCAAAGGCCAACACCGGCCACGCTTGACTTCGATCAGCATTGCGCCGGCCATTCCACCACAAAATTCGGGCTCGTTCCTGTCGTAGCCGTCGCGGTGTGCGGACTTCCGGCGCCGCAACCCTTGAGCGGCGCGCGCGACGATTGAATCGAGAGGTTGCTATGTCGGCGGTTGTCGAGCCGCAAGACCGCGAGACCCGCCCGGGCCCGCGGATGATGCACTCCGAGGATCCGCGCGATGTCGGCTGGGTGGTGCAAAACATTCCCTGCCAGGCGGCTTGTCCGGCTGGCACCAACGTGCCGGCGTACATCCGCGCAATTGCCGAGGGCCGTCACGGTGAGGCCTACGAAATCAATCGCGGCGCGAATGTTCTGCCGGGCGTGTTGGGCCGGATCTGCTCGCGGCCTTGCGAAAGCGTCTGTCGCCATGGCTGGCCGGGAAACGGCGAGCCGGTGGGAATCTGCAACCTGAAGCGCTCAGCCGCGGACCAGAAGAGCACCGGGCACAGGATCACCGAGCGCCTCTATGCACCGACAGGCAAGCGCATCGCGATCGTCGGAGCCGGGCCCGCCGGCGTGGCCGCTGCCCACGACCTTTCGGTTCTCGGCCACGACGTCACGCTGTTCGAGCGAGAGCAGCACTTCGGCGGGATGCTGCGCTATGGCATCCCGGAGTTCCGGCTGCCGCGAGACGTCGTGGACTTTGAGCTGCATAACGCGCTGCGTCTGGGCGTGGAGCTGCTGCGCGGCCAGGGGGTCGGCAACGGTCCGGATGAGGTGCGCGTCGTTGACTTGCTTGCGGCTCACGATGCGGTGCTGCTGGCGGCCGGATGTATGGCGCCGCTGCCGCTGCCGCTCAAGCTGCGGGGCGAGCGGCTAGCGGCGGCTGACGAATGCCCCGACGTCGAGCACGGATTGCCCTTCCTGATGAGCCTGCACCGGGGCGAGCGCAAGTCCGTGCGCCGCCGGGTGGCGGTCGTCGGCGCGGGCTTCACCGCGCTCGATTGCGCGCGCGTCGCGACGCGGCTAGGCGCCCAGGAGGTCACGATCCACATTCGAACGGCCGAGGAGTACATACCGGTCACCAAGGAGGAGATTTTCGAGGCCAAGCGGGAGGGCGTACGCATCAAAGGCCTGCGCACCCCGGTGGGCATCGTTGTCGACGGCGATGGCAGGCTGTGCGGCGTCGAGTTCGTGCAGAATCGCCTCGGCGCCTGGCGCGAGGACGGACGACGGCAGGCGATTGCGATCGAAGGCTCCGAGTTCCTCGAGCCCTGCGACACCCTGCTGATCGCAATCGGACAAAAAACGGTCAACGACTTTCTCGACATCAAGGTCGAGCTCGATCAGTGGCACAACGTGCGCACCGGCGAAGACGGGATGACTTCGGCGCGAGGACTGTTCGCCTGCGGGGATTTCGTCACCGGCCCGACCACCGTCGTCGAAGCCATCGGCCGCGGCCGGCAGGCGGCGCAGAAGCTCGACGCCTGGCTGATGGGAAAACCCAGGCGCAAGCGGGTCGTGCAGATCGTGCCCATCGATGAGCCGCTGCGCGAGCGGGCGTTCGACTTCATAGCCCGACAGCACATGCACACGGCGCCGCTGCACGACCGGCTTGGCAAGGGCCAGCCGGAAGTGGAACTCGGCATGGATGACAAGCAGACGCTGCAGGAGGCCCGGCGCTGCTACCTGTGCAACCTGCACTACCAGATCGACGTCGATCGCTGCATTTACTGCCGCGCCTGTATCGAGGTGGCGCCGCGCAACTGCATCAAGCTGGTTCAGGGGGTGGAGGTACTGGCCGACGGCAGCTACGGAAGCCTGCGCGAGGCGCGCGAGTGGAATCAGGTCGGCGCGATCTGGATCGACAACAACGAGTGCATCCGCTGTGGCGCCTGCTTCCGCGCCTGCCCGGTCAAGTGCATCTCGATCAGCCGCGACGAGTTCGTCGAGCTGGATACGGCATGAACGGAACGCGGCACCACGTCATCATCGGCACCGGTGTTGCGGGCAACCAGGCCGCGCGCACGCTGCGTCAGCGCGAACCGGCGTCCCGTATCAGCCTGCTGACGCTCTCCGCGCTGCCCTTCTACAACCGCTACGACCTGCCGCGCGTGTTCCACGGCGTTCACGACTGGCGCGAGTTCCTGGTCGACCCCCCCACGTATTACGACGAGCAGCGCATCGAGCTGCGGCGCTGCACGCGGGTGGTCAACGTCGAGGCCAAGCGCAAGACGATCATGCTGGGACATAACGAGGAGCTGCCCTACGACACGCTGCTGGTCGCTTCTGGGGGGCGCGCTTACCTGCCCGAGGAGCTGTCCGAATACCGGCCGCTGTTGGACGGCTTTGCGTCCTTCGAGGACGCCATGGCGATTCGCCGCAAGCTGCCCGATGGCGGTACGTTGGCGATTCTCGGCGGCGACATGATAGGACTGGACTTGGCGCGCACGCTGATCGACACCGGCCATCGTGTCGTGCTGATCGCCGGCAAACACACGTTCTGGCCCCACCAGGAGACCCCGGAGCAGCGGCAGGAACTGCTGCAGGTCCTGGCGCGCATGGGCATCGAAATCCTCGACGCCGACGGCGAGGGGGGTATCGAATCCATCCAGGCCGGCGCCCGCGGATTTGCCACCCGGCGGGTCGTCTTTGGTAACGGGCGCGAATGCACGGCCGACGTCGTGCTGCCGTCCTTTGGGCTGGTCCCATCGGTGGAATTCATGCTCGGGTCGGGAATTGGCATCGAACGTGGCCTGCTCGTTAGTCCGACGCTGCGCACGACGGACGATTCGATCCTGGCCGCTGGCGACGTCTGCCAGATCTGGTCGGGCGTGGAGAAGCGTTACCGCTTCTACTACGGCTGGAAGAACGTGCGCGCCATGGGCGACTTGGCGGCGCGCAACCTCACCGGAGACGACGAGGCGTTTGTACCCGCGCAAGATGAGACACTGCACATTCAAGACGGCGTCACGATCCATTCACCCTTCTGGGAGTACGCCTGATGAGGACCGACGTACAGATCTCGATCTGCGGATCCGCCGGCGAGGGGACGATCGCCGCTGGCGACATCCTGCGCAATGCGCTTGCTGGTGCCGGTTACCGCATCATCAGCTTTGACGCGTACCCGGCCGAGATCCGCGGTTTTGGCAAATGCGTCGCGCGGCTGCGGGCCACGACCGAGCAGGTCTACTCCCTCAAGGAGAAGTCGGACGTGCTCGTGTGCCTGAACGACGAGCACGGTATTCCCCACGTCGCCGACGTGCGCGACTTCGGCGCGGTAATCTACGAGGCGAAATCGATCACCCGGTTGGCCGAAGGCGGGCACGTCAGCGCCCACGTGCGTCCCGGGCAGGTTCCATATCCGCTGCCGATGCGCGAGCTAAGCGAGCGCGCGACCGGCGCCATCCGTTCGCGCAACTTGGTCGTGCTGGGCTATCTCGCCGGGTTGTACGCGCTGGCCAAGGATCCGTTCCTGCGAATCATCGATACCAAGTTCAAGGGCAAGGGCGCGGTCGCCGAGGCCAATCGCAAGGCCTTCGAGGCCGGTTTTGCCGCGGGCACGGAGACCTTCAAGCTCGACATGGTCGCCTTCGGGCCTGCTGCCACCGGCTTGCAGTCGGTGATGCTCAATGGCAACGCGGCGGTGGTGGAGGGTTGCCTCGATGCCGGCATAGACAATTTTTTCGGCTATCCGATTACGCCGGCGACGACCATCATGGAGCGGTTGGCGATCGAAATGCCCAAGCGCGGTAAGCGCTTGCTGCAGACCGAGGACGAAATCTCGGCGATCGCGGCCACGATCGGCGCCGGCTATACCGGCGCGCGCGCGGCCACGGCGACGTCCGGACCCGGTCTGGCCCTGATGTCGGAGATGCTGGGCCTTGGCATCATGGCGGAGGTGCCGTCGGTGGTCTTCGTCTCGCAGCGCGGAGGCCCGTCTACTGGGATTCCCACCAAGACGGAGCAGTCGGATCTGAACATGGCGCTCTACGGCAGCCCGGGTGATGCCCCGCGCATCGTAATCGCCCCGACAAATGTCGAGGGCTGCTACCGCTGCGCGGGCAAGGCCTTCGAGATGGCCGAGCGCTACCAGACCCCGGTCATCGTGCTGCTTGATCTGTACCTGTCCAATCGCTACGAGACGGTCGTGATGCCGGCCAGGCCGCCGTTTGAGCCCAATTGTGACAAACCGGTTGCCAAGCAGGACCTGGGAGCCGGCTACAAGCGCTTCGCGCTGACGCCCGATGGCGTTAGCCCCCGCACGCTGCCGGGCACGGCGGGAGGCATGCATGTCGTGACAGGTCTGGAGCACAATGAATTCGGGCGCGTCAACGAACAGCCCGACAACCACGAGGCGATGAGCCGCAAGCGCCACGAAAAGCTGCTGGCGGCATTGCACCATCCCGACTTCACGCATCACAAGCGCTTCGGCGACGAGGGGCGTGTTGCACTCGGCTTGCTAGCCTGGGGCTCGACCTTCGGGGAATGCCTCGCTGCGATGTTCCGGGCACGAAGCGATGGGATTCGCTGTGCGGCGATGAAGGTTGTCATGCTGCAGCCGTTTCCCGTCGCCGCGGTGGCCGAATTCATTGACCAGTGCGAGGTGGTGCTCGTTCCGGAACTGAACTTCCAGGGACAATTTGCCCGCCTGGTACAGGCCGAGACGGGCAGGACGGTCAACCGTCTGGACCGCGTCCCTGGTGCACCGATGGCCGTCGCGGACATTATTGCGGAGGCGCAGCGTCTGATCGCCGCGACCCGCCGAAAGGCTGCCTGAGGAGTCCTGGATGAACACCAAGCCGATCTATCTCGAGGACAAGCTGCGGGAGATCAACGAGTCCGGGCGCCTCGTATACCGCTCGCGCTCGATGCCGACCTGGTGTCCGGGGTGTGGCTACTTCAGCATCGTCGACGGCCTCCCGGGCGCGCTCAACGATTCGGGTATTGCGCCCAAGGACACCGTCGTCGTATCGGGCATCGGCTGCTCGTCCCGCTTCCCGTTTTTCGTCAACACCTACGGCTTTCATACGCTGCACGGACGAGTGCTGCCGGTCGCTACGGGAATCAAAACCGCCAACGACGCGCTTACCGTGATCGCGGTGGGCGGCGACGGCGACGGCTTCGCAATCGGCGGCGGGCACGTGCCGCACGCGGCGCGCCGCAACATCGATCTGACCTACCTATTGTTCGATAACGGAATCTACGGACTGACGAAGGGGCAGACTTCGCCCACGTCCGCCATTGGCTTTCGCACTTCGACGAGCCCGTACGAGAACTTTGACCAGCCGCTCAATCCGTTGCTGATGGTGCTGACGTACGGTGCCACCTGGGTGGGTCAAGCGTATGCCGGGCGTCCGCAGCAGTTGGAGGCGCTGATCAAGCAGGCGATCGCCCACCGCGGCTTTTCCTACTTGCACATCCTTTCGCCCTGCGTCACGTTCGACAAGACCGACAAGACCTACCAGCAGCTTGGTGATCATGTCGCTGACGTTCCGGCCGAGCACGATGCCGGCGATCTGGCCGCCGCGATCGCGCTGGCGATGAAAGTCGACCGGCCGGCACTCGGCCTGCTCTACCGGACGATGCGACCGACGCTTGCCGACTCCCTCGACGCGGTCGTCGAAAAGGCTGCCAACAAGGGCATTGGCGGACGCAGGCGAGCGGCCTGATCGCCGCGGGGTGCGATCCATGGGCCAGCCGGCATCCGCACCAGGACGGCGGGTGGACTGCGGATGCGCTCAGCCCGCCCGCTGCCGAACGCCGGACTGCAGCAAACCTCACCACCGAAGTATCGAGGTCATGGCGCCAGCGGCAGTCGCGAGCAAGCGTCACGCGCGCGCGATGCGTATCGCCGATCTTGCCACAGGCGGGCGCAACGATGTCCGGTCGGAGCAGCCCAAGCAACGAGTCGCGCTCCGCCGCAACCAGCACCACGCGCTCGGTAGCGCCGGCGGGCGGCGCGCGGGTGATCGATGCTGCCCGGCGCTGCGCTAGGCAGCCGAGTCGACCCAGCAGCGTCAGTGAGCCTTCGCCGCTTCCACCGCTTCGTGCAGTTCCCTTTCGGCTTCGCGCAACAGTTGCTCGGCCTTGGCGCCATGGCCTTGCATATCGTAGTGATTGGCCGCGCGGGCGCGTTCCATCTCCTTGATCGACTCCTCGATATGCTTGTGCACCTTCTCGAGGTCGTGCCAGTCTCTGACCTCGGCGGCGTACGCCAGGCCCGAGATAAGTAACGCAGAGGCAACAATCGGAATGATCTTCACAGTGTCTCCTAAAGTGCAAGGCAACCAAATGTGGCCGGTGCCAAGTCAAACGGGATACGGGACCGGAGCTGGCGGCAACCCGATGTAACGCGCTGCCGCCATGGACGCTCCCGCAGTGCAGGTTCCGGCATCGCCGGCTGCGGCAGACCAACGATCTCTCGGTGGCAAACCAGTGTCCATTAACGGATCGCTCCGACGGTCCGTTGACATGGGAGGATTGCTCCCATTGAAACCGGCTTTCCCAGCCCCATTTACGGCACGTGGGGCCCGAACGCAGGCCCCGGGACGGTAAGGAGAACTCATGAATCACCCGCCAGGGCTGCAGCAGACTTGGTCCGGCCAGGATCCCTCGCGCGCCGGGGGCGGGGGGCAACCCGCCGCGGGAAAGGGTGGGGTTGCGGGCAAGCAATTGCCCAAGGATGCTTTGGTCGTAATTCCCCTGCGCAACACGGTGCTGTTTCCAGGGGCACTCTCGCCGGTGGCGGTAGGCCGCGCGGCCTCCATTGCCGCGGCGCAGGAGGCCGTCAAGAGCGAGCTTCGTGTCGGCTTTCTCCTCCAGCGCGACCCGCAAAAAGCCGATGTCGTACCTTCCGATCTGTACTGGGTGGGAACGGCGGGGCCAATCGTGCGCTACGTCACGGCGCAAGAGGGCACGCATCACCTTGTCGTGCAGGGCGAGTCCCGCTTCCGGATCCTGGAATTTCTGGAGGGCTGGCCGTTTCTCGTCGCACGGGTGGCAATGGTCGCGCAGCCGCAGACCGAGGGGCCCGAGGTCGAGGCACGCTTTCTGCAGCTCAAGGAGCAGGCGACCGAGGCCATCGGCCTGCTGCCCCACGTGCCGGACGAGCTGGCGGGCGTGGTGCGCGGCATCGAATCGCCTGCCGTCTTGGCCGACATGGTTGCCAACCTGATCGACGCCAAGAACGAGGAAAAGCAGGACATCCTGGAGACCTTTGACCTGGTGCGGCGCCTGGACAAGGTGATCGCTCTGCTGTCGGCTCGCACGGAGGTGCTCAAGCTCTCCAAGGAGATTGGCGAGAAGACCAAGGCGCAATTTGACGAGCGCCAGCGCGAGCACGTGCTGCGGGAGCAGTTGCGCCAGATCCAGAAGGAGCTGGGCGAGGACGGGGATCAGGCCGCCGAGCTCGGGGAGCTGAAGAAGGCGATCGAGAGTGCCGGCATGCCCCCGGAAGTTTTGAAGCACGCCGAGAGGGATCTCAAGCGCCTGCAGCGCATGGGCGAGGGCGGCAGCGAGTATTCGATGCTGCGCACCTACCTGGAATGGTTGACGGAGCTACCCTGGAAGCCGGCGCCGCAGCAGCCCATCGATCTCGCCCAGGCGCGGCAGGTGCTGGACGAGGATCATTTTGGCCTCGATAAGATCAAGCGGCGGATCCTCGAATACCTGGCCGTGCGCAAGCTCAATCCGGAGGGCAAGAGCCCGATTCTTTGCTTCGCTGGCCCGCCCGGCGTGGGCAAGACTTCGCTCGGGCAGTCGATTGCCCGCGCCACCGGACGCGTCTTTCAAAGGGTCGCGCTCGGCGGTGTGCATGACGAGGCCGAGATTCGCGGGCATCGACGCACCTACATCGGCGCGCTCCCCGGCAACATCATCCAGGCGATGCGTCGTGCGGGCACCACCAACACGGTTCTGATGCTCGATGAGATCGACAAGACGGGCGCCGGCGGCTTCCACGGGGATCCGGCCAGCGCGCTGCTGGAAGTGCTCGATCCGGAGCAAAACAGCAAGTTCCGCGACAATTACCTGGCGGTCGACTTCGATCTGTCGCGGGTAATGTTCATCTGCACGGCCAACGTACTCGACACGATCCCCGGGCCGCTGCGCGACCGGATGGAAGTGATCCAGCTGCCGGGCTATACGGAGCAGGAGAAGATCGAGATTGCGCGCCGTTACCTGGTGAAGCGCCAGCTTGAGGCCAACGGTCTGAAGCCCGAACAGGCGAGACTGACGGACGCTGCCCTGGCCGAAATCGTGCGCGACTACACGCGGGAGGCTGGAGTGCGCAACCTGGAGCGCGAGATCGGTTCGACGCTGCGCCACGTGGCGATGCAGATCGCCGAAGGGCGCGTGCCGGAGGTGACGGTGGACGCCCAGGATCTGCCGGCGATCCTCGGTCCGCGGCGCTTCGAGAACGAGCTGGCGCTGCGCACCAGCATGCCCGGCGTTGCCACCGGTCTTGCCTGGACGCCGGTGGGTGGCGACATCTTGTTCATCGAGGCAAGCAAGGTCCCGGGCAGCGGGCGTCTGATCCTGACCGGACAGCTCGGGGAGGTGATGAAGGAGTCGGCCCAGGCAGCCCTGACGCTGGCCAAGACCTGGACCGGCGATCCGCTCGAGAAGGTCGATATTCACGTGCACGTTCCGGCCGGCGCCACACCCAAGGATGGGCCGAGCGCGGGGGTGGCAATGTTCCTCGCCCTGGTATCGCTGCTGACAGGAAAGCCGGTGCGACCGGATGTGGCCATGACGGGCGAAATCAGTCTGCGAGGGCTGGTGTTGCCGATCGGCGGCGTCAAGGAAAAGACCCTGGCCGCGCTGCGAGCCGGCATACGGACCGTGATGCTCCCCCGGCGCAACGAGAAGGACCTCGAAGACGTGCCCGCCGAGGCGCGGCAGCGCTTGCAGTTCGTCTGGCTGGACCGGATCGACGACGCGGTACGCTACGCGATCGGTGATCTCGACCCGGCGCGCGAACCAGAAGCGAGCTGATCGCGCTGCCTGCCGCTACACTCTGACGGTTGGCGCTTTTGCGCCACCGCGGTCTATCGACCCGGCCCTTGCGAGCGGCCTGCTTGCCGAGACCCTCGTGCTGGGCCGGCCGCGCGACTTTGCCCTCGTTGAACGACGACCGAGCTATCGCAATCGCTGGCACGCAAGCAAGCGCTACGACTCAAACGCTTCCTGCTGGCGTCCATAACCTACGCGGTCGGCTTCATCGTCCTGGCGCTGTGCAGCGCAGCCGGGCTGCTCCCGACGGACCGCCTGGCGGTCATCGGTGCAGCGTTCTGCCTCATCAACGTCGCCTACTTTTGCGTGCTGCGAAGCGGCTGGAACCTGCGCTTCGCGGATCCATCTCTTACGCAGGCGCAGGTGTTCGTGGGCGCGAGCATGGTCGCTTTGATTCTGGTTCTGGGGGAACGAGTCCATTTTCTCGCAGTTCCCTTCTATAGCAGCATCTTCGTCTTCGCCATGCTCAAACTCAACCCGCGCGAGTTGATCCGCCTCGAGATTTTTGTCCTGGCCACCTACTGCGCGGCCATAGCGGTCCGGGTCAAGCTCTTTTCCGGCGACCTGGACCTTCCCCTGGAGGCGATCAATGCCGTTCTCGTGGTGATGGGATCGGTCTGGTTTGCGCTGGCTGCGGGCTACATTAGCAATCTTCGCGCGCGGCTGCGCGACTCCGTGCACACGATTGAACAATTGGCGATCCGCGATGCGCTGACCGACACGTGGAACCGCCGGCATATCGATGCGCTCTTGATCTCGGAGCTGCAGCGCAAGGCGCGCATCGGCGGCGCGCTTTGTGTCTGTTTGGTCGATGTGGATCACTTCAAGGTCGTCAACGATCGCTTCGGACATCTCGTTGGCGATGCGGTCCTCAAGGGCGTCGCAGCCTGCATCCGGGCCCAGCTGCGGGCCACGGATCAGCTGGGCCGGTTCGGCGGGGAGGAGTTTTTGGTCGTGTTGCCGGGAACCTCGTTGAACGAAGCCAGAGTCTGTGCGGAGCGGTTGCGGCGTGCGGTCGCCGAGCTGAGTGTCCTTCCGGATCCCAAGCTGCGGGTCCACATTTCGATCGGTTTGGCCGAGTGCGTCTTGGGCGAGTCCTGCGAGGAGTATATGGCCAGGACCGACCGCGCGCTGTATCAGGCTAAGCGTGACGGCCGAAACCGTGTCGCGATCGGCGAGCGAGAGGAGCCGCTGCTTGCCTGACCGCGCCGCTGCCCAAGTTGCGCGATTGCGGCATGCGCGGCGCCCTCGCAAAGGCGGCTGGCTATTATTATATTGCTGCTAAGTTGCACACTTGGCAGCAATCTGGGACCGCGCGTCGATGGGGCCGCTCAAAGGGATCCGCATCATAGAAATGGCCGGTATCGGTCCGGCGCCGTTTGCGGCAATGCTGCTTGCGGACATGGGCGCCGACGTGATTCGAATTGACCGTAAAGGACAAACGCAAGCCAACGTCTACGACGCGCTAAAGAGCAGCGGCTTTCTCAACCGGGGCCGGCGTTCGCTGGCAGTGGACCTCAAGGAGCCTTTGGCCGTCGAAGCCATGCTGGAGCTGGTGGCCTCTGCCGACGCCTTAGTCGAGGGCTTTCGACCCGGTGTGATGGAGCGCTTGGGACTTGGACCCGACACGTGCTGCGCGCGCAATCCGAGGCTCGTTTATGGGCGTATCACCGGTTGGGGTCAGGCCGGACCTTTGGCCCACGCGGCCGGCCACGACATCAACTACATAGCGCTGTCCGGGGTACTGCATGCGATCGGGACCCGCGACGCACCCGTGCCACCGCTGAATCTGGTGGGCGACTTCGGGGGTGGCGCGATGCTGGTGGCCTTTGGTGTCCTGTGCGCGCTGTTGGAGGCGCGCAGTTCGGGGCAGGGTCAGGTTGTGGACGCAGCAATGACCGATGGCGCAGCTCTGTTGATGGCCATGCAGTACAGCTTCAAGTCGATGGGTCAGTGGAGCAACCGGCGCGAGAGCAACCTGCTCGATGGCGCAGCGCCCTTTTACGGCACCTACCGATGCGCGGACGACGCTTGGCTAGCGGTTGGTCCGATCGAGCCGCAATTTTTTGACACCCTCATCGACCGGCTCGGATTGCCGCAGGCAGAGTTCACCGGTCGATGGGACCCGCAGAACTGGCCCGGGCTGCGCACGCGGCTAGGCGAACACTTCCGCTCCCGCACTCGCGCCCAGTGGTGCGCGCTGCTGGAGGGCACCGATGCCTGCGTAACCCCAGTGCTCGACATGGACGAGGCGCCGCAACACCCGCACAACCGGGCACGGGGAACCTTCCTGTTCTCCGAAGGCGTCGCGCAACCGGCGCCCGCGCCGCGATTTTCACGGACGTCACCCGGCATCCAGCGGCCGGCAGCAAAGCCCGGCGAACACAGCGAGGAGATCCTTCGCGAGTGGGGGATTCGTACGGAGCTAATCGAGGCGCTGCGCAGCGCCCGCGCAATCTGACCCCCAACGCCGTTCGTGCCGCGAACACGAACGCCGGCCATGCAAGTCGCTGGTCAGTGACTTGCCACGATGAGATCGCACGCGCGGCCGACGCCATCCTTGTCGGCCAGCTTGCTCGCCCAATGTCGGCAGCGCTCCCGCACCTGGGGATCGTCGAGCAGGTCGTGCAGCGCCGCGGCAGCCGATTGGACCGAATAGCGACTGGGCAACAACTCGACGGCCACGCCGAGCTCGCGCGCCCTGCGGGCATTGTCGAACTGATCGAATGCCATCGGCCGGATCAATTGCGGCACGCCCGCACGCAATGCCTGACTCGTCGTGCCGATGCCCCCGTGGTGCACCAAGGCGGCCAGCCTGGGCAGTAATGCCCCGAACGGAACGTAGTGGACGTGAACGACGCCGTCGGGAAGGGTGTCGGGAACTTGCTCAGGGCAATGCGTTAGCAAGATGCCGCGGCGCCCCGAGCGGCGACACGCTTCGGCGGAAGCGGCGAAGAAGGCATGTGCGCACGCCGTTGCCGTGCCGGCCGTGAAGCCCACAGGGGCTTGCCCGGCGTCGAGGAAGCGGCCGACGGAGGCCGGCAAGGCTTGGTGGACGCCGTGGTCGTACAAGGGGAATCCCGTCTGGCGCAGATTCGCCGGCCAGTCGGGCTGCGGGTCGCCAAACCACCGGGGGAACATGCCGACGACCGTGTCCACGCGATGCAACCAATCATCGAAGATGCGGCGGACCGGCCGCAGACCAAGGCTGGCACGACAATCGTTGAGGGCCGGGCAGTAGAGGCGATCGACCAGCAGGGCATCGAGGGCCCGCCAGGCAATGGATTTCACCGGGCGCGGCAGATGCGGCAGGATGTCCCATGCGGACATCCGCGAGGCTCGAAAGCTGGAGCGAAGCGACGTGGGAGCCAAATGCACGGTGACGCAGGGCAGGCGATCGGTCTCCTGCAGCAGCCGGGTGGCAAAGGCCAACAGCGATCCAACCACAATGGTGCGTCCCGGCTCCACGTCGGCTTTGAGCGCCTGGTAAGTGCTCATCAAATTGTCGCCGATCGCTGTCGCTAACAAGCGATGGGAGTCGATCGGATGTGTCAAGTGCGGATTGCGCAGCAGCTCGGTGTGCTCCTGCGTCGTGCCTAGCGCTCGAAATGGCACGCCTGCCTCGCGGGCGTAGGACGCAAAGTAGGCGCCCGCAAACAGGCGGACGTCGTGGCCGCGCGCTTGGAGCTCTTTGGACAGCGCGACAAAGGGCAGCACGTCGCCGTGACTACCGGCCGCAGCGACGAGGATCTTCACGCTACCCGACGTCCGCTGGCAAAAGCGAAGATTTCATCGGGCGGCGGGGTTGGGGACCAGTGGAAGCCTTGTCCGTAATGGCAGCCCGGCTCGATCAGGCGGGGCAAGGTTGGCAGATCCTCGATTCCCTCGGCGACCGTCTCGAGCCCGAGGCTGCGCGCCATTTCGATGATGGCGCGAACGATGCCTTCGTCGTTGGCGTCCTTGGTCAGGCGATGGAAGAAGGAGCGATCGATCGTCAGGCGTTCGACGGCAAAGCGCTTGAGGTACCCCAGGTTGGAGTAGCCTGTGCCGAAATCGTCGATCGAAAAGCGCACGCCCCGGGCGCTCAGCTGGCTCGAATTGACGAGCAGCAAGGACTCCGTGAGTTCGAGTTCTACGCTGCTTGGCGGCAGGCTCGACGCCCAAAGTACCTGCGTCAGCCGGCGCGGCTGCAAAACCAGGCCGGCAGCGCTCACCGGTACCGCGGGTCCAGTCTCCAAACCCATGCTTGATTTCCCCTGCAAAAGGCGCGCAAGCGCCTGCCTGTGGCAGCTTCGCGGGCGCGTTCAAAGTAAGGGATGAGCCGGAAGTTGATGTCGCAGTGAGGGTGCTGTTCCCCCTGTGCTTTGCGGCATCACCGGCCGACGCGGGCCAGCGTCCGGGGCCTGACGGGCCGGCGAACCCGGTCAGGGCGTCCCGTACCGGGGTTCCGCGACCTGCGGCGCTGGCGCCCCCGGGCCGCAGGCACTAGGCTTAGGCAAGTTGCGAAAACTTCGGAGGGCGAAATGCGCTACCGCCTGCTGGGAAGCACCGGTCTTTACGTCTCGGAACTGTGTCTGGGCACCATGACTTTCGGCGGCCAGGGTTTCTGGAAGGTGATGGGCGGCTTGGGGCAGGACGCGGCCACCGCGCTGGTGCGGCAGGCCTTTGACGCTGGGGTCAACTTCATAGACACCGCCAACGTGTACTCGCAAGGAGAGTCGGAGACGTTCACCGGCAATGCCATCAAAGGCCTGGGCCTGCCGCGCGAGGAATTGGTAGTGGCCACCAAGGCCACGGGAGTGATGAGTGAGACCGGTGCCAACGCTCGGGGGCAATCGCGTTATCACCTGATGTACCAGATCGACGCGAGTCTAAAGCGACTGCAACTCGACCACATTGACCTGTACCAGCTGCACGGCTTTGATCCGCTCACGCCCCTGGAGGAAGTGCTCTCCACGCTAAATGATCTGGTGCGCTCGGGCAAGGTGCGCTACATCGGCCTGTGCAACATGGCGGCGTGGCAGATCATGAAGGCCTTGGCGATCTCGGAGCGGCACCATTGGGCGCGCTTTGCAAGCGTGCAGGCCTACTACACCGTGGCCGGGCGTGATCTGGAGCGAGAGGTGTTGCCACTGGTGCGGGATCAGCGGCTGGGCCTGATGGTTTGGAGTCCTCTGGCCGGGGGGCTGCTGAGCGGCAAATTTAGTCCCGGTGACAAGGGGCCGGAGGGCGCGCGCCGCGTCGGTTTCGATTTTCCCGTGGTCGACAAGGCGCGAGCCTTCCGCTGCGTGGACGCGATGCGTCCCATAGCCCAGCGACACCATGTTTCGGTCGCGCGGGTCGCTCTGGCCTGGCTGCTGAGCCGTCCCCAAGTGAGCAGCGTGATTATCGGTGCCCGGACTGCCGCCCAGCTCGAGGACAACCTCGGTGCTAGCGGATTCGAACTGGGCGCGGAGGAGCTTGCAACGCTCGAGCAGGTCAGCGCCTTGCCGCTGGAATACCCGGGCTGGATGCTGGCGCTGCAGGGTCAGTACCGCGCCAAGCCGCCGGTGAAGAACTAGGCGCTATCACGCGCGCGGCGCGTTTGCGCCGCCGGATTGGCCGCGCGCATGGGCTCCGATGGATTGATATGCCGCCTTCTGAAATTCCAAAAAGAGCGCAAATGCCTTTGCGTCTGCAAAAGGCAGCACTTGGGTCAGGAATACGCCCCCGAGCTGCCCGACCGGATCAATCCAAAAGTAGGTGTTGGCCAGCCCCGCCCACATGAGACTGCCGGCCGATAGCCCGGTCGAGGTCTCGTGCGCGTTGAGCACAAACCCGAAGCCAAAGTGCTTCTCGACGCCTGGGAAGAACTCGAAGTCGTTGGAAAGCAGGGGCATCACCGTCCGCAGCGGAGTTATCCGCAGGGAACCGGTCTGGTTTCGCGTCATCGAATCCACGGTCTCTGCCCGAAGCACCTGCGCGCCGTCCAGCTGTCCTCGATGCAGGATCATCCGTATGAACTTCACGTAGTCGCGCGCGGTTCCGTAGAGCCCGCCGCCGCCCATTTCGAATTGCGGGTCCTGCGGAACCTCGATCGTGGTCGTGGCGAGCTTGCCGTCCTCGGTGCGCTGATGGATCTTCGCCAGGCGCTCGCGCATGGACGGGCTGATCTTGAAGGCCGTGTCGTGCATGTCCAGCGGCGCGAGAATGTTTTGCGTCAGAAATTGTCCCAGCGTTTGGCCACTGACGGCCTCGACGGCCTTGCCCACCCAATCGATGTTGATCCCGTACTCCCAGCGCATGCCGGGATCGAAAAGCAATGGAGTCCGCAGCGCGGCGTTCTGGCACGAGGCGATACCCGGCAGCTTCCTCGCTTTGCGGAAATCTTGAATGGGTTTGCTCCAATATTCATAACCGAAGCCCGCCGTATGCGTGAGCAGCTGACGCAGCGTCACCGGGTGTTGCGCCGGACGGGTCTGCGGCTGCCCCGCCGCGTCAAAGCCTTCCAGGACCTGCGCGTCGGCAAGCTCCGGCACCTTGCGGTGCAGCGGGGCATCGAGTTCCAGGGCACCCCGTTCGACCAACTGCATGGCCGCCGCGCTGGTCAGTGCCTTGGTCATCGATGCGATCCAGACCACCGTATCGAGCGCCATGGGCGCGTCCTGGCCCAGGACGCGCCTGCCGAAGGCGCCTTCGTAGATCGTCTGGTCCTGACGGATCGCCAGTGCGACAACGCCCGGAAGATCTCCGGCGTCGCAGGCTCGGCGCAGGAGGTCGTCCACCCGGTGCTTCACAAGCATTGGCATGGGTACCGACTCGGTAGGCCGTCATGATACCGGGCGCCGCGCCTGGCAGCTGTGGTGCCTAGGCGGTGGCCTGCTCCGCGGCAAGACGAAAATTACCAACAGTCGTCACGAGGCTGCCAGCCTGCTCTTCGAGGCTCCCGGTGGCGGCCGCAGCCTGTTCGACCAAGGCCGCGTTTTGCTGCGTCACCGTTTCCATCTAATTTACCGCCTGCGTGACCCGTTCGATGCCGATCGACTGCTCGCGGCTGGCCGTAGTGATATCGGTCACTAGCGTGGCTACCTGCTGGAACGATGCGACCACCTCGTCCATTGTGCTCGCCGCACGCTGGCCTTGCGCGGCAAAAGGGCGGGTACCCTGCGCGCAATCGTGGGCCGCGCTACCGTGGCACCTGGCGGGGATGATCCTGCCAGCATCTGCGGCAGGGCATGCGTGGCCGCAAAGCAGGGCTGCGCTATGCCGCAGCTTGCAGGATCGTGCGCCGGACCAGCGTCTCAAACAACGGCAGCTTGTACGCGTTATGGGCCAGCGGCGTGGCACCGTCCATGGCGGCGCGCCCGGCTTCCCTGGCCGTAGACTCGTCGATGTGCCGGCCCGCCAGGGCGGCCTCCGCCGCCTTCGCCCGGTGCGGCACCGGCGCCGCCGCGCCCAGAATCACGGTGGCGTGCTGGCATTGTCCACCGGGGGCAAGCTCCAGCACGACCGCCACGTCGGCCAGTGGCCAGTCGAAGGAGTCCCTCTCGCCTTGCTGGCGGTACGCCATGCGGGCCTTCGTCGGTGGTGCCGGCAATTCGATCGCGGTCAGGATCTCCTGCGGCTGGAGATCATTCTCGCGCTGAAGGTCGCGGTCCGGCGCCACGAAGAAGTCCTCGAGCAGGACGCGGCGTGCCGCGCCGTCGCCGCTGGCAAGCTCGACGGTGGCGCCCAAGGCCACGAGCGCCGTGGCCGCCGTCGAAGGATGAACGATGGCGCAGACGCCGTTGTCGAAAATCGCGTGGTATTGGTTTTCTCCGGCAATCGCATAACAATGGCCGCCGCCCTTTCTGAGGCAGCGATACTGCTGTGCGCGCAAGTACCAGCAGCGCGGTCGTTGCAGAAGATTGCCGCCCAGCGTTGCGACATTGCGAATCTGCGGGCTTGCCGCGCCTCGTGCCGCGTCCGCCAGGGCGGCATAGCGCCGGCGCACTTGCGGATGGTCGGCGAGACTTGCCAGGGTCACCATCGCCCCGATGCGCAGGCTTCCTGCGGCTGCCTCGCTGATGCGGTCGAGACCGGGGATGCCCGTCAGGCTCACGACCCTCGTCGGCGCCAGCAAATTCTCCTTCATCAGGTCGACGAGATCGATGCCTCCTGCCTTGACGACCGATAGGTCGTCGCGGCCCATCGCTTCAGGCGAGGCCGTCATCGCGCCGGCAACGGTTGCCGTTGCCGCCACGGCCGCCTCGGAAATCGTCCTCGCACTGGTCCAGGCAAAGCCGATCATGCGTGGCCACTCCTTGCCGGAATCCTGCCCAGCGCCGCAAGAACCGCCGCCGGCGTCATGGGCGTAGCACGCAGGCGAACGCCGATCGCGTTGTACACGGCGTTGGCGATCGCGGGCGCGGTAGCGATATTCGAAGGCTCGGCGATGCCATAGGCATCGGTTGCACTGTTGCCCTGGTAGTTCTCCAGGACCACGACCTCGATTACCGGCGTTTCGCGCGAGCCCGCCAGCTTGTACTGCTCGAGGTTCGGATTGACCATGCGGCCGGTGGACTGATCGAGCACGCGTTGCTCGAACAGGGCATAGGAGAGCCCCATCAGCACGCCACCTTGCACCTGGCTCTCGATCTGCCGCGGGTTCATCGGTCGGCCGCAATCTTGCACCGCGACCATGCGCTCGACCCGGATGATGCCGGTCTCCGTGTCGACGGCGACTTCGGCAAACTGGACGCCGCCCAGGTCCTGCTGCGCGATGGCGGCATCGCCTATGCGCCGGCGAAAGCCGCCGTAGTCATCGCTGCGCGCCGCCACCGAGCTGATGCGGTCCGTGCGCAACAGTGCCGCGGCCTCGGCAAAGCGCATGGAACGGCTCGGTTGATCCCGAACCAGGATGAGGCCGCCGTGCGCGGCCAAGTCCGTCGGTGCCGCCTTCAGGGCGCTTGCCGCTTCGAGGAACAGCGATTGCAGAACGTGCCATGCGGCGGTGCGCGCCGGTGGCGTGATCGACGCGGTCGTCCGGCTGCCGTAAGAGGGTGGCCCTGCCGGAAAGTCGGTGTCGCCGATGCGAACGGTGATGTCCTCGGGACGAAGCCCGAGCACTTCGGCGACGACCTGGGCCAGGACCGTGCCGATGCCGGTGCCGATGTCCTGCACGCTCGACAAGACTTCCACGGAGCCGTCGCGCAGCACGCGCACCTCGCAGGAGGAGTTGAGCTGTACATTGGCGCTCCATAGCGATTGCGCGACGCCCATACCGCGCTTAACTGGGCCCCGATCGGCGCCAGGTGCGTGGCGCCGCTGCCAGCCGATGCGCTCGGCGCCAATGCGGCGCTCCTCTCGCCGCACGGGGCTAGGGTCGATGCGGTCGCGTAGCGCGAGCGGATCCAGCGACAGGCGCGAGGCTAACTCGTCGATCGTCTGTTCAAGACCCCAGGCGCCCGGTGTGTTGCCCGGTCCGCGCATTGCGCATCCGGGCCCGGCATTGATGAAGACGTCATATTGCGAGCCTTCGAAGTTCGGACAGGTGTAGAGCGCCTGCGCAACATTGCCGACGCCCGCGCCGAGCGCGATCCCCGCGGTGCCGTAACTGACCAGCGATATGGCCGTTAACGATCCGTCGCGCCGTGCACCAATGCGCAGCCGCTGCCAGGTTCCGGGGCGATTGCCCGAGTCCATCTGTTCCTCTTCGCGATCCAGCACCAGGCGCACCGGGGCCTGCGCCTGGCGGGAGAGGTTGACCGCGATGCGGCCATAGCTGCCCAGCGACGATTTGGAGCCAAAACCCCCACCCATCCCATCAACGATCACCCGCACGCGGTTGAGCGGCAGCCCGAACGCTTCGGCCAGCTCGTGGCGAACCCCAGCCGTGAACTGGGTGGACATATGCACGGTAAGTCCGTCCGCGCGCCAATCAGCCACGATCGCATGCGGCTCCAGGCAGCAGTGGGTTTGCACCTCGGTGCGGAATTCGCCCTCGACGACTACGTCGGCCTGCGCGAACCCCTGCGCGGCATCGCCGAGGCTATCGACCGCCGGCCCGCGCACGTTGCTGCTCAGGGGCAGCCCGCGCCGCGCGGGGAAACCGTAGGCACTTCCCTCCGGCGCGGAGCCGGCGTCATAGATCCGCGGCGCACTGGACTCGCGCGCCCTGTCCAGGTCCGCCACGAAGGGCAGGGCCTGGTAGTCGACACGAATCAGGCGCAGCGACTCCTCCGCGGCGGCCATCGAGACCGCTGCCACCGCGGCGACCGGCGCCCCGATGTAGCGCACATGCGCCGCTGCGGGATCGTCCGGACGCGTAACGAGCACGACCGCGCGTATGCCGGGATGGCGGCTTGCCGCCGAGAAGTCGACCGAGCGGACCTGCGCGTGCGGCAGTGGCGAGCGCAGGATGCGACAGTGCAGCATCCCGGGAACAGATACATCGACGGTGAAGCGGGTCGCGCCGGTAACCTTGGCTCGGCCATTTTGTCTCGCCGCCGACTTGCCGATCACCTCGAGCGCGGCATTGGGCGCCAGCGGTGGCGGCTCGTCGATGGGAACTTGGCGCGCGACTTCCCCCAGGCCCACGCTGGCAATGCCGGAGGGGAGCTTCTCGGTGCGACTCGCGCCCTCAGCTGCCATGGTCAGACTCCCCGAACCTTGGCAGCCGCCAAGGTCGCCTCGACCACATGCGGAAACGTGCCACAACGGCAAGCGTGCCCGCTGATGGCCGCCTGCACCTGCTCCGCCGATGGATTGGGAGTGTGTTCGAGAAGCGCCGCGCAGCTCATCACCATCCCGGGCGTGCAAAAACCGCATTGCAGAGCATCATGCTCGATGAAGGCGGTCTGCACGGGGTGCAGATGGGTGCCGCTGGCCAAGCCTTCGATGGTGGTCACGCTGCGGGTGCCGACTTCGACCGCCAACATCATGCAGGAGCAAACTGGCGTCCCGTCGACCCAGACCGTGCATGCGGAACAGGCGCCTCGATTACAGCCGATCTTGGTGCCCGTGAGGCCAAGCGGGCCGCGCAGGGCCTCGGCCAGTGTCATGCGGGGTTCGGCGGCGAGGGTGCGTACTTCGCCGTTGATCTTCAGGGAAACCGAGACCGCCCCCGGCCCGACCTGCGGCGGGCCGGTGGACTCGGCCGCCTGTGCTTGCCCGACGAGCGGCGCTGCGGCATCGATCATCGTTGCCCCCGCCGTCGTGAGCGCAGATCCCAGAAGAAACGAGCGACGAGATAGCTTTGCCTGCATGGCGCCAGGTATGTTGTCACTGGAGGCGGCGCTGACCGTGATCTACGTCAAGCCATCGGAAGGCAGGGACGAGGAGGTCAGGGAAGGGGGCAGCGACAGCGGGCCGCGTATCTGTCCCCCCATGCAACTGGGGACTTCCTTGCGCTTTGCCGCGTCATGGGTCCTGCCGTGTGATCCGCAAAGCCGTCCCGCGGCATCCGTGTCCATGGCCAAGGGCTTGCCGCGCTACGTCCGCTGGCGGGCGCGAAGAGCAATGGCATAGGAGAGCAGGCAGGCCAATGCGGTCATGCACGTCCCCCAGCACATATCGATAAGTGCGATTTGCGCGGTATAGCCCTTGACGTCGGCCAGATCCGTCAGATTGTGCGCCGAGAAGCAAAAAAAACCATAAAGCGCACCGAATCCTGCCGCATGCCTCCAGGATCGCGCAAGCAGCGCCGGCCGAACGGCAAATATGGTTGCTCCCAGCGAATAGCACAGGTAAAACAGCGCCGCGACGAAGACGTCGAATTGCGCGTTCATGAGAGGGCCGATCTGCGTCGCGTAGGTGTCCTTGGCAAGGCCCAGATACCACACCGCTTCCATCGAGCTTGTCGTGACAACCAGCGCGACAAACGCAATCGCCAGTTGCGCAAATTCCACCATCTTTGGCTTACCGGTTTCCAATCAGGCACCTTTCATTCTTTTCGGGAGCAAAGCGCGCCGTCCCCGGGACACGCGGCAACGCCGGCCTGCGCCGCTGCGCCCATCGGCGGTCACGCGTAAGAATAATGCACCGGTAGTTCCGCTATTCCATCAGGGCGACGGCCTTGACCTGGGCCCAGACCCGGCTGCCGACGCCGATGTGCAACTGGTCCAGGGATCGGTGGGTGATTCGCGCCAGCAGGGCAGTGCCACCGGCATCGAGCAGAACCATAACGTTGGCGGGGTTACTGGCGGCCGCGATTTCGACCACGGTCGCCGGAAAGCGGTTGAGAATGCTGCTGTCGTGGTGATCGGCCAGGGCTAGGCTTACGTCGCGGGCCTGAATTCGCAGGCGCACCGGCTGGCCCGGCGTGAGCGAGTCGCGCGCGACATGGATTTGTCCCCCGGAAAAATCCAGCTCGTTGAGGTGGTAGCGCTGGTCGCGGGTCGCCACGCGGGTCTCGATCACGACGCCGGCGTCCTCGTCGTGGGCGGTCGGCAGGTCAAGGCGCGCCAGCATCTGCATCAAGGGCCCGCTGGCAATGACGCGGCCGGCACGCAGCAAGACCAGGTGGTCGGCGAGTCTTGCGACCTCGTCGATGTGGTGGCTCACGTACAACACGGGAATCGAGAGCTCCCGGTGCAGGCGCTCGAGGAACGGCAGAATTTCCTGCTTGCGCACCGTGTCCAGGGCTGCCAGCGGCTCGTCCATGAGCATGAGCTTGGGGCCGGCCAGCACGGCGCGGGCAATGGCCACACGCTGTCTTTCTCCGCCGGACAGACTCTCTGGCATGCGATGCAACAGCGGACCGACGTCGAGCAGATCCACCGTTCGTTGCCATGGCATCTTGCGCTGCGCGACGGGCGTTCGGCGGTAGCCGAATTCGAGATTGCGCCGCACGCTGCAATGTTCGAACAGACTTGGCTCCTGGAATACGAAACCCAGGGACCGCTGATGCACCGGGAGAAATATCTTCTTGGAGTCATCCTGCCAGGTCTGCGTGTCGACCTGCAGGAAGCCGCCGGCAGCATGCTCGAGGCCCGCAAGACATCGCAGCAGCGTGGTCTTGCCCGAGCCCGACGGGCCAAAGAGCGCCGTGACCCCGCTGGCCGGGATGTCGATCGACGCCTGCAACAAAAAGCCCGGCAACGCCAGGTCGAACTGGGCGCGGATCATTTCAGAGCATTCGACGCTTCGGGTCGTATACGTAGATCGCCAGCAGCACCAGGAAGGAAATGGCTAGCAAGCCGCCGGCGAGCCAGTGGGCCTGGGAATATTCCAAAGCCTCGACGTGATCGTAAATTTGCATCGACAGGACGCGGGTCTCGCCGGGAATGTTCCCGCCGATCATCAGCACCACGCCGAATTCGCCCAGGGTATGCGCAAAACCCAGGATGCTCCCGATCAGCAGACCCGGCCGCGCCAGAGGTAGTGCAACGCTGAAGAAGGCGTCGATGGGTCCGGCATGCAGACATGCGGCAACCTCGAGCGGGCGCTTGCCGATAGCATCGAAGGCGTTGCGTATCGGCTGAACCACGAACGGCATCGAGTACAGCACCGACGCTACGACCAGCCCGGAAAAGTGGAACGGGAACAGCCCCAGGCCCAGCGCTTGGGTGAGGTGACCGACGGGGCCGCCCGGTCCCATGGCGATCAGCAGGTAAAAGCCCAGGACCGTGGGCGGCAGCACCAGGGGCAAGGTGATCACCGCCGCCACCGGGCCGCGCCAACGGGAACTGCTGCGCGCGAGCCACCAGGCGAGCGGCGTGCCGATCAGCAGCAGCAGCGCGGTAACGGTGGCCGCGAGTGCTAGCGTCAGTCGGATCGCGCTCCAGTCATCGGGCGTAACGGCCATTATCGAAACGCGATCAGGGAGCGTGGCCGAAGGACCGAGTCGAGTTTCGGGCCCGGTCGCCCTCGACAAATTGCGGCAACGCTGCGCAATCGGCAAGGCGCAGGCAAGCGGCTCGCCTGCCGCTGCCAGCACGAACGGCCAGCGGGACTACGATGTCGATGAGCCGCTTCACGGTCCCTACCCTCCCGGAAAACAGTCGCACCGCGCTGCTGACTGTCCGAACAGCCGCAGGCGGCGAAGTCGCTGTTCTATTATCCGGAAAAAGCCCACGACTTGGTTGCCCTTGCTGGCGTCACCGATCACCTCGGTCCGGCTCGCGCGGCCGTTGCAGCGCCGATCTTGGCCGGAGACCGCGGCATGTCACAACCGACCGTTGCGTGTTTCCCGGAGGCCGCCTATGGTCCCGCGCTCAACTCGGTGGGTATCGCACCGGCCGTGCAAAGCTTGGGCCACCGGCCCGTATTCCTATCGGACCAGGGCTTCTTGGAGGTGCACCGAGCGTACGGGTTCGAGGTCCACCCGGTCTGCCTTTCGGCGCCGATGCCGCCCGAACAGATGGCGAGGTTCTGGGAGGACTTCATCAACGGCCATATTCCGCATTTTCGCCAATCGCCCGACGAGCAGATCGACCGCTACGTGAAGGACTGCTGGTCGGCGATCGTCGAGTGTGCCAAGTGGGCGCAGAAGGATCTGCCGGCGGTGCTGGAACGCGTGCAACCGGACCGGGTCCGCGTGGACAATGTCATCTTGTTTCCTGCCATCAAGCGCCGCGGCAAACCGTGGGTCCGGATCATTTCATGCTCGGAGAACGAAATTGAAGTCTCGCGCATACCTCCGCATTGGTCCGGCTGCGGCAAAAACGACGGCCTGTGCCATGCTCGCTTCCGCGCCCGCGTCCAGGAGGTGATTCGCCCGATGGTCGAGGACTTCATTTCGTTTGTGCCGGCAAACGGGGAGGCTCCCTACCCGCTTGGCCAGTTCTTCGAACCATCACCGTTCCTCAACCTGCTCTTGTACCCGGAGCCGCTACGCTATCGGCGACAGTATCCGTTGGCGCCACGGCAGCTCCAGTATCTGGAGGGCTGCGTGCGTGCCCAAGCGCCGTATTCGATCCCGCGCTATGCGGCCAACCCGCATGCGCCGCTGCTGTATGTTTCCTTCGGCAGCCTGGGCGCGGGCGACGTGGACTTGCTCCGGCGCCTCATCGCCGCTATCGGGAAATTGCTGTACCGGGCGTTGGTGAATGTGAGTGGATACAAGGACCAGTACCATGATCTGCCGGACAACGTGATCATCGAGAGCTGGTTTCCGCCGCCGTCGGTGATCCCGCCAGTCGACCTTGTCATCCACCATGGCGGCAACAACTCGTTCACCGAGTGCCTGCTTTTTGGCAAGCCGTCGATCATCATGCCGTATGTTTGGGATGGCCACGACAACGCGACCCGTGTGCAGGAGACGGGTCGCGGATTCCCCTCGACCGCTACGGCTGGACCGACGCGGACCGCGCGCAGAAGCTTGCCGCTTGCCTGCAGGATTCTGGCCTTCGCGATCGGCTCGATCGCATCAGCGCGCACCTGCGCGCGCACAACGAACCTGCCAAGGTGGCTCGGCTGCTCGATGAACGGCTTGGATGAAACCCCACGCAACGCCCGCCTGCTCGCGGGAAGCGTCTTGACCGGAGTCCCACCGTGCCGACACCCGTGCTGAGGAGTCCCTTGGAACAGACCGATCTGGCCGACTGGGGGATTATTGCGACCATGCTCGAAGGGGAGTCGCACACCTCGGGCAGGTTGCTGTACAAAGGCCCCGCGGGTCGATCCGAATGCGGAATTTGGCGTTGCACCCCCGCGCAGTTGGTTCTGCCACGTCACGCGAGACGAGTTCTGCCACTTCCTGGCTGGACGCTGCACCTACGTGCACGAGAGCGGCGAGATCATCGAGATCGAGCCGGACACGGTGGCGTTCTTTCCGCAGGACTGGAAAGGCGTGTGCACGGTTCATGCGACGGTGACCAAGGTCTATATGATTCGATAGCCGCTGCGAAGGCGGCTCGACCGGGTAGCTGCCGTTGCCATTGAGAAGCAAGAGATGCCCAATCGACTGGCCACCGAATCCTCCCCGTATCTGCAGCAGCACGCAGACAACCCGGTCGACTGGTACCCGTGGGGCGAGGAGGCATTTGCCCGCGCCCGCGCCGCGAACAAGCCGGTACATCTATCGGTTGGCTACTTCGCATGCCACTGGTGCCACGTGATGGCGCACGAGTGCTTCGAAGACCCGGAGATCGCGCGTGTTCTCAACGACGATTTCGTCAACATCAAGGTCGACCGCCAGGAGCGACCGGATATCGACGACCTGTACCAGCGGGTCGTCCAGATGATGGGGCAGTCGGGCGGCTGGCCGCTGACGGTCTTCCTGACGCCGGAGCAGGAGCCGTTCTTCGCCGGTACCTACTTTGCCCCCGAGGACCGCCCGGGCCGCCCCGGTTTTCCGCGGCTGCTGCGGGGGCTGAGCCAGGCTTGGCGCAACCGCCAGGACGAGGTGCGGGAAAACTGCAAGCAGTTCCTGCGCGGTTTTCAGGTCCACGATGAGCAGCTGTTGGCGGCGGCGGATCCGCCGCAGGTCGATGGGCCTGGCGAGGCGGCGCGCGCGTTTGCCCGCAACACCGACCCCGTGTATGGCGGACTGGGCCGCGCGCCCAAGTTCCCCAATCCAAGCTGCAGCGATCTGATGCTGCGGGTGTACCGGCGCACGCGCGAGCCGCAGTTGCTGGCGGCAGTGGAGCGCACCCTCGAGCACATGGCCGGTGGCGGAATATACGACCACCTGGGCGGGGGATTTGCGCGGTACAGCGTCGATGAACGCTGGACCATCCCGCACTTTGAAAAGATGCTCTACGACAACGGGCAGCTGGTCAAGCTCTATGCCGACGCCTACCGGCTCACCGGGCGCCCGGCATGGCGACGGGTATTCGAGGAATGCATCGCCTACGTCCTGCGCGATCTGACGCATCCCGAGGGCGGTTTCTATGCCAGCGAAGATGCCGACAGCGAGGGCGAGGAAGGGCGCTTTTACGCCTGGAGTCCGCGCGAACTGCACGCGATCCTGGGCGAGGACGATGCCGCATTCGCTTGTCGGGCGTACGGCATCGGCGAGCGGGGGAATTTTGCGCAGGACCGGTCCGTGCTGCAGCGGTCCGTGGCGCTCGAGGAGCCGGAGGAGCTCCGGCTCGAAGGTGTACGCCAGCGGCTATTCGCGGCGCGCTTGCGGCGGGTTCGCCCCGGTCGTGACGAAAATGTGCTGACGGCCTGGAACGCCCTGATGATTCAGGGACTGTGCGCCGCCTACCAGGCCGGCGGTGCCCCAGCGCATCTGCGGGCCGCGCGGGCAAGCGCCGATTTTCTGGCGACGCACTTGGCCTCGGCCGACGGCGGACTCTATCGAGCCTGGCGCGGTGGAGTCGCCAAGGTTCCGGGATTTCTCGACGACTATGGCTTTCTCGCCAACGCACTGCTCGACCTGTACGAATCGGCTTTTGACAAGCGCGACCTCGACCGCTCGCTGGAGTTGGTCGATCAAGTACTGGAAAATTTCTGGGACGACGGCCTGTACTTTACCCCGCGCAACGGCGCCTCGCTGATCCATCGGCCTTTGGCTCCGTTTGACGGCGCGTGGCCCTCGGGTACTTCGCAGAGCGTGCTTGCCCTGCTGCGCGCCCATGAAATGAGCGGACGCCAGCGCTACTTCGATTGCGCGCAGCGCGTCCTGGCGCAATTCGACGCGGCCGCCGCGCGCGACGCCTTCGGCTTCGCGCACCTACTCGCGGCCCAGGAGTTTGCCCGCGTCGGTCCGGTCACGGTGGTGTTTTGCGGCGGGCGCGAGCACGCGGCCTCGCTCATCGAGACCGCGCACCGGCAATACCTGCCCTCGCGGGTGCTGGCCCTGGCGGAGCATGTGCCCCTGGGCGAGGGCCGGGGCCTGGTCGACGGCAAGCCGGCGGCGTATGTTTGCCAGAACCAATTCTGCTTGCCCCCGGTGACTTCGGCGGCTGGCTTGCGCGACTGCCTCGCTTGAGCACCCATTCCTCGGGCCGCGACCCGCTGGTACCGGCCTTGCTGACATGACTTCGCAACACTTGCCTGCGAACCGATCCCGACCGGCTCTGTTCATCCGGGTGCTCAGGCGTCTGATGTCGCTGCTGGGGAGGGCCTCGGTGACGGGAGCACACCACCTCGATGGGCCCGTCGGCAAGGTAGTGGTTTGCAATCACGTCGGCTGGGCCGATCCGCTGTGGCTTGGATATGCGGCCTATCCGCGCGTGCTGCACCAGATGGCCAAGAAGGAACTCTTCGAGTCTGCGCTGGTGGCGTGGTTCGTTCGCTCGGGCGGGGGCTTCCCGGTGGACCGCGGACGCCCCACCCCGGCGACCATTCGCCACAGCATTGCGCTGGTCGAGGGCGGCGCACTGCTGCTCATTTTTCCGGCCGGCACGCGCAGCCAGGAGGATGCCGATACCAAGCGAGGGGCGGCAACGATCGCGTTGCGCGCAAAAGCGCACATCGTCCCTGCCCATTTCGAGGGACCTGCGCGGATGCGCGCTTCTGACCTGTGGCGCCGGCCCGCAATCCACGTTGCCTTTGGTTCGCCGATCGTGACTGCCGCGATCGGCGCAAGCGACAAGGAAACGGCGAAGCGCCTGACGGCCGAACTCGATGCAGCGATGAAAGCGCTACGATCTGCACCGCCGGACAGGAACTAGGCCGCAAGGCACCGCGGTACGGTTCGCGGAGCCGTCGTTGCATTCCAGCAACGCGACCTGACCACCTCGGGCGGGCCGTGGCGCGGCTTGACCCGCTTCGGCCGCAAATGCGTGCAGCGACGCAAGCGGGCTGGCCGGGACCCAGTGTGGTGGCAGCGGGGAGCAGCGCGCGCGCTGGCGGCGATCTCGCAAGGCAAATTGCTTCCGGGGCGCGGACGGCGACTTAGGCCGACGCTGCCTCTTGCCAAATCTGCTGCATGGCGTCCACAAATCGGCCGGCGATGCTTGCCGCCCGGTCGGTGTGGTGATTGCGCGTCACCCAGCGTCCAGCGATCAAGGTGTCGCGAAAGGGGCGGATGGGACTGCTGAAGGCCAGCGCATCGAGCGTGTGCGACGCAGGCACACCCAGCAATGCGGGCGAGGCGGTGTCGACTACCAGCAGGTCGGCGCGTGCCCCGACCTGCAATCCCCAAAGCAGGAAACCTGCCGCTCGACCTCCGCCGTGCAGTACGCGCGACCAGAGGCGCTCTGCGGTCGATGGCTCCCCACTTTGCGGCGCTGCCGCCACGCAACGTGCTCGCTTGGTGAGGCGCTGGGCGTATTCGAGCAGGCGCAACTCCTCCAGCGCCGAGCGCGTGATCTGGCTGTCGGTCCCCAGGGACAGGGAAACGCCGTGCTTGAGCCAAGCAAGCAGGTCGGTTACCCCGTCTCCCAGGTTTGCCTCGGTACTGGGACACAGGACGACGCCGGCACCGCAGCGCGCAATCGCTTCGATCTCGCCCGGCGTGCTATGGGTTGCGTGCACAAGTTGCCAACGCCGATCGGGCGAGGCGTGCCGGCACAGCCATTCGATCGGGCGAAGCCCGGTGGCCGACAGGCAGTCATCGACCTCCTGGGCCTGCTCGGCGATGTGGATGTGGATGGGTGCCCCATCGCTACCGGCAATCAGGCGGTCGATCGCTATGGGGGTCACCGCGCGCAAGGAATGCAGCGCTAGGCCAACGTGCATCGCCGGCCCGCTGACCAGATCGGTACCCTCGTCGGCGGAGCCGCGAACGGCGTCGCGTATGGCAAGGACCGTTTCCGCGCTGGCCCGAAAGCGCCGCTGGTCTTCGCGCAGCGTCGACTGGGAGAAACCGGCGCGTTCGTAGACGGTTGGCAGCAGCGTCAAGCCAATTCCGACCTCACGCGCCGCAGCAACGATAGCTCGAGCCATGCGAGCCGGATCATCGGCGTAAACGCTGCCATCCGATGCGTTGTGCAGGTAGTGGAATTCGCATACCTGCGTGTAGCCGCCGCGGACCAGCTCGAGGTACAACTGCGCGGCGATCGCACGCTGCTGCTCGGCAGTGATGCGCAGCGCGACCCGATACATTCGGTCGCGCCAGGACCAGAAGTCGTCCTGGTCGACGTTGCGTCGTTCCGCCAAGCCGGAGAAGGCACGCTGGAAGGCGTGGCTGTGCGCGTTGACGAGCCCGGGCAGTGCCGGGCCCTCGAGCAGCGTCGCGCCTGGCGCGGCGCGGACCTCGGTCTGGACAGCGGCCCAGTTGCCATCGTCTCCGACCCGCAAAAGCACTCCTTCGTGCCATCGATTCCCAACCCAGGCCCGTGGCGCCCAGAGCAGGCGCTCGCGCGCTGGCGCAGCATGCGGGGCGCGCGCGATCGCGGAAGCCGAACCCGTGCTAGCCATTTTGCGAACCCCAGTACAGCATCGTGGCGGCAAGTTCGCGCAGGAGCGGCCGCAAATAGACGGCGCGGGACTCGTCCACGAGGTACGGCGGCGCCTCGTCCATGTAGCAGCTCCAGCACATTTCCAGCTGCACCGCGTGGATGGCGGTTTCGGGTCTGCCGTAATGGCGCGTTATGTAGCCGCCATGGAAGCGGCCGTCGATCACGTGCGAATAGCGCGATGCGTTCGCCAGCGCCTGCGCCAAGGCGTCGCGCAGCGTAAGCGCGCAGCTCTGGCCGTTGGCCGTCCCCAGGTTCAGGTCGGGCAACTTGCCGTCGAACAGCCACGGAAGCTGCGAACGAATGCTGTGTCCATCGATGAGCAGTGCGTGACCATGGGTCGCGTGCAAACGCCCGAGCTCCGAGCTGAGCGCGTCGTGATAGGGCTGCCAATACAGCTGGCGCCGGCGTGCGATCTCGTCCGGGTCCGGCGCGGCGCCTTCGCGATACAGCGGCTCGCCGGTGAAAAAGCGTGTCGGACACAGCTCGGTGTTGTTGGCGCCGTCATAGAGCGGGGCATCCTGTGGCGGGCGATTGAGGTCAATCACGTAGCGGCTCAGGCGCGGCACGATGAGCGTGGCACCGAGCTCGTCGATGAAGTCGTACAAGGATGGCAGGTGCCAATCGGTGTCCTCCAGGAACAGCGCGCGCTCCACATACGCCGAACGCATGGGCTCCGGAATATTCGTTCCGACATGCGGAAGGCTAACGATCAGCGGAGTGTTGCCGCGGTGCAATTGGAAGATTTCCTGGCTCATGGCGACGGGGAATCTCTCGGAGATTCAGGACTTGCCTTCGACGCCGCCGTGCACGCGGCGTCGGCACGCATTGCGACCAATGTAGTACGCCAGCTCGCTGGGGTGCGCGGCGTCCCAGACGACGAAGTCGGCGCGCTTGCCCGTCGCCAGCACCCCGTGCGTGGACCCGAGCCCCAGGGCGCGCGCGGCATGTGCGGTAGCGCCTCGCAACGCCTCCCAGGGAGTAAGCCCGAATAGGACGCATGCCATGTTTAGCATCAGCAACGGGGACAGGACCGGCGAACTCCCAGGGTTGTGGTCCGTCGCGATGGCGATCGGTACGCCTGCCGCGCGCAGCTCGCGCACGGGCGGCAGCTGCGTCTGGCGCAGAAAATAGTAGGCGCCCGGCAGTAGCACCGCAACGCAGCCGGCGGCCGCCATTGCCCGTACGCCGGCGGCATCGAGGTGCTCCAGGTGGTCGCAGGAGAGCGCTCCAAATCGTGCCGCGAGGGCAGCGCCGCCCTGGTTGCTAAACTGCTCGGCGTGCAGCTTCACCGGCAAGCGCAGGGCGCATGCCGCCTCGAATACTCGCCGCGTCTGCGCCAGGGAAAAACCGATGTTGTCGCAAAATGCGTCAACGGCATCGACCAGGCCCTCGGCATGCAACTGCGCCAGCCAGGCACAGACCGCCTCGACGTAGTCTTCCCCGCGGTCCTCGTATTCGGGGGCCAGGGCGTGCGCCGCCAGATACGTGGTGCGAACGCCGACCGCGTGGCTGTCGGCGAGCCGACGCGCTACGCGCAGCATGCGCGCCTCGTCGTTGCGGGTCAGGCCATAGCCGGACTTGATCTCGATCGTCGTGACGCCCTCGGCCATCATGGTCCGCAGTCGCCCCGATGCCAGCGCCTGCAGCCGATCGTCGTCCGTTGCCCGGGTCGCCGCTACGGTGGCGCGAATCCCGCCGCCAGCGCGCGCGATCTCCTCGTAACTCGATCCCTGCAGGCGCATCTCGAACTCGCGGGCGCGCTCGCCACCGTAGACAAGATGCGTATGACAGTCGATCAGGCCAGGGGTCACCAAGGCACCCCCGACGTCGATCTCCTGCGTCGCCGCCAGCCGGAGTTCGCGAGGCAGCTCGCCGATCGGTCCGACCCATCCCAGGCGATCCCGATCAACCAGCAGCGCGCCGCGCTCGATAATGCCCCCGGGCGCGCCGTCGGCCATCGTCGCCAATGTTGCGTTGTGCCAAAGCGTCGTCATCGCCAGCCTCGTCATAGTAGAGTGTGCCTGTTCCGTACTTTTGGCGCCACTAGTGGAGGAATCGGGATGAAGCAGGGTTCAGCCACCGATCCACGCAGTGTGCCGCGGCCCGTCAAGGCGCCGCGTGGCACGACCCTGAGTTGCCGCAATTGGCAGATCGAGGCCGCCTACCGGATGATCCAAAACAACCTTGACCCGGAAGTCGCAGAGAACCCGGACGCGCTGGTCGTCTACGGGGGCATCGGAAAGGCGGCGCGAAATTGGCCCTGTTTCGATGCGATCTTGCAAGCCCTGCGCCGGCTGGAACCGGACCAGAGCCTGCTGATCCAGTCGGGCAAGCCGGTCGGTGTCTTTCGCACGCACGAGCAGGCCCCGCGAGTGTTGATTGCCAACTCCAATCTCGTTCCGCACTGGGCGACCTGGGAGCACTTTCACGAGCTCGATCGCAAGGGCCTCATGATGTTCGGCCAGATGACGGCCGGCTCCTGGATCTACATTGGCAGCCAGGGCATTGTCCAGGGTACCTATGAGACCTTCATCGAGGCCGGCAGGCGCCATTACGGTGGCAGCCTAGCGGGGCGCTGGATACTCACCGCCGGACTCGGTGGCATGGGCGGCGCCCAGCCGCTCGCGGCGAGTTTTGCCGGCGCCAGTTCCCTGGTGGTCGAGTGCCGCCAAAGCCGCATCGATTTTCGCCTCGCAACGCGCTATCTCGACGAGCAGGCGCGCGACCTGGACGATGCGCTGCGACGCATGGAGCAGTATGCGCGCGAGCGGCGCGCGGTGTCCGTGGCCTTGCTGGGCAATGCCGCCGAAGTTGTGCCCGAGCTGGCGCGGCGCGCGCAGGCCGGCGGCGTTCAGCCGGACCTGCTGACCGACCAGACGTCCGCGCACGACCTGGTAAACGGCTATCTGCCCGCAGGATGGAGCGTGGAACGCTGGCAAGCGGCGCAGGCCGATCCCGACGAGCACGCGGAGCTGGTTCGGGCGGCGGCGCAGAGCTGCGCCGCGCACGTGCGCGCGATGCTGGCGTTCCAGTCGCTGGGCGTTCCGACATTTGACTATGGCAACAACATCCGGCAGGTTGCGCGGGACCAAGGGGTCGCGGATGCCTTTTCCTTTCCGGGCTTCGTGCCGGCGTACATCCGGCCGCTATTTTGTCGAGGCAAGGGACCGTTTCGCTGGGTGGCGCTCTCCGGGGATCCGGAGGACATATGGCGCACCGACCGGAAGATGCGTGAGCTCTTTGCGGCCGATGGGCACCTGCACCGCTGGCTGGACATGGCGGCCGAGCGGATTGCGTTTCAAGGTCTGCCGGCTCGAATCTGCTGGATCGGCCTGGGCGAGCGTCAGCGGGCCGGCCTGGCCTTCAACGAGATGGTGCGCACCGGCGAGCTCAAAGCGCCGATCGTGATTGGCCGGGATCATCTCGATTCCGGATCGGTCGCCTCGCCCAATCGCGAAACCGAATCGATGCTCGATGGCTCGGATGCGGTGTCGGACTGGCCGCTGCTCAATGCGCTACTCAATACTGCGAGCGGCGCGACCTGGGTTTCGCTGCATCACGGAGGTGGGGTCGGGATGGGATACTCGCAGCACGCCGGTGTCGTGGTGGTGTGCGACGGAACGCCGGACGCCCAGCGGCGAATCGAGCGCGTGTTGTGGAACGATCCGGCCAGCGGCGTCATGCGCCATGCCGACGCCGGTTACCCGGATGCGATCGAGACGGCGCGGGAACAAGGATTGCAACTGCCCATGCTGGGTCGCTCATGAACGTGGACCTGGACATCGAGCCAGGGTGCTTGACGCTCGAGCAGCTGCGCGCCATCTACCAGGGCACGGCGCGACTGCGTCTGGGCGTGGAGCCGCGCTGGAAAATCCGTGCCAGCGCCGAGCTGGTGCAGCGCGTGGCTCATGGAGCGGCGCCGGTGTATGGCGTCAACACGGGTTTTGGCAAGCTCGCCGACAAGCGCATCGACGACTCGGAACTCGAGGCCCTGCAGGTGAACCTGATCCGGTCGCACAGCGCGGGAGTCGGCGAACCGCTGGCACCGCCCGTGGTGCGGCTGATGCTCGCGCTCAAGGCGGCAAGCCTGGCGCGCGGCTACTCGGGCGTGCGCGAATCGTTGGTGGACGCGTTGTTATCGGCAGCCAACGCCGGCGCCATCCCGTACGTGCCGTCGCAGGGCTCGGTTGGCGCGTCCGGGGACCTGGCGCCGCTGGCCCACATGACGCTCGCCCTGCTGGGCGAAGGCGAATTCCTGGTCGACGGGGCGCGCGTCGGCGCGCTGGACGCGTTGGAGCAGTTCGGCTTGGCACCGCTTCACTTGCGGCCGAAGGAAGGACTGGCGCTGATCAACGGAACGCAGACCTCGACCGCCTTGGCCTTGCACGCATTGTTCCGCTTTGAACCGGTGCTGGAGGCGGCGCTGGTGGTCGGCGCCCTCACCGTGGACGCTGCGCGCGGCAGCGATGGCCCGTTTGACGCGCGCATACATCGCCTGCGCGGCCAGCCGGGGCAGATGGATGTGGCCTATTGCTACCGCGCTCTGCTGCACGGTAGCGCCATTCGCCTGTCGCATCTTACCGGCGACGATCGGGTGCAGGATCCGTATTGCCTGCGTTGCCAGCCGCAGGTCGTCGGCGCCTGTCTGGACCAGTTGCGCTACGCGGCGCAGGTTCTGCTGCGGGAGGCGAACGCCGTTACCGATAATCCGCTCGTCTTCGTCGAGGACAACGTTCTGGTGTCCGGCGGGAACTTCCACGCCGAACCCGTCGCCTTGGCGGCCGATGCGATGGCGGTGGCAATTGCCGAGGTCGGGGCCATTTCCGAGAGGCGTATTGCCATGCTCATCGACAGCAGCGTGTCCCGGCTGCCGCCGTTTCTCAGCGCCGAGCCCGGGCTCAACAGCGGCCTGATGATGGCCCATGTTACCGCCGCATCGCTGGCAAGCGAGAACAAGTCGCTTGCCCATCCGGCCAGTGTCGACAGCCTGCCGACGTCCGCCAATCAGGAAGACCACGTGTCGATGGCAACGTTCGCCGCGCGCCGACTGCAGCGGCTCATTGAGAATACCGCCTATATCCTGGGGATCGAGCTGCTGGCTGCGGCGCAGGCGCTGGAATTTCTTCGCCCATTGCGCAGTTCCCTGCTGCTCGAGCGAGCACACTTCCTGCTGCGCGAGCACTGCCCAGCGATGGAGCGCGACCGGTACCTCGCGCCGGACATCGAGTGGGCCACGTCCCTCGTGCGCAATGGTTCGCTGGGCAGCATCCTGAAGACGATCAAAGGTTTGCCGGCTCTGTGGATGCCGACCGAGGCGCTTGCCGCCTCGCGCGAGTAAAGTACGCCGTTGCCAGGGTCCCGGCGCGACTTGAACTTCCCGCACTTGGCCGCATCTAAGGCAGGTATTGGCCTTCCTGCAGCGTTACTGGCCTTCATCTTTCGAGGAATCCTGTTCCCATGAAAATGCTCGTTAGCGCAGTTCTTGCCCTTGCAGCGTTCGCATTCGTGCCGGCGGCGCGGGGCGATGATCCGAGTCTGCACGAGGTGTACCAGGCCGTGCACGAGGGGCGCCTGACCGAGGCGCAAGCGATGATGACCAGAGTGTTACACGATCATCCCGATAGCGCCAAGGCGCACTATGTGGAGGCCGAGGTGCTGGTTCGCCTTGGACGTGCGGGCGATGCCAATGCCGAACTCGAGCGCGCGGAGCACCTGGCCCCGGGTTTGCCTTTTGCCAAGGCCGAGGCGGTGCGCGATCTTAGGGGACTCATTACCGAGCGTGAACGGGGTCGCATGCTGGGCGCCGAACGCGGTGCGGGCGCCGTGGTCGATGCGAGGCCCTCGGAGCAGGGCTTTCCCTGGGGCGTGCTGCTGATCGTGGCCGGTGCCGGATTCTTGTTGTTCCTGTTCCTGCGTTCGCGGCGCGCCCCGATCGTTCCCATGACCGGTGCCGGGGTCGGATCGGCGGGTGCGCCGTACGGCGCTTCGCCCTACGGCGCCGCGCCGATGAGTGCGCCGGGAATCGGTTCGGGAATCATCGGTGGCCTGGCCACCGGTGCGGCGGTGGGTGCCGGCATGGTGGCCGGCGAGGCGCTGGCGCACGAATTCCTCGGCAACCACGATCGGGACCGCTCGGCTTCGGACGCCGCTCTTGGTGACAGGTCGCGGGTCGCCAACGACGACGGAGGTGGTCGTGACTTTGGTGTCAGTGATTCCGATTCCTGGGACGCGGGCGGCTCCGGTAACGATATCGCCGGCGACGGTGGTGGCGGCGGCGATTGGGGCTAGTAGGGGATTGCTGCGGTAGCCATCCACTGCTGGAACTGCCGGGCTTGCTCGGGCGTCAGACGCAGGCCAAACTTGGTACGGCGCCACAGGACGTCATCGGGCGTGCGAGCCCACTCCTGCTGCAACAGGTGGTGCACCTCGCACTCGTAAAGACCGGCGCCGAAATGCTGGCCCATGGCATCGACCTCGCGGATGCCCGCAAGGATTCGGTATGCGCGCGTGCCGTGGCGATCGAGCAGACCAAGCGCATGACTCGGTGGGAGAAACGCCGTTTCCTCCAAGAATTGGCTCTGCGCGGTAGCGAAATCCGCATCCGGGAAGTCGCCGCCGGGCAGCGGGCTGTGCGCCGTCCAGGCCCCGCGCATCGCTGGGAATACCGGCTTTAGCAGCTCGAGCGCGTGCTCGGCCAGGCGCCGATAGGTCGTGATCTTGCCGCCCAGGACCGTGAGCACGGTCGCCTGCTGTTCGGACCCCGCCACGTCGATTGCGTAGTCGCGCGTCACGGCCGATGGATCGGCTTGATCGTCGTCGACCAGGCAACGCACGCCGGAAAACGCATGGACCACATCCTGTGGGCCCAGCGTGCAGCGCAGCTGCCGGTTAACCGCCTCGCACAGGTAGCGCGTCTCTGCGTCGGAGATGGCGGCGGTGTCGGCTGACTCGGTAAACGGCAAATCGGTGGTACCGATCAGCGCCAGGTCTTTCTCGTAGGGCGTGACAAATATCGCGCGCCGATCAACGTTTTGCAGCAGGTACGCATGGTCCCCGCTCCAGAATTTTTGAACTACGAGATGGCTACCCTTGACCAAACGCGCGTGGTGCGCGCGGGCGACGCCGGGAACGCGCGCGGCAACTTCCTCGAGCCACGGGCCCGCGGCATTGACCAGCGCGCGGGCGTGCAAGGAGGTGACGGTTCCCGCGTGGCGATCGCGCAACTGGACGCGCCACAGCACGCCTTCTCGGGCCGCGTGCAGGAACTCGGTCTGCGTGCGAACCTGCGCTCCGAGCTGGTGCGCGGCGATCGCGTTGTGCACGACCAGCCGGGCATCGTCGGTGCGACAATCCGAGTATGTGAAGCCGCGCGTGAATTCGGGGCGAACCGCTAGTCCTTCCGGTTCCCTGGTAAGGGATATCGCGGCCGAGGCCGGTAGGCGCCGGCGGCGGGCAAGATGGTCGTAGAGGAACAGGCCGGCGCGCAGCATCCATGCCGGACGCATGCCGGCCACATGGGGGAGAACAAATCGTATCGGGCGTACCAGATGCGGCGCCGCCGCCAGCAGAATTTCGCGCTCGTGTAGCGCCTCGCGAACCAGGCGGAATTCCCCGTACTCCAGGTAGCGCAGCCCGCCGTGGATCAGCCCGCTGCTGCGCGAGGATGTGCCCTGCGCCAGATCGCCCCTTTCGCACAGCATGACCGTCAAGCCCCGACCGGCGGCATCGCGGGCAATGCCCGCGCCATTTACGCCGCCGCCGACGACGAGTAGATCCAGGATCTGCGGAGGAGCACGGTTTTCGCTTGCCGCGGGCTGCGCCATCATCGACGGGGGTTATGGAACGTGGCCAGGATCCGGCAGAGCGCGCGGGATATTTGGGCGAATCTCGTCGCGATTTTACGATGGCAGGAAGCATCATGACGGTCGCGGTCGACGTGTCTCCCGGAAGCGGGCATTCCTGCGCTAAAATGCCGGCTGTCCGCGAATCGCGTAGCGATACCGGGACAGCGCAAGATGGCCTCGTGCATACGAAGAAACAAATCATGCGAGGCGCCAATCATGGGGGTATAGCTCAGTTGGTAGAGCAGCGGACTCTTAATCCGTAGGTCGTAGGTTCGACTCCTACTGCCCCTA
>Ga0209415_10000780_pt1 | contig 59917 bp, 58 predicted proteins | sample PeaSoiSIISIP2007_FD_187696 | JGI IMG/M metagenome (GOLD analysis project Ga0209415, IMG submission 187696) | Peat soil microbial communities from Weissenstadt, Germany - SII-SIP-2007 (SPAdes) (version 2) | ecosystem: Environmental > Terrestrial > Soil > Wetlands > Peat | place: Germany... | reverse complement strand
CCGCGTCCAGCGCGCCCTCCGCCTCGCGCAGGCGCCGCAGCGCGGGCGGCGCGGGCCGCGGCGGCGCCGCGCGCGCGCGGCGCGCGTCGAGGCGGACCGCGCCGAGCTCCTCGAGATCCGCGAACAGGGCGCGGATCAGCTCGTCGAGCACGTCGGCGGGGAGCGGGAAGCGCGCGCGCACGGCCTCCGAGATGGCGCCGACGCTGCGGCGCCCGTCGACGAGGTCCAGGGCCGCCAGGCACGGCCGCGGCATGAGCCGGCTCGGGACGCCGGGATCGTCGGCGGCCGAGCCGTTCGCGGGAAAGGCGACCTGCCGGAACGGGCGCAGGAGTCCCGACCCCGCGAGCGGGACGAGGCGCAGCGACTTCGTCCGCCGCAGCCGCCACGCGGGGACGAGCGCGTCGTCCCAGGGCCGGCCCGGCGCGGGCGCTCCTTTCGCTTTCCAGCTGCGCTCGTTGCGGCCGACCAGGAACAATTGGGGCACGTGCGGGCTGCGCTTCTCGCGGCGCCGGCGCCGGCCCCACGGGTCGCGCAGGACGTCGCCGGACTCGTGGCGCCCGCCGTCGACGTAGGCCTGCTCGAACTGGGAGCTGACGCCGGCGAGCACCGAGATGAACGCGTCCTTGTCGTCGAGGCGGTAGGGCGAGCGGCTCGAGACGACCTCGCGCGCGCGGCGCCACCAGTCCTTCGCGGAGGGCTCGTGGTGGTACCAGTAGCGCACGAGGGCGAGGAAGCCCTCGCTGATGGCGCCGCAGAAGCGCCCGTAGTCGCGGCGCAGGAGCGCGCGGACCGCGGGGTCCTTCTCGCGCCGCAGGCTCGTGATCGTGTAGGCGGCGCGGCGGCCGGCGAGATGCGCCATGACCACGCCCGAGGACAGCAGGGGGTCGACGAAGAAGGCCGCGTCGCCCGCGGCGATCCAGCCGTCGCCGCAGGACTGCACGCTCGCGAAGGACCAGTCCTTGATCGTGAAGAAATCCTTCTTCGGGTCCCGCGGGTCCATCCCCTCGATCATGCGCGCCTTCGCGAGAAGGGGCCGGATCTCGGAGCAGCCCGCGATCGCGTCCAAGAAGAACTTCCGGTAGTCCGCGACCTTGCGCCGCGCGACGTACTCGGCCTTGGAGACCAGGCCGACCGAGACCAGGTCCGGAGCGAGCGGGATGTACCAGAACCAGCCCTCGGGGACCGAGCAGACGAAGATCGCCGACTTGTCGGGATGGCCGGTGTACTCGATCTTCCAGCGGGCGCCCTTGAAGTAGCCGTAAGCCGCGACGTTGCGCAGGTCCTCGCTGTAGCGCCGGATCGGCCGGAACTTGGACAGGAAGCCGCCTTGCCCGCTGCAGTCGGCCAGCATGCCGCAGTCGAGAGCGAAGGCCTTGCGGTCCGGGCCCTCGGCGACGAGCCCGACGATCCTGCCGCGGCGCTCGATCGGCTCGACGGCGCGCGCGCCCATGCGGATCTCGACGCCGCGCTCGCGCGCGGCTTCGACGAGGAGCGCGTCGTAGCGCGAGCGCACGACGTGCCAGCTCGAGCCGCCGGGCGCCTTTTTCGACGCCAGAAACTTGAGGCGATCGAACGTGGCGTCCCAGGGCTCGCGGTCCTTGCCCCAGACGAAGACCACGCCGATCTTTTTCAGGAAGCCGGCGGCGGCGATCTTGTCGTACGCGCCCATCTCCTGGAGCACGGGCACGGCCCCGGGGAGCAGGGATTCCCCGATGTGGTGGCGGGGGAACACGGCCGCCTCGAGGATCAGGACCTTGGCTTCGGGGTTGTAGCGCTTGACGAGGGAGGCCAGCGTGGTCCCCGCCGGGCCCGCCCCGATCACGACGAGATCGTAGCGCGAGGACGAGGCGCGCGTCCGGGTCGCGGGCATCGCAAGAACTATACTCGCGGCCGGCGGTCAAGTCAATGTCGGCGGCCCCCGCCTCCGCTCGGCGCGGGCCTCAGGAGCCGGCATCTGGGCCTTTGGGCCTATTCATGTCTGGGCCCTAAGACCCATGGCGGAGATGGGCCCTTCGTTTACTCTCCCTTTACAATCGGCGTCCAGCCCGGCGGACCCCTCTCCGCGCGGGACACAGGAGACAACACGAGATGAGACTCGCACTCAAGCTGGCGCTCGCGGCCTTGATCGCGGCGCCGGCGCTGGGAAACCCGCTCCCGGCGCCCGCGGACGGAATGAAGCGCTGGATCGTCACGTTCGCTCCGACCGCGAAGTCCGCGGCGCGCGAGCGCGCCCTCGCGGCGCTGAGCGTCAAGGCCGTGGCCACCATCGCCTCCGACGGCGACACCGATCACGAGTTCTCCGCCGCCGTCGTCGACATCCCCGCCGCGCGGACGCTGTCCTCCGCCGCCGCGAAGAGCGCGTCGAGCGACGTCGTCTCGGTCGAGCGCGACGTGAAGGTCAAGTGGATCGAGCAGGCGGCCGTCTCCTTCCAGGCGGCGGCCCTGCCGAGCTTCGAGGGGATCATGGGCTCGCTGAAATTTCCCGCGAAGGCCGCGCAATACCCGCAGTTCTCCGCGCTCTCGCTGCGCGGCGACGTCCCGTGGGGCGTCGACCGCGTGCACGCGCCGGCCGCCTGGCCGCAGACGGAGGGAGCGGGGGTCAAGATCGCGATCATCGACACCGGCATCGACTACACGCACCCCGCGCTGACCGGGAAGGTCGACGGCGGCTACTCGGCGCTCGCGAAGACCGAGAACCCGAAGGACTACATGGACGACAACGGCCACGGCACGCACGTCTCCGCCACCGCCGCGGGCCTGCGCATCCGCGGCCTCGTCGGCGTGGCGCCGAAGGCGCGGCTCTACGCGGTCAAGGTGCTCGACGCCGACGGCTCCGGCAGCCTCTCCGACGTGGTCGACGGGCTCGTCTGGGCCGGGAAGAACGGCATGCAGGTCGCGAACATGAGCCTCGGCGCGCCGAGCTCCAGCGACGCGCTGCGCCGGGCCGTGCAGTACGCGACCGGGATGGGCGTCGTGATCGTGGCGGCGGCCGGCAACACCGGCGGCAAGGTCAGCTATCCGGGCGCCTATCCCGAGTCGGTGACGGTCGCGGCGTCGGACTGGAGCGACAAGGCCGCGGGCTTCTCGAGCCGCGGGCCCGAGGTCAAGTTCATCGCGCCGGGCGTCGACGTCGTCTCGGCGCGGCTCGGCGGCGGCTTCGTCTCCTTCTCGGGGACCTCGATGGCGACGCCGCACGTCGCGGGCCTGGCCGCGCTCTCGGTCTCGCAGGGCTGGGTCGGCCTCGGCGGCCCCGACGGAGTGCTCGCGCAGCTGCGCAAGGCGGCCTCGCCCCTGCCGGGCCTGACCGCCGAGCAGCAGGGCGCGGGGCTCATCGACGCGGGCAAGCTGACGCGCTGAGCCGCGCGCGGTTTTCTTCTGGACGCGGGCGCTCTTTCACGCTATCCTGAGGCGTGAGCGCCTGCTTCATCGTCAACCCGGCGGCCGGTCACGGCCGCGGGCGCGCGCGCTGGGAGCCCGCGCGCGCGCTGGCCGCCGCGCTCTGGCCCGACCACGAGGTCTGCGTCACCGAGGGCCCCGGTCACGGCCGGCACCTCGCGCGGCTCGCGCTCGAGGGCGGAGCCGAGGTCGTCCTCGCCGTCGGCGGCGACGGGACCTTGGGCGAGGTCGTCGACGGCTTCCTCGCCGCGCCGGCCGCGGCGCGCGAGCGCGCGGCCGTGGCGACGTTCCCGGTCGGCTCGGGCTGCGACTTCGCGCGCCACGCGGGCCTGCCGCGCGGCCCCGAGGCCTGGGCCGCCGCGCTGTCTTCGCGCCGCGTGCGCCGGCTCGACGCGGCGCTCGCGACGTTCCTCGACGCGGAGGGGAAGAAGCGCGCGCGGCATTTCCTGAACGTCGTCTCGCTCGGCCTGGCCGGCGACGTGGCGATCGGCGTCGAGCGCCGCGGCAAGCTCCTCGGCGGCACGCTGACCTACCTGGTCGAGGCGCTGATCGCGGTCGCGAACGCGCGGCCGCGCCGCGTGAGCCTCGTCGTCGACGGCGTCGAGGAGCCGCCCGCGGACTATCACATGATCTCGGTCGCGAACACGAGCACGACCGGGGGCGGCATGCGCATCGCGCCCGGCGCCGACGCGGAGGACGGCCTGCTGGACCTGCTCACGGTCGGGCCGCTGACGCGCGGGCGCCTGCTGACGCTCCTGCCCCGCGTCTACGCCGGCGGCCACATCGGCGCCGACGGCGTGGTCCTGCGCCGCGCTCGGCGCGTGGAGATCAAGAGCGAGGAGCTTATGGTCTTGAACATCGACGGAGACCTCGACGGCGCGACGCCCGCCGTCTTCGAGGTCCTGCCGCGGGCCGTGCCTTTCCTGCTCTAGCCTTCGGGGGGAAAATGGTGGCGAGGGACAGGATCGAACTGTCGACACCCGGTTTTTCAGACCGGTGCTCTACCACTGAGCTACCTCGCCGTCGGGAGATCATACCACTCGCGGCGCGGAAGGCGCAACGCGGCCGCCCGGCGCGCGGTTGACACGGCGGGCCGCCGCGCGTATCATGGGCGCGTGGCGGCGAGGGCGGCCCGGCGAAAGAAGGGCGGCGTGCTGACGGCGGCGCAGGTCGAGCATTTCCTGCGGCGCGGCTTCGTGCGCGTGCCCGGCTGCTTCAGCGCGGCCGCAGCCAAGCCCTGGGTCGACGCGGCGTGGGCGCGCCTCGGCGCGGACCCCGCGGATACTAAGACGTGGCCCGGTCCGCGCGACTTCTACGAGGGCGATCAGAACGTCCGCATCGCCGATTTCGCCCCGAAGGCGTGGGAGGCGATCTGCGGCCTTCTCGGCGGCGCCGAGCGCATCGAGCGCGCCGAGTGGCTCTCCTGGTCGAACTCGTTCGTGATCCGCTTCCCGCGCCGCGGCGGGAGCTGGGAGCCGCCGTCGACGACCTATCCGGGCGACTGGCACCTGGACGGGGACCGCGAGAAGCGCTTCCTCGACAGCCCCGAGATCGCCCTGCTCGCGTGGGCGATCTGGAACGACGTGCCCGAGCGCGGCGGCGGCACCTACCTCGCGTGCGACTCCGTCCCGCGCGTCGCCGAGCACTTCGCGCGGCATCCGGAGGGCGTCGCGAAGACCGAGGTCCCGCTCCGGCCGATCATCGGCCTCTGCCGGGACTTCGCCCAGTTCACCGGACGCGTCGGGGACGTCGTCCTGGCGATGCCGCAGATGATCCACACCGAGTCCGACAATGTCTCCGACCGCGCGCGCTTCCTGACGGCGCGCATCGTGGCCCTGCGCGAGCCGCTGAACTTCGCCCGCGCCGACCCGCGCGAGTTCTCCGTCGTCGAGTCGGCCGTGCTCGCGGGCCTCGGCGCGAAGCGCCTGGATTTCCGGCGGGCGGCGTGACGCGCGGCGCGGGCTTCGCGGACGCCCTGCTCGCCGGCGCGGTCCGCGGCGACTGGCTGCGCTCCGCGCCGAGGCCTCCGTCGGCCGCGGCGCGGCGGCTCGAGGCGCGCCTCGCGCGCCTGCTCGCGCGCGTCGACGGCGACGCGATCGACCGCGAGGACCGCGCGCCGGCGAGCGCGATCTCGGGGCTCGAGCGCCTGGGGGTCTTCCGGATGAGCCTGCCGCGCGCGCACGGAGGGCTGGGCCTGAGCCGCACCGACTGTCACCGCCTCGTCGCGCGCGTCGCGGCGAAGAGCGCGGGGCTGTCGATGTGGGTCACGACGCACTCCATGGCGGCGGCCCTGATCGAGCGCGCGGCCGCGGCGGATCTGCGCGCGAAAATCCTGCCGCGGCTGGCGGCGGGGGAGCTCGCGGCGCTGGCGCTGGCCGAGGAGGGAGCGGGCACGGACGCGACGCTGATCGCGGCGCGCGCGCGTCCCGCGCGCGGCGGCTGGCGCCTCGACGGCCGCAAGCTCTGGATCACGAACGCGCCGGTCGCGCGCTGGCTCGTCGTGATCGCGCGCGCGCCGGGCGGGCTCACGGCCTTCCTCGTCGACGCGCGCTCGCGCGGCGCGTCGGTCGAGCGGCGCTGCCGCTTCCTCGGCCTGCGCGGGATGGAGAACGGCGTCCTGCGCCTGCGCGGCGCGTTCGTCCCGTCGGGGGCGCGGCTGGGCGCGGAGGGCGACGGCCTGCGCCTGGGGCTTGCGGCGCTGAGCGCGGGGCGCCTCACGGTCGCGGCGCGGGCGCTCGGCCTCGCGCGCGAGTGCCGCGCCGCGGCGCGGGCGTGGACCGCGCGCCGCCGCCAGCGCGGCCGGCCGCTCGCGGCCGAGCCGGCCGTCGCTGCGCGTCTCGCGCGCCTCGACGCTCTCGTCGCGCGCTTGGACGCGGTGAGCGCGCGCGCCGCGCGGTGGGCCGACGAGGACCGCGACCTGCGCGGCGAGTCCCCGCTCGTGAAGCTCTTCGCGGCGTCGGCGGCGTGGGAGGCGGCGGACCTCGCGCTCCAGCTGCGCGGCGCGCGCGGCTACGAGACGGCGGACTCCCAGCGCGCGCGCGGCGAGGAGCCCGTGCCCGCCGAGCGCTGGCTGCGCGACGCGCGCGGCCTGCGCCTGATCGAGGGCACGGACGACGCCCTGCGCTGGGCGGTCGCGCGCCGCGGCCTGGAGCTCGCGCGCGCGGGAGCTCGCGCTCCGCGCGGTCCCGGCGTCCTGGGCGCGCGCGCGGCGGCGCTCGCCGCCGAGTTCCGCGCGCTCGCGCGCGGACGCTCGGCCGAGATCCCGGCGCGCGCGCTCGAGCTCGCCGACGAGGCCGCGCGAATTCTCGCCGACGCCTGCGCGCGCGCCGCCTAAGGCCGCGCGCGCGTCTCGGACGCGCCGGGGAGCAGGAAGGCGACCATCGCGACCATGCTGGGCCCGAAGAACCAGACGTTGAGCGCGAGCGCGGCGTAGCCGTGCAGGGCGACGCAGAGCGCGATCGCCGCGCGCCGCGGCCCGCGGAAGGCGAGGAGCGCCGCGAGCGTGAACTCCCCGATCACGCCCATCCAGGCCAGGACCGCGTTGCCTGAAAGCGTGGAGACGAGCGCGCGGTACGGCGCCGGATAAGGCCAGGGCCAGGCGGCGAGCAGGTACTGATGGCGGACGAAGAGATGGCCGCCCGAGAGCCAGACGCGCGAGGTCTTCAGCAGCGCGGTCGCGAAGTAGATCCAGGCGGTCTGCGCGAGCAGGACGTCGCGCGGCCAGGCCAGCTCGCGCGCGGGCGCGCGCTCCAGGCGCGCCTGCGACAGGATCAGCGCGACGACGGAGAAGTAGTAGAAGTCGTTGAGATGGAAGTAGAGGCAGGCCTCGGCCGCGCGCAGGACGAAGGCCGCGAACGCGAAGGCGCGCGCGCGGCGGCCGATCAGCAGGCCGAGCTCCGCCGCGATGAGTCCGCACTGAAGCAGCGCCAATCCCCAAAGAGGATGCGGCGGCACGGCGCCGAGGGAGAAGCTCCCGGCCGTTCCTTTCAGCGAGAGATCGAGGACGTCGTAGACCAGCCACGTCGCCGCGAAGGCGACGCGAAAAGCGCGGACCCCGCCGCCGGGAATCTCGGCGGCGGTCCAGGCGCGGAAGCGTTCAGGGACAGTCGAACGCACGGTTCTCCTGACGCCCGTCGGGGAAGAAGCACTGCGTCTCCACGCGCGTGCGGTCGAGCGCGTACGCGCAACCCATATGTCCGCGGTACTGGTACGCCGCCGCCGCGTCAGAGACGACGTCCCACTCGAGGAGCGGCGACAGGTCGCGCTGGCTCGAGAGCCGCCCCTCCGGCGCGGCGATCGGGGGCGTCCACGTCAGCCGGCAGCGCTCGATGCTCACCGCGAACATGTCCCAGGACAGCGCCACGCGCCGCGGCGCCTGTCCGAACGGCCGGAAGCCGAGCGCGAACTGGCGCGCGAGTGCGTAGGCCTGGACCAGGATCAGCAGCGCGAGGAACAGCGCGACGGAGCGCGGCGATCTCAAATGGCGAGAAGTGGGCGCGCGCGCTCGTAGCGCGGGTCGTCGGCGCGCAGGACGTCGGGGTTTATGCCGAGGCGGCGGCAGGTCTCGAGCGCCAGGCGCTGGCCCCAGACGATCTGCGCGAGCCAGTCCTCGGACTCGACCGCGACGAACGGGACCCCGATCGCCTCCAGGTAGCGGCGCACCGCGTTCCAGCGGCGCTCCTTCGGGCTCATGAAGCCGACCACGACCGAGCCCGCGCCGACCGAGACCTGCGGGCCGTGCAGGAATTCCTCGAGGCCGTAGGAGCGGACGCGCACGTAGGCGGCCTCCAGCAATTTGAGCGCGACCTCGCAGGCCGCCCACTCGCGCACTCCGTCGCCGAGGAGGACGAGGTCGGTGTCGCGCCGCACGTCCGGGAAAGCGGGGCCCCAGCTCAAGCTGGCCTGCAGGCTTCGAAACGGCGCGAGCAAGGCGGGCTTGCCCGCCCAGCGCAGGAGCCAGGCCATCGTCGTCGTGAACGAGTGCGTGAAGGCGCCCGTGTCCTCGACCGGTCCGGTCTCCAGACGGCGCTTGGAGGCGCGCCACGGGCTGCCGGCCGCGGTGACGATGGCGGTCTCCGCGCCGGCGCGGCGCGCCATGCCCTCGGCCTGCACCGTGTAGGACCGCGAGCCGGTGTGCGACAGGAAGACGCCGAGGTCGCCGCGCGAGAGCCGGTACGGGCGCGCGACGAAGTCGTAGCTGTGCACCGCGCGCGCGTCGAAGCCCGCGCGGCTCCACAGCCAGGCCGCGATGCGCGCCGCGTGATGGTTCGTGCCCACGCCGACGAAGAACACCTTGCGCCCGCGCGGGGCTTTAAGCCACGCCGGCGCCGGCGCGGCGAGCACGGCGCGCGCGAGCTCCGGCTGGGCGAGGATGTTCGCTTCGTAGCGCGAGCGCGCGGTCGCAGAGTCCATGGCGGGGCTCATCTTATCACAGGCGCCGATTCGTCGTACACCCTGAATGCGCCATGCACGAGTTTCGAGGGAGGGGAATGATCCTTTTATCGGCCTGATGGGTTTCTCTCATAATCGCGCCAGGAATCTCGCTCTATTCGTTCTTTCGGCACAGATGATGGGAGAAACCCATCGGGCCGATCATGGGCAGATGGGTCCGCGGGCCAACCGGAAGTCCCGCTCGAGCTGGGCCCTGCGGCCCTGGCGAGGGCGCGCCGCGCCGCTTATCCTGGGCTTATGACCGAACGCGTCCGCGCGCGGGTCGTGCTGGCGTGCACCCTCGCCGTCGGCGGCCCGGCCGCCCGGGCCGCCGTGGTCGCGAGCCTGCCGGCCGTGGCGCCTTTCGCGGCCGCTCCCGCCGTTCCGCTCTCGTTTTCCGGTCCCGGCGCGGCCGTCGCTTTGGCGCCTTCGCTGATCGCGCCGGCTCTGACCGTCGCGCCCGCCGCTCTTGCCGCCGCGCCCGTCGCTCCCGTCGCGGTCTCGGCCGAAGCGCCGGCGACGACCGCTCTCGCCGCCGCGGCGTCCGCGCCGGAGCCGGAGCGTGCGGCGGCCGCGGCCTACCGGGACGGCGTCGCCCGCTTCGATCAGGGCGTCCCCTCCGCGCCCGAGCTGCATCCCGAGCGCACCGCGATCGCGCGCCGCAGCTCGTCCATCCCGGTGCGGCAGGCCCGGCGTCTCCTGGGCGGCAGGATCCTCGACTACGGCGCGGGGCGCGGCGTGGACACGAAGCGGCTCAAGGCCGCGGGCCTGCGGGTCACGGCCTACGATCCGCATTATTTTCCCGAGAAGCCGGAGCGCGGCGCCGGCTTCGACTGGGTCCTGCTCAATTTCGTGCTGAACGTGATCCCGACGCGGGCCGAGCGCGCCGCCGTTCTGCGCGATGTCGCGCGCCTGCTCAAGCCCGGCGGCCGCCTGCTCGTGTCCGTGCGCGGCGCCGAGGAGCTGGAATACAACCGGCAGTCCGACTGGCGGCGCCGCGGCGACGGCTGGATCACGCCTCATCAGACTTTCCAGCACGGCTACACGACGGAGGAGTTCCACGCGCGGCTGGCGGAGTCCGGCTTCAAGGTCGTCCGGGTCCTGGGCCCGCTGACCGCGATCGCGGAGAAGGGGCCGCGGGGCTTCGGCAAGCAGACGCCGCAGGCGACCTACTTCCACCGCTCGCTGGAGCGCCGGGCTCCGCCGCGCCTGGCCGCGCTCGTGGCGCGGGCCAAGAAGCGCCTGCCCGCGGGCGCGCGCTGGAACCTGATCAAGGTCGACCATCACGGCGGCGCGGTCTCCTTCCTTTGGTATCCGGACTTCGACACGGACCCGCACCCGGCCCTGCGCGTCTCCTACCGCGTGGACCCGGCGAGCGGCTTGGTGAGAGTGGAGGACTACTCGGACCGGGCCAATCCCTTCATCCTCCACCGCAAGGACGCGATGATCGCGACCGACGATCCCCGCTACGACGAGTTCCGCCGCGTCACCGAGAAGGAGGAGGCGGCCGGCCTGCTGAGCCGCGCGGACATCGGCACCCGCGACGGCTGGCGCCGAGCGCAGCGATGACGAGCGCCGCCCGGCTCGCGCTCCTGTCCGCGGCGCTGCTCGCGCCGGGGACGCCGCGCGACCTCCCCGCGCCGCCGCCCGCGCCGGCGTCCGTTCCGGCTCCCGCGGCCGACGAGGACGCGGCCCTGCGCGCGCTGTTCGCGCGCCCGCTGATCGTCGGCGCCAGCATCAGCTCCGACTTCAGGACCGCGAGCCCCGGCCGGCGCTTGGCGCGGAGGCTGGGCACCGAGGACGCGCTCGTCTCGAAGGCGCGGGCGGGAGCGTCGGGCGCCGCGATCGTCGCCGCGCTCGCGGACGAGGACTTCGCGCGCGCCAGCGTCGTCGTGGGGGTCGATCTTTTCTTCTGGGACTCCGTGCGCGGCTGCGACGCGGGCTTGGCGGCCGTCGACGATTTGTTCGCGCGGGACAAGCCCCGTCGGACCCCGCTCGTGATCGGGAACATCCCGGCGCTGAGGGAGAGCTCCTGCCGCGAGCGGCTCAACGCGCGCATCGCGGCCGGCTGCAAGGCCGCGCCGGCCTGCGCGCTGCTCGACCTCGACGCGATGTACAAAGAGGCTGCGGCCGCCGGCGGCGCGGACCTGGACGGGCGCCGCCACGCGCTGAGCGAGATCCTGCCCGACGGACTGCATCTGAGCGACGTCGGCTCCGAGCTGGTCGCGCGGAAGCTGGCGGCGACCGCGCTCCAGATCCGCTGACTACTGAATAGAGCCTTTGCGGAGCTCGAGCCGGGCGCGCGCGCTGCGGCTCATGCCCTTCTCGGCGATCTTCGGATGCTTGAGCCGCGCGAGCTCGCCCGCGTTCCGCTGGATCTTCAGGACCGCGTCCGCGATCTGATCCATGTCGGACGCGGCCCCCAGCAGCAGCCAGTGCGGGAGCCAGACGGCCTCGTGATACGCGGCTCTTTCGGCGACGGGGCAGGAGACGCGCGACAGATCGTAGCTCGCGAGCGCCGGGTAGCGCGCGGCGTCGGCGTGGAACAGGGAGCTCCGGTAGATCGGCTCGTAGAACATCCCGTCGCAGGGAACGCCCTCGGCCTCGAGAGCCGCGACGAAGGCGTCGCGCGAGGCGCCCTCGAACCGGGCCGGGTCGTAGCGGAACACGAACTGATAGACCGCGGGCGTGGTGACGCGCGGGTCGCGGCGCAGGGGCTTCACGCCGCCGATCTCGGTGAGCGCGCGAGAAAGCCGCTCCGCGCTGCGCGCGCGCCGCGCGGTCTGCTCCGAAAGCCGCGAGAGCTGGCAGGAAAGTACGGCGGCTTGAAACTCCGTCATCCGATAGTTGTGACCGAGCACGCGGCGCTTCGAGCGATCCCGGCCGAAGGGCCGACCGCAGTTGACCAGCGCGCCCAGAGCCTCGAGGACCGCCTCGTCGCTCGTGAGCACGAGCCCGCCTTCGCCCGCCGTCATCAGCTTGCTCGTCTGGAAGCTGAAGCAGCCCGCGTCCCCCAGCGAGCCCGCGCCGCGGCCCTTCCACTTCGCGCCGTGCGCGTGCGCGCAGTCCTCGATCACGGCGATGCTGCGCGCGCGAGCCAGCGCGAGGAGCGCGTCCATGTCCGCCATGCCCATCGCGAGATGCACCGGGATGATCGCCTTCGTCCGCGTCGTCAGCGCCGCCGCCACCTTGAGCGCGTCCAGGCAGTACGTGTCGGGATCGACGTCGACGAACACCGGCGCGGCCCCCGCGAACAGCACCGGCGCCGCCGTGCCCTCCCAAGTGTAGGCCGGCACGATCACCTCGTCTCCCGGCCCCACCCCGCACGCCTCCAGCGCCGCCTCGAGCGCGACCGTCCCGTTGGCCACGCACACGCCGTGCCGCGCGCCGTGCGCGCGCGCGAACGCCGCCGCGAACTTTTTCGCCTCGACGTTCGGGAACGGATAGCCGCCCCAGCTGCGGTTCTTTAGGACCGCGCTCAGCGCCCGCTCTTCTTTTTTGTCGAAGGCGGGCCAGGCGGGGAACTTTTTCGACCGCACCGGCTTGCCGCCGGCGAGCGCCAGTTTAGACATCCAGCTTTTTCCAGGAGCCGCTTCGCATCGAGGCGTAGGCCGCATCGACGATATGATTGACGACGAGGCCGTCCTCGAACGACTCGAGCGGGCGGCGGCCGCGGCGCAGGCAGTCGACGAAATGGCGGAGCTCGTGGACGATGCCGAAGCTGTGGAACTCCTCGGGCACGGGGAATTGCCAGCCCGTGGTCGTCGAGGCTTTCTCCACGGTGTAGCCGGCGCTTTTCAGAGTGAAGCTGCGGACGGGCGTGCCGCGCGGGACGTCGGTGGAGACGGAGCCATCGGTGCCGTAGACCTCGTTGCGCACGTCCAGGCCGGCACGCGCGGTCCAGCTCACGTTGATCTCGGCGAGGCCGCCGCTGCGGAAGCGGAGCAGGACGACGGCGTTGTCTTCGGCGCGCGTTTTCTTTTTGTGGACGAGCGTGGCGCCCCAGGCAAGAACGGCGACGGGCTTGTCGTTCTTGCCGAAAAAGTTCCGGGCCGTCTCGATGGAATGACAACCCATGTCGAGCAAAACGCCGCCGCCGGACAAGCGCTTGTCCCAGAACCAGGAGGCGTGAGGTCCGCCGTGGGCCTCGTAGCCGCGGAAGCTCAGCACGCGGCCGATCGCGCCGGAGGCGACGAGCTCGCGCGCGCGGATGACGGCGGGGGCGAACACTTCCGATTCGGCGTAGCCGTGGAAAACGCCGGCCTTCTCAACGGCCGCGAGCATGGCGCGCGCCTCGCGCGCGTTGCGGCCCAGCGGCTTGTCGCAGACGATGGCCTTGCCGGCGCGGGCCGCGGCCAGCACGGCGGGAAGATGAAGAAAATTGGGAAGGCCGATGAGGATGAGGTCGACGTCCGGATCGGAAACGACGTCGCTCATGCGGTCGGTGGCTTTCGGGATTTTCCAGCGGCGCGCGAACGCGCGAACGCGGCGGAGATCGCGCGAGTAAACGGCGACGACCTGCGTTCCCGGGACTTGCTGCAGCGCCTGAAGGTACTGTTCCGCGATGAAGCCGGAGCCGAGCACGCCGAGGCGGATATTTTTCATGCGAGTTGGAACGGCCAGGTGCGGTTGAGCCGCGACCAGGCGAAGAAGGCCGCGGCGCCGACGGCCAAGGTGACGAGTCCGGCGAGCGCGAAGGTCCAGCCCGAGGTGAGGAAGATGAAGGCCCAGCCCAGAACCGCGACGACGCTGGGCAATGGATACAGCCACATCGAGAACGGCCGCGCGACGCCCTTCTTCCTCAATAAGGCGACGGCGAAGGCCTGGCCGATGAACTGCACGAGGATGCGCGTGGTCATGAGCGCGCTGATGACGGCGTCGAGCGAAAGAAAACTGGCCGCCATCGCGACGACGCCCACGACGAGCAAGGAGACGTGCGGGAAATCCCCGCTCGGGTGCAGCTTCGCGAAGGGCTTGAAGAAATGGCCGTCGACGGCCGCCGCGTAGGGGATGCGCGAATAGCCGAGCAGGAGCGCGAACACCGAGGCGAAGGCCGTCCACATGATCGCGGCCGTGAACCACGCGGCGACCTTGGTCCCGTAGAGTTTTTCCATGAAGTCGGAGACCACGAACGACGAGCCCATCGCCTGCTTCCAGGGAAGGACGCCGATCACGGACATGTAGATCAGGAAGTAGATCCCGGCCACGACGAAGAGGCTGATCAGGATGGAGCGCGGGATCACGCGGCCGGGGTCCTTCACCTCGTCGCCGATGTAGCAGACGTCGTAGTAGCCGAGGTAGTCGTAGAGCGCGATCAGCGTGGCCGAGCCCAGGCCCAGCACGAAGCCGCGGCTGAAGCCCCAGGCTCCCGGCGGAAAAGAGAACGCGAGCTTCGGGTCGAAGCGCGGCAGGCCGCTGAGGATCACGACGGCGGTGGTGAGCATGGTCCCCGCCCACAGCGTCACCATCAGCTTGCGATTGGAGCCGATCTTGCGGTACAGCAGAGCGAGGTTCAGCGCGCCCACGCCGGCCGCGATCAGCTTGGTCTGCAGGGGCGTGACTTTCCAGAGATAGCCCGCGTACTGCGCGAAGCCGATGTAGCCCGAGGCGATCTCGAGAGGCCCGCTCAGGATGAACTGCCAGATGAAGAGGAACGCCATGAGCCGGCCCCAGCTCTCGCGGCCGAAGCCGTCGCGCAGGAAGACGTAGGAGCCGCCGGAGCCCGGCAGGGCCGCGCCCAGCTCGCTCCACACCATCCCGTCGGCGGCCGCGATCACCACGCCCAGGAACCAGCCCAGCATCGCCTGCGGCCCGCCCATCGCCGAGAGCACGAGCGGGATCGTGATGAACGGCCCGATCCCGATCATGTTGGACATATTAAGGGCAGTCGCGTCCAAAAGGCCAAAACTTTGATGCAGTCGCTTTTCCTGCATTATCGAGCAGCCCTTGCTACGTTTGAATATGCGGATTCCCCGTTCGCGTTCATCGCCCGCACCCGATACGACGCCGACGCCCGAGGCGTTGCGTCGAGGAAGTCGACGCGCGATGCGGCGAGTTTCGCAATGCGCTCCCACTTGCCGCCATCCGCGTCGCGCCTCTCGACCGCGACCTCGGAGGCGTCTCCTCCGTGGACTTCCCAACGCAGATGTACGCCGCCGACGCCGGCCTTGGCGGTCAGGCCGCTCGGCGCTTCGGGCAGGACCGGCCAATCGAAATAATTCGCGTCGGCCACCGCCATCACGCTGTCCGTCACGGGGACCGCCGCGAGCGTGTCGGTCGTCCCTTTCTTCCATTCGAGCGGCGTGATCGCGCCCGAGACGACGTCGATGAGTACGGGCCGCTGGATGCCGGAGTTCTTCATCGTCAAATCGGCGGCGAAGCCGCGGAAGGCGTCGCCGGGGGGACTGTGCGCGGCCAGCCAGTACGCGACGATCGCCTTGCCGCTCGCGGAGCGGAAGCCGCGGGCGATGAACGGGTCGGTCGACTTCGAGACGTCGGACGCCGAGATCGCGATGCCCGGGTCCGGCGTCGTGTCGGAGAAGAGCGCGTTCACGTTCTGCAGCGCCGCGAAGACGGGGCGCGGCGAGAAGTCGTCGGGCTTGTAGCGCAGGCCGTGGAGCATGCCGAAGTCGTCGTACTCGTTGCCGTCCGTCCCCGCGGCCAGGAGCCAGACGAAGGTCTTCACGCCCGCCGCCCAGTTGTACAGCAGCCCGCGCGGGACATATTTCGCCTGCACGGAATCGTCGGAGCCCGCCCACGTGCCGATCGAGTTGAACTCGTCGTCCCAGAACACGATGTCCTTGCGGATGCCCGGATAATCGCGCACGAAGCTCCTGAGCTTCGCGGCCGAGTCGTCGCCGTAGGCGTCCGCGTCCATGCGCTCCGGGTTCAGGTTGGTCCCGTAGCCCGGATACGTGTGGTAGGCGAAGACGTCGATGCCGGAGGCGCAGGCGCAGGCGTCCAGCGCGCGCCGCGCGTACTCGACGCGCGGCTCGGCCTGGCCGCCGTAGATCACCTTCGCGTCGGGGTCGGCCTCGTGCACCGCCGGAATGAAAGCCTTGAGCAGTCGGCCGAAGCCCTCGGGATCGCTGCTCGGGTTCCAGTAGCCGATGTCCTGCTCGTTCCAGAGCGCCCAGTACTTGATGCGGCCGCGGAAATGGCCGACCATGAACTTCACGTAGCGGATGAACGCGGCCGTCTGCTCGGGCGTGCGCGGCGGCCAGAAGACGGAGTAGAGGCTCCGGTCGTCGTTGTGGAACGAGCCCGGCTCCGGAGAAATCTCGTCGGGAATCTTCCCGGCGGGCGACGTGTACATCGGGTTTCCGTACAGCAGCTGGACCTGGACCTTCACGCCGTTGTCGACGAGCGAGTCCACGTGATCGTCGAGTCCCGGCGGGACCGCGAGCACGCCGCGCTTGCGCTCCACCCAGTCCCAGCTGGTCTCGTCCGAGCTGTTCTCGTACTGGCCGATGCGGATCCATTTCACGCCGGCGTCGAACATCCGCGTCCACCACCAGCGCTCCCAGGGCAGATAGGGCGCGCGCGGCAGGTCGGAGTTGATGCCGAAGCCGTCCTTGATCTGCGACGAGCGCTTGGGCGGCACGCGCTTCGGAACGCCGCCCGCCTGCGCGCGGGCCGGCGCGGCCGCGAGGAGTGCTGCGAGCAGGACCAGCGCCCGCGCGGCGCGGCTCGTCACGACGCGGGCTCCGGCGCGGCGGGCCGGCCGCTCGCGAAGCCGCGGGCCATCACGAACTCGTACGCGATCTCGACGGCGCGTCCGCGCTTGCGCTTGCCCGCGCGGCGTAGGACGTCGGCCTTGATCTTGGCCTGCGTCTCGGGCGGCAGGGAGTCCAGCATCGCGCGCGTGCGGCCCGAGCCCTCGATCATCGTCTCCCAGTAGGCCTCGGCGGAGGGAAAGCGGAAGTGACCGGGCAGCCGGCGCGTGACGATCTCGGTCAGCCCCGCCTGCATGAACGCCGACTCGAGCACCCCGTCGGGGCCGAACGCGAACAGCGTCGGCGCGCCTTTCGGCGCGCGCAGCTGGGGCGCGCGCGCGACGATCGCGTCGAAGACGAGCGCGGTGAACTGCATCGCGTGGCGCCGGCCCTGCACGAGGCAGGCGACCGGCGCTCCGGGCGCGGCGACGCGGCGCATCTCGGCGAGAGCCCGGTCGGGGCGCGCGAAGAGCATGAGGCCGAGCTGGCAGAGCACCGCGTCGAACGCGGCGTCGGGGAGCTCCAGCTTCGACGCGTCCATCGCGCGCCACTCGATCGGGGCCGCGCCGCGCGCCGGCGCGCGGGAGGCGGCCAGCTCGATCATGCCGGGCGCCAAGTCCACGGCGAGCACGCGGCCCTTCTCGCCGGCGCGGCGCGCGGCCGCGCGCGCGGCGAGGCCGGGCCCGCAGGCGACGTCGAGCACGCGGTCGCCGCGGCGCACGCCGGCGAACTCGACGAAGGCCTCGGCGGTCGGCCCGAAGAGCGCGGCCGAGAGCTTGTCGTAGCGCGGGGCGGCCTCGGTCCAGGTCTTGCGCGACTCGGCGGTGTAGACGTCGGGGTCGAAGCCGCTCATCGCGGCATTATAGCGCAACGGAGCGGACCTTCAGACCCCCGCGCGGGCCGGGACCAAGGACCCTCGCGGGCCCGCTCGACGAAGGCTATCCTCATATCATGAGACACGTCCTCTTCGCCGCCGTCTTGGCCGCCGCCGCGCCCGTCGGCGCGCAGTCCGTCGCGGATCCGGAGCCGGTCGACCAGCTCGGTCAGATCGGCGCGGCCGCGAAGGCGCAGAACGCGAAGCTCGCCGCGGCTCCGGTCGACCCGAAGCCGGTGAACGCCCTCTTCGACCGGCTGGTCAAGGACGGCGAGCAGATCCAGACCGAGGACGGCGTCCAGGACACCTACACGCGCTCCGGCCAGCCCAAGAAAGTCGGGCGGTGGCGCAACCTGCAGGTCGGCGTCGTCGAGCAGGGCGACCCCGACGCCGCCGCCGACCGCTCCGGCCGGCTCCAGTTCCGCGACCTCGTGATGCGCCGCGTCTTCTCGACGCTCGAGGCGCAGAGCGAGGAGTGGACGGCCGCGAAGGACGGCACGGGACGCGTCGACCTGTGGCATTTCACCGTCTCGCTCGACGCCAAGCTCCTGTCGGTCGAGCACGACTGGTTCCCCGCGAAGGCCGGACCCGACGGGAAGCTTCAGGCGCAGCAGGACGAGTCCCGCTCGGAGCGTCTCGCGCCGTCGTCTCCCGCGGTCCAGGCGCGCTGGAAGAAGCTGTCCGGCGAGCTGCTGCTGCTCGGCCGCACGACCGCGATCTAGGAGTCGGCGAGGAGCTCGTAGGCGAAGCCCACGAGCGGCTCGTCCTTGAGGCTGCGCTCCTCGTCGCTCCAGCGCCGGCTGGACTCGACGCGCGCGCGCAGCTCCGCCGCCAGATTCACGTCGCCCCCGCGCTTGACGAACGCGTCGAGCACGCGCGGGCGGCGCAGGGCCTTCGCGGCGTGGCCGCAGAGGATCGGGTGCGTGCCCTCCCATATCTCGTTGACGATCGCGTCGTCGGCGAGGCGGTTGAGCGGGGAGAAGTCGTCGAGGATGCCGTGGCCGCCGATCAGGAGCTGGGCCTCGCGCACGAGGAAGGTCGCGCGCTTGGAGAGCTCGACCTTGACCATGGGCACGAGCGCGTCCGCGTCGTGCTCGCCGCCGGCGACCGCGTCGACGGCCGCGTAGAACGCGGTCAGCATCCCCAGGCGCTCGCGGCGCATGCGCTTGAGGCGCTCCTTGACGGGGGCCATCTCGCTGATCTTCCGGCCGTAGGCGACGCGCCAGGCGGCGAAGGTCTCGGCCTCCAGCAGGGCGCGGGACGCGAAGCCGAGCGCCGCGGCGGCCACGTGCAGGCGCGAGACCGACAGGATCTCGTTGTTGAGGATCGCGATGCCCTCGCGCGCCTTGCCGATCATCTCGGCGCGCGCGCCCGAGTACTCGACCTCGACGGTGCCCTTGCCGCGCGTGCCGCCGATCGGCTTCAGGCGCAGGATGCGGTGGCCGTTGAGGCGGCCGTCCGTGCCGCGGCGCAGGACCAGGAACAGGCCGATGAAGTTGGTCCCCTCGGCCTTGGCGGTGGTGACCCAGGCCTCGCCGGGGTTCGAGCAGAACCACTTCGTCCCGGTCAGCGACCAGCTCCCGTCGGCGTTCGGCCGGGCGGTCGTCTCGTTGGCCGAGACGTTGGAGCCGCCCTGGCGCTCGGTCACGAACTGCCCGCCGGTCAGCGCCCAGTCCGGCTCGTCCGAGCGCAGCTTGGGCAGGAGCGCCTGCTGGGTCGGCGTGCCGCGCTTCTCGAGGAGGCCGATGAGCCCCTCGGTCATCGCGAGCGGGCAGGTGATCCCGCCCTCGCCCGCGAAGTTCGACAGCACGGCGAGCGTCATGCGCTCGACGAGCGGCAGCGGGCCGCGGCCGTAGACCGCGCGCGCGAGGAAGCGGCGCGCCTCGATCTGCTCGGCGCAGTAGCGCACGACCTGCGGGCGCTGGCTGCCGATCTTGCCGGTGACGAGGCGGGGCAGCTTCTCGGGCGTGTGCGCGGCCTCGATCAGCGCGCCGAGAAGGCCGCTCGACAGCCAGCCGAACTCAAGCAGGCGCTCGTAGGCGTCCTTCTTGGTGAGCCGGGGCTCGACGGCCGAGCGCAGGTCCGCGTCGGCCTCCCAAAAATTGATCCCGCGCGTGCCCGCGTAGCCGGGCAGGGCCGGTTCTTGGACCGAGGCGAACATGAGGGGAGGATAGGAAATCCCGGCGCGGCGCGCCAGAGCGGGTCCTCAGTGCTTGAGGAAGCCGGGCGGGATCGTGTCGTAGAACGAGGTGTTGAAGCCGGAGCAGAGCGCGCGATCGGGGCGGTCGTTGCCGTAGTTCACGGCGGCGCGGCACTGCAGGAGGTTGACCTGCTTGCGGCGCGCGGGATCGACGCCGAGATAGCACAGCGCCTCGGTGCCGTACACGCGGTCGGTCACGAACACGTACTGCGGCAGGTCGCCGCCCTGGTTGTGCTGCTCGAGGGGAAGGTTGTCCGCGCCGGCGGCGTGCAAGGTCTCGTGGAAGAGCACGCCCGACAGGCCGGTGCCGCCCTCCGCCAGGCACGGTCCGACGTTGAGGATGCGGATGTCCCCGCCGGAGCCCGGAATCTTCTGCTGGTCCGCGCAGGGCCGGCTCGCCGGATCGAAAGCGGGGCAGGAGACGCGGACCGGATTCTTGCGCAGAAAATCCGTCAGCTCGCGCGCCCAGCCCGGATTGTAGTCGGCCAGACAGCCGCCGTTGGAAACGGAGATCTTGGGCGAGAGCTTGCGCGCGGCCTCGTCCAGCGCCGCGCGGAACTGCGCGGCCGTAAAGCGGCGGTCGGCGAGACAGCTCCCGTCCACGATCCAGCCCGCGGGGTGCGCGTAGCCGCGCGGGCGGTCGCAGTCGGTCCCGCCGGCCTGCCGGCACAGCTCGTCGAGCGCGCCGGCGCGCGCCGCGACGGGCGCGGCGAAACAGGCCAGCAGCAGCAGGGACGCGAGCCGCATCCTTTATATTATCGGCGTCCGGCCGTCGGGGCCGCATCGGGCTTTCGTCCCAGGCGGGGCCGGGCCTTGGACCCAGGCCGCGGCGGCTTGCGGCGCGGCGGGAACTGCGCTACAATGGCGGCATGAATCTCATCCCCCAAGTCATCGAGCGGGCCAACCAGGGCTCGGTCATCGGCTACGACATCTACTCGCGCCTCCTCAAGGACCGCATCATCTTCGTCGGCGGCTACGAGGGGGAGTTCACCACCGACTCGGCCAACACGCTGATCGCCCAGCTCCTGTATCTGGACAGCGACGACAGCACCAAGGACATCAACCTCTACATCAACAGCCCCGGCGGCATGGTCACGGCCGGCCTCGCGGTCTACGACACGATGCAGTTCATCAAGTCGCCGATCACGACCATCTGCATGGGCATGGCGATGAGCTTCGGCGCGGTCATCTTGGCCGCCGGCTCCAAGGGCAAGCGCTACGCGCTGCCGAACTCGCGCATCATGATCCACCAGCCGCTCGTCGGCGGCATCTCCGGCCAAGCCACCGACATCCTCGTCGAGGCCAAGGAGATGGCGCACACGCGCAAGACCCTCGAGGAGATCATGGCCAAGCACACCGGCCAGAGCTTCGACAAGGTCAACCGCGACATGGAGCGCAACAACTACATGTCCGCCGAGGAGGCGAAGACCTACGGCATCATCGACGAGGTCATCACCGGCTCGAAGATCGCCGCGCTCAACGGCGGCGGCAAGAAGTAGCTTTCGCCCGAAAAGAAGAAGCGGCCCGGCTCGAACGAGCCGGGCCGCTTCTTTTTTGGGAGAAGGAGGGCGCGATATGGAACTTTTTCCACCCCCGCCGCGTAGAGAATGGGTGGCGAAAGCATCGGTCCTTCCCGTCGTCCTGCCGCTCATTCGCGTCGTTCGCGGACAGCGCGTCATCTTTGACTCGGACCTGGCCCGTCTTTACGGCGTTTCGACGAGCCATCTGAACCAGCAGTTCCGACGCAACCGCCGCAAGTTTCCGATCGATTTCGCCTTCCAACTGAAGCGGGGCGAAGCCGTCCGGATGCTGTCACAAATTGTGACAGCATCCGGGAAGCGGAATCGCGGCAAGCCTCCGGTCGCATACACCGAATACGGCGCCGCGATGGCGGCGAACGTCCTCAACTCCAAGCGTGCGGTCGCCATGAGCGTCGAGGTCGTCCGAGCGTTCATCCGGCTGCGCCGCCTCTCGGATTCGCACGAGAAGATTTCCCGGATATTGGCGGAACTCGAGAAGGCGGTGATCCAGCGTCTCGACCGCCACGACCGCGAGATCGAGAACCTTTTCGAGATGATGGAAGCGCTGATCGGAGAGGAAGGGCCCAAAGCCGAGAGAGAACCTCGTATAGGGTCGGCGTAGGGCGGCGTCGGCGCGCCGAACGCTACCAGCCCTTGTCGTGTCGGATAAGGTCCACGAGGAGCGCGACCGGGTCGGGCCCGCGCGCGGTCAGCGCGCCGGGCCCCTCGAACGCGGGCCCCGTCGGCGCGACCCACTCCACCTTGCCAGGGCCGCCGCGCTCCAACTCCACGCGCGCGGCGTAGTCGTAATCGGTCGAGCGCGGGTCTAAGGCGCCGGGGCCCGTCCTTTCCAGGACGACCCGATAGGTTCCCGCCATCCCGGCCGACCCGGCGCGGTAGTAGGCGACGCCCGATCGCGGGAGGACGTCGGCATAATTGGTGATGCCCTCCGGGTTCGCGTCCTTGACGATGCGCAGGAGCTGGTTCAGGCCGCCGATCGACTTGCGCTGGGCGTAGAACGGCGGGAACATGCGGAAGCTGTTCCACGTCGGATACTTCCGGCGCGCCGCGCCGTCGGCCGGCAAGGACGCGTACAGCGAGGCCCACAGCGACTCGACGTGCTGCTCGGCCCAGTCGGCGGTGGACTCCATCGCGCGGATCACGGACGGGCCGTCGAACTCGAAGATCGTCCCGGCCTTCCCCGCCTCGTCCTTGAGGCCCGGCGGGTCGGGCTCGAGCAGCGCGGGAAGGGTCGCCAGCTTGGCCGCGTTGCGCTGCCGCAGGCCCTTGAGCCGTCCCTTCTTGCCGTTGAAGTCCTGCGTGCCGTACTTCTTCCACGTCGCCAGGCCGTTGCCGTTGCCGATCTGGCGCTCGGTCTTGCCCACCGCGATCGCGCGGTCGTACGCGGAAAGGAGCAGCGAGTACGGATGTCCCTGGGTGTGGTTGTACTGGAGCACGCCGTGCTCGTCGGCCTTGAAGTACGCGTTGACGTCGATACCCATCGCGCGCATCATCGGCAGCATGTTCGCGCGGAAGTTCTTCGGCCACCAGTGCTCGCGCATCTTCGCGTTTTTGGGGTCGGTCAGGTCCGGGCCGAAGTTGTGGTTGGAGATCAGGCGCTGGAAGGCGAGGATCTCGCGCGGCGTCATGCCCGCCTTGCGGCCCAAGGTCTCGACCCACTGCATCGACGCGTACTCGTGCGGCAGGATGAAGTTGTTGATGTACCAGTTCGGGCCCACGTCGATCTGGGTGTTGAAGCGCGCGAGCGCGGCCCCCATGTCGTCGGGGTTCTGCTGCTTGCCCGTGTCGGTCGCGTACTGCAGGGCCTTGAGCGCGGCGACGAAGTGCGCGTCGCTCTCGCGCGCGTTTTCCTTGAACACGGAGGCCAGCGCCGGCCCGTCGTCGGCGAGCGGGTCGATCAGCTGCTGGGAGACGTGCTCGACGTTGCCCACGCGCGCGAACGGCGAGGACTTGCCCGCGACGTCGGTGTCGATGAACTTGGCCGCGAGCGCGGAGAAGCGGTCGAGCGTCGCGACGTCCATGCCCTCGACGACGCGCGCCGCGTCCGCGAGCTGGGCCGGCGTCGTGCGCCCGATCGCGACCGCGCGCGCGAGGTCGTCGACGCCGCGCAGGACCGCCGCGTCCTCGGCCGAGAGGGCGGACTCCCCGCGCGTGGCGCGCACGCCGCGCAGGCGCGCGGTCTGGTCGGCCAGGCGCGCGAGGCGCTGCGCCTCGGCGGCCTCGACGGAGACGAGCCCGCGGCCCTCGAGCTCGGCCGCGGTGACCGGCGCGGCCGCGACCTCGACCGTCTGCGCGCGCAGGCGCCCGACGCCGTCGAAGGTCGCGCCGATCGTCTCGCTGAACTTCGACGAGGCCGGGCCCTCGGACGCGGCCGCGGTCAGGCCGCGCGCGAGCGCGTTCGCGCCGGCCGCCGCGTCGCCGCCGAGCGCGACCTCCTCGACCGGACGAGCGCCCGCGTCGGCCTCGGGCGCGGCGCGCGAAGCCGCGCCGGGGACGTCCTGGCCCGCGGCGGCCGCGGGCGGCAGGTCCAGCGTCGGCGCGGGCGCGACGGCGGCGGGCGCGGCCAGGTCGACCGGCGGGGCGACGGCGACGCCGCGGATGCGGATCTCGCCGGCGCTCAGCGCGGCGCTCAGGCTCGGCGAGAGGCCGGTCGTCAGCCCGCCGCCGAGCGGCATCGGCGCGAGCGAGACGGCCTGCACTCCGGCCGGAACCGCGGCGACGCCCGTGCCGTGGATCTCGATGGCGCCGAGGGACTCGACGGCGGCGAGCGCGGCCGCGGGCAGGGCCCACGACAGGAGCAGGGCGAGAGCGAGGCGGGCGCGACGCGGGGAGAAGGGTTTCATGGGGTCACCGTCACGGCCTTTCGCAGTATAAGCCGCGAACGCAGATTTTTCAACGTCTTCGCGCCGCGGATCCTGGCTCTTGTTTCGGCCGGGAAAGAGGGCTAAGCTGGCCGGGTATGGAGCGAGCCAATTTTCTTTTGAAGGTCGTCCCGCGGCGCGAGGGCGGGCCCGCCGCGGCGGTCGTTTTCGAGAAGCAGCCGACGCCCGGGCAGATACGGGCTCTCGCTCGGCGCCACAAAGCCTTTGCGCGGGACTGCGTCGTCTTCCCGATCACGGACGACAACCGCGAGCGGCTCCTCGCGCGCGCGAAATGGAGCGGCTGGAGAAGGAAAATCCGCGCGAAAGGGCTCGATCTCGTCGTCGTCCTCCAGGACTCCATCGAGAACGGCCGGTTCGCGCTCGTATTCCGCGACGCTCGCGAGGGGGAATACGTCAAGAGCGTCGCGCGGAACCTGAACGCCCTGAGCGACGCGGACTTCTCGCGGATCGCCGCGAGGATCGCGAAGGCCGCCCCGGTCGGGCCTTGCGCGCGCTGCGGCCGCGCGGCGCTCGGACGGACGTGCGTCGTTCCTCGCGGCCCCGAACTCTGCCGGAAGTGCTTCCTGATCGGCTTGAAGGACTACGCGAAGGAAGAGAAGAAGCGGCTGGCCCGGGAGCTCGCCGCGAAGCTGGAGCGATTGAAGAGGAAGGGCTTCCGCTATCTCGCTCAGGTCTGGATCCACCCGAAGGCGGGCGGCGACGACTGGTACGTCGAGGAAAGCTTCAAGACGAAGCCGACCGAGTCGGCGTTGCGCGGGATCGCGCGGCGCCATGACAGCGCCGTCCTGGGCGATCATCGCGTCGTCGCGGCGGAGTGACAGCGGCGCGAGCCGTCGCTACTGCTTGACGACCGAGCCCGCGTTGGCCCGCAGGGCCTGGAGCGCGGCGAGCGGGTTCACGACGAGGAAGTTCTGCGCCAGCGAGATGTCCGGAGGCAAAGTGGACACGTCCATCGGCGTCGAGCTCGAGCGCAGCGCGTCTTGGATGCGCACGGCCGTCGTGACCGGGTCGGGCGCGGGGTTGAGCGACGCGGCCTGGCTGAGCAGAGCGACGATGCCGTTCATCGCCGGGGTCGCCATCGAGGTGCCGCTCATCGTGCCGTACGCGCCGTCCGGGAGCGTCGAGCGGATGTTCTGGCCCGGCGTCATGAACACGTCCTTGATCACGTACTTCATCTTGCGCGGATCGTAGTTGAGGCCGAACGAGCTGAAGTCGGACATGCGGCCGTCGACGTTCAGGCTGCCGACCGTGATCGCCCCGGGCGAGTTCGACGGGACCTCCACGCTCTGCTCGCCGCGCTCGTTGCCGGCCGCGACGGCGAAGATCACGCCCTTGGCGGACAGCTCGTCGATCAGGCGCGACATCGGCTCGCTCGGGGCGCCCTTGCTGCCGAGGCTGAGGTTGATGATCGTGTTCCCGTCCGCCACGGCCTTGCGGACCGCGGCGATGGTGGGCGCGTCGTTGTCCTCCGCGAGCTTGGGATTGCCGCTGTCGGCGGGGAAGACGACGTAGCTGGTGATCTTGGCGTCGGGCGCGAGCTGGTGGATGATGCCGGCCACGTGCGTGCCGTGGTCGTCGATGAGCGCGGCGCCGCGGTCCGGCGTGAAGTTGTTCTTCGGGTCGCGCACGACCGACCCGTCGAGCTCCGGATGCGGGGACACGCCGCCGTCGATCACGGCGACCTTGACGCCCTTGCCGGTGAGGCCTTGGCGCCAGAGGTCCTGCACGCCGAGGCGCCAGACGAGCTCGCCCATCGGGAAGGACTCGATCAAGGTCCGCTGCTGCGAGGGCGTCAGCGGCGTGCCGTTGATCCGGTCGAGCACGCGCAGCAGGCCGGGCAGCCCGGACGACAGCGACGTCGTCGTCGCGGGCTTGTCGACGTCCGGCGCGGGCACGATCGACTGCTCGGCGGCGTAGCGCTCGCCGCCCAGCGCCTTGAGGACGGCGAGGGCCTGCGCGTCCTGGCCCTTGAGGTCCGCGTTGCGGGCGACGGCGGGCGTCGCGGCGTCCGACGCGATCATCTTTCGATAGCGCTCGAGAGTGGCGCCGAGGTCGGGATAGGGCGACAGGCCCAGCGCCTTCTCTCCCGGTCGCGCCGGCGCGGAGAGGATGCGCGCGATCAGCTGGAGCTCGTCGTAGGCGACGTCGGGCGCCTGCTTGCTGAAGGCCTGCTCGTAGGCGTCGGCGTAGCGCTTGAGCGCCTCGGCCAGGCGCTCCTGGCTCAGGAGCTTCAGCGCGTCCGGATTCTTCACGTAGAACTGGTAGAGCATGAGGCCGTAGTACGTCGCCGACCCGTCGGGATTCAGGATCGGATTCCCGTCGAAGGCGGGCGGAAAGCCCCAGACCGCCGTGAGCGTGCGGCCGACGCTCTTCGGGTCCATCGCGGCGGCCTCGGCGAAGACGGCGAGCCCGCGCAGGATCGGCCCGAGCTTGTCGTTCTCGACGGGATAGAAGGCCTTGTCGTAGACGATCGCGCCGTCCTTCCAGAGGAAGGACGCATTCTCGAGGACGTCGATCGGGACCTTGCTCTTGTCCGCCGCGTCGACGCGGGCGAGGCTGCCGTCCTTGAGCGCCTTCCAGCCGAGGCCGCGGAGGAGCGCGACGGTCTCCTGCGACGGGACGACGGTCTCGTGGTCGCCGACCGAGGCCTTGACCAAGGCCATCTTCGTCGGCTTCTCGCGGACGGGGGGATTATCGGGATTCGCGGACGCGGCGATCCCGACGCATAAGAGAAAGGCGGCGAGGAGAGGGGGCCTCATCGATCGTTATATTGAACGGCTTCGCTTCCATAGTAACGCCGCCGCCGGGGGGTGTCAAGGGACCGTCGGGCCCAGCGGGCGGGGTCCAAGAGACCCGGGGGGATTGAATTTTTCCGGGCATTGGTCTATAATTTAGCAGTCGACCAGTACGACTGCCAATTTTAAGCAATCCGAGCCATGAGACAGCTGAAGCCCGAAGTCGTCGAGCAGCGCAAGCGCCACCTCCTCCAGTGGGTCGTCCATTATTACATCAAGACCTCGAAGCCGGTCTCGTCGGGGCTGATCGCGGAGGAGGCGGGCCTGGACCTGTCGAGCGCGACGGTGCGCAGCATCCTGCAGGAGCTCGAGGAGGAGGGCTACCTGGCCCAGCCCCACACGTCCTCGGGGCGCGAGCCGACGGACAAGGGCTACCGCTTCTTCGTCGACTACATCTCCGACGTCCAGCGCCTCGCGGCGTCGGAGAAGGACCGCATCGAGGAGCAGTACGAGCGGCGCATCGGCGAGCTCGACACTCTCCTCCTCGAGACCTCGCGGCTGCTCTCGCGCATCTCCCACAACGCGGGCATCGTGCTCTCGACGCAGACCAAGCGCCAGACGCTCAAGCGCCTGGAGCTCCTGCACGTCGGCGGGCGCAACGTGCTGGGCGTCATGGTCACCGACGCGGGCATGGTGCGCCACTGGCCGATCCAGCTCGGCTTCGCGCCGACGCCGCGCCAGCTCGTCGCGCTGAACAACTTCCTCAACGAGCAGATCAAGGGCTGCCCGATCGAGCGCGTGCAGGCGCAGGTGATGGCGAAGCTCGGCTCGATGGAGCGCGAGTTCCGGGTCCTCGCGGACCTGGCGGGCGAGCTGATGAAGGAAGTCGGCCACGCGGCCACTCCCGAGGCGCTTTACATCGAAGGCGCCGACAACATCCTCTCCAACGTCGACCAGTTCGGGGACATCAAGGACGTGCAGTCGCTGATGCGCGTGATCGGCGAGAAGGAGCGGCTGGCTGAGATACTGGAGAAGGAGATCGCGGAGTCCGGCAAGGACAAGCTGCCGGCGCGCGTGCGCGTGCGCATCGGAGCCGAGGCCGGCCTGCCGGAGCTCAAGGCCGCGAGCCTGGTCACGCACGTGTACCGCCACGGCGACCGCGTCGTCGGCGTTCTCGGCGTGCTCGGCTCGAAGCGCATGGAGTACTCGCGCATGATGGGCCTCGTCGACTACGTCGGCAAGCTGGTCGAGAGCCGCCTGATGGAGTGGGACGAGGAGGACGCGCCATGAGCGACGAGCGCGAGCCCGCGACCGAGCCCGTGGGCGAGGGGGCGCCGCTTCCGGACGCGGCGGAAAAGCCTCAGCCCGACTATTACGGCCAGCTCCTGCGGCTCAAGGCGGAGTTCGAGAACTACCGCAAGCGCGTGGACCGCGACCGGCCCGAGTGGCTGAAGCTGGGGCGGGCCGAGACGCTGGTGAAGCTGTTGCCTCTTTATGATTTGCTGCTTCACGCGCACGACGAGGTGAAGACCGGGCACGCGGACACGCCGCTCGCGAAGGGCCTGGACGCGATCTTCCGCGAGTTCGAGAAGCTTTTCAAAGAAGAAGGGGTGACGAAGGTGAATCCCGTCGGCAAGCCGTTCGACCCGCACTACCACGAGGCCCTCGGCTTCGCGGACGTGCCGGGCGTGGCTGAGGGGGACGTGGCCGACGTTCCGCAGGTCGGCTATCTTCTCGGCGAAAAAGTTTTGCGCACCGCGAAGGTGCGCCTGCAGAAGAAGAAGCCTTAACTTTGGGGGAACTATGAGCAAGATCATCGGAATCGACTTGGGAACTTCGAACACGGCGGCGTCGGTGCTGGAGGGCGGCAAGCCCACCATCATCCCGTCGGCCGAGGGCACCTCGATCGGCGGCAAGGCGTTCCCGTCCTACGTGGCGTTCGCCAAGGACGGCCAGCTGCTCGTCGGCGAGCCGGCGCGCCGCCAGGCCGTCGCGAACCCGGAAGGCACCTTCATGGCCTTCAAGCGCAAGATGGGGACCGACTTCCACTACAAGGCGCCGGACGGCAAGCAGTACACGCCTCAGCAGCTCTCGGCGTTCCTGCTCCAGAAGGTCAAGCGCGACGCGGAGGCCTTCCTCGGCGACAAGGTCGAGAAGGCGGTCATCACCGTGCCGGCGTACTTCAACGACAACCAGCGTCAGGCCACGAAGGACGCGGGCACGATCGCGGGCCTGGAGGTCGTGCGCATCGTCAACGAGCCGACCGCGGCCTGCCTCGCGTACGGCATCGACAAGAAGGGCAAGGACGAGAAGATCATGGTCTTCGACCTCGGCGGCGGAACGCTCGACGTCACGGTCATGGACTTCGGCGCGGGCGTGTTCGAGGTCGTGTCGACCTCGGGCGACACGCAGCTCGGCGGAACCGACATGGACAACACCTTGCTCGACTACGTCGCCGGCGAGTTCAAGAAGGAGACCGGAGCCGACGTCACCAAGGACCCGATGGCGACCCAGCGCGTGCGCGAGGCCGTCGAGAAGGCGAAGATCGAGCTCTCCACGACTTTTGAAACGGACCTGAACCTTCCCTATCTGACCGCGGTCGACAACGCGCCGAAGCACCTCGCGATGAAGCTGACGCGCGCGAAGCTGGAGTCGCTCGTCGAGCCGATCGTCAAGCGCTGCAAGACGTCGCTCGAGCAGGCGCTCAACGACGCGAAGCTCAAGTCCTCGGACATCACGAAGGTCATCCTCGTCGGCGGCCCGACGCGCATGCCGATCGTGCAGAAGTTCGTCGAGGACTACGTCGGCAAGAAGCTGGAGCGCGGCATCGACCCGATGGAGTGCGTCGCCTCCGGCGCGGCGGTCCAGGCGGCGGTGATGACGGGCGAGGTCAAGGACGTGCTCCTGCTCGACGTGACGCCGCTGACGCTCGGCATCGAGACGCTGGGCTCGGTCATGACGCCGATCATCGAGCGCAACACGACGATCCCGAAGGACGCGTCGCAGATCTTCTCGACGGCCGCGGACAATCAGCCCGCGGTGACCGTGCACGTCCTGCAGGGCGAGCGCCCGAAGGCGTCGGACAACGTGAGCCTCGGCAAGTTCGACCTCGACGGCATCCCGCCGGCGCCGCGCGGGACGCCGCAGATCAAGGTGACGTTCTCGATCGACGCGAACGGCATCCTGAACGTGAAGGCGGAGGACCTGGGCACGAAGAAGGTCCAGCACATCACGATCAGCGCGCCGAACAAGCTCGACAAGGCGGAGATCGAGAAGTTCGTCAAGCAGGCCGAGCAGTTCGCCGACGAGGACAAGAAGTTCAAGGAGAAGGTGACCGCGAAGAACGAGGCGGACACGCTCCTGTTCTCGGCGGAGAAGGCGCTCAAGGAGCACGGCGACAAGGTGTCGGCCGAGGATCGCCAGAACATCGACCGCGGCATCTCCGAGCTCAAGGAAGCGCTCAAGGGCGACGACGTCGCCGCGATCGGCAAGGCGAAGGAGGCCCTGCTCAAGGCCTCCCACAAGCTCGCCGAGGAGATGTACAAGACCGAGCAGGCGAAGGCCGGCGCGGGCGCCGCGGCGGACGGCGGAAAGAAATCTGGCGACGGCGTCGTGGACGCCGAAGTCGTCGACGATCAGGAGAAGAAGTAGGAGCTTCCCGGGCGGTCCGGTGAGACATGACCGAGCTTAAGCGAGGAAATGGTTGCTCCACGCGGAGCAGGAAAGGCAACCATGGCTGAGGACTACTACGGCCTTTTAGGCGTCGCGCGCAACGCGACGGAGGCGGAGATCAAGACCGCCTACCGCAAGCTCGCCATGAAGCATCACCCGGACCGCAACCCGGGGGACAAGGACGCCGAGGCCAAGTTCAAGAAGATCGGCGCGGCCTACGAGGCGCTGTCGGACCCGCGCAAGCGCAGGCTCTACGACCAGTTCGGCGAGGCGGCGGTGGACCCGGGTGCCGCCGGCGGCTTCGGCGGGCGCGGCGGCCAAGGCGGCGTCCCTCCGGGCTTCGAGGGCTTCGCCGGCGCGGGCGTGGACGTCAACGAGGTCTTCGGCGACCTGTTCGAGAATTTCTTCGGCGGCGGGGGCGGCGGGGAGAGCCGGCGCGGCGGGCGGCGTCGCGCGCAGGGCGCGGATCTCAAGTACGAGGCCGAGATCTCGCTCGAGGACGCGTTCAAGGGCATGCAGCTGCCGCTGAACTTTCAGCGCGTGGAGGCCTGCGCGACGTGCAGCGGCTCCGGGGCGAAGCCGGGCACGAGCCTCAAGCGCTGCGCCCAGTGCCGCGGCTCCGGCCGCATCCAGCTCGCGCAGGGCTTCTTCTCGATGTCGCAGACCTGCCCGCGCTGCAGCGGCGAGGGCCAGGTCGTCGAGGACCCGTGCAAGGACTGCCGCGGCCAGGGCCGCGTGCGCCGCGAGGCCGACCTCAAGGTCAAGATCCCGCCCGGCATCTACGACGGCGCGACCTTGCGCATCTCCGGCGAGGGCGAGGCCGCGCCGCACGGCGGCGGCTCCGGCGACCTGTACGTCCACATCAAGCTCAAGCCCGACCCGCGCTTCGAGCGCCACGAGGACGACCTCAAGGCGACCGCCGTCGTCGACGTGGCCACGGCCTCGCTCGGCGGCGCCGTCGACGTCCCGACCATCGACGGCGAGGCCGTCAAGGTCAAGATCCCCGCCGGCGTCCAGGCCGGCGCCACCTTCCGCGTCCGCGAGAAAGGCATGCCGCGCCTCCAGGCGCGCGGCCGCGGCGACCTGCTCGTCTCGGTCCGCGTCGACATCCCGCGCGAGCTCAACGCGCGCCAGCGCGAGCTGTTCGAGGAGCTGCGCAAAACCTTCGGCGACGCCCACAAGGGCGACGGCGGCGTGTTCGGCCGCATCTTCGGCAAGGAGTGATATCCGGGATGGGAAACTTGTGCTGTTTGGTGAATTCAAGATTTTCTTGTTTGCAGTGTAGAGCCTCTGTATGTCGAAATCACGTCGAAATAATCAAATGGTGTGCAACTCACAAACAGAAAGATATTTGTCCTCTTTGTCCGAATCATTGACGCTGGGTTAGCGTCGAGGTGACAGAATGCCCCAGTTCTTCGTCGCTCCCGAGGACATCCAGAAGAAGTCGTTCCGGCTCACGGGGCCCGAGGCCTTCCACGTTACCAAGGTCCTGCGCTACGCGTCGGGGCAGGCGCTCGAGCTCTTCGACGGGAAGGGCGGGCGCTTCGAGGGCGTGATCGAGCGCATCGAGGCGGACGGCACGGTGAGCGGCCGGCTCACGGCGACGATCAAGAAGGACGACGCGCGCGCGACGGCGCGCGTGCATCTCTACCTCGGCCTGCTCAAGGCGAGCCACTGGGACTACGCGCTGGAGAAGGGGACGGAGCTGGGCGCGGCCTCGTTCACGCCTCTGCTCACGCCGCGCACGGTGGTGCTGCTCGGCGAGGTCGAGCGCGCGAAGACGAAGGCGGAGCGCTGGGCGCGGGTGGTGATGGCGGCGGCGAAGCAGTGCGGGCGCGCGGAGCTGCCGCCGGTGCGGGAGCCGAAGGCGTTTCGCGACGCGATCCGCGCGTGCAAGGATCAGGGCCTGGTCCTGCTCGCGTGGGAAGGGATGAAGGGCGCGGTCGCGAGCGCGAGCCTGCGTTCGGCCTTGGCCGACGCGGACAAGAAGCGCGGGGCGGCGGCGCTCGACGTGCACCTGTTCGTCGGCCCCGAGGGCGGCTTCAGCGAGGAGGAGGTCGAGCTCGCCGAGGCCGAGGGCGCGATCCTGTTCGGCCTGGGGCCGCGCGTCCTGCGCGCGGAGACGGCGGCCGCGGCGGCGCTGACCGTGGTGCAGTACGAGTTGGGGGCGCTGTGAGCGAGCCGCTCTCCGCCCGCGAGCTCGCGGAGCGCATCAAGCCCGAGACGGCGCGGACCCTGCGCACGCTCGCCTTCGCGATGGGCGCGGGCATCGCGATGCTGGTCCTCGTCGTGGGCTTTCTCTACGCGCGCTCGACGCCTCCCGCGCCGACTCCGCAGAGCCTGCGCGTCGTCAACATGCTGACGGTCCTGGCGATGGGCGGCGCGCTCGTGGCGATCGCGGCCTCGGAGATATTGTGGAAGCAGACGCTGGCGAAAGTCGCGGGCGACAAGATCGACGAGGCCGTCTCGCCCGCCTTCATCCTGCGCTCGGCCGTGCGCGAGGGCGCGGCCTTGCTCGGCGGCGTCGCGGCCCTGCTCGCCGAGCAGAGCGGGGTCTTGCGCGCCTACCCGGCGTACTGGGCCACTCTCGCGCCGGCCGTCCTGTTCTGGTCCTACCTGTTCATCCACTGGCCGTCGGACGAGAACCTCAAGTCCGAGGTCGCCGCGTCCCTGCCCTCCGTCCCGCGCGCTTAAGCGCGGCTTCAGCGCGCCTTCGGCGCCGCCCTCGCCGTTCCGGCTAACCTGTCGGCATGGTCACGCGAACGGACGAGGCGACGATCGACGCGGCGGTGCTGGAAGAGGTGCGCGGTCTCGCGCTCGGCGCGGGGCCCGGTATCTTCACGGGTCTGCTGTTCGACTACCTCGCGGACAGCCGGCATCGGCTCCGCGAGCTGCGCGCGGCCTTGTCCGCGTCCGACGCGGAGCGCGCCCGGAAGATCGCGCACTCGCTCCGGGGCTCGAGCGCCAGCGTCGGCGCGCGGCGGCTGGCGTGGCTCGCCGAAGGGATCGAGGAGGAGGCGGGCGTCGGCTGCACCGCGGGCTTCGCGGTCCTGCTCGAGACGGCCGACGAGGAGTTCGGGCGCGTGCGCGCGGCGCTGGAGCCGCTGATGAAGACGGAGGCGTGAGGACGGCGCGGGACGGACGGCGTTCGGGGGGGATATGAGCGCGAACCTGCAGGCGCACGGGCGATTCGAAGACGAGTGGCTGGCGCGGGCCGTGGTCGCGAAGCTCGGCGTCGCGCCGACGGTCGTCGCGCGCTTCCGCGCGACGGGCCGCAAGAACCTCGCGGAGACCTTGATCGCGGAGGGGCTGACGACCAAGGAGGCCCTGGGCCGGGCCCTGCTCGACGCGTACCAGATCCAGATGGTCTCGCCCGCGCGCGAGCAGGTCGACAAGTTCGCGGCCAGCCTGGTGCCGGAGGCGCTGTGCCGGCGCCGCGGGCTCCTGCCGCTGTCGATCAAGGACGAGCGCCTCGAGGTCGCGATGGCGAACCCGCTCGACATGGAGGCGCTCGACGACGTGCAGAGCGTCACGGGGCGCGCGCCGGTGGCCTTCTACTGCCTGCCCGGCGAGATCGCCGCGCTCGTCGACTCGATCCACAATCCCGAAGGCGCCGTCATGGAGATCCTCGAGAAGGTGGACGCGGACGAGACCGTCGAGATCATCGAGGAGAAGGAGGCCCCGACGCCGGCGCAGGCGGAGGACGTGCGCGCGCCCGTGATCCGCCTCGTGAACATGCTGATCGCCAACGCGGTGCGCCGGCGCGCCTCCGACATCCACATCGAGCACGAGGAGGCCGGCAGCGCCGTCCGCTACCGCATCGACGGGACCCTGCGCCCGATCGTGACCTTGCCCCAGCGCCTCGCCGCGGGCGCGGTGCTCGCGCGGCTCAAGATCATGGCGGGCCTCGACATCGCCGACCGCCTGCGCCCGCAGGACGGCCGCGCGAACATCCGCGTCGCCGGGCGCGACATCGGCCTGCGCGTGTCGACTTTGCCCACGCAGTACGGCGAGAAGGCCGTGATCCGCATCCTCGACAAGCGCTCGGCGGAGGTCCCGCTCGACGCGCTCGGCTTCCCGCCCGAGCAGGGCGAGCGCATCAAGAGCCTCGCCGCGGCGGCCCAGGGCGTGCTCATCGTGACGGGCCCGACCGGCAGCGGCAAGACCACGACCCTCTACTCGCTGCTCAACATGCTGCGCGGCGAGGACGTCAACATCGTCACGATCGAGGACCCCGTCGAGTACCGCATCGCCAAGATCAACCAGGTGCAGGTCCAGGAGAAGCAGGGCCTCGGCTTCGCGCAGATCCTGCGCTCCGTTCTGCGCCAGGACCCCGACATCATCATGGTCGGCGAGATCCGCGACCGCGAGACCGCCGAGATCGCGATCCAGGCCGCGATGACGGGCCACCTCGTCCTGACGACCCTGCACGCCAACGACGCGATCTCCGCCGTCGCGCGCCTGGCCGACATGGGCGTCGAGCCGTACAAGATCGGGCCGGCCCTGCTCGGCGTGACCGCCCAGCGTCTCGCTCGCAGGCTTTGCCCGAAGTGCCGCAAGGCCGACGACAAGACTCCGTACTACCGCGCCGCGGCGTGCGAGGACTGCGACCTCTGCGGCTACCGCGGCCGCGTCTCGCTCCTCGAGCTCTTCACGCCCGACGCGGAGATGCGCGCGCTGATCACCTCCGGCGCGCGCGACGACGTCCTGCGCCGCCGCGCCGTCGAGCGCGGCTGCCTGCACGAGCTCTCCGCCGACGTCCTGTGGCACCTGAAGCGCGGCGACACGACGCTCGACGAGGTGGCGCCGTACTGCGACCTGCGCGCGGTCCCCGGCGCTCCCCCGGCGGCGGGCGCGGCTCCGTCGCAGCGCCGCCCGCGCGTCCTCGTGGCCGAGGACGACAAGGCGACGCGCCTGCTGCTGAAGCTCGCCCTCGAGCGCGGCGGCTGCGAGGCGATCGAGGCGGCCGACGGCCGCGAGGCGCTGGAGCGGGTCGGCGGCGCGGACCTCGTGCTGACCGACCTGCACATGCCGGTCATGAACGGGACCGAGCTGATCGGGCTCCTGCGCGGCGGCGCGACCACGAAGGAGCTGCCCGTGATCGTGCTGACGACCGAGACCGACGACGAGAGCCAGCGGACGGTCCTGGAGTCCGGCGCGGACGACTACATCTCGAAGCCGTTCAAGGCGCCTCTGCTGATCGCGCGCGTGAAGGCGGCGCTGCGGCGGCATTCCGCGCTGACGCCGGTCTGAGCGGCGCTATCGGCGGACGCGCCGCCCCCCGGCGCGTCCGCCTCCCGTTCAGGAGGAGCCGAGCGCGAGGCACGCCGGCGTCCGGTCCGGAAGGGCCACGCGGATGACGTTCGACGCCGCGTCCGCCGCGTCCGCGCCGCAGGCGACGCGCGTGAACGTCCACTGCAGGCTCGGGGCCAACTCGGCGCCGAGCCGCGCGGGATCGAGCATCCGGTCGGTGATCGTGTGGCGCCGGCGCAGCGCCGGCAGCTCGCGCGCGACGAACCAGTTCCACGCCGCCGTGCGCGGATAGTCCGCGCGCTCGTAGCGGCGCGCGTTCTCGATGCCGCGGCCGTCGAGCCACTGGATCCAGTTGCGCCCGTCGGGGTCGACGTAGCCGCCGGGCGCCTCGTGGGCCAGCTCCTGCGTGTGGTAGAGGATCGCCAGCGGCGCGCGCGAGCGCGCGTCGATGAGCACGTGCCCGTGATCGAAGTCGCGCTCGTCGCCGAGGCTGCGGAAGCGCCGGCCGTAGCCTTCGTCGACGAAGCTCTGCAGGAGGGCCTGGAGTCGGGGCTTGCTCAGCTCCGCCGGCAGGCCGAGGGAGGCGAAGTCCGCGGCGGAGGCCGCGCGGCAGCCGATCGAGAGCAGGAAAAGCAGCAGGAGGAGGTTCGGCATCGCGCTTCCGGGAGTGTAACAGGACGAGGGCCTTTTCTCAAGACCTGTTGTTTCGCGCGCCCCGTTTGGAGGTATACTGAAACCAGGAAGCGAAGGGAGGTTCTTATGAGAATCCATCGCATCTGCTTGGCCGCCGCGGTGCTCGGGTCGTTGGGCGCGGCGGGCTGCATCGCGGCGTCGAAATCCGCGCTCGGCGACACGAGCGCGACCCTGCACGACCGCGACGCGCTGGCCGACGTCGTGGTGGGCCAGTGGTCGAACGTCTCCGCGCTGGCCGCCCGCAGCCTCCTGGACAAGTACGGGACGCCCGACGAGGTCCGCGCGAGCTTCATGGCCTGGAACGGCGTGGGCCCGTGGCGGCGCATCGCCGTGCACAACGTGGGGACTCCGCTCGAGGGGATGGAGGAGCTCGGCGTCATCGAGCAGACCATCTCCTATCCGCTGACGCCGCGCCAGACCGCCGACGTCCTGCTGCTGGACCCGCATCTGGCCTACAACCCGCGCGAGCACGAGCTGTCCGCGGTCACGGACCGCGAGGCGACCAACATCCTGCTGCTGAACCTCGCCGACGACGTCGCCAACCAGCGCGCCAACGCCGCGCTGGCGCGCGCGTGGTACGCGCAGATCGTCTCGCTCGAGCAGTCGGGCAAGACCTCGGCGTACATGACCGGACTGCGCTTCACGGTCGGGCGCTGACGCGCGGATCGCGGGCGCAGTTCGTTATAATCCCCGGATCAAGATCTGGGTGAAGACGTTCGGCTGTCGGGTGAACCAGGCGGAGGGCGACGGCCTGAAGGCGGCGCTGCTCTCCGGCGGCGCGGCCGAGTCCGCGGGCTTCGCGGACGCCGACCTCTGCCTGGTCAACACCTGCACGGTCACGGCGGAGGCCGACCGCGAGGCGCTCGTCCTCTTGCGCCGCATCGCGCGGCGCAACCCGGCCGCGCGGCTGGTCGTGACCGGGTGCCTGGCCACGCGCGATCCCGCGCGCGTGCGCGCGGCCGCGCCGCACGCGGCGATCGTCGGCCACGAGGACAAGGCCGGAATCCCCGCGCTGCTCGGCTGCGCGCCCGCGCCGGCCGAGGCCGCGCTCCCGTCGGCGAGCGGGCGCAGCCGCGCGTTCCTGAAGATCCAGGACGGCTGCAACATGGAGTGCGCGTACTGCACGATCCCGTCGATCCGGCCGACGCTGTCGTCGGTGCCCGTCGAGGAGCTGCTCGCCAGAACGCGCGCGTACGCCGCCGCCGGCGTGCCCGAGATCGTGCTCTGCGGCGTGCGCCTCGGCCGCTACCTGCGCCGCGACGGCGGCGCGCGCGTCGACCTCGCGGGCTTGATCGCGCGCCTGCTCGACGCGCCCGGCGATTTTCGCCTGAGGCTTTCGTCTCTCGAGATCACCGACGCGACCGACCGCCTCTTCGCGCTGATGAACGCTTCCGGCGGCCGCCTGTGCCCGCACCTGCACCTGCCGCTCCAGTCCGGCTGCGACGCGACGCTGAAGCGCATGAAGCGCTGGTACTCCGCCGATTTCTACCGCCGCCGCGCCGACGCCTACCGCGCGGCGGTCCCGCGCGGCTCGCTGTACGCCGACGTGATCGCCGGCTTCGCGGGCGAGACCGACGCCGAGCACGCGGAGTCGCTCGCCTTCGCGCGCGCGCTCGCCTTCGACGGCCTGCACGTGTTCCGCTACTCGCCGCGTCCCGGCACCGCCGCCGCCGCGGAGAAGGCGCCGCCCGAGCGCGTCGTCCGCGCGCGCGCCGAGCAGTGGCGCGCGCTCGACGCCGAGCGCCGCGCGGCCCACGCGCGCCGCGCGCTCGGACACCCGCGCGTCGTCGCGCCCGCGCTCGACGGCCATGAGGGCGTCAGCGAGGATTTTCTCACCGTGCGCGTCGACGGCGGATTGGGCCGCGGCCTGACGCGAGTGCGCGTGACGCGGCTCGGCGGCGGCGCGTTGGCCGGTCATCCTGACCGGACGGTCGAGTGACGCCGGCGTCGGTCGAGACGGTGAGATCCTGAAGAAGGCCGCGGCGCCGTTCATGTTCCTGGCCGCGCTCGGCTTCGCGGCCAGCCTCGCCGCGCACCTGGCCGTCGCGCTCGGGCTGCGCGAGACCTTCCCGCCGGCGGTGATGCTGCTGCACGCGGGCATCTTCGTCGTCTTCCTGCCGGCGGTGATCGTCATGCGCGGGCTGGCGAAGGACTACAAGCAGAGCGAGGTATGGACCGCGGCCCTGCGCGGCTGTCCGGGCTGGATGCGCAAAGCCGTGTACGGCCTGTTCGCCTACGCGATCGTCAATTTCGTCTTCTTCATCGGGAAGGCCCCGGGGCGCGGCGCGCCTCTCGCCGGCGGCGGGACGCCCGCCGTGATCGTGCGCGGCTTCTCCGGGCATTGGATGATCTTCTACGCGGTCTCGTTCGCCGTGCTGTACTCCTACCTCCACGCCGATGAGACCGACGACGCGCGCCGCTGCGTCAACGGCCACCGCGTCTCCGCCGTCGCGCGCTTCTGCGAGGCCTGCGGCGCGCCGGTCGGCTGAATCCGGCGCTTGAACGGGCGCGCTCATTTCTGTAAAATCGCGGCGATGAGCGGCACGCGCCCGACGACGATCGAGACGGCCGCGCTCGCGCTCGTCCTGGCGGCGCTGGCTCTCGTCGCCCCGCGCGCCGCGCTGGGCCAGACGCTGCGGCCCGCGCCGACGCTCGAGCAGGCCTGGAAGACCGCGGCCGGCTCGTCCGATCCCGCGGAGCAGGCGGCGCTCCAGCGCGCGCGCCAAATCCTCAGCCACGGCGGCGGGATCAAGGCGGAGGACCGCGCCTTCCTCGACGCGGAGCTGCCGAAGCTCCTCGCGGCGAGGCTCATCGGCCGCGCGCCGACGGCGTACGAGAAGAATCAGATCCAGGGCTGGTTTCCGAAGCTCGCGGCGAAGGGCGACTGGCGCGTGACCGGCGAGGCGTGCAACGCCTACAACTGCATCTCCTGGTCGGTCGGCATCGTGAGCAGCTGGCAGTGGCCGACCAGCAACGCGGCCTACTTCGATCAGTTCTACCTATCCTACGGCTACGTGCCGCTCGCCGCGGGCGAGGGCGAGGCGAAGGCCGACGTCGCCTTCTGGGTCGACGCGAACGGGACCGCCACGCACGGCTGCCGCCGCGTCTCGGGCGACGTCTGGGAGAGCAAGCTCGGCTCCTCGCTGCGCATCCTGCACAAGCTCCACGAGCTCGAGGGCACGGAGTACGGCCATGTCGCCAAGCTCTACCGCCGCGCGACGCCCGACGAGCTGACGCGTCTCGGCGTCACGCCGATGCAGGCGGACGCCACGGATCAGGACCCCTGCGCCGCGCGCGCCTCCGCCAAGCGCAACCTCCTGGCGCCGTACGACATCGGCAGCCCGCGCTCGGACAAGCCGTAGCCGGCGCGGGGCCGGAAGGCTCAGGCGCGAGGGGGGGCCGGGGGCCCTTGTCCGTCCTAGGACAAAAGGCTACAATCCTCTCCGAGAGTTGATGGCCGATTGCCTGTTCTGCCGGATCGTCCGACGCGAGATTCCCGCCCAGATCGTCGAAGAAGACGAGCAGGCGCTGGTCTTCAAGGACGTCAATCCCCAGGCGCCGACGCACGTGCTGGTGGTCCCGAAAAAGCATCTCGGGTCCCTGTCCGCGTCGACGGACGCCGACGCGGCGCTTTTGGGGCACCTGCAGCGCTTGGCGTGCCGCACCGCCGAGAAGGCGAAACTCTCGTCGTTTCGTCTCGTGACGAACAACGGGAAGGGGGCGGGTCAGTCGGTCGACCATCTCCACTACCATCTTTTGGCGGGGCGGCCGATGGCGTGGCCGCCGGGTTGATTTTGAGCTCCGTTCCGACGATGCAAAGAAAGGTGGTGAATCTCTAAAAAATGGTTTTCATCAAGTTGAGAGAGGGCGAGGGTCTCGAGGAGGCTCTGCGCCGCTTCAAGCGGGAGTGCGAGCGCAACGGGGTGCTGAAGGAAGTCAAGCGCCGCGAGCATTATGCGTCCCCGGCCGTGAAGCGCAAGCTCAAGGCCGCCGAGGCCCGCCGCAAGCAGCGGCGCGCCAAGCGCCGGCGCGTTCCGTAAGCGCCGCCGCGGGCCGGCGCCGCGCCCTGGAGGCGCGGCGCCGGCTCTCCGTTTTCCGCCGCAGGAGGACGACGTGGGCATGATCGCTCCCGAGACGCTCGAACTCATCCGCTCCCGGCTCGACATCGCCGAGCTGGTGGGGGAGCTCGTGCCCCTGACGCGCGCCGGCCGCAACATGAAGGGACGCTGCCCGTTCCACCAGGAGCGCACGCCGTCGTTCATCGTCAGCCCCGAGCGCCAGACCTTCCACTGCTTCGGCTGCGGCGAGGGCGGCGACGCGTTCTCGTTCGTGATGAAGACCGAGAACCTGACCTTCGTCGAGGCCGCCGAGAAGCTGGCCGAGCGCGTGGGCGTGAAGGTGGAGGCGCAGAAGGAGCTCGCGCCCCAAGACCGCGAGCGCCTGCGCATGAAGGAGGCGCTCGAGTTCGCGGCGCAGCACTATCACGCGCTGCTGCTCAAGGACCCCGCGGCCGAGCCCGCGCGCAAGTACGTCGGCTCGCGGCATTTGAATAAATCCGCCGTCGAGGGCTTCGTGCTCGGCTACGCGCCGCGCTCGGGTCATCTCGTCGAGGCCGCGAAGAAGAAGGGCTACGAGGACGAGATCCTGCTCAAGGCCGGCCTCGCCGCCAAGCGCGCCGACGGAACGCTCCGCGATTATTTTTTCGACCGCCTCATGTTCCCGATCCGCGACGCGAAGGGCGCGACGATCGGCTTCGGCGGGCGCACGCTCGGCGACGGCGAGCCGAAGTACCTGAACTCGCCCGAGTCGCCGGTCTTCTCGAAGGGGCGCGTGCTCTACGGCCTCTTCGAGGGCGCGGGCGCGGTGCGCAAGGCGCGGCGCGCGCACCTGATGGAAGGCTACATGGACGTGATCGCCTCGCACCAGCACGGCCTGAAGACCGCCTGCGCGCCGCTGGGCACGGCGCTCACGCAGGAGCACGTCGTCCTGCTCAAGCGCTTCGCGGACTCCGCCGTCATCGTCTTCGACGCGGACGCGGCGGGCCAGAGCGCCGCCGTGCGCGGAGCCGAGGTCGCGCTCGCGGCGGGGCTCGGCGTGCGCGTGGCGAGCGTCCCCGAGGGCAAGGACCCCGACGAGTTCCTGCACGCGAAGGGCCTGCCGGCGTTCGAGACGGCGCTCGAGGCCGCGACGGACCTCGTGGACTTCAAGACCGATCTGCTCATCAAGCGCGCGGGCGAGCTCACGCCGGAGGCCAAGTCGGCCATCGCCAAGGACGTGCTTTCGACGATCGCGCAGTGCCCCGACGAGGTGCTCAAGGACGAGTGGGTGCGGCGCCTGGCCGCGCGCCTCGGCGTCAACGAGGACTCCCTGCGCCGCTCGGGCGGGAAGGCGATCCCGCAGAGCCGGCGCCCGGCGCCCGCCGCGCCCGCGCGGCCCGCGCCCGCCGCTCCCGCCGAGCTGTCGCCGGCGGACCTCCAGCTGCTCGGCGTGCTGTTCAAGACGCCGGCGTCGGCCAAGGACGTCCCGGAGAGCGCCTTCGACACAGGCCCGGCGCGCCTGATCCTTCTGAACCTGCGCGCGGCCGAACCGTACGATAAGAGCTGGGGCCCGCGCCTGCTGGCGGCCCTGCCGCCGGCGGAGTCGTCGGTGGTCTCGCGTCTGCTGACCGACGAGCTCGGCTACGACGACCCGGCGGCGGTCCTGCGCGCGCTCCTCGACAAGCGCGCGCGGCTCAAGAGGTTCAACGAGCTGCAGTCGATGATTTCTTCGGCGGGAAGCGGACGGCCGGTGGACCCGGCCCTGCGCGACGAGTATCAGCGTCTCGTCGTGGAGCTCAAGGCCGGGAAGCGCTGACGCGGACAGGAGAGAACGGAATGGCGATCCAGACGAGCCAGGCGATGAAGAACCTGATCGACCTCGGCAAGGAGCACGGCTACCTCACGCTCGAGGAGATCAGCCGGACGGTCTCGGTGGCGAACATGAAGTCCGAGGAGGTCGACGAGCTGATGACGGCTCTCGAGGACCTCGGCATCGAGGTCGTCGACCGCAAGAAGCCGAGCTCGAGCCCGATCGTCGAGCGCGAGCGCTTCGCCGAGGACTGGGGCGGCTCCTCCGACATCTCCAACTCGATCCGGATGTACCTGTCCGAGATGGGACGCGTCCCGCTTCTCAATCGAGAGGAGGAGGTCACGCTGGCGCGCAACGTGCGCGAGCGCGAGAAGGAGCTGCGCATGCTCGTGCTGGAGTCCCCGGTCACGATGCGCGAGATCCGCTCCTGGGAGACGCTCATCGAGGCGCAGGAGATGACGCCGAAGGAGCTGATGCCGCGCGGCCGCAAGACGACCGCCGAGCTCTCCGGCATGCGCCGCAAGATGAAGTCGGTCGCGCAGTTCATCACGAAGGCCGAGAAGCAGATGCAGGCGGTGCGCGAGAAGCTGGACAGCGCGAAGGTCAAGCCCCAGCGCCGCATCAAGCTGCAGAAGAAGATCGAGTCGATCAACAAGGCCGTGATCGCGCGCATCGTGAGCCTGAACCTCAACCAGGACAAGATCAAGCGCCTGACCAACAAGATCAAGAACCTGGCGTCGAAGATCGACGAGTGCCGCGACGAGCTCGAGCGCTACCAGAAGCGCTACGGCTGCTCGCACGAGGAGATCAAGACGTACTTCGCCCAGCTCAAGAAGGGCAAGATGCGCCCCGAGGCGTTCAAGGCGAAGACGGGCTACGCGCCGTCGGCGGTCGAGGCCGCGATGGAGAACATGGACGCGGTCGCCGACCGGCTCCAGCGCATCCAGAACACGCTGCCGATCCCGATCGACAAGTTCCTGGAGCTCAACGACAAGATCGTGCGCCTCGAGGACACGATCCTGGAGGACAAGCTCAAGCTGATCAAGGCGAACCTGCGCCTCGTGGTGTCGATCGCGAAGAAGCACGTGAACAGCAACCTCGAGCTCTCCGACCTCATTCAGGAGGGCGGCCTGGGCCTGATGAAGGCGGTCGAGAAGTTCGAGTACAAGCGCGGCTTCAAGTTCTCCACCTACGCGACGTGGTGGATCCGCCAGTCGATCAACCGCGCGATCGCCGACCAGGCGCGCACGATCCGCATCCCCGTGCACATGAAGGAGCTGATCAGCAAGCTCACGAAGGTCACGCGCCGCTACCGCCAGGAGTTCGGCCGCGAGCCGAGCCTGGAGGAGTACACGCGCTCCCTGCACATCTCCATGGACAAGGTGAAGAACGTCCTGAAGATCATGCAGGAGCCGGTGTCGCTCGCGACGCCGATCGGCGAGGACGAGGACTCGTATCTCGAGGACTTCATCGAGGACAAGACCACGTCCGCGCCGTCGAACTCGGCGGGCACGTTCCTGCGCCGCTCGGAGATCGAGAAGGTGCTCTCCACGCTGACCGACCGCGAGGCGAAGATCATCAAGCTGCGCTTCGGCATCGACTCGGGCTATCCGCGCACGCTCGAGGAGGTCGGCCGCATCTTCCGCGTCACGCGCGAGCGCGTGCGGCAGATCGAGGCCAAGGCGATCCGCAAGCTCCGCCATCCGTCGCGCAGCAAGTCCCTGCGCGACTACCTGGACTGACCGTGCGCCAGACGCTTGAGGGCGTCGTCGTGGTCGCGGCCCTGCTGCTCGGGGTCCTGCTGTTCCGCGAGTGCTCGGCGCGCCGCGCGGCGTCGAGCGAGCCGCACCTGGGAGCGACGGGCGATCCCGACGCGGTCCCGGCGCGGCCGCCCGCGCGCGCGGTGACGGAGCTTCCCGCGGTCAAGACGAAGCTCCCGCCGCGTCCGCGGCCGATCGAGGTCCCGCCTCCGCCGTCGAAGGCGAACTGACGCCCGCGCGTCAGCGCTTGCGGCGCAGGACGTCGCGCAGGATCTCGCCGGCGATGTCCTTCGCCCCGAGGCCGAAGGCGATGGCGAGCGCGAGCCCGAGCGAGCCGACCAGGATCTGCGCGGTCGACAGCACGAGCGCGGGCTTGGCGCCGATCTGCTCGAGCGCGGCGAGGGACGAGTAGCCGACGACGACGACGTACGCCGCCGCGGCGACGGCGCGGCCGCCGCGGATGGTGTTGGCCTCCGAGGCGTTGATCAGCACCTGCGAGAGCAGGCGCGCGAACAGGAGACCTCCGAAGACGATGAGCACGGCCGACACGAGCGCGGGCAGGAACAGGGAGAAGCGCTCGAGCAGCTCCGAGACCGCGGTCATGTTGAGCGCGTTGGCCGCCGTCACGACGAAGACGACGATCAGCAGCCAGTAGATGACGAAGGCCGCCACCGTCGTCGGCGAGCGCCCGAGGCCGAGGCGGGCCAGCAGCTCGTTGAGCCCCGCGCGGCTGGTGAGGTCGTCGAGGCGGATCTTGGTCAGGACGGTCTCGACGAGCATGCGCGCGAAGCGCGCCAGGAACATGCCGGCCAGCAGGAGCAGGAAGGCCGCCGAGAGCGACGGCAGGACGGCCGAGACGCGCGCGTAGGCGGCGAGGAGCGGGTCGGCGAAGAGGCGGGCCCAGTCGGTGGACACGGGCTGATTCTAGCATGTCGCCCGGGCGGGCGCGGGCTTTAGATGCCCTTCGACTTGGCGGCGTGCCGGAGCTGCTCGACCGCGCGGCGCGGGAGCTTGGCGCGGCCTTTCGGGCCCTTCGCGCGCTTCGGCGTCAGGCCGGGGGCGGTCTTGAGCGCGGCGGCCTGCACGGAGACGGCCGCGGGAGCCAGGGACGTGGGGAAGACCGCGGAGACCTCGGTGAGCTTCAGCGCGATGGGCTGTCCCGAGCCGGCGCGCACGACGGCCGTGACGCCGCCGTTGGGCTTGGAGGTCGAGTCGAGAATCTGGCGCGTGAGCGGATCGCCGCCCATGATCTGGGGCACGGACTGGGCCCGGGCCGAGAGCCCGAGCGTCCCGATCAGAATCGCCGCCGCCGCCAGCTTCTTCATCCTGCCGAAAAGATAACAGGAAGAGCGCCGGCGCGTCAGTGGCTTAGGGCCCGGTCGCGACTAGGACCATTGGTCCCTAGTGGCCGTTCGTCGTGATGCCGCCCGCGGGCTCGAGGCCGCCGGCCTCGGGATTGGGCGTGGCCGTTCCGACGGATTGCGGAGCGACCAAGGTGCCGCCGCCGAGCATGCGCTTCTCGGCGTTGGCCATCCGCGCGTTGGCGCGCCTCGTCGCGTTGTGAGTGAGCGCGATGGCGCTCGTGTCCGTCAGCGCGCCGCCGTCCGCCGTTCCGGGCTCGGGCGTGGGCGCGGCTCCCGCGCCGGCGGCCGCGGAGCGGCTCGGGCCGGTGCCCGTCAGACCCGACGAGCCGATGAAGCCGCCGAGGAGACGGCCCGTCGCCTCGGGACCCGAGTCGCCGTTCGGAGCCCCCGTGGCCCCCGGGCCCGCGGCGGGCGGAGTCACGTTCAGAGCGACGACGGCGGGCGAGCGTCCCGCGCCCGTCGGAGGGGTGGCCGACGGATTCGCGCCGGGAGCGGGCGGAGTCGCGCCCGGAGCGCCGGTCCCTTCGGACGAGAACGCGTGAAAGCCCCCGCCGAAGCCCGCGCCGGCCGGGATCGGGGCGAGGCCGTTGGCCGTCAAGCCCTGCACCTGCTGGGCCTGCAGGCAGACGTTGTAGGCCGGGACCACCCCTTCCGGGTCCTGCTCCTTCGTGGCCGCGAGCGGGATGCACGCGGAGTTCTTGCCCGTCGTGAAATTCTGGAGGCTCACGCACTTCTGGCGGTCGTTCTCGATGAACTCGCGGTTCTGCGCGAGCTCCCGGCAGTGATTCAGTCCCGGCCCCGTCGCGGACTGGCTGGACGGCGGCAGCTGCTCGAGGGAGTTGGTCGTGACCCCGTCGAGAGGGGGGATGTCGGCGCGCGCGTTCCCCGCCGCGACGGCGAGGCCCACAGCGAGAAGGGTCGAAAGCTTCGAGGGGTTTCTCATGTTCGTATTCCTGCCTTTCCGTCCCCGACACGGTCAGCATAACCCCGGGGCTTGAAATGCGCAATGGGCCGCAAGACCCAGACGTCAATAGGTCCAAAGGCCTAGATGGGGGAGGGGATTGTCCCTTTCGCAAAAGGGCAGAAAAGCGGGTCTATTATGACCCCCTTTGATACAATCCTCGAATGGAATTTAAACTTACGCGCAAGCGAGCCGCTATGGCCATCATCGGTGGTGGCCTATACGACATTGTTGTGCGCTTCGTCCTGGACGTTATGATTCAAGTATGCCGCTCCGGGAAATTAGGACCACGTGCTAAGGTGTAAAATGACCTCAGAACGTGGAGCTAAAAATGCGCGGGAAACGGCGGCAGTATGAGGCGGAGCTGAAGGCTCGAGTCGCGTTGGCGGCGCTGAAAGGCGACAAGACGGTCAACGAGATCGCGGCGATGTTCGAGGTCCATCCGAACATGGTCGCGAAATGGAAGCAACGGGCCCTGGCCGAACTGCCGCGAGTCTTTTCGGAGCAGCCGACGCAGGGAGCCGCTGAGGCCGCGTCCAACGAGCAGCGCCTTTACGAACAGATCGGCCGCTTGAAGGTCGAGCTGGACTGGTTAAAAAAAAAGCTGTCGGCTGGGACTTGATGAGCGGCGAGCGATGATCGCGCAGGGCGATCCGAAGCTCTCGGTGCGGCGGCAATGCGATCTCCTGGGGATCTGGCGATCGGGGCTGGCTTATAAGCCCGTGCCGGTGCCTCCCGAGGACCTGGCCTTGATGCGTCTGCTCGACGAGCAGTACACGCGGACTCCGTTCTACGGAGTACGCCGGATGCATGCGTGGCTGGGCAGCCTGGGCCACGGCGACGGCATGCAGCGCGTGCGCCGCCTGCTGCGGAAGATGGGCCTGGAGGCGATCTGCCCGAAGCCGCGGTTGAGCTTCAACGGGACGGCTCACCGGCGCTTCCCGTATCTATTGCGGGACGTGCCGATCCTTCGAGTCAATCAGGTCTGGAGCACGGACATCACCTACATCCGTCTGCGCGGCGGCTTCGTGTACCTGGTGGCGATCATCGACTGGTTCAGCCGCTACGTGCTGGCCTGGGCGCTGTCAAACACGCTGGACGCGGGCTTTTGCGTGGAGGCGCTCAATGAGGCGTTGAGCCGGGGGCGGTCGGAAATATTCAACTCGGACCAGGGCGTGCAGTTCACTTGCTCGGATTTCGTGGAGCGCCTGGAGCAGGCCAAGGTTCAAATCAGCATGGACGGCAAGGGCCGATGCTTCGACAACATCTTCGTCGAGCGGCTGTGGCGCAGCGTGAAGTACGAAGAGGTCTATCTGCACGATTACGCGACGGTCGGCGAGGCGCGTACGGGCCTGGGGCGCTACTTCGCGTTCTACAACGACGAGCGGCTGCACGAATCGCTGGCTTATCGAACGCCGGGGCAGGTATACTCGCACGGTTGTCGTTTGGCGGGAGCGTTGGCGTGCTGACGCAACGCGTGGGAGCTGTCGCTAGAAATTCGAGCGGCGAACGAAACGGCTACGGCCACCGGCAACGGCTCACGGCAACGACATTGCTCCGGACTCAGCCTAACGGCTGGACGGCAACGACAAGGAAAACGAATCAAGACACGGCTACAACGGCAACAGAAAAGACCACCTTAAATCAGGTCCACAGTGGTCCTAAGAACCCGGAGCGGCATAAAGTAACGCCCGGTGATGCCGCCAAGATTGCTTGGGTTTGGGTAATATTCTTTAAGCGCTGGTCTCCATATTGGGTGCCAGCTACCGCAGTTTTGTTGGGATGCGGGTATCTATTTTGGCCATGGATTGAATCAAGGTTGTCTCCGATATCTGGCGACGGTATTTCTCCTGAGGGTACCGGCGGGAGAGGCGGTAGCGCGACGGTGGGTGGTGATGGCATTGCTATCGGTGTGGGCGTCGGTCCCATTGGCTGGTGGATTGTTGGGCTGATCTGGATAGGCTTGTGATACGCCAAGAAGGGTCAGAACTAGAATCAGTTTGGACATGTGAGATAGCGTACCACGAGGATTGTCCCTTTCGCAAAACCAGGCGCCGCGCGGGGCGTTTGCGGGTTTGACCGGGACCCGTCGGCTATCCTAATATCCGTCATGATCAAATTCGGAACGTCGGGCTGGCGGGGCGTGGTGTCGGACGAGTTCACGTTCGCCAACGTGCGCAGGGTCACGCACGCGGCCGCGGGCAGCGTTAAAGAAAGCCCCGAGGTCGGCTACAACAGCGACGAATACCGGCAGTTCCTGACGGGCGAGGCGCCGAGCCGCGTGCCCACCGTCGTCATCGGCTACGACACGCGCTTCCTGTCCGAGGAGTTCGCGCGCGAGGTCGCCGCGGTCTTCGCGAGCGACGGCGTGCGCACGCTGCTCTCGGCGACGGACCTGCCGACGCCGGCGGCGGCCTGGGCGGTGCTCGCGCACAAGGCGGTGGGCGGGGTGATGATCACGGCCTCGCACAACACGGGCAACTACAACGGCTTCAAGTGGATGCCGTACTGGGGCGGCGCGGCGTCGCCGGCGGTCACCAACGATTTGGAGCGGCGCGTCGAGCTGCTCGGCGACCACGCGATCAAGGCGATGACGGAGGAGCGCGCGGCGAAGGAAGGCTGGACCGAGACGATGGATTTTCGCAAGTCCTACTTCGACCAGCTCGAGAGCCTGCTCGACGTGAAGGCGATCAAGAAGGCGAAGCTCAAGGTCGCCGTCGACGTGATGCACGGCTCGGGCCGGCGCTACCTGCGGCCGTTCCTGCAGGAGCGCCTCGGCGTGGAGGTCGTGGCCCTGCACGAGGACCGCGACGTGCTCTTCGGCGGGCGCGCGCCCGAGCCGACGCCGGAGTCCACGACGGAGCTGGCCGAGCTGGTCAAGAAGAAGAAGCTCGACATCGGCCTCGCCTGCGACGGCGACGCGGACCGCTTCGGGATCATCGACGCGGGCGGCGTCTGGATCCAGGCCAACGACGTGATCGCGCTCGCCTACGAGCACCTCGTCGTGCACCGCGGTCTGAAGGGGAAGGCGGCGCGCTCGGTCATGACCTCGCACTTCATCGACGCGGTCGCGAAGTCGCACGGCTCCGAGACGCGCGAGACGCCGGTGGGCTTCAAGTACCTCGGCGAGCTCCTGCGCTCCGGGCAGTTCCTGCTCGCGGGCGAGGAGTCCGGCGGGCTCTCCATCCGCGGCCACGTGCCGGAGAAGGACGGCGTGCTCGCCTGCGTGCTCATGCTCGAGCTCGCCGCCTGCGAGGGCAAGACCTTGGTCTCCGTGCGCGAGCGCCTGCAGAAGAAGCTCGGCGCCTTCCACAACGCGCGCGTGAACCAGCACGTCGAGCGCCTGCGCCAGATCATCGAGCTGGAGGACCGCCTGCGCGCCAAGCCGCCGCTGGAGCTCGCCGGCGCCTCGGTGTGGCGCGTCGACCAGAGCGACGGCTTCAAGTTCATCCTGCGCGACGGCGCGTGGCTCGGCCTGCGCAGCTCGGGCACCGAGCCCGTGTTCCGCATGTACGCCGAGGCGCACTCGCCCAAGCGCCTGAAGGAGCTGCTCGACGCGGGCAAGAAGCTCGTTCAAGGGAAGTTCTAGGAGATTCGTCATGGCCAAGATCGAAGCCGTTCGCGCGCTGGAGATTCTGGACTCGCGGGGCCTTCCGACCGTCTCCGCCGAGGTGACGCTGTCTGACGGCTCCGTCGGCGCCGCCGCGGTGCCGAGCGGCGCCTCGACCGGCGCGCACGAGGCCGTCGAGCTGCGCGACGGCGACAAGAAGCGCTTCCTCGGCAAGGGCGTGCTCAAGGCCGTCAAGAACGTCGAGGGCGAGCTCGCGCAGGCGGTCAAGGGCCGAGACGCGTCCGACCCGGCCGCGCTCGACCAGAAGATGATCGCCCTCGACGGCACGCCCAACAAGGGCCGCCTCGGCGCGAACGCGATCCTCGCGGTGTCGCTCGCCGCGGCGCGCGCGCAGGCGGCCGCGTCCAAGCTCCCGCTCTACGCGTTCCTGCGCAAGGCCTACGGCCTGCCCGAGGACCGCTGGCTCCTGCCCACGCCGATGTTCAACGTGATCAACGGCGGCAAGCACGCGGACTCCGGCCTCGACGTGCAGGAGTTCATGATCGTGCCCACCGAGGCGCCGTCGTTCGCGGAAGGCCTGCGCGCGGGCGCCGAGATCTACCAGACCTTGAAGAAGGACCTCGCGGCTCTCGGCATGACCGTCGCCGTCGGCGACGAGGGCGGCTTCGCGCCGAAGTTCAAGACCCACGCCGAGGCGCTCGACGTCCTGGCGAAGTCCATCGCCGACGCGGGCTACGCGGGCAAGGTCCGCATCTCCCTCGACGCGGCCGCCAGCGAGTTCTACGCGGACGGCAAGTACGTCCTCGAGAAGAAGCCGCGCGCGTCCGCCGAATTGGGGGACGTCTACGCCTCCTGGGACAAGAAGTACGGCTTCGCCTCGCTCGAGGACCCGCTCGCCGAGGACGACTGGGCGGGCTGGACCGCGCTGACCGCGAAGCTCGGCGAGCGCCTGCGCATCATCGGCGACGACATCTTCGTCACCAACCCCGAGCGCCTCGCGCGCGGGATCAAGGAGAAGGCCGGCAACGCCATCCTGATCAAGCTCAACCAGATCGGCACGCTGACCGAGACCGTCGCGTGCGTGCGCGACGCGCAGAAGGCCGGCTTCTCCACCGTGATCTCCCACCGCTCGGGCGAGACCGAGGACTCCTTCATCGCCGACCTCGCCGTCGCTCTGAACGCCGGCGCGATCAAGACCGGCGCGCCGTGCCGCTCCGAGCGCCTCGCGAAGTACAACCGCCTGCGGCAGATCGAGGCGGCGCTCGGGAAGAAGGCGGAGTACGCCGGCGGGCTCGCGTTCCGCGCGGCGGCCGCCGCGCGATGAGCGAGAAGCCGGGCTCTTTCGATCCGGTCGCGTTCGCGCGCCGGCATTGGCCGCGCCTGCTCGCGGCCGCGGCCCTGGGCGCGGTCTTCTTCGGCAACGCCGGCTTCCGCGGCATGATCGCGAACTGGCGCGAGCTCCACCGCCTGCGCGGCGAGATCACGACGCTCGAGCGCGACGAGAAGGACCTCGACGAGAAGCTCAAGGGCCTGCGCGCCGGCGACAACGGCGTCGAGCGCGCCGCGCGCCGCGACCTCGGCTACATCAAGAAGGGCGAGATCGAGTACCGCTTCCCGCCGCCGGGAAAGCCGGAGTAGCCGTGCACCCCCTGCTGTTCTCCCTCGGGCCGTTCCACCTGTACGGCTACGGCGCGATGCTCGTCGTCGGCGGCTTCCTCTCGCTCGGCTGGCTGCGCGGGCGCGCCGCGCGCGCGGGCCTTTCGACCGACGACGACTTCTGGCTCCTCGTCAACGCGATCCTGCTCGGCGGCTTCGTCGGCGGGCGCGTCCTGTACCTGTTCGAGTACACGGTCCCGTTCTCGCGCGATTTCTGGCGCGCGCTCGTCTCCTTCTCGAACGGCTTCTCGATCCTGGGCGCGTTCGCGGGCGTGCCGCTCTGCGTCTGGCTGTTCTGCCGCTGGCGGAGGATCCCGTCGGCGCGCGTCTTCGACCACCTCGCCGTCGTCGCCCCGTTCTGGCACGTGTTCGGCCGCTTCGGCTGCTTCATGGCCGGCTGCTGCCACGGCCGGGCGACCGACGTGCCCTGGGCCGTCGTCTTCCGCGACCCGCGCTCGCAGGTGCGCCCCGACCTGCTCGGCGTGCCCGTGCACCCGAGCCAGCTCTACGAGGCCTTCGGCAACGCGCTGATCGCCTTCCTGATGTACCGCCTGCTCGTGAAGACCGAGGGCGCGCGCCCGGGCCTCGTCGCGGCCGCCTACCTGGCGGCCTACGGCGTCGAGCGCTTTTTCCTCGAGTTCTACCGCGGCGACACCGTCCCGCTCGGCTTCGCCTGGCTCACCGCCGGCCAGGGCCTCGCGCTCGGCCTCGTCGCGGCGTCGGCCGCCGTCCTCGTCTGGAGGTCCCGGTGCACCCGACCCTCCTGAGGCTCGGCTCGTTCAGCCTCTCGACCTACGGCGTGCTCGTCGCCGCGGGCTACGCGGCCGCGATCTACTGGCTCCAGAGGCGGCGCAAGGACATGGGGCTGACCGAGGACGCGTTTTGGGACCTCGTGTACTGGCTCTTCGGCGGGGCGCTGCTCGGCGGCAAGATCGGCTTCGCGCTCGTCGAGCGCGACGTCTCCGTGCTGTGGCACGACGTCCGCTACGGCTTCGTCTTCTACGGCGGCTTCGTCGGCGCGGCGGCGGCGGGCTGGATCGCGTCGCGGCGCCTGAAGTTCTCGTACGTGAAGCTCTCCGACTACTGCGCCGTCGCGCTGCCGATCGGGCACGCGATCGGCCGGCTCGGCTGCCTCGCGGCCGGCTGCTGCTACGGCCGCCACACCGACCTGCCGTGGGGCGTCGCGCTCGCCGGCGATCCGTCGCGCCACCCGACGCAGGTCTACGAGTCGCTGGCGAACGCCGCGATCGCCTTCGTCGTCGCGCGCGAGGGGCTGGCGCGCGTGCGCGACAAGCGCTGGCGGCAGGGCTCGGCCTTCCTGCTCTACGTCGCGCTCTACGCGGTTGCGCGCTTCCTGATCGAGATCCTGCGCGACGACGACCGCGGCGCGGGCCTGCTCGGGCTCTCGCCGTCGCAGCTCGTCGCGCTCGCGGCGCTGGCCGCCGCCGGCGGGGCCGCGGCGTGGCGCGCGAGACGCGCGTGAAGCGGACGTTCCTCGTCGACGGGAGCGTCGACGGCGTCCGCCTCGACGCGTTCCTCGCGCGGCGCATGAAGGGCTACACGCGCGCGTTCCTCAAGGGGCTCGTCGAAGGCGGGCACGTGAGCGTCGACGGCTCGCCCCGCGATCCCGACGCGCGCGTGGCCGAGGGCGAGCGCGTCCGCGTCGCGCTTCCCGCGCGCGACTCCGCGCCCGCCGCGACCTTCGAGTCCTGGGTCCTGTTCGAGGACAAGCGCCTGCTCGTCCTCAACAAGCCGACGGGGCTCCTCATGCACCCGCTGGGCTCGTCCTGGCTCGCGAGCCCCGACGCCGCGCGCGCCGAGAACGAGGACAACCTCGCCGCGCTCCTGCAGGTGCACCGTCCCCAGATCCTGAGGGCGGGGACGCCGCGCTGCGGCATCGTCCACCGCCTCGACCGCCCCACGAGCGGCGTGCTCGTCGTCGCGAAGGACCCGGAGACGTGGAGCGCGCTGTGCGCTTCCTTTAAAGAGCGCGCGATGAGCAAGACCTACCGCGCGATCGCGCGCGGCGTCCTCGGCGGCGCCGCGCGCGTCGACGCCCCGATCGGCCGCGAGCCGGGCCAGCGCCGCATCGTCGTGACGCCGCTCGGCAAGCCCGCGGAGACCGCCTTCAAGCCCCTCGCGCGCAAGAAGACCGCGACCCTCGTCGAGGCTCGGCCGCTGACCGGGCGCACGCACCAGATCCGCGCCCACCTCGCGCACATCGGGCACCCGGTGATGGGCGATCCCGAGTTCGACAAGCGGGTCAAGGGAGCCGCCGCCGCTCCGCGCACGATGCTGCACGCCTACCGCCTCGCCTTCGAGCATCCGGCCACCGGCCGCGCCGCGGCCTTCGTCGCGGAGCCGCCGCGCGACTTCGCGGACTTCTGGAAGTCGCTCGAGTGACGCCCCTCTTGCAATCTCGGGAATTCAAGGGCTAGACTACCGCGTCGCCGCCGCGCGCCGTTCCCAGGAGGAGGATCTCATGCGAATGCCCCGGTTTCAGGAGATGCGGCCCACTTCGGGCGCGTACGTGACGTTCTACTGCGAGAGCTGCTCGACGTCGATCAGCAGCTCCCCCGACGTGGGCGGCGCGATCGGCAACCAGCTCAAGAACTCGCTCCTGCGGCAGATCCCGGTCGTCGGCATGTTCCTGGGCGGCACCAGCCAGGAGATCAACCGCGACGCGCACTGGCAGCAGGTCCACGACCAGTTCGCCGAGTGCGCGGGCTGCCACAAGGTCGTCTGCCGCGGCTGCTACGACGTGCCCCAGCAGAAGTGCTCGAAGTGCAAGGTCGACCCGGCAGCCGCCGCGGTCGGCGAGAAGATGAGCGGCGCGGCGGCCAACGCCGCGGCCGCGATGGGCATGGGCCTCGGCGCGATGGCGGGCGCGCTCGGCGGTCTGGCGAACCTCGCGATGATCGAGTGCCCGTCGTGCAAGAAGCAGACCATGCGCGCGCCGGTCTGCCAGCAGTGCGGCCAGAAGCTGCCGGAGAACATGCTCCGCGGCTCGAAGTGCGGCAAGTGCGGCTCCGGCATGATGCCGGGCGCCAAGTTCTGCCCGAAGTGCGGCGGCCCCGCCTCGGCCTGAGCCCGGCGTTCGCGGGATGACCCCGGACCTCTGGGCGCGGCTGGGTGCCGCGCTGATGCTGCTGGCCGTCGCGCTCGGCGCCTTCGCCGCCCACGGCTTAAAGGCCAAGCTGTCGCCCGAGCTGCTCGCCGTCTTCGAGACCGGCGTCCGCTACCAGGCCTACCACGCGCTCGGCCTGCTCGCGCTCGCCGCCCTGCGCGGCCCCGACAAGGCGGGCTGGTGCTTCGTCGGTGGGATCGTCCTGTTCTCCGGCAGCCTGTACCTGCTTGCGCTCACCGGCGAGCGCCGCCTCGGCATGATCACGCCGCTCGGCGGGCTCCTGTTCCTGGCGGGCTGGGCGCTCTTCGCGCTGAAGCCGCGCGGCTGAGCGACTCACGGCTTGCGCGCGTTCTGCGCGGGGGCTATCCTTGCGGCGTGCTTCACCGTCTGGGGCGACGAGCGGCGGCGTACGGTCTCGCCATTCTCTTTGCCTATATTACCTACGCAACGCTCACCCTGATCATCTATTTTGTTCCGCAGATGAGAGGGCTTGGTATCGGCTCGGGCGACGTGCATAGCATCGTGTCGGTCGGCTCGTTTTTCCTGGCGTTCGATGCATTCCATTGGGCGCTGATCGTTCTGGCCGCTCCTTGGACCTTCCTCGTTTACTTCTTTGGCAAGTTGCGGACCAGCGGCCTGATCTATTTCATCGTGGGGGGATTGCTCGGGACATTGCTGCTGGGCACCGTCTTCTCGGCTCTCGGTCCGAAGCCTCTCTGGATCGAGAACCAGACTTTCGTGGAAGCGTTCTTGATCGCCGTGGATCGCCAAGGAGCGATCATGGCGATCTCTGGCGTCGTTTTGGGGGGGACGTATTGGATTTGGGGAGAATCCAAGGTCGCCGGCCACCCGATCAAGCGCGTTTGAAATAGGGGGGTGTCTTTGGGCCGAATCCGCCCGCCGGCTTCAGAGGACGCGCGGCGGGGGCCTCTTTTGTTCCGCGCCCCGACGAATGCTAGAATCGGCCGCATGAGGGCTTTGACCTTCCTCGCGAGCCGGTTCGTGGCCGGTGACGCGATCGGCGACGCGATCGCGGCGGTGCGCGCGCTCAACAAGGACGGCCTCAAGGCCACGCTCGACAACCTGGGCGAGGACAGCCTCGCGCGCGAGCAGGCGCTCGCGGCGGCCGAGGAGAACCTCGTCATGCTGCGCCGCATCGCCGACGCGGGCCTGGACGCGAACATCTCGCTGAAGCTGACCCAGCTCGGCCTCGCCTTCGACGAGGGGCTCTGCCGCGAGAACCTCCTGAGGATCGTCGCGGAGGCCGCGCGGCTCGGCAACTTCGTGCGCATCGACATGGAGAGCACGGCGTGGACGCAGAAGACCCTCGACCTGTTCTACGCCCTGCACGACAAGAGCCCGAACGTCGGCATCGTGCTCCAGGCCTACCTGCGCCGCACCGAGGCCGACTGCCGCGACGCCGTCAAGCGCAAGGTCCGCGTGCGCCTGTGCAAGGGCGCCTACAAGGAGCCGGCCGAGCTCGCCTTCCCCTCGAAAGAGGAGGTCAACGCGAACTACGACGCGTGCGCGGCGATCCTCGCGAAGGCGCCCCTGCCGGCCTACGCGACGCACGACGACGCGCGCCTCGAGGCCGCGCTGAAGGCCTGCGACGCCGCGGGCCTCGTGAAGACCGACTACGAGCTGCAGATGCTCTACGGCCTGCGCCCGAAGCGCTGGCGCGAGCTGCGCGCGAAGGGGCACACGGTGCGCGTCTACGTGCCCTACGGCTCGCACTGGTTCCCGTACTTCTACCGGCGCCTGCGCGAGCGCAAGGAGAACATCCTCTTCGTGGCCAAGAACTTCTTCGAATGAAGGCGCTTCTCAAGAAGTCCGCCGCGCCCGGCGCGCATTACGAGGCGACCGACGACCTGCGCATCAAGCCCGACGAGGTGCTGGTGAAGATCCACCGCGCCTCGATCTGCGGCTCGGACCTGCCGATCTACAACTGGAACTCCTGGGCGCCGGAGCGCTTCAAGACGCCGAGCACGTTCGGCCACGAGTTCTGCGGGACGATCGCCGAGGTCGGCGCCTCCGCGCGCGACTTCGTCAAGGGCGACTTCGTCTCCGTCGAGAGCCACATCTTCTGCGGGCTGTGCTACCAGTGCCAGAACGGCCAGCGGCACGTCTGCCGCGAGATGAAGATCATCGGCGTCGACGGCCCCGGCGGCTTCGGCGAGTACGCGGCGGTTCCGGCGCGCTGCGCGTGGAAGCACAAGGACGACACGCTGAAGGACCTCGGCTCGCTGTTCGAGCCGTTCGGCAACGCGGTCTACTCGGTCTTGGTCGAGCCGGTCGCGGCGAAGTCGCTGCTCGTGACCGGCTGCGGCCCGCAGGGGCTCTTCTCGATCGCGGTCGCGAAGGCCTCGGGCGCGGACCCGATCGTCGCGGTCGAGGGCTCGGCCTACCGCGCGGAGCTCGCGCGGCGCATGGGCGCCTCCGCCGTCGTGGATCCGTCGCGGCCGAACGTGCTGGGCGAGCTGCTGAAGGCCGGCAAGGTCAAGGACGGCTACGACGTGGTCTGCGAGATGTCGGGCGCGCCGGCCGCGATCGCGCTCGCGCTGAAGGCCGTGCGCAGCGGCGGGCGCGTGACCGCGTTCGGCATCCCGTCGAAGAAGGTCGAGCTCGACTGGGCCAACGACCTGATCTTCAAGGGCGTGCGCGTGCACGGCATCGTCGGCCGCGAGATCTTCGAGACCTGGTACAAGACCGACCGGCTCCTCCGCTCCGGAGCGGTCGACCTCAAGCCCGTCGTCACCCACACCTTCCCGCTCAAGGACTACGAGCAGGGCTTCGCGGCGATGACCTCTCCCGACAAGAAGTGCGGAAAAGTCGTCTTCGTGCCTTAATGTTTTGCAGAACATTACTTCTTAAATGTTCCGTGCGAATTTATGTTCTCTCCGCGGCGAATCCCGTCGAGGAGTTCTTGTGGAACGCAACATAACCTGCCGCTGAGGGCGATCATAAGGACCTCAAGAAGGCCATGAGACCTCGGTCGGTGTTCCAATGTTTCCTGATCGGGGCTCGTCGTGGAATCTCACAGCTGGCGAGCGCCTTCGCCTTCGTCTCAAAATCCACCTCGGCATAGATGTGAGTCGTGTCGAGCGAGACATGGCCCAGCCAAGCTCGAATGGTATTGATATCCACGCCGGCGCGGAGAAGATGCACCGCTGTGGTGTGCCGGATCGTGTGCGGGCTGATTCGTTTGGCGCGCAAACAGACCATTTTCATTCCGGCTTTGGCGGCGTAGCGCTTGACCAGCCCGAAGATCCCGAACCGAGTCAACGGCTCTCGTCGTCGATTGAGGAATATCGTCTCCCCTGACGACCGACCGGCGATCGTCGGCTGCAAACAGCCGAGAGTCGTTGTCCATAGCGGACAATGGCGAGTCTTATTCCCTTTTCCCAGAATCTTGATCGAGGGAGAGGAGCCTTCCGTCAAATCGGCGATCTTCGCTTTGGCGGCCTCGTCCGCGCGAGCTCCGGTGTTGTAGAGGAACAGCAGGAGTGCGTAGTCCCTGCGCCCCAACGTCGTGCTGCGATTGGGCGCTTGGAGGAGAGCGTCCAGCTCGTCCTTTTCGAGATATGGGACGGTCGTCCGAGGAGCCTTCTTGAACGGTATGGCTCTTATCTCGGCGCACCAGGCAATGTGTTCTGGGCTGTGCATGCCGATGAATTTGGCGAGGGCATGAATCGCCGCCAAGCGCTGGTTGCGAGTGGCGATCGAGGAGCCGCGCTCCTTCTCAAGGTGAAGCAAGAAAAGGCGCACGAGTTCCGGCGAGAGATGTTCGATGATGGTCAGGCGATCTACCGGCGTGCCCGTTTTCTTGGTCGCGAACGGCATAAGAAGCGCCAAGGTGTCGCGATAATGCGTTTGTAGTGCCACCCGCTGGTCATCTGGCCGTTGCAAAGGAGAAAGGCCGCCACCTTGTCCGGCTTGACGCATCCAAGGTCGATGCTCCCCATTGCGCGACAGAAAGCGCGGAGCGTGTACCCTGCGGTTTCGAAGCGCATGCCCAAGGACTGCTTGAACTCCAGATATCTCGCGACCCCGAGGCGCAGTTTCATGACAGCCCCCCGAGGTCGAAGGCGGCGACTTCCTCGAGCCCGCGCATGTCCACCTTCGCGTAAACGCTGGCCGACTGGATGCTTTTGTGGCCGAGGTGGTCGCCGATCTCTTTGAACGAGAATCCCTCCGAGAGGAGGCGGGTCGCACAAGAATGCCGTAACGCGTGCGGGCCAAGATGCGGGGCTTTTATGTCGAGCGCGAGCATGCGTTTACGAACGAGACGATGAAGGCCGCGCAGAGGGCCGACGGGAGCTTTCAAAGTCAGGAATAATTCCCTACGAATGCTGCGCGGACGAATTTCACGCAGGTAGCGGATGATCGCTTGACCGACGACGGGAATGAGCGGATACGCCTGGGCTTCTTGGATTTTGGGACGCCGAATCGATATCCGATTATGGTCCCATTCGATGTCTTCGAGACGAAGTCCGATGACTTCACCTGCGCGGAGACCGTAGATAGCCAACAGCATGAGGATCGCTCTGTCGCGGATGTCGCTAGGTCGGCCCGTGTCCGTAGACGCGATCAGTCGCGCGGTGTCTTTCCAGGCTGGCCCCGCAGGGAGCGTCTCCTGAGCAAATATCTTCGGCCCTTCGATGGAGTCTGCCAACGAGCTTCGGCACCACCCTTTTGTTCCGGCATACTGAAAGAAGGGACGTAGCGCATGAGCACGAGCTGCTACGGATCTCCGGCTCCACCCATGTTTGCCGCTCCATTCGAGAAAGCCATCGACGTCATCGACCTTGGTTCGCGATAGTCTTCCTCCGCGAGACTCGTACCAGCGGAAGAACTGTGTGAGATTCCAGCAGCGGTGTTGTGCGGTGGCTGAGGAGAGTCCTTTTTCATCGTGCATCCAAGTCAGGAACTGCTCGATGAAAGGCGCATGGACTAATCTCTCGGGAGTTTCTTTCAGGAGTCCCATAAAACGCAACCATCGCGTTGTCAGTCTCACGAACAGTTCTCGTTTGGTGCTACGGCGGCCAGGTTCCGGACGTCCGAATTTGAGTCCAGCCACTCGAATTTCTTCGCGCGTCACATGGCGTCCACGGCGAACCGGAAGTGCGCGGGTGGCTGACAGTAGATAACTCGAGAAATGAAACAGCGTCGATTTCGGATAGCCCTGCTTTGCCAGGTGCTCGAGGAATGCCTCGCGTTCCTTGGCGAGCGCAGATCTTCGA